>Ga0209536_100015066_pt1 | contig 11051 bp, 11 predicted proteins | sample DeeMarSeWOR28_12_FD_187461 | JGI IMG/M metagenome (GOLD analysis project Ga0209536, IMG submission 187461) | Marine sediment microbial communities from White Oak River estuary, North Carolina - WOR-2-8_12 (SPAdes) (version 2) | ecosystem: Environmental > Aquatic > Marine > Intertidal zone >... | reverse complement strand
TGCTTGATGTCATCCCCCGGCATGTACTGCCGGTGTTCGGCGAATTCAACGCTGAAACCGTGATAAGGACTCTTGTGCAGGCCGGTGATAAAGCCTTCGACAACCAGCCGGGCACGTAGGTCCATCGATGACAGCCGCGATACCAAGGCGCAGGCTTTTGAGGAAGCTCCCATGCTACTTAAAATCTATCCCAAAGGCGCGGACGATGAAACCTACGTGACCTTTTATTTCACCGAGGGGAAGGCGACCTTGTATTCGTTTACCGATCCTCCCAAGGAACTTCCTCTCTTTTAGTGGGTTGTCTTGAAAAATAGGGTGCAGGTTCCAGTTATCGCGGTGCAGCGTACACAAGCTGACCGCATGAATGCCTGCTCATTCGTCGTTGCCTGCTTTCGCAAGAAAGCTATTAGGAAATTGCTTAGGTGGCTGATTCAAGCAGCCGATATGAAAATGGGGCTGTCGAGACTGGCTGCTGGGGATGGGTGAGGGTGCATCCCCTCAGTTTGCCAGACAACTCGGCTGCCCCACTTTCTGCACTATTAACTCAGTACATCTTTTATTGGTATTAACGCGGATTTTATTAAGCAAATCCGGTTCCTTAACTTCGAATTCCAGCCGACTTTTTCTGCACGTCTACTTAAATGCCCATTGTTTCACTGTTTGCTCATTGAATAATTTTCTGCACTTCACATGGCATTCTTTCCAGAATGTAAAGAATCTTTCCAGTTTCCGGGAATGTTTTTACAATCAGACCTGCAGAATAGCCTAAATATAAATATTTCTTTGGTTTAAAGAGAGAGCAGTTTAAAGATCGGAGTGTAAGAGGATTTGACACTTTGTCGTATAGGTAGATGGCTCTATACGGATCCGGAGACTTGCTGCGGCGGAGCCTCTTCTATTGGCTTTTGCCCAAAGCCAGTGGATGAAAGTGATTGTAAAAAGATTCGGTAACCTGATATAAGCGAAGCCAAATACTGGATTGCAGCTTGTTAGAGAATGAGACAAATACCCTAAACGTGAAATGGAGATAGAATCAGATCCCAAACGTGTTGTACCGAAGCAGGCCCTGAGTAAACAGGCTGATTTCGGTATAGCAGACTGGTTAATCGCAAGTTTGAGTCAAAGGAGTTAGTTGAAATGGCCAATGATATACAGCCCGGTTTGCCCGCAAACTGGACAGAACTTTCGCCCGCGCAGAAAAGAGAGCACCGTCTTAATCAATTTATAAATCCTTCCGGTATTCCGTTTGCCAGTCCTGAAGCGGAAAAAGCTTACAAAGTAAGGGCGCAAAGGATCGTGGATGTTTTTAATTTAAAGGAACCGGACAGAATCCCAATCAGCCTGCCCGTGGGCAACCTCCCGCTCAACCTCCATGGCGTGAGCATGCACGAGGTCATGTATGATATCGAAAAGGGGATTGAAGCATGCAAGGCATTTAACGAGAAGTATTCGGAGGAATTGGGACATTTCGCCATCCCGTTTGCGGCTCCGGGAAAGGCTTTCGAAATTCTGGACTACAAAATGTACGCCTGGCCGGGGCACGGCCTCTCAGTCGATGCTCCCGGATATCAGTTTGTCGAAGGCGAGTACATGAGTGTTGATGAATATGACGACCTTGTCAGGGATCCTTCCGATTTCTGGCTTAGGAAATACCTGCCGAGGATCTTTGGATCGTTTGAGAGCTTCCGGATGCTGGCTCCTCTGCCGGACATCATCGAAATACCCACGATGCAGCTCATGCCTCTGGCTATTCCCCAAGTTCAGGAATCCTTTCAGAGACTGATCGATGCCGGCAAGGAAATACAGAAGAGGAACCAGATGGGCGCCAAGTTCATGGGAGCCGGCCCGGCGAATGGATTCCCCTCTACCATGGGCATGATTAACGTTGCACCGTTTGACGCTATCGGGGATACGCTTCGCGGAACCAAAGGCATAATGATGGATATGTTCCGCTGTCCGGATAAGCTCCTGGCGGCCGTAGATTGTATGACGGAGCTGATCATTCATTCCATTTTAAGTTCTCCCGCGTTCTCAAAAGCACTTACGATTATATTCCCTCTGCATAAGGGCGCCGACGGCTGGATGTCGCAGAAGCAGTTCGAAACTTTTTATTGGCCATCTCTCAAAAAAGTGATGGATGCCCTGATTGAAGAGGGGATCATATGTATGCTATTTGCAGAGGGGGGCTACAATACGCGTCTGGAAACGGTGACCGACTTCCCTAAAGGGAGCGTGGTCTGGTGGTTTGATCAAACGGATATGCAAAGGGCAAAGAAAATCCTGGGGAACAGATTCTGCCTGCAGGGCAACGTGCCTTCCTCGCTCATTGTTACTGGTTCTCCCGGGGATGTTAAAGAGCGCTGCCGGAAGCTGATTGAAATTTGCGGACCGGGCGGCGGATACATCCTGGCAGCCGGATGCGTGGCCGATGATCCGAAGCTCGAAAACCTGCAGGCGATGGTTGCCGCGGTGAACGAATATGGAGTCTACCGTTAGGCGGAACATTTTTGCCCGAAAACTCAAAATTGCACGGATCCCGCGATCCGGACTTTGGAAAATTCGTGTAATTCATAGAAGCTTTAGGCTTTGACAGAGAGAGGAGTAGTCTATAATAGACTGCTTGACGAATAATCGCCCAATCCCCCCCAGTGAACCTCAGGCTATTGGCGGTTCGTTGTTCTGGTGAGCGTATCATTCGACAGCCTAATCTTTATAAAAAGGAGTTTCACAGCATGTGGAAGAAATCAGAACCGGAAGTATCTAGGTCTCAACCGGCACCTGTTTCGCAGGCGCAATCTTCACTTGAGCAGCGAAGTTCTGTTCCTCAATCCAAGGAGCGTGCCATGATTGGTCCAACGATTAAGATTAAGGGTGATTTGACAAGCGAAGAGGATCTTTTGATTGAGGGACGTCTGGACGGAAAGATCGAAATGCGCAAACACAGCATTACGATCGGGAAAAAGGGCCAGATAAAGGCCGATATCTACGGCAGGGTCATAGTCATTGAAGGAACCGTAGAAGGGAATCTCTATGGTGAAGAACAGCTGATTGTGCGGCAATCCGGTACCGTACGCGGCAATATCGTTGCACCCCGGGTGGCGTTGGAGGACGGATCCAATTTCAAGGGCAGCATCGATATGAGCCCCAAGGAGAAGCCGGCAGTTTCGGTGACTCCGAATAAGCCCGTTGTGGGAATGAAGGTGACATAGCTGGCTAGGTTTGTATGATGCAGAAAAAACGGCCCAAGGCGATTGTGCACAACTCCCTTGGGCTAAATGCTTTATGCCAGAGAATTGAAGATTTTCCTGCGTGTGAGGTTTTGGAGTTTGGGCCGGTTCGTAAGGGGAATATCGAATTTTGGTCGCAGACGACTCCCACCATCTATGTGGCGGATCTACGCTCAGACCTCCCCCTTCCACGATTGCCGGAAGATCCGGATAATCCTGATCCGCCGAAACGGAACTGGCATCAAGTTTTGGGATTACCCAAAGAGCGCCGCTTCGACATAATCCTTGTCTGGGACCTGCTGAATTATCTAAGCATCAAGGACGTGTCTGATTTTATTGAGTACCTCTGCGAATTCTGCCGCCCAGGAACGGTGCTGTTTGCGCTGATTTTTGATAATACTGAGATGCCGCAGGACATCACCGTCTATCATATTATCGATGAATCTCATCTTGGCTATGAGATCAGTACTTCGGCTATGAAAGAGTGCCCCAGGCATCAGCCTCATGCTCTGACCCAGATAATGCGCCAATTCCGAATATCCAATTCATTTCGCCTAAGGAACGGCGTAATTGAATATATCTTCACCTATGAAGGTGATCAGCAAACCTGATTCTACGCAAGCTCGCTGAAAACCGTTTCTTGGGATGGGTGCAATGAATGGCTATCCTCACGAAGGATTTAGGCAAAGAGGTCGAGAACTTCGTGTTCCAGTTCCTGTTGTGTGGAGATAACCTTAAGATTTGCTTGGTAGATTGTTTTCGAACGCTGAATCGATACAAAATCTTCTGCAAAATCAGATATATACACGGAATCCTTGAAATCATCGGACGAGGGCAAATTTGCGCTCGCAATGCGCCCCGCGGCTTGATTGAAATCCCTTCCCGCAGCCAAAATTCCATTAAGCGGAATGGAATAGTCAACGAACATACTTTGCCCCTATGACAGTATTATCGGCAAATCAGTAGCCAGTCTTCAGTTGTCAGTCGCCAGTAAGGCGTCGATGATAGGCATTATTCGATTATTCGAAATATATTCTACAGTTGATCAAATGACCTCAACTGGCGACCGACTACTGGCCACTGATTATTTCGCTTACCTGAAACTGTGGCTTGATATCCGTGAAATTGGGCAGATCGGCAGCCAGGTCGGGATCATGGGCTTGGAGCCCGCGCTGCATATCCTCGATCGATTTGAATATCAGGTGCCCCACGGCGATAAACTGTGACGTTTCAGTTCCTTTGTCGACTTCGCTCTTAACCAGACCATAGGGATCGAGGAGTTTGTGTGCGAGCTGCATGTGTTGGTTGGCGTAGTAATCGATGTCAAATTTACCAGGTTTTGGATACATAACGGATACTCGAATCATCTTTTTATATCTCCTGGGCCTTATCGCCTTTGCGGGCGGATAGTTGGAACAAGTGAAATATTTTCTTATCCATGGATTAACGGAGCTAGAATCACATTGCCGTCAGGGTCTTTTATCATAAAGCTGGCCGGGCCATTAGACGATTCATCAACTTTTATACAAAACTCTTTCGACCGTTTGATACCCTTTACATCCAGGCTGATTGAAAATGCTCCCAATTTCAAAATGCCAATTTTCTTCCACTTCTATTGCTTGCGCTTCATCTGCATCCAGGCCATCATGCCGCCGATAACGCTGTATGTATTTTCATAGCCTGCGGCTTTGAGAAAACTGCCGGCAATATTGGAACGGTGGCCGGAACCACAGATTACTGAAATGTGCCTCTTTTTGTCCTGAATATCGATGCCTTCACGAACAAGATCCGCAATCGGCTTATGAACAGCAGTGTCAATATGGCCTGAATCCCATTCCTCTTCAGTGCGCACATCCAGCACTATATGGTCCGGATATTTGCGCAACAAGCTGTCCAGACTCTGCACGCTCAACTGAGGTAGATAGTCCAAAGGCATTGCCATCATCGCCCAGTTCGAAATTCCTTCGCCCAGGAAACCCAGAATCCTGTCAAATCCGACGCGCCTGAATTGATGAACAGCGGCGTGCGCATCGCGTTCACTGTCGCTAATAACAACAATATCCTTATTGGTTTGTGCGACCATGCCCAACCATGTGGCGGACTTGGATGTCAGACCTATATTAATGGATCCGGGAATAAATGAGGCCCCAAAAGATGCCGCATGCCGCACATCAACTAGAACCGCTCCTTTCTCCCTCAAACTCTCTACTTCATAAACCGACATCTTCCTGACCTCCGGCATGGAGCCGAGAAGTGTTGGAGCCACATGGTTCTTACTGACAATTTCAACGAATCCCGGAGGCCGGGGCTGAAATCCACTCGTCATTATCTGCCGAAAGTCATCAAACGGCATATTGTTCAAAAGAGGATTATGCTTCCGTTCAAATCCAAGAGTGCTCATCGGTTTGCTGGCCATACCCTTGCCGCAAAGAGACCCGGCGCCATGCGCGGGGTAGATCTCGACCCAGTCTTCAAAACTGGAGAGGGTATTGTAGAGACTTTTATACAGGTTCCGAACCTGCTGTTCCAGCAGATCATCTCCTGCCAGATCGGGTCTGCCTATGTCTCCTACGAAGAGAAGGTCGCCGGTAAGCAGAAGCATCGCTTGAGAAGACCGGGTGGTATCGGCCACAGCCAGCGTTATTGAATTGGGTGTGTGTCCCGGTGTTTCGAAAACTTCCACCTTTGCTACTCCAAAATAGAACCGGTCACCGTTGCTTACTTCACGATGAGAATATCCAGGCTTCATTTCGGGATGGACACAGATCTCCGCACCTGTTTTTGCGGCCAGCTCGACCGCTCCGGAAATATGATCGGCATGCAGGTGAGTATCGAAAATATGGGTGATCTCCATCCCCTCCTGTTCTGCCGTTTCGAGGTAAGGGGCGACATGACGCTCCGGATCCACAACGAAGGCCGTACCGGAGCCGGGACATCCAATGAGATAGGAGTAACATCCTAGACCTTCAACTTTGAATTGCCGGAAATACATAGGCGGCGCTCCACTGCAGGATAAATGTTGGATGCATACATAATGACAGTTTATATATTCATCCAACGACAGATTCAGTTTCAACCGATTTTATAGCGAAACCGTTTATGGTGATTGGAAATTAAGCGGCAATTCTTTTGGAAGTTTTGCTTGACCTCTTTCCGAGGAATGGGGAAGCTATTCAGACTTGGAGGAGAAAGCGATGAAAAAGGTATCAATGTACTGTGTTGTGGCTTCATTTTTATTTGCCGTTCCGATCTTCTGGTCCTACGCGTCGAGTGCCGCAGCGGAGGAGGTCTTCTGGTCCTATTGGCGGGGACCGGCTGCGGATGGTATGGCTCTGGGCGATGCGCCCGTTAAATGGAGCGAAACGGAAAATGTCCGCTGGAAAACCGATATACCGGGCCGCGGAAGTTCGAGTCCGGTTATTTGGGGCAATCGGATTTTCCTAACCACCGCCGTTAAGTCGGGACCGGATCCTGAACCAAAGGCGCAGGCAAACGCTCCGGCAAAAAAGATGCCCTTTGGATCCTCCGGCCCGCAAACCGAGCATGAGTTTAAAGTGCTCTGCATCGATCGTAAGACCGGCGAAATTCTTTGGAGCCGAACGGCAACAACCGCCGTGCCTCACGAAGGATTTCACGGCACCTACGGCAGTTTTGCCTCCAACTCGCCCGTTACTGACGGCAAGCATGTCTACGCTTTTTTTGGATCAAGAGGCATGTATTGCTATGACTTGGATGGGACTCTGGTCTGGAAAAAGGACTTCGGAGTCAAAATGCGGATGAGGATGGCTTTCGGAGAAGGGATGGCGCCCGTGATCAGCGGCGACCGGCTTATCCTGGTCTTTGATCATGAAGATGATTCGTTCATGGTGATGCTCGATAAAAACTCCGGAGAGCAAATCTGGAGGGTAGATCGCGATGAAGTGACCAACTGGGCCGCACCCCTAGTTCTTGAATATAAAGGACAAAAACAGATTGTGGTTAATGGAACGAATAAGGTGCGTTGCTATGACTTCGATACTGGGAAGCTGATCTGGGAATGCGGCGGGCTCGGCAGCAATCCCATTCCCCCGCCGGTCACTCAGGATGATTTTGTTTTGGTCATGACCGGTCACCGGGAACCCAATCTAATGGCAATAAAGCTTGGGCGTGAAGGCGATCTTACAGGTACAGATGCGGTAGTGTGGAGCCAGACCAGGGGCAATTCCTATACACCCTCTCCGGTTCTTCACGACAACAAATTCTATGCCTTGACCGACAACGGAATGATCAGCTGTTACAATGCCCGTACAGGTGAGCCTTACTATCATCAGGTCCGCCTGCCGAAATCCTACAGCTTTAAATCATCTCTCGTAGGCGCCAATGGCAAGCTCTACATGGCTAGTGAGAATGAAGACGTTGTCGTGCTCCGCATGGGCGAAAAATTTGAGGTTTTGGCCACGAACACCATGGCAGACCAGATGTTTATTGCTACTCCGGCTATTTCGGGTGGAGAGATTTATCTGCGCAGCCTGGAAAGCCTTTTCTGCATCAGCGAATAGCAGCGCCAGGTTTTAGCTTATGAGCAGGTGCGACCGGCTGGTCGCCCCTGGCTGAACATTTGATCCACGGACTGCCATGGTTGTCGTGATAGGGACATAATCATGAAAGTTATTGTTGCGGGGGGATCCGGATTCATCGGATCCCATGTGGTGGATGTGCTGCTTGACCAGGGTCATGAGGTTTCAATTTATGATCTGGAGGCACCGCGTTACGGCCAGTCGTGCGCTTTTATCCGTGGGGATACTCGGGATATTGACCGGATGGTGCAGGTTTTCGATAGCGGCGATATCGTGTACATGCTCGCAGCCGAGGCCAATGTAAATCGCTTTTATGAGAGCCCCGTCTTCTCCAATGATATAACTTCCAGCGCGACACTGGCGGTTCTGGAAGCGGCCCGCCGCACCGGTGTGGCACGTGTGCTTCTTGCCTCCACGGAATGGATCTACGGTTCTCTGCCGGAAGAGGGCGAAGAAAAGATAACCGAGGAGACACCCTGCGCCACCAATCCCGATCACATCTATACTTCATCAAAGATTGCGGCGGAGCTCTTCTGCCGCAATTATCAACGGCTGTATGGCGTGAACTTCACGATTATGCGCTACGGGATTCCTTTTGGGGAACGGGCCCGCGCGGAAACGGTGACCCCCATTTTCATTCGGCGCATTGCGCGCGGCGAGCCGATAACGATCCACGGCGACGGGAGCCAGTCCAGGCAATTTGTTTACGTAAGGGACCTTGCCCGGGGCAATGTCGCCTGTCTTCACCCCTCCGCCGAAAATCAGATTTTTAACCTCAATGGCCAAAAGAGAATTAGCGTCTTACAGATTGTGCGAACGCTTGAAAAGATCCTTGGAAAGACCGCGTCGGTGAGCTATACGGAGGATCGCAAAGGTAATTTTAAAGGACGCTTCGTCTCCTCGGAGAAAGCGCACCGGCTGCTGAATTGGGTCCCGTTGCTTGAATACGAAACGGCCATGCAGCAGTATGTCGACTGGTTTTTGAGAAACCAGCTCTAGGTTTTAGTGAAAGGCCGCGAATGGGCAACAGCAGCGGCACAATCCCGGATGTATTCAATGAAGTATCCAATTACGCGAATAGAGCGGCACACCTCGATTCAAAGGGTAGTCCAGTTGATTGAACGCAGCGGCTTCGATAGCGGTTTCGTTATGGATGAAAACGGCACCTATCTTGGCGGTGTTTCAATTGTGGATCTTCGGCGCTTATTGATCAGCGGTGCGCGCGGCGAGGATCCGATCGATTCCTATCCTTTAAAGCATTTCTATAAATTGACGGACAAATCCCTGAAGGATCGCAATATAGCGGACAGAATGCTTTCCGACATGGAATTGAATGGCGTACATTACGTTCCAATCCTGGGCGAAAAGGGCGCCATTGATGATGTAGTTTCCATTGAAGACCTTGGCAGAATGCACGGATTTACCACGGCCAATGCACAGCCAGCCGAGCCGGCCCGTAGAGTTCTGGTTGTGGGTGGGGGCGGGTATCTCGGCAGTGTGTTGACGCGCAAGCTCCTGAATCTGGGGTTCAGGGTTCGTGTTCTGGACAGCTTTATTTATGGCCGCCGGGCGCTCGATTCTGTCGCGAATAATCCCAACATAGATGTTGTCGAGGGCGATTTAAGGAATATACACACGTGCGTAAGCGCGCTGGCGGATACAGATGCCGTAGTTCTTCTGGCTGCTATTGTGGGTGATCCGGCATCCCAAGTCCGGCCCACGGAGACAATCGAAACCAATGTGCTGGCTGCTCAAGCTCTGGCCTCGGCATGCAAATTAAACCACATCAATCGGTTTCTATACGCCTCGACATGCAGCGTTTACGGGGTTGGGGGAGAGTTGCTGGACGAGGAGGCTCCGCTCAACCCGGTTTCACTTTATGCGCGCACAAAAATCGAATCGGAAAAGATAATATTGAGCATGGGAGATGACTATTTCAGCCCGACCATTTTGAGGATGGGCACGCTATACGGCTATTCTCCCAGAATGCGTTTTGACCTTGTTGTAAATACCATGAGCATGAAGTCTTTTACCGACAAAAAGATACAGGTGTTTGGCGGCAAACAGTGGCGCCCGCTGATTGGGGTGGAAGATGCGGCGGAAGTATATGTCCGATGCATCGAGGCAAATTTGTCCGATGTCGGGAATCAGATTTTCAATGTGGGATCGGATAGTCAGAATTATCAGATTGATAGCGTTGCCCAAATCATTGGAGAAGCCCTGGGGAACATTCCGATCTCAAGGGATAAATCCAACCTGGATGCGCGCGATTATCGCGTATCTTTTGCCAAACTGAAACAGCGTCTTGGATTTGTGCCGCAGCAGGACATCGATTATTCTGCCCGAGTGATTTTTGAAAAACTGCATTCCGGTGTCATCCGGGATCCTTCGCAGAAGATTTACTACAATCATTACTTTGACTCCGCAGAAGAATAGGGCCGGCCGCAGGCATTCTTGGGACGTGCGATCCATGTAAACGCATCCAAAATAGTCTTTTAGCCCGCATTTCGCGCCAACCATAAATGGTTGGCGCGAAATGCGGGCTAAATAGGTGCAAACAACGGAATATTTGAATAATTGTGTGAGAATTCCTTTAATATCCAGCAAATAGCCGATTTCGACTGCTTTTTGTGCTCTTTTTGGTGTAATATACTTGCCAAGTAGCCGATGTGCTGACATGCAGTGCCTCATTTAGCTGCCGAGGTTGATTAAAATATTGCAGCGCCGATTAACAACATGATTCCGGATTTAAACAAACAAAGGCCCGAGTGTTTAACTCGGTGCCTGTAAGCGCTGCTTTTGTCTTCCGGAATTTTGCAAAGGAGAGCAATGTCTGTACGTTTGTTTGTGGGGAATCTTCCCTACGATACGACTGAAGAGGATCTGCGCGAATTCTTCTCACCCATTGGATCACTTTCGACTGTGATCATACCGACGGATCGTGAAACTGGAAAAGCCCGCGGATTTGCGTTTGTCGAATTAGGCGATCCGTCTCAAGCCGAAGAAGCAACCCGTCAATTAAACAATCAATCGCTCAAAGGACGCACCGTAGCCATTAATGAGGCTCGAGAGAGGGAAAACCGCTCAAGTGCAGGCCTGGGCGGGAGACCGGGAAATCCCATGCGGCCTGCCGGTTTGAGCCGTACAAATCGATCCGGTTTCACACAGAATCGAGGTCGGAGCGATCCGGATTTTATTTCCGATCCCATGGAAAGCGAGCGATCTTCCCGTGGCGAAAGGCGCAACCGCAACTTCCGACCCAATGCCA
>Ga0209536_100015065_pt1 | contig 11052 bp, 9 predicted proteins | sample DeeMarSeWOR28_12_FD_187461 | JGI IMG/M metagenome (GOLD analysis project Ga0209536, IMG submission 187461) | Marine sediment microbial communities from White Oak River estuary, North Carolina - WOR-2-8_12 (SPAdes) (version 2) | ecosystem: Environmental > Aquatic > Marine > Intertidal zone >... | reverse complement strand
AATGCTATAAGGATCAGCGAGCTTCATGTGAACGGGCCAGACCTCTAGGTTGGTAATCTTCATGTCCTTTAACAGCGCCTTTGATAGAGTTCGTCCAGGCTCGTACTTTTGAGATCGACCACAAATTGAAGACCCTGCAGCAATCTGCAGGGAATCTTCGACCGTAAGGAATATTACTCATTTCATATGCGCTCGCTAACCCCTGAGCCTGCGAAGCACTGCCGTCAGGCAGAACCTGCGGGGGATGCGCTCGCTTAATCGGTTCAACATTGATGCGCAATAGTTTAGCAATACCGAGGCGGGCCGCGCTCATCCAACGAGGCGTCCCCCCGCAATTCAAAGGGGTACGGCCGCCGCAGAGCAGCATCATTGAGAAGATCGCAGTGAAGCCATGTTCTTCCGCTTCGCTTTACCGCGCCATCCGTGTGCTCCAGATAGATCCGATACAAAGGGACACGCAAGTCGACAGGGATGCCTTCGACAGGAGACCTTTGAGGATCAAAGCGCAGTTTCATGATCTCAGGTCTTTGTCGGGCCTGGACGGCCCCAATGAACGACTCCGGCATCAAACCTTTCTCTCTTAGCAGAAAGGCCAGGTGTGCAATCCCTTCGGTTTCCTGCCGAAGCCCGGTTTTTGGGAGATTCTTGAGACAGCGGGTGACCTGTTCCACGGAATAGCCGCACAAAGTTGAATCCGCCCCTATGGCCGCAAGCATTCCCACGATGCGTCGGCACTTCTCACAATCGCCACACGGTAAAACACGATTTCCCTGTTTGTGACTTGCATGACAAGAGACCTGGTGGCGCTGCATTTCAGGATACCGCTCGACCAAAATCTTCTGAACCAAGATTTCTGAAAGGGGCCTTATGACGGAGAACTGACTGATGCCCCAGCCCTTCCGGTGAAAATACCGGGCAAGAACATCATCAAAGTAGCGGCTCTGGTCATAAAGGCCGTCGTAGTGAGTGATGCCGCAAAAAGAGAGCCTTCGCGTTGTATCAAACTCGTCTCCGATGAGGAGGCGGCCGATGCCTCTTTTTTTTAGAAGGGGGAGAGCTCCAAACACAAAGACGGCTACCGTCCACAGGCGGATGGGGTATTCGTCCGAACGCACCCTTTCAAAGTCCTGACGGACAAAAGGAAGGTGCCTCAACATCCAGTTGAACACCCTATCGGCATTGGTCCAAACCCGGGCTGTGTTTGGAATGTGATCGGCAAAATGACGGTAGGCATTCAAGGCTGTGAACCAGTGTCGCCCCGATTCGTTGACAAAAACCGGATGGATCTCACATCCCATTTCCTTCAGGAGACCAAAGGTTAGAAGACTGTCCTTTCCTCCGCTGGAAAGGACCGCATGCTGCGACGGGTCCACATGCCAGTGTGTAGCGCCGCAACGGGGGCTCCGAACTTTTCCAAGCGTGGGCATGGGTTCATCTGGAAACAAGAGTCTGGCCCGGAGATAGCTCTCACGCCTGGCCGTGGGAAGGGTGGCCACCTGCTCCAAAAGAAAGGGATTGGGTTCAAGAAACTTCTTCACAAAGATTTCGCGAGTTGTATTGGTAGCCATCTCCCTGATGAATCGTCGGTCATCCCTGTCGAATCGCCCGTGAAAGACGATTTCATCGCAGAAAAGCCCGTAGTTTAGCGCCACCTGCGCACAGACCATCCCGGCAAGATTGATTGCATGGCCGTCGTCTGGGACAAAGACATTCTCCTCGAACCTGTAGGCCAGCTCCATCGTGTCGGTCTTGCCATTGTGGCTCACCATGTAAGGTGCTGTGACACGGTTCGGACCCAGCCGCACGGGGCCTACCTCGAGACGACGAATGACCTTCAGGATATCCAAGGGATCCCTCCCAACGTCCAGCGTCTCTTTTTTAAACTTGGCTCTTGACACTTGCAGGTTACCCCTCTCAGCCCGCGAGATACGGAATGAGAGCGTCAACGACTTGCCCTGCGCCGCCTAGAAGGACGTCGCAGGTAGGTAGGCGAGTAGTCTTTCGAATCTGATTGCAAACCGCCTGAACCTCATCTGATTTCAAGTTTTCATGGTTAAGCGTTACAGCCACCACCGGCTTTCCAGACACCAGTTGGATAGCCTGGATCTGCTTGTCAAGGGGATGGATGGGGTAACCAGGAAAACCATCGTATTCCCGGCGAGCTGCTGCATGTTGGAGCACCACCACGTCAGGCCTTCCTGCCGCAAGGATCTCAAAACCGCCCGGATAAGCAGGATTCATAAGGCTTCCCTGTCCTTCAATCACGATAACATCGGGCCGGGACTCTTTCCAGGCCGTCCAAACAGCATGCTCGATTTCACCAGAGACGAAGTCGTTAATGATCCCGTCCAAAATGATACCATAACGTGATCCTTGCATCCACGCGGTCTGCCCCGTCCCAATCAACTCACCAGTGTAGCCCGCTGCCAGGAGGGCATCCAAGAGAATCCATGCCGTGGTCCGCTTGCCTACAGCAGAGTCTGTGCCGAGAACAGCCACTTTTAGTGAGGTCACCACTTCGATTTTACCCGTAAAGAAATGGAGCGCCTTCTGCGGTGGGCTTTTTCGTATGTCGCGAATTTTCACCCTGTGCCGGGCAGCCAGAAAGGAGATATCCGAGTCGTCCGAAAGGAAGTCATGGAGGCCAGCGTCCACATTCAGGCCAAACTCAATCGCCTTTATCACATCACTGCGCACTTCATGACTGAGACGGCCGCCATCCGGGGCCAGTCCGATGACCAGATGTGTCGCTGGGCGGTTGTTTTTCTCCCCAGCCTCAACAGCCTGTTGAATGTGTTCATAGATGGGAATCCCTCTGGCCCGCCCATCAAGTATCGTTCCTGCGTCACTGCCTGCACAGTGCGAATCGACCACGGAGAGAACATGATAGCGCCTTGTACGGCGAACGAGACCATGTGCAGTTTTGCCATTAGGGGTTGTAAACGCACCTTCACAGTAAATGATCGCATTGCCTTCGGGAAATGGCGTCACGACTTCCTTCCTGTGAGAATAACCACGTATCGATCAGCTGGAAACGGCTCCTTTCTGTGGCGTTCAAGTAAAGCAATCAGTCCAGCCGTGGAGGCAGGCAAGATATTCAAGCCCTCCATGCTGCTTAGCAGCCGAGAGAATGAGAGCATGCTTTTGTCGCTGGCATAGGAGGCCCAACCTCCGGTGTTTCTGATAGCTTCCAGGGCGTGATCCCCGTCAATCGCGTGCCAGTTAATCAGCGGTTCGTTGACCGGTGTTTCCCGGATCCGCTCCGGTACGAGGTCGCTACATTGAAGCATGTTCTTCACAAAGGCCCTAATAATAGGATTCTTCCCGTGCGACGATCCGGCAAACATGCGGGGCATCCGAGACGTTTTTCCTCGCCTGTGCAGACTCAGAAAACCCTTGTAAGTTCCTGCAAGGGTAGAACCATTCGACACCGGCACAGCCACCACTGCAGGAGCATCTCGGAGCTGGTCGTAAATTTCATAGGCGATCTCGCCGTAAACTCTTAATTGCAGCGCCGTATTATCACCGCCTGGATTTGCGTCATAGCATTCGTCGGATTCCGCCATGTTACGGGAAGCCATCACCGCATTTTCGTAATCTCCTGGAACACGTATGATCTCAGCACCATATGCCAGCATCTCTTGAACACGTTTTGTCCGGTACCCGTCAGGGATGTGGATGATGCATCTCAAACCAGACATGGAGGCAGCAAGGGCCATGGCTGCACCGTAGTTGCCGCAAGTCGCCACAGTAATGGTGTCAAAACCTCGCCGCATTGCATCCATGGCTTGAGCGAAGGCAATGCGATCCTTCTGGGTTCCAGTGGGGTTACCTCCCTCAAACTTGAGATATATTTGACGCAGTCCTACTTCACGCTCTATGTTGCGCGCTCGCGAAAGCGTTGTATCGCCAATTTCGGAATCGATGATGTCCTCATAGGCCTCTAAACGATCATTTAAGGGCTGATGCCTGTCTGAAGCGATCTCTTTTTGCCTTTCCAGTTCGGGCGCAATGATCGGGGCTCCGGAACTTGCCCCATCCAGAAGGGAAAAAGCTGTATCGCTCTCCTGCCCCGCTTCAGGGCTGTCAGCTGATTGCCTATTCGGGCCTGGCTTTATATGGCTCGGACTCGAAGCCTGGGGGCTTTCCCCCTGTCTCATTCGATCTTCTTCGACCATAGGGCGCTTGACAAGTCGTGGGCTAAGGGAGAAGCCCAAGGGCCAGAAGCCCACAGGCAGGGAATTTCCGGAGAACCGGCCCTTGGGACAGACATCCTCGAAACCAAGCAAACCCATCCGTCCCTTCGGGATCTAAACGACGGGTGTCGGTCTACGAGGGCGACGGAGATAACCACAGTCCAAAACGATTTGCAACGAGAAAAACAAAGGATAAGCAAGATTCTCAGCCTGAAAAGGCATAACCAACAAGAGCGTGTCTTGTCTTTTCATCTTCTGTGGTCTGTTTCTTCTTCCATTAAGTCTGAAAAGGCCCTTCACGCTGAAGGAGTTTTAAATTGTTCCTTGGTCAAACCATACTTTTTCATGAGCTTATGAAGTTGCCGGGAACTGATGCCCGCTGCCTCTGCAGCGTCTTTGATTCGGCCTTTATTGATGCCCAAGAGCTCTGCTAGATAGGATCTTTCAAGCTGTTCTACCCCCTTTCGTCTGACCTCCGCCAACGTAAAAGCGGTATTGACGTCGGGCAACGACTCAGAGAGCTTGTATGCGAAAAGATCACTTGGAAAGCTCTCCGGCGTGAGCACGGAAGCCTCTTCGATGATGTAAGCTCGTTCCAGAAGATTTTCCAACTCGCGGATGTTTCCCGGCCACGCGTAGTTTCTAAAGGCCTTGATCACGTCTTGATGAACGTGATGAATTTCCTTGGAGTGAAACTTGGTTAGCCTCTCTAGAATGACCTGGACAATATGTGGAATGTCCTCTTCTCTCTCCCTAAGTGGGGGGATCTCAATGGGAAACACATTCAGCCGGTAATAGAGATCCCTTCTGAATAGACCCTGGTCGCACATGTTCTGAAGATCGGTGTTGGCGGCGGCAATCACTCTTACATTGGCTTCAATGGTTGCTTCGCCTCCGACCCGATGAAAAGTCCCCTCCTGCAGTATCTCTAATAGCTTGATCTGTGCGGAGGGCGTCAGGGTGCTGATCTCGTCAAGAAAAATAGTGCCCCCTCGGGCAATTTCAAAGTTGCCAAGCTTCCTCCGCACAGCGCCTGTGAATGCCCCCTTCTCATGTCCGAAGAGCTCACTTTCCAAAAGCGTGTCCGGGATCGCGCCGCAATGGACGGCAATGAATGGACCATCCCTGCGGTTGCTGTGTTGATGGATAAGTTTTGCGATAACGCCTTTGCCCGTGCCTGTTTCGCCAATCAGGAGGACCGTGCTTTTGGTCGGCGCAACGGAGCGGACCTTATTAAAGACGCCTTTCATTAAGGGAGTCTTGGTACGCACCATCTCAAGTGAATCTTTCCGCCAAAACCGATCCCTCAAATAGTCGAGCTCTGACTCCATGATCAAGGACTCATAGACACTGTCCGTCACATATCGGATCTCCTCGGGATCAATGGGATAGGTGAGGTAGTTACTGGCTCCCGCCTTTACAGCCATGACAGCTTCTCTGATCTGTTCTTGAGAAGACATCACAATGATTTGAGTCGTCGGATAGATTTGCCAAAACGGTTGAAGCGCTGTCTTATAGCTATGATCAGGCGTTGATTCGGCCAGCATTTCTACATCCATAAACAGGAATTCATAGTGTTTCTTTCGAAACATCTCCAAACCGCTATCCTTGCCGGAGGTTACCTCGACCTTATATTCGGAGCCCATAGTGGCCCGGATCGCACGGCAGGCCGATTCGTTCCTGGAAGCAACGAGAATGGCCTTCATCCATACTTCCCCATTCGTATCAACGGTCATGGAAACTGGATCCACCCATTTCGCGGTCTGAACCCCCCTCTTGTCCAACTATTGCAACAAACGTTGAGATTGTTCAAGAAAAAAACGGGGGCTTTGTATTCCCATTATTGGACATATGGGAACCAGGGGCGCCATTATTAGAAATATAGTTTTGTTTCAAATAGTTATATTGTAACCAACCGTCTAGTCGGGAATTGACGGGCTGTTGCCTAAATAGGCATGCCTTTGAGCGGTTCATTGAAACGTCTTTTGTTCATCAATCTTGGCGAAGCGTAAGACCCGCGATGTCGCCCGTTTGAGCCACGAGGGCGAGTTTTGACATCGCCTGGAGCAAGCCTTAGATTGATGGAACAACGTTTCAGAACAAGCGAAAAGGGATTTGGGCAACAGCCCGTTGAGGGATCATAGCAGCCCTTTGCCACCGCACCGGCCCGGCGGAACAATCTTTTGAACAGGTGGGCCTTATCATTAACGGAACCAAGCAAAAAGTTCTTGATTTCGGAATCCTGCACCTTGATACTATCAACTGGCCTAACCGTCTCGCTCCCCGCAACCCCATGCTTGAGGGAGGGGAGCTTCGTATTTCCGTTAATCGTTAAGGGGACCTCATGAGAGAGATCGCTCAGGTGATTTGCATGACAGTCTTCGTCCTTGCAATGGCGGCGCCGGCCTCTGGGGGGGCAAAGATGGTCGTTGGTTGGCTCGAAAAGGCTCGAATCTCTCCCGGCAATCTTCTGGTTCGTGCCAAGCTCGATACGGGGGCAAAAACGTGCTCCCTTGGAGTCCACAGCCTCGCTGAGTTTACGCGCCATGGAGAGCAGTGGGTGCGGTTTGATGTGAAAAACAAATCCGGAGACAAATTGACTTTGGAGAAGAAGGTGCAACGTGTGGTGCAGATCAAGCGCCATGGTGGAGAGCTTCAGAAGCGTCCGGTCATTCTTCTTGGAATATGTTTGGGGTATTTTTACAAAGAGATGGAGGTCAACCTGGTCGACCGCACTGATTTTAATTATCCGATGCTAATCGGTCGAAGTTTTATGGCAGGCAGTTTCATCGTAGATCCTTCCGCCAAATTCACCGTACCGCCAAGCTGCACGGAGGGCACGTCACGTTGAACAGATTCCAGCTTTGCCTGCTAACCGTTGGCTTAACCATGGCTGGCCTAGTTCTTTTTTTTTACAAGGCCTTTGTGCTGAATTTTCCGCTGATCCCGGAGGCCCGCTCTCATGTGTGGAATGTGGAAGCCAGCGTCTCCTTTGTTGCCCGCAATGAACCGGTCAAGATGTCACTCCACCTGCCTGACAACTCAAGATGGTTTGCCATTGTCGATGAGAATTTTGTTTCCAGGGGCTATGGTCTGGCAACTATCAGGACAAAACAGTATGGTAACCGCAAGGCTGCTTGGTCAAAACGCAAGGCAAGAGGTTACCAGAGCTTGTTTTATCGTTGTGTCGTACGGCGAGGGTATCTCACGGAGCCGGCGGGGCCATCAAGTCCTCCCGATGTGGAGTACCCTCAATTTGAAGGGGCGCCCCTTGCAGCCGCTGAATCCGTCATCGCGGAGATTCAAGAACAGTCGGCTGACGTGGATACCCTGGTGGCAGAACTCATCAACCGTCTCAACAAATCACAGCCGGGCGGGAACCTGGCTTTATTGCTTGGCAAGGAGCCGACCCTTTTGAAGAAGATGGAAATAGGAGCGGGGGTTTTGGCTCATGCGAGCATCCCTGCGCGGGTTGTGCAGGGTATTCGGCTTGAGCGCCAAAACCGAAACGCTCCCCTGATACAGTGGCTGGAAGTCTATGATGGAAAGCTTTGGAAACCATACGATCCTGTGACCGGACGACCAGATATCCCAGATGACTATTTGGCATGGTGGCGGGGCCGTGCTCCCGTGGGCCAGTTAAACGGGGGGGATAGGCTCAAGATTCAACTCGCTGTAGGCATTAACCAGGAAGCAGCCATTACTGCAGCGATTGAACGTGGGGAATTTGCCAACCCACTGCTCATGACTTTTTCACTCTTCAGTCTGCCTATCCGAACACAGGCGGTATACCGCGTGTTGCTATTGGTTCCGGTAGGTGCTTTTCTTCTGGTTGTTTTTCGGAATGTTATAGGTGTAAAGACATTCGGGACTTTTATGCCCATACTCATTGCTCTTGCCTTCCGCGAGACCAGACTTATATGGGGCATTGCTCTTTTCAGCTCGTTGGTTGGTCTTGGCCTAGCCATACGGTTTCAGCTTGAACGTCTTAAACTGCTGCTAGTGCCCCGTTTGGCATCGGTGCTTATCGTGGTTGTCCTTTTGATGGCTGCCCTCAGCATATTAACGCACAAGCTCGGCCTGGAGCGGGGCGTTTCTGTGGCCCTATTCCCCATGGTGATCTTGACCATGACCATTGAAAGAATGTCCATTGTCTGGGAAGAGCAGGGTCGGAGCGAAGCCTTGCAGCAAGCCTTGGGCAGCCTGCTCGTTGCCGCCCTCGCCTATCTCATCATGACGGTCAGCTACGTAGAACACCTGGTGTTCGTATTTCCCGAATTACTCTTCCTCTTGCTCGCAGGAACACTTCTAATGGGACGCTATACGGGCTATCGCCTTTTAGAACTGTTTCGCTTTAAGGCCTTGATCAAACAGAACCCATGATGTTCGAATTGGCCAGAAAACTTGGTGAAATAGGTGTCTTGGGACTGAACCGGCGCAATGCAGACTACACCTTACATTATAATCAGCGCCGCTTGTACCCTTTGGTGGACGACAAATTACGCACAAAACAGCTTGCAGAAGAGGCCGGCATGGCTGTGCCTGAACTGTACGGCGTCGTGGAGGCGGGCCATCAATTAAGGCACTGGTCCGATCTGCTAAAAGGGCATTCGGATTTTGTGGTCAAGCCTGCTCGAGGCAGTGGTGGGGAAGGGATCCTGGTAATTTCTGGCCGCCTAAAGGACATGTACCGGGTGACAAACGGCGAGTTGGCGAGCCAATCAGAACTGAACTACCATGTCTTGAACATCCTGAGTGGAATTTATAGTCTTGGTGGATTGCCGGACAAGGCCCTTGTGGAATACCGCGTCCGGTGTGATCCCGTCTTTGATGCTGTTACCTACCAGGGGGTCCCCGATATACGGATCGTCGTGTTTCTGGGTGTACCGGTGATGGCCATGGTGCGTCTTCCCACCCGTATGTCCAGGGGCAAGGCCAATCTCCATCAAGGAGCGATCGGTTCTGGGATTGATATGGCCACGGGGAAGACTCTCACGGGGGTGTGGGGAAACGATATTGTTACGGAACATCCAGATACGGGTATGAAACTCACTGATTTGAAAGTCCCAAAATGGGAGCGTTTACTCCACTTGGCCTCACGGTGCTACGAGCTTACTGGTTTGGGATACCAAGGCGTCGATCTTGTGCTGGACCGAGACCGTGGTCCGCTCATTCTGGAACTTAATGCACGTCCCGGGCTTAACATTCAAATTGCCAACCACGCAGGTTTGCTGCCGCGCCTGAAGGTTGTCGAACAGTTGCGGGAGAGGTTACATAGCGCTGAGGATTGTGTTGCGTTCTCACAAGAACGCTTCCCTGCATGGGGGCAATAGAGATATCCTATACAGGTCGCACATGAAGCACCCTCAGGCGACATGGTTAAAAAGGTTATCCCATCGTGGTCTGTCAACAGGCAAATAATCTTCTGCTTCCCTCGCTAAATAGCGTGTTCGAACCCAATCTGAAGATTCCAAGGCTCATACACGTGGCAACAACTGTCCTATGCTGCCTGGCGGGTCTGCTCTTGTGTGGGGGGTGTTCAAAGGGCCTCTTGGGAACAACTCCCCAAATGGATGGAACATGGCGTTGTGACGCAGAAGCAGACGATGCCATGGAGCGGCAAGATTACAGGGCTGGCATCATTCTTCATCAACGGTTTCTGGAAAAGGAACCTGACAATGCCCTTGCGTTGTATCACCTTGGGTATGCATACGGTCAAACAGGAGACCACCTTAAAGAAGTGGCTTATTATGAGAAGGCCATCGGGCTTGGGTTTGAACAAGACCTCATCTTTTTCAACGCAGGGATGGCTTATGGAGAGTTGAATCAAGGAGAAAGATCTATTCGGGCCTTTAAGAAGGCGTTGGATATGGATCCTGCCAGTAACGACAACCACTTTGGTCTGGCGATGGCTTACCAAAGAAATGCCAATGATAAACTGGCCGAGAGGGAGTTCTTGAAGGTGATAAAGAGCGATCCGGGACACTTGGATGCTCGATTACACTTAAGCATGCTCTATGCCGACAGAGGCGATTTGCAAAGCGCGTGTGTTCAGCTTCGGAAAATTCTCCAACTTGATCCGACCCACCAAGTCGCACGTGAGTTTCTCGAAAGTATCCAGAACCAATAGCGGTGAACCGAAAACTGACATGAAGTGTAGTTTGATGGCCGGTACCTTCAAGGGGGGCATCATACGGCTGAAAACGCCAATGGGATGTTTGTCTTGGGTGCCAAGCCAGAAAGGGGGCAATGATGGGTAAGGGCATTGGGGTATTGGTAATGGTAGCCTTGGTTCTTGCAGGTAGCCTGGGATGGGCAGAGCTTGATCAAGAACTCTTGCGAAAGTATGAGCAAATGTCACTTCAAGAATTAGTGGAGGAAGCAGCAAGATATCCAGATGAGACAAAGATACCAGAAGAACTGTCGCGGGCGTTAGATAACAAGGAAGAAGCAGAGCAAGAAGCGACAGAGGAGCAGGAGTCAAGATGCGCAACATACAAGCAAGATCTTTCTAAAGGAGCCAGAGAGGGTCGGTTTCAAGCGTGTCCTGTGGCTGGAGAGGCGGTATTCATCATTGATACAAAAGAAGGACACATGTGGTTGTTGCAGGCAACAGACCTTGGCCAGGCAGAAGAAATATACTTACTCTACGAAGGACGGGTTTGTCCAGGAGGCAAAATGGGCGATGTCATTGAAAGGGCCACCCCTGGTGCATCGGATAAAAATTGAGCAGCCGTTGTGAGAGAAAGGCGCCTGGGCTAGATAGCAACACGGCGGCAAATGATCTTATACATCATGACAGCTTCCTGACCCTTGGGGTAATAACCCTTCTTCAGCTTCCACGGATTGAACCCGT
>Ga0209536_100015064_pt1 | contig 11052 bp, 9 predicted proteins | sample DeeMarSeWOR28_12_FD_187461 | JGI IMG/M metagenome (GOLD analysis project Ga0209536, IMG submission 187461) | Marine sediment microbial communities from White Oak River estuary, North Carolina - WOR-2-8_12 (SPAdes) (version 2) | ecosystem: Environmental > Aquatic > Marine > Intertidal zone >... | reverse complement strand
TCAGGACCACTCAACCCACCCTACAAAAGGATAAATGCCGGTGGGTTATTTATTACCGCACAGCCGAAAGATTTCATTGATTTCAAATAAATTTTCCTATAATCATGTTGATTTCCATCTCAGAATATAGATCCATCACGCTTCACATTTCTATCGTAACATGGTTTTCCGCTTTAACATGCACGTGAATTTCAAACCGCTTTCGCAGGGCCACATGGGATCAAACCTGTCCATATCTCAGGCCTTTTCATTTGACATAAAATCGCCTTTATCCCTATACTTATTTCACCCGGGATTGGGCAGGACCATTCAGAATGAACAGGGAGGATGGCTTCTGGAGGGGTCCATGGAGGCCTTGGGCAACTCGGGCGGGCCCAATGGGCTGAGGATCTTTTGAGATGAATAACAAGAAAAAGCCGATAGAATGGAGACCAGCCTCCACGGTTATTCTCGTCAGGGAAGAAAGAGCGGCGCTTCAAGTCTATCTTCTCAGGCGGAGCAGAAAAAGCGGTTTTTTCCCTGGGTATTATGTCTTCCCCGGGGGTGCCGTGGATCCGGAAGACCGACCGGACGAGACATGGTCAGCCATTGTGGATCTGAACCACGAGGATTTTTTAAAGCGGTTCGGTGGCGGTTTGACGAAGGAAGAGGCCCTGGCTTATGCCGTCTCTGCCATTCGGGAAACCTTTGAGGAAGCAGGCGTTTTGCTGACCGAACATGCGGACAACATTCCGGACGGGCTTGAAAGACTCCGTGAACGACGAAGGGGGGAGGGGCTCCCCAAAGGTTGGTTCCGAGAATCGTTAGAGGCTGAGGAATGGCCCTTTACATTTTCAAGAATCGCACCTTGGAGCCATTGGATTACTCCCAGACTGATGCGCAGTCACTTTGACACCCGGTTCTTTCTGGCTTTCATGCCTTCGGACCAGGTCTGCTCACCGGATGATAAGGAGACTGTCCATGGGATCTGGATTAATCCTGAAAAAGGTCTTTCGGGAAATCATTCAGGCGAGATCCCTCTGAGTCCCCCGACACTGGTTACCTTGCACGAACTTTTAGCCTATCAAAAATTGTCAGACCTCAAGAAAGAGGTGGAAACACGCCAATGGGGTGATGCGAGGTTTCCCCGATTGGTCCCTCTCAAGGAGGGGGCACTCATTCTTCAACCCTGGGATCCCGCGCGTTATGGTGAGGTCAACGTCGACACAAAAACATTGGAGAAGATGATCCTTCCCGTGGCCGAGCCTTTTTCAAGGCTTTGGCTCCACGACGGGATTTGGCGTCCCGTAAGGGTTTGAGTTCATTAGCATTCGCCGGCTCAAAAGCCCGATCTGGTCTATCCGTGATCATTCGGGGGATCATTGACGAAGACATGAAATCAATCGGAAGATTGCATATTTTGACGGATGTCCAGGTGCAGGCACGATATTCCCACACCGAGCTGACACGACTGGCCATCGCAGGCGGTGCCGACACGATTCAGCTGCGCCAGAAAGAGGGATCCACGCGCGAAATGATCGAAGTCGCCCACCAGATGAAGCGCCTGTGTCAAGAGGCGGGGGTTGTGTTTATCGTGAATGACCGGGTGGATGTCGCTCTTGCGTCCAAGGCGGACGGTATCCACCTTGGGCAGGACGATTTCCCTATCCCCATGGCGCGAGAACTATTGGGTGAGGCCTCCATTATCGGCGGGTCGGCGGGATCTGTTGAGGAGGCCCGTAAATGCCTTTCTGAGGGGGCGGACTATGTCGGATTCGGCCCCGTCTATTCGACCACCTCGAAAGCGGATGCGGGCCCCGCAAGCGGACTTGGCCTTCTTGAGGAAGTGGTTAGGTCGATTCCTTTACCGATTATCGCCATTGGGGGCATTGATGAAGAAAATACTCCCGACATTATGTCTGTGGGTGCCCATGGGATTGCCGTCATTTCCGCCGTTTGTTGCCAGGCGTTCCCCGAACAAGCAACCAGGGCCCTTTCCCGGGCTTTAAGGGTGGGGCCCACGGGATGGAACCATGCCTGAAAACCTTAGAGATATCGGAGAATTTGGGCTGATTTCCCGGTTGGATGAACTTATCCGGCGAGAGGGTGTTCAATCAACCGGACTCAGTCTTGGAATCGGCGATGATGCTGCCTGTTTCCGTCCAAGGGAGGGATACGAAATTCTGGTTACCTGTGATTGCATGGTTGAGGGGCGGCATTATCTCTCGGCTCACATCAGGCCCCATGATTTGGGGCGAAGGGCCATGGTGTTAAATATCAGCGACATCGGCGCCATGGGGGGACGGCCTTGCTATGCGCTCGTCTCTCTGGGATTGAAGGCGGACACGCCTATTTCGGATGTGGAGGCTATGTATCTCGGCTTCCTCAGGGAACTCAATCCTTTTGAGGCCTCCATCATTGGAGGCAATCTCACCAAAACAGAGAATGGACTGTTTATAGACATTACCCTGATCGGTGAGGTGGAACAGGGCAAGATGATCCGTCGCTCAACGGCTCGGAAGGATGACGCCATCTTGATCACGGGATACCCCGGGCAGGCGACCGCCGGACTAGAAATGCTGTTGCATGCCGACAGCCATGAGGACCTTCAGGATCATCCCCTTATTCGTGCCTACACGACCCCTTCTCATCGAGCGCGAGAAGGTCGGGCGGTTGCCCTCTCAGGTTTTGCAACTGCCATGATCGATACCAGCGACGGTTTTCTTGGAGATTTGGGGCACCTCTGTGAGGAGAGTGGTGTGGGTGCGATTCTGTTTCAGGAGAGTGTCCCCATGAGTGAAGCCTTGATCCAAGCCTCCAAACAATTGGGAAAAGATCTTTACGATATGATCCTAGGGGCGAGTGATGACTATGAACTGATCATCACCTGTGATCGGGAGAGTGTGGATCAGATCAACACCATCCTCGGTTCGATTAATCAGAATCCTGTCAGCGAAGTGGGGAGGATCACCGATGCCCAGGACGGCATTCAATGGGTTCTTCCGGATGGAAAAGCGAAGCGTTTGACCCCTTCCGGCTGGGATCATTTTTCAGAATAAATCTTCCCAAGTTTCCCCAACTCTGATTAAAAGACCTGTCTCACCTGCCTAGGACGGTATTAAAAGGTCAGCAGAGCGACGAGGAGTAAAACATGTTTGATCGACAGTTGGCAAAAAAAGCCGCAGAAAATCTGAAATCCCTCAGGGCAAAAAAGCCTCTGATTCATAACATCACGAATGATGTGGTTATGAATTACACCGCCAATGCATTGCTCGCGTGCGGTGCCTCCCCCGTCATGGCCCATTCGGTCGAAGAGGTGGAGGAGATGGTCTCTCATGCAGGGGCTCTGGTCCTGAATATCGGCACCCTCGTCCCACACCGGATCGATTCCATGCTAAAGGCGGGGAGGCGAGCCAATGAATTGAACATCCCCATTGTGCTCGATCCAGTCGGTTCCGGCGCCACAAAACTGCGCACCTCATCGGCCAAACGGCTGATCGATGAATTGGTCATACAGGTGGTATGCGGAAACGCCTCAGAGGTGCTTTCACTCGCCCGCAAGGATGCCGTAACCAAAGGGGTGGATGCTGTTCACAGTGTCGATGAGGCAGCCGATGTCGCCATCCGACTCTCAAATGAGTTAGACACCACCATCGCCATCACCGGTGAGGTGGATCTCATTACTTGCGGTGGGCGAATAACGATGGTCCACAACGGCCATCCACTCATGGGATATGTGACAGGGACCGGCTGTGCCGCCTCCGCCATTATTGGGGCGTTTCTGGCAGTCGACCGGGAACCGGTTGATGCAGCAACCACCGCCCTGGCCTATTTCGGTCTCACGGGGGAGAAGGGGGCGAACCATGCAGAGGCGCCCGGTTCTTTCCAAACGGCTATTCTCGATGCCCTTTACACCATCGATGGCGAACAGTTGGAGAAAGGGGCCAAGATTCAGTCTTAAAAAAATGGATCAAAGGGGACCGGGTCTTGATAATGCAGCCCTAGGAGCAGCAGGTGTTCAAGTTTATTCATACGGCAGACATCCATCTCGATAGCCCTCTTCGGGGACTGTCCCGCTATGAGGGGGCACCTATCGATTCCATTCGGGGTGCTACGAGAGAAGCCTTAAAGGGACTCGTCCGAACAGCCATGGACGAAGGTGTAGCCTTCATTGTGATTGCAGGAGATCTTTTCGATGGAGACTGGAAGGACTACAATACCGGGCTTTTTTTTGCCAGTCAGATGTCCAAGCTCAGGGAAAGAGATATCCCAGTCTTTTGTCTAACCGGCAATCATGATGCCTCGAGCGTAATCACCAAAACCCTCAAAATGCCCAGCAATGTCCACCTATTTTCCACGTCCCGTCCAGAGACCATCCTGCTTCGAGACATAGCGGTTGCCCTGCACGGACAGGGATTTTCCCGTCCGGACATGGGTGAAAACCTCGCCGCGCACTACCCTCCGGCAAGGGACGGGTTCTACAACATTGGGGTCCTCCACACAGCTGCAAACGGTCGAGAAGGGCATGAACTCTATGCCCCGTGCAAGATCCAGGACCTGACGTCCAAGGGCTATGATTATTGGGCCCTTGGACACATCCATAAACGAGAAATCCTACTCGGTTCACCCTGGATCCTTTTTTCGGGCAATATTCAAGGTAGGCACATTCGAGAAACAGGCCCAAAGGGTTGCTCTTTAGTGACGGTTGAAGACGACGGGACAACGAACATACAAGAGGTATTTCTTGACGTCGTGCGTTGGGTCCGAGCGAACGTGGATGCAACCGGAGTAGATACGGGTGAGGAGGTCATGGATCAGGTACGATCCACTCTAGAACGGGCGCTGGCGAAGGCCGAGGGACGTCTGCTGGCAATTAGGGTGTGCGTCACCGGTGCCTGTGGCGCCCATGAAGTGCTCAATGCCGAGCATGAGAGATGGGTTAATCAGATCCGCGCTGAAGCAACAGATATGGGAGGCGGGGATGTCTGGATTGAAAAGGTTCTATTACAAACATACCTCCCTCTAGACCTTGAAAAACTTGCTTCCAGTGAAAGTCCGGTGGGAGACCTGTTGCGATATATCCATAAAATCGAAACAGATCCTAAAGAACTTTCAGAACTGGCAAAAGTCTTCTCCACTCTGATATCGAGGCTCCCCATTGAACTTCGTTATGGGGAAGAGGCCGTTGATCTGGAAAAACCGAAAGCCCTCCAGGAAATGATTAGGGATGCGAAACAGGTTTTGCTCCCCCGCATGATAGCTCGGTCCTTAAACCTATGAGACTTCTGACCTTTGAATTATCGGCATATGGATCCTTTAAGGATAGGACGCTGGACTTTTCCGCGAGTAAAGCGGGTATGCCCCTCGTCTACGGTCCCAATGAAGCGGGGAAGAGTGTCGCCCTCCGTGCCTTAACGGGCTTTTTTTTCGGCATCCCGTCACGGACCGGCGACAACTTCATCCACCCCAATGCCCGTCTTCGTATCGGGGCTAAAATTATACATTCTGACGGCTCGGAACTTTATGCAATTCGTCGAAAAGGCCAGAAAGATACCCTGTTGAACCATTCTGGTGATCCTATCCCTGAGGCCGCTCTGGGAAAATATCTAGAAGGGATGAATCGGGACCTATTTTCTACCATGTATGCCATGGATCATGAAATTCTTGTTGCGGGTGGTAAAGCCCTGGTAGCAGGAGGGGGTGACGTCGGACAGAGCCTCTTTGCCGCCGGTATGGGCGTCGCAGACATGCGCGGCCTGGTGGAAGCTTTGGAAAGCGAAGCAGGGAGTCTCTTCAAACCGACCGGGAAAAATCCCAAGATCAACCGGTTGATTCAGGATTTCAAGTCATTGAAACATCGCTGTGCAAATAAATCTCTATCCTCAAAGGAATGGATCTCACACAATGAGAGCCTGGATTTCGCCACTAAAGAGAAAGAAATCGTTGGGCGAGAACTTCTCAAACTTTCATCGGAACGCCATCGTCTGGAACGGCTGCACCAAGCAATTCCCAGGATCGCGCGTCTTCTGGCGCTTCGGGCTGAAATGAAAGAGATGGGAGAAGTCCGCCGTTTGCCTCCTGAATTCTCAAAGCAACGACGGGAAACAGAAAATATTCTTCACCGTTCTCAGTCCACCGAGGCGAGGGTGCGCAAGGATCTGGAGAACATCCAAAGAGAGCTCTCAAGGATCTCACCGGAGGGATCCCTCATAAAGGCCCAGGAAGAAATCAGGGCCCTTTTCCTGCGGTCTGGAAGCCATAAAAAGGCGATGATGGATTTGCCCAAAAGAATGGCGGATAAAGAACGGCTATTAGAAGAGGCTCAAGCCATCCTTAAGAAATTAGGACCGGCGTGGGAGCTGCAAAATGCCGACTCACGTCGCTTGACCGATGCGTTGGTCGCGAGAATACGAAAACTCGGGCGGGAACTGGATCCCATTTTAGAAAGACGGGCGGCAGCCAAGCGTTTGAGCCTGGAGTTGGAATCGGAAATCCTCACGGCAAAGGAGGATCTTTCCCACATGCCTTCAGAAAAGGATCCAGAAAGACTGAAAGCCGCCCTGAACCGGATCTTGAAACAGGGAGACCTTTCGGAGAGACTGAATACAATAAATGGCCATCTGCGGGAGCATCAAGAGAATTTGGACGCACTCCGAAAGGGTCTCGGTTTTTGGGAGGGGTCGTTAGATGCGTTAGAAGGTGTAAATCCTCCCCAGGAGGAGACCATCGATCAGTTTGAATCAGACTTCGCTGCGGGGCATTCAAAGCTGGAACGGGCCGACCAGGCCCTTTGTGAACAAAGAGAGCGTCTATTCGGGCTGGAAAGACAAATGGAAGCGCTGAAGGCGGCCGGTTCAATTCCCAAGGTTTCGGATCTGGAACAAGCTCGAAAGCATCGCGATGAAGGTTGGCGTTTGGTTATGAAGTCCTGGTTGGAACCCACATCCGACAAGACAAATGGTCCGTCCTTTGACGCCGAAGTAAAAACTTTGGCAGAGGAATACGAGAAGCGCGTACGGACAGCGGACGAAATCGCGGATCGCCTGAGAAATGAATCGGAACGTGTCGCAAAACAGGCCAGCCTGATGGCGGACCGACAAGAGGTTGAAAAACGGATCGTTTCCCTGAGTGAAGCACTAGAGGGGTTGCAAGAGGAGCATTTGGTCTTAGAAAGGGCGTGGAATAAACTGTGGGAAAATGTTGGAATCAGCCCCCGAAAGCCGAGAGAAATGAGGGCCTGGCTTCAAAGGTATCATAAGTTGGTAGAGGAGATGTCATACCAGCGAACCCTTATGGAGAACTCTGAAGGCCTTGAGACCTTGATCAAGGAACACAAAAGTGTCCTAAACAAGCATCTGAAGGCTTTGGGGGAGACACCGGTTGGAAATGATGAAAATTTGGATAGTTTCCTAAATCGCTGCGAGGCTGTGGGCAATAGGATTGAAGATGCCCGAAAAAAACGAGAAAACCTGATTCAACACCTTCGGGACCTGGACCGTAAAAGTTCAATCGCGACCCACAATCTCGAACAAGCGGAGGAGGCCCTGAAATCATGGCAAAAAATGTGGGGACAAGCGGTCGAACACCTTGCTCTGGAATCATCCGCTCTTCCTGCAGAAGCAGACGCCGTCCTGGATAGGATTCAGGCCTTGTTTGACCGTATGGATCAGGCAAGTATGATGCAAAGTCGTGTTCAGGCCATGGAGAGGGATGCTGAAGAATTTTCCAATTGGGTAGGGGATCTCTGTTCACGTTTGGCGCCCGATCTCAACAAGAAGTCGCCCGAAACGGCCGCCAGGGAGCTCAACGAAAGGCTAGACAAAGCACTGGCAGACACAGCCCGTTTTCAGGAACTAGAGAAACAGCAGAGATCCCTGGTGAAGGCGATTCAAGTTGAAGAAATCGCCCTCGAGGAGTCCCAGGCCAAACTGGCGGAGATGTGTCGGGAGGCGGGGGTTGGTTCCTACGAGGAACTGCCTGAGATAGAGGAGCGGTCTGATCTGTTCAGGGAAAAGCAGGAGAAGATCGAGGCCCTTGAACAGGAATTGGTCGGTTATAGCGCCGGGGCCGGTATCGAGGCCCTTATCCAGGAAACCGAAGAAATGAATGCCGATGCCCTACCGGCTGAGATGGAAGCCCTCGACCGTCATATTCAGGCCATGGAAGGAAAACGATCAGAACTGGATCAGCTGATCGGTCGTGAGAGGGCCGTTCTCGCTGGTATGGACGGCAGGTCCGAAGCGGCTGAATTGGCTGAAAAATCTCAGGGCATCCTGGCTGATCTCAGGGATGCCGTGGAACGCTATGCCAGGGTCACCGTTTCAGCCCTGCTCCTCCGGAAGGAAATCGAGCGATACCGCGAAGCCAATCAGGGCCCTATCCTCAAGCGGGCCGGCGAAATCTTTGCCGCTATAACCCTGAATTCTTTTAAAGGTTTGGTTCCAGATTTTGACCACAAAGACAACCCCATTTTGATAGGGGTCAGGCCCACGAAGGAGAAGGTTTCGGTAGAAGGCATGAGCGATGGGACCAGTGACCAACTCTATTTGGCGCTCCGGCTTGCGAGCCTCGAACAGCGTCTTCTTGATGGTGAGCCCATGCCGCTTATTCTCGATGATATTCTCATCAATTTTGATGATGATCGATCATGCGCTACGCTCAAAGTGTTGGAAGCCCTTTCAAAAAAAACGCAAATTATCTTTTTCACACACCATCGGCGGATCCTCGAGCTGGCCAGAGCCAACGTGAGACAAGAAGCATTGGTTGAACATTATTTATAGGCCTGATTTCGTTTGAATGGTATTTTCTCCAAAGAGGCTGAATTTCAGCCAATCAAATGCGAACGTCATCAAGGCCACATCATCTGACCTCAACTTTTCTTTTAGGTCAGTCGGTACTTCAAAAAGATCAAAAAACCGACTATTAAAGATAAATGCTCTGAATTTATCCAAATTGTAGGAGGCCATGGAGAACATCTGGATTTTTCGAGGGATCTCTTCCTTTTTGCCGAGACTTCTGGAGGATGAGGTGATCTCCAACCAATGATCGTTCATGGCATTGTACTCGACGACGCCTTCATGGGCCATCCATTCCCCCACGGACCATTCTCTGTCCTCCCTAAAACCGAGACAATGCGTTTCGTGAACGAGAAAGTATTTCTCTCTCGCATCTTTTTGCTGGTCAACTTTTAGCGCGGCTCTTCCCAAAGGATAAATACGGCAGGCCCCGGGTCGATCTTCATAGACGTCGCATCCGGCAGAGGTCAGAAAGGGGCAAGTTTTCCTCTGATCCGACGTCATCTTGAGGGTCATCATGGGAAATCGGGGGTGTCTTTTGAGGTTCATCTCCGCGTATCGGTCCAGAAATTCGTCGGATGAGAGCCCGAGTCGATTCTTAAGACGCAGGATGTCATAGGGCGTCAGGACCAAATTGAGACCGGCACAGCATTCGGTGAAGCATGAAATTCCTTTATGACAACGAAATTTAAAAGACTTTTCGGGAATTGGCTCAAAAGTTGTCTGTTTTTCCATATTTTCCATGGGCCTGCTTTCTAAATCCGCTGAAACTCCAGGCGACAGGTCGGGTCTTTACTCATTTTCTTCAGAAGGGTTATCTTTGACCCAAAAAAGTTTCTGCCCGAAAAGGCCAAATTTTATCCAGTCAAAGGCAAATTTGAGTAATTCCTCATCACTCCTCTTGATTTTCTCAACTCGACTCGGCTCAATCTCAAAGCGATCCAGAAACGTGCTATTGAAGACAAAATCTCGAAACTTATCGATATTATAAAGGGCCATGAAAAGCATTTTTGTTATCTGGGGATTGTCGATATCCATTTTTTGGGATTGAAGTGGAATCGTGATGCTGGAAAAGAGGGCATTCATCTCATCGTAGGGGACAATGCCTTGATCTAAAAGCCAATCACCAATTCTCCAGGAATCCTTTTCATCGAGCCCACGACATCGGTCGGCATGGGTGACGAGGGTGAAAGTCCCATCATCATGCATGTCCAGGGGGTACATCCTACAAGGCCATGGCCGTTCATCGTAGATGGAACACCCTTCTTCCCTAACAAAGGGGCACCTCTTGTCCGATTCATTCATCTTGAGAATCACCAGGGGAATCAGGCGGTTCTTCTGGGGAAGGATGAGCGTATATCTATCCAGAAATTCATCGGAGGAGATCCCGAGCCCCTTTTTCAGACGTAGGACATCAAAAGGGGTAAGGACAATAGTGATATCGCGACAACACTGTGTGAAGCAAGCGATCTCTTTATGGCACTTAAAGGTGAGAACATGTTCGGGGGTCATTCTTTTCCTTTGTTCTTTTCTTTTCTCAGGGTTTGATGTGGACATATAACTTTCCTTTCGATGATATTTTTGTTCTATAAATCCCTTGACGAAATATAGGATTCTGTTTTTATATGAAATCGGCTGTCCGGATACGGAAGGCTTTTTAACCGGTCAGCAACCCTCATGCTGAAAAAGCGTTTCCGCCGCAGAGGTCTATGGTACCACGTGAGGATAAAAAATCCAGGAGGTGGCCGAAATCCATGAATGAAAGAACCTTATCCATTATTAAACCGGACGGCGTGGCAAAAAATCTAATCGGCGAGGTCATAAAACGAATAGAAGATTTGGATTTAAAAATCGTGGCCATGAAGATGATCAAAATGAACAAGGAGCAGGCGAAGGGATTCTATAAAGTCCACGAAGGAAAATCCTTTTATGAAAGTGTAACAGACTTTATGTCCTCAGGCAGCTCCGTCGTCATGGTATTGGAAGGGAAAGATGCCATTAAAAGATACAGAGCATTAATGGGTGCGACCAATTACAAGGAGGCTGAAGAAGGGACCATACGCCGAGAATTCGCCCAGGACATCGAGAAAAACGTTGTCCATGGGTCGGATTCAGAGGAAACAGCCAACTTCGAAATTCGTTATTTTTTTAATCAATTAGAAATTATGTTGCGTTAAATAGAGGGGCTATCCGGTTCAACCGGATAGCCCTTTTTGATTTTTTTAAAACCCAAGTCACTGTGGCGCCACAAATAGTGCCGAGTTAATCCCTCCCGGTT
>Ga0209536_100015063_pt1 | contig 11052 bp, 11 predicted proteins | sample DeeMarSeWOR28_12_FD_187461 | JGI IMG/M metagenome (GOLD analysis project Ga0209536, IMG submission 187461) | Marine sediment microbial communities from White Oak River estuary, North Carolina - WOR-2-8_12 (SPAdes) (version 2) | ecosystem: Environmental > Aquatic > Marine > Intertidal zone >... | reverse complement strand
AAAGCCAGTAACTTTTTCATAATTCGGTTTTTTGATTTTTTCAAGTATACAAATTATAGTTAAATTATCCGATTAGTTATTAAAAAAATTCGCGGAGAGGATGGGATTCGAACCCATGGTACCCTTGTGGGGCACACTCACTTTCCAGGCGAGCACCTTCGACCACTCGGTCACCTCTCCCAAATATACTATCTCAGAGGCACAAATAAATTAATAAATTATGCCTTATGCAAATTTTAATTTGGATTTTTGGGCTATATACCGATATCCATTTCCCCCCTCAGAGGCGCAGATAAAAGGGTATTTATGCGCCCGTAATCTGTTTCATAACCAAGCACAAACATCAGTTTTGTAATTGCCGCCTCGGTGGTGATGTTCCATCCGCTGATAACCCCTATGTTCTGCAGCTGCGCGCTGGTGGCATACCGCCCGTGGATAACCTTCCCTCCGAGGCATTGCGAGACGTTGTAGATTATAATGCCGCGGTCAATTGCTTTCTTCAAAGAGGATACGAACCAGGGATGTGTAGGCGCATTTCCGGATCCGTAGGTTTCCATTACCACTCCCTTGAGTCCATCGATGTTCAGTATGCTTTCCACCACTTCCTCAGTTATGCTGGGGAACAGTTTCAGAATCACTACGTTGGGGTTGAACTTGTCCCTGAATTCGAGCTTAAGGTCTTTCTGGTAGGGCTGGATGGCCGGCTTATTGAACTCTATGGTGATCCCGATTTTCGCCATCAACGGATAATTCTCAGATTCAAAAGCCCCGAATTGGGAACTTCTCACCTTGGAGGTTCGGTTTCCCCGCAACAACTGGTAGTCAAAATATATGCATACCTCAGGAATGAGCGGCCGATTGCCTACCATCCTCGAGGCGATCTCAATGGCGGTAATCAGGTTTGGCCTGGCATCGGACCGTATGGCACTTATCGGAAGTTGTGCCCCGGTAAATATTACCGGCTTGTTCAGGTTTTCCAGCATAAAACTCAAGGCAGAGGCCGAATAGGCCATGGTATCGGTTCCCTGCAGGACCACAAAGCCATCGTAATGCTGATAATTTTCGTAAATGATCTGGCCGAGGTCGATCCAGTTCTTATAGTCCATATTGGACGAATCCATGGGCGTGGGGAAGGAAATCACTGTTATGGCCACATTCAGTGCTGTCAGGGATGGCAGCTGCTGCATGATCTGGTTGAATTTCAGCGCCACAAGCGATCCTTCAGTATCCCTAACCATGCCGATGGTACCGCCGGAATATATGATCAGGATGGAAGCCTTCGGCCGTATCGCTCCTGTTTTTACATGAATTATCCTGTACTTGGGATTATTTTCTTTTGAAGACTTTCCTGGCATTTTCTGTAGTTTTTCTTGCTATTTCTTTCAGATCCATGTTCGATATTTCAGCCAAACGTGCCGCCACCAGCTGAATATAAGCCGGTTCATTTCTTTTACCACGATGGGGAACCGGTGCCAGATAAGGACTGTCCGTTTCCAACACGATGTGGTCCATTGCAATCTGATCCAGGGTAGCATCTAAGCCGGAATTCTTAAAAGTAAGTACTCCCCCAATTCCCAAATAGAATCCCAGCCCGATAATGCGCCGGGCCTGTTCCACTGTGCCGGTGAAGCAGTGGAATATGCCGGTCAGCCCCGTAAAATGATGCTTCTCAATGATCTCCAGCGTAAGGTCAAGGGATTCCCTGGAATGCAGAATTACTGGCAGGTCGTATGCTTTCGCCCAACCCAATTGAATCACCAGTGACTCAATCTGTTGTTCTTTGAAGGTTTTATCCCAATACAGGTCTGTCCCGGTCTCTCCGATCCCGGCGAAAGTCCTTCTGCTGAACCAGCTTTCCAGTTGCTTCAGATCCTCTTCAAATTTTACATTCACAGAACAGGGATGCAACCCGATCATGGCATGGCATATCTCCGGATGCCTGTCTTCCAGTGCCAGCATGGGGTCAACCGTGGATGCATCAATATTGGGCAGGTAGATACCGGCTACTGAAGCCTCCCCCGCCCGGGTGACCACCGCATTCCGGTCCTCTTCAAAATTCTCCACATAGAGATGGGCATGGGTATCAATCAGCTCCATGAATGTATATTATAAATTCATTAAAATAATTCATTGATATTGCTAAATTCGTATTTTTTATCTTTAAAAAAGCGTATATATTGAGAAATTATTAATTTATTTTTTGTAAAGGCCTTCATACTATCGTGGAATATAATGATGGATCCATTGCGGGTATACTGAATACTTTTTGCCAGGCTGGTGCCGGCATCAATCCTAGAGGAGAAATCATAGGACAGCACATCCCACATGATCACCTTATACCGCTTGGTCAGCCCGCGGAGGGTTTTCCTTTTTATTTTGCCATAAGGAGGCCTGAACAGTCTGTGTTGCCCGGTATACCCTGCATCATATATCACTTCATCACAACGCTGGATGTTCTCAATATATGCTTCCTCCCCAACCTTCCAGCCATTGAGGTGATTGTAGGTATGGTTACCTACGGCATGCCCTTCCCGCAGGATCTTCTGAAAGGTTTCCGGGTGTTTCACAATGTTTTCCCCTACGCAAAAAAAGGTAGCCCTAACATTATGCTCCGACAATACAGACAGTATATGGTCGGTAACCCCGGGCACCGGGCCGTCATCAAAAGTCAGGAATATCTTTTTTTCAGCCCTGTCAGCATGCCAGGTGGCCTCCGGGTATAGCCATTCAATTATCGCAGGGATCTTGAAGAAATACACCGGCCTCAATTGATTTTACAGGACAACAAAGTGATATCGTCGTTTAATTCGTCGGATGCATTGAATTCATTCACTGCGGCGATGATCTTATGGTGCAACTCCTTGAGATCCAGGTCTATATTCTTTTCAACGATCGTCTTCACCCTTTCTACGCCAAAAGGCTCATCCTCCTGATCAAAGGTTTCAATAAGTCCATCGGTGAAGGCCAGGAGGAAGAAACTGCTGAGGTCTTCCAGCCGCCCGATTTTCAGAAACGGTAGAGGATGAAAAATTCCAAGCACGGTAGTCCCCAGCTCAAGTTGCGTCAGTCCGGATGCCTGACTGTGGAAGATGGGTGGGTTATGTCCCGCATTCACGTACTTCAGGTATTTCAAATTCCGGTTGTAGATGGCCACGAAAAAGGTGATGAAACTTTCGCCGTTGCTGTTCTGTAGGATGAGATAATTTAATTCCCGGATGATCTTTTCAAGCTTGGTGGTCTGACGTATCAGGGTTCTGAGGGAGGCCTGAAAATTAGCCATCATCAGCGCTGCAGGTATACCTTTTCCTGAGACATCGGCAATACAAATTAGAAATTGATTCTCATCGATGGGGATGAAATCGAAGTAATCGCCTCCCACGGCCCGGTGTGGTTCATAACTTGAATAGATCTTAAACTTTTCAGTATAGGGCAGTTTTTTGGGGAATAAAAGTTGCTGGACCTTTCTGGCAATTTCCATCTCTTTCTGGAAAGCCTGTTGTTCCAACTCTTTTCGCGCCAATTTCTTATTCTCAATGGCAACAATAATAATATTCGACAGTGTCTGAATGAAGTTCACATTGATCTCGCCGGTGATATAATCATGGCTGTTGAATCCCCCAAGTAATACAACAGCCAGCAGATTGTTCTTATGGCTGACCGGGATTACCTTTTCAAATTCACCGAAAGGGTCAACGCCCTCCTTTCCATGCAGGATGGATATTTTCTCCTCCTTCACAATGCCTTCCTCAAAAGGCACGTTATGAAAATCCTGTTTTGTGCCGAAATTTACCTTGCACTCCCAATGGTGATCTTTTACATACAGGGCCAGTTTTTTGATTTTGAGATTGGCCCGCAAGGTGAAATTGAATATTTTGTACAGGGATTCCTCAGGCAGATTGTTGTTAATGGCCTGGGTGATCTCCAGAAGTGCGTTCAACTCGAGGTCTTTAAGCTCAAAATTCTTCCTGATGATATCGATATCCATATCAGATGTTTTTTATGGTAGTTTTTGGGTCCATGGCATCCCTGAGTCCATTTCCCAATAGATTGAAGGAAAGCACGATGAAGGATATCGCGATTCCCGGAAACACAACCATCTGCCAGCTGTTCTTCGTGCCTAAAAGTGTAAATCCTTCATAGATCATGTTCCCCCAGGATGGTGTAGGAGGCTGAACACTCAGTCCCAGAAAACTCAGGCCAGCCTCCAGTAATATGGCAGCAGCAAAATTTGCTGTGGAGATCACAATGATCGGCCCGATAATATTTGGCAGTATATGGTAATAGACAATCCTGAAATTCCCTATACCCAGGGCTTTTGCAGCTTCAACAAAGGTTTTTTCTTTTATAACCATAATTTGTCCGCGTACCACCCTGGCTACCTCAACCCACATGGTCAATCCCACGGCAACAAAGGCTACCCAAACACCCCGGCTTTGCAGGGCTATGCTGATGGCAATCACCAGCATAATTCCCGGTATTGACCAGATCACCGACATGAACCATACGATGAAATGATCCACCTTCCCTCCGTAGAATCCGGAAAACGCGCCAAGTGATATACCTAAAATTAAGGAAATAAGTACGGATATAAAACCAATAGACAGGGATATCCTGGCGCCATAGATCAATCTGCTCAAGATATCCCGCCCCGCCCTGTCGGTGCCCAGCAGAAAACGGGCATGAATGATGTTCTCTTCCATGAATTTTCTCTGTACTTCCTGCAGGGCATCCTCCCTCAACTGCCCGGTATGGTCGACATATTGAATTTCAGATCCATAGACTCTGTAGTTCAGCCCATTATCCAATAGTTCCGACTCCCCGATGTATAATGGGAATGCTGCCGGCACCAGTTTTACATACTGTTCATCGGCTTCCCTTTTCCCATATTCCCTGTAGTACACCGTGTCCTGGCTTATCCGGTACGCGGTTATCGGGATCCTCATGAAGGAAGATTCCTGGCCATACATTGCCCGTTCGAACACATTCCTGTCAGGAATGTCGAAATCTTTTCGGAGGAGAAGAAAATCTACCTGGAACCCGGGAAGTTTCTTTTGTATCTGTATGGCACCGTTGTTGGCATCGGGTGTGTCATCCGGCATCAACAGGTAGCCCGATAAGGCGATAAAAGCGGTGAAGATTATATAGTACAATCCCGCCATGGCAGGCTTGTTCTTTTGCAACCGTTTGATCACATAATAGTTGGGGGATCTTCCTATGGTCTTTCCTTCAGACATTCTGGTCGGAACTGTTGTGGGCAAACAATCCAGACTTTGACGCCAGATAATAATACGTATGATATTGTGTCTCCAGGTCGATTTCGTTACCTGTTAATTCTTCAGTGGGTGAGGAATAGCATCGTATCCAATCCTTTTTCCACAGGGATTCAATCGTTTCTTTCAACATGTGATCATCCCATTTCAAGGTATCCCTCAAATGTGCATAAGATTGTACAAAATACAACTCATCCAAAACATCGTATTCAAGATCAGACATAATTCAGTTTTTATAATATCTGCCCTTCCACGTATACCTCCCAAAGTTGGAAAGAATTCCAAAGGTAACAGCATATATTGAGTATATCAATGAACTAATTATAAACGGAGCCAATTTTAGCTTTTTATTGAAAAACCTGTGGATACGCTTAAAAAAAACAAATTCCAAGAAGGTCTTGACAATCCACAGTACAATAACGACAAACGCCGGCACTAATTTCAACAATCCGGCAATAATCAACATTAAGAAAGACAAATGGACAAGAAAAATATACACTGCCAGCACCTTCGTGCCCGGATTCGGATGCCGGGCCCACTTACCAGCCCATCTTCTGCGTTGATGTATGAAATCGCGGAGGCCTGATACTGGCTCTATCCATACGGTGGCTTCTTCCCTCCTGGCAAAAGTTACAGAAGCGGGGTATCGCCTGTCGATTTTATACATCAGAAACTCATCATCCCCGGAGGCGATCTGTGAATATCCTTCATATCCATTGACTTCATCGAATGCGGCCTTTCTGAAGGCGAGATTGGCCGCATTGCACAATACCGGTCTGTTGTAGCTAATGAATGCCGCTCCTGTACCGATCAAACTGGAAAACTCGATCGCCTGAATATCCTCTACACATCTGGTACTGTGCATCATTACGGGACCCGACACAAACCTCACCAACGGATCATTGAATGCCTCCACCATGGATTCGATCCAATGCGCCCCGAAAGTCACATCTCCATCCGTGAGCAGCACGATCGGCCCGGAAGATTCGGCTACACCCAGTGAGATGGCAGCCTTTTTGGGTGCGGTGGCTGTACCCGTTGTATCCAATGCGAATACTTTAATTTCCAACAAACCGGATTGAGCATACTCCCTGATCCGCTCTGCGGTACCATCGCTTGAATGATCATCTATGAATATAACTTCAAATAACCCCGTTCCATATTCCTGGTTTTCAAGGCAGGTTATCAGGTCGGGGATGTTCCGGACTTCATCCCGTACCGGGATTACTATGGACACAAAGGGTTTGTCCGTTTTTCCATGCTTCCGGGTACCGGTCCTTGTCCATCCCCGAATAATTATTATGAGGAATACTACATAAGAAAGGGCAAGCGGTATTAAAACCCAGTTCAGCATCCAAAGATTTGTCTTGCGCGTCAGAATTTTCTGGAATATCCAATTATTATGATAAAATCTTTATATAATTAATCAAATTTTTACCTGGCATGGATAAAATTATTCTAGGGATGGATCCTGGCACGAACCTGATGGGGTATGGGATTATTCACTCCCGGAATAATCAACTCGAGCTCATTCAATATGGGGTAATACACCTCAAGAAGTATGAAACCCATGAACTGAAGTTGAAAAAGATCTTTGAACGTGTCCTGGGCATTATCGATGATTTCAAACCGGATGAGGTGGCCATAGAGGCCCCGTTCTATGGGAAAAATGTGCAATCCATGTTAAAGCTCGGCCGTGCTCAGGGTGTAGCCATGGCTGCAGTGCTGTACCGCAACATACCCATCTGTGAATATGCGCCCAAAAAAGTAAAGCAATCGGTTACAGGCAATGGGAATGCTTCAAAGGAACAGGTCGCCAGGATGCTGCAGCACTTGCTCCGGTTTAAAGATATTCCGAAAATGCTGGATGCCACGGATGCCCTGGCAGTAGCCCTCTGTCATCTGAATCAGGATGCCCCTGGCCCCGCGAAAAAAAAGACATGGAAACACTATCTAAATCAGAATCCGGACAGGATCGTATGATTACAACGATCATTTTATCAGTATGGGGCAAGAAACAATATGGTGTAAGAAACAGTCTGACGTATAGTTACAGCCTGGCAAACGCTGCATTAATCTTATTGCTGATCTCCTGAAATTCCTCCTGTGTCAGTTGCAGTTTCGGCCTGCTGAAATTAATATCTCCCATGCTGTTCAGGGGGACCAGGTGGATGTGCGTATGCGGCACTTCCAGACCAACGACGGCAACTCCTATTCTCAGGCAGGGGATTACAGATTCTATGGCTTTGGCCACTTTCCTGCTGAATTGGTTCAGGCGATCGTATTCAGCCTCATCCAGGTCAAAGTAATAGTCCACCTCCCGCTTGGGTATCACCAGGGTATGGCCCTTGACCAGAGGATTTATATCCAGGATGGCTATGCTGTGCTCATCTTCGGCAACGATAAAGGCGGGGATCTCCCTGTTTATAATTTTTGAAAATATAGAGGCCATTATTCCAACCCGATTTCAAGAATTTCAAATTTCATTTTCCCGGCAGGAACCTGGATCTCAACCTGGTCGCCCACCTGTTTCCCCAGGAGTCCCTTGCCAATGGGTGACTGGACGGAGATCTTCCCTTTCTTCAGGTCGGCTTCCTCCTCAGAGGTTAACGTATAGGAAAACTGGGCTCCGTTCTGGGCATTTTTTATTTTAACCCTGGATAAAATGGATACCTTGGAAGTATCTATGGAGGTAGGATCAAGCACCCGGGCATTTCCAACGATATTCTCCAACTGAGCGATTTTGGCCTCGAGATGCCCCTGTGCATCTTTGGCTGCATCATATTCAGCATTTTCACTCAGATCTCCTTTATCCCTGGCTTCTGCAATCTGTCTGGAAATATCCGCTCTGCCTTTGGTTTTCAGATGTTGTAATTCATCTTTGATCTTTTGCAGACCTTCCTCCGTATAATATGCTACTTTATCCATAACAGCTAAATCATTTCTATTCCGTTGGGTTTATTGTAATGCAATACAAATCAAAAACCTAAAGGATCAGCCTGACTACAGATTTTTCCTTTAGGTTTATAAAATGTGATTACAAAAGTAACAAATCCATTCTGGTATACCAAACCCTGGATGGTTTTGCATACGTCAAATATGATTTTTGGGGATATCAAATAGTTCTGACCTAAAATACGGTTATCTTAGCCTTTTATTTTTTTACATAAACCATTTAAGAATACAATTCAATTTTAATTCTTGTCAGGATGAAAAAGATCGCATTAGTAGTGTTGCTCATTAATATTACTTTTTTAGCTCAAGGACAAAAAAAGAAAAGCAAGGAAGCAGAAATCAATCCCATAGCATCTGAAGTAGTAAAGGATTTAAAATTCCGTTCGATCGGACCTGCATTGACTTCGGGAAGGATATCCGACATTGCCGTGGATCCGGTTGAGGAAAATACCTGGTACGTAACTATTGCAGCCGGGGGCGTTTGGAAAACGGTAAACGCAGGAACGACGTGGACGCCCATTTTCGACGAGCAGGGATCCTATTCTATAGGTTGTGTGACCATTGACCCCAGCAACCGCCATGTTATATGGATAGGCTCCGGAGAAAACAACAGCCAGAGAAGTGTAGGTTACGGTGACGGGATCTATAAATCTATGGACGGGGGCAAGACCTGGAAGAACATGGGCCTGAAGAGTTCAGAGCATATTGGCAATATCCTCGTTCACCCGGAGAATCCACAGACGGTTTATGTGGCAGCGTATGGACCGCTATGGTCGGCTGGAGGTGACCGGGGTATTTTCAGGACCACTGACGGGGGGGAAACCTGGGAAAACATCCTGTATGTCAGCGAGCATACCGGATTCAATGAAATTCATATGGACCCCAGGCATCATGATATCATGTATGCAGCAGCCCATCAAAGAAGAAGACATGTCTATACCTACCTTGGCGGGGGACCGGAAAGTGCGATCTATAAAACGATCGATGGCGGTGAAAATTGGTTCAAGGTGACAAAAGGATTGCCCGAGGTGGATATGGGAAGGATCGGACTGGATATCTCTCCAATCAACCCGGATTATGTGTTTGCCATCATAGAAGCCGGCGATGATAAGGGTGGATTCTACAGGTCGCTGGACAGGGGCCAGAGTTGGGAGAAAATGAGCGATTACAACACTTCAGGGAATTACTACCAGGAAATATATTGTGACCCGGTGGATATTGACAGGATTTATGCCATGGACACCTGGCTGCATGTTTCCAATGACGGGGGAAAAACGTTCACTATGTTGGGGGAAAAGGACAAACATGTGGACAATCATGCCATGTGGATTAATCCGGGAAACAACAGGCACTATATTGTCGGATGTGACGGTGGCCTGTATGAATCTTTTGACGGGGGCAAGGAATGGAATTATTTTGCCAATCTTCCGGTGACACAGTTTTACAAGGTCAGTGTGGACAATGATTTCCCCTTTTACAATATTTACGGAGGGACTCAGGATAACTTCAGTATGGGAGGGCCCTCGAGAAACACCAACATTGCCGGCATTCCAAATTCGGATTGGTATATTACCAATGGCGGCGACGGATTTGAATCGGCGGTTGATCCGGAGAACCCGGATATCGTCTATGCACAATCCCAATATGGATACCTGGTACGATACGACAGGAAAAGTGGTGAATCAATTGACATCAAACCGATAGAACGTTCTGGCGAGGCAGCGTATCGATGGAACTGGGATGCACCCTTGATGATCAGTCCGCATAATGCCACTACCCTGTATTTTGCAGCAAACAAGGTCTTCAAAAGCACCGACAGGGGAAACTCCTGGGACGTGATCAGTGATGATCTCTCCCGCCAGATCGACCGGAATAAAGTGCCTGTAATGGATAAGGTTTGGAGTATGGATGCAGTAGCCAAGAACAAATCGACTTCGATATATGGAAATATTGTGAGCCTGGACGAGTCACCGCTTACGCAGGGGCTGTTGTATGTTGGCACCGACGATGGACTGGTCAACATCACCCGGGATGACGGCAGCACCTGGTCAAGGATAGAGGTTTTTCCCGGTGTTCCAGAGAACACCTATGTGAATTGTCTGCTGGCGTCCCAACATGAAGAAGCGGTGGTATATGCTGCCTTTAACAACCATAAAAATGGGGACTTCAAACCCTACCTGTTGAGAAGCTCCGATTTTGGCACATCCTGGCAATCCATCAGTTCCAATTTGCCGGAACGAGGATCTGTTTACAGCATCGCTGAAGACCATATTAACCCGGATCTCCTGTTCGCAGGCACGGAATTCGGGATATTTTTTACCAACAATGGGGGAAAGACCTGGACCCAATTAAAAGGGGGGCTTCCGACCATTGCCGTGAGGGATATCGCCATACAGAAAAGAGAATCCGACCTGGTATTGGGTACTTTTGGACGCGGTTTTTACGTTCTTGACGACTATTCCCCGTTAAGGCACCTGACCGCTTCAACCCTGGAGGAAGAAGCCTATCTCTTCCCTGTGAAGGAAAGCTGGATGTTCCATCCTTCCAAACCCCTGGGCTTGCGGGGAAATACATTCCAGGGATCTTCCTACTACGCTGCTGAGAATCCTCCTATTGCGGCTGTCTTTACCTATTATTTAAAAGATGACATCAAAACCTTGAAGGAAAAAAGGCGGGATAATGAAGAGGAGACCGCCGAGAAAGGTGGAATAATAGAGTATCCATCATTTGATAATATGAGAATGGAGGACGATGAGATCAAACCCCATCTTATCTTCACTGTTTCCGATGACGAAGGCAATGTGATCATAAAACTTACTTCCGAGGG
>Ga0209536_100015062_pt1 | contig 11052 bp, 10 predicted proteins | sample DeeMarSeWOR28_12_FD_187461 | JGI IMG/M metagenome (GOLD analysis project Ga0209536, IMG submission 187461) | Marine sediment microbial communities from White Oak River estuary, North Carolina - WOR-2-8_12 (SPAdes) (version 2) | ecosystem: Environmental > Aquatic > Marine > Intertidal zone >... | reverse complement strand
GAAGCGTCCACCAGGCCGCTTTTTTGCCCTTTGGCGAGATCGATCTGTGTCACGTCGCCGGTCACTACCGCGCGGCTACCGAAACCCATGCGCGTGAGAAACATCTTCATTTGTTCCGGCGTGGTGTTCTGCGCTTCATCAAGGATGATAAAGGAATGATTCAGCGTCCGGCCGCGCATATAGGCGAGCGGGGCGATTTCGATCGTCCCGCGCTCGAACAGCTTGCCGACTTTCTCGAACCCCATCAAATCATAAAGGGCGTCGTAGAGCGGGCGCAGATAGGGATCGACTTTCTGCGCCAGGTCGCCCGGCAGAAAACCTAGGCGTTCGCCCGCCTCTACCGCGGGGCGGACCAGCACGATGCGCTTGACGGCGTCGCGCTCGTAGGCGTCGACGGCGCAGGCGACAGCGAGATAGGTTTTGCCGGTGCCCGCCGGTCCGATGCCGAAAGTGATGTCGTATTCCTGAATCTGTTTGATGTACTGAACCTGGCGCGGCGTTCTGCCGTGCAGATCGCGGCGCCGCGTTTGCAGTATCGGTGCGCCCTCCGTCGGGACTGCGACATTGCTGCCGCGCGCGACTTCGATGAGCCCGAGCTGGATGTCCTCGACCGTGAGGTGTTGCGCGGCTTGTTCGTAGAAGTGTTCAAGCGCTTTGGCGGCGACACGGCGTTGGTCGGGGTTGCCGTTGACGCTGAAATTCTCGCCCCGTCGCGCAATCGACACATCGAGCGCGGTCTCGATCTGTTTGATGTTCTCGTCCAGCGCGCCGCACAGGTTGGCCAGGCGTTCGTTGTCGACCGGGGAAAAAGACAGTTCGAGTGGTTTCAATTCGCCCCTTTTCAGGCCACTTCCTCGATGAGGACTTCGCCGCGCAACGAATGCGCCAGGGCCCCGGTTATCCTGATGTCGATGATCTGCCCCCGCAGCCGCGACGGGCCGCGGAAATTCACAACACGGTTGTTGCTCGTGCGACCGGCCAGTTCGGAGTCGTCTTTTTTCGATGCGCCCTCGACCAGCACGGCCTGAACGCTGCCGACCATCGACTGATTGACTGACCGTTCCAGCTCATTCAGCCGCGCTTGCAGCCGCGCCAGGCGCGATTGCTTTACCTGCAGCGGCACCTGATCGGGGAGCGAAGCGGCCGGCGTGCCGGGCCGGGGGCTATACATGAAACTGAAGCTTGCATCGAAGCCGACGTCGTTCACCAGTTTCATCGTGTCTTCGAAGTCGGCATCGGTCTCACCCGGAAAGCCGACAATGAAATCGGACGCGATGCAAACGCCAGGGCGCGCGTCGCGGAGCCGGCGAATAATCGACTTGTACTGCTCGGCAGTGTAGCCACGCTTCATTGCTGCGAGTATACGGTCGGAACCGGACTGCACCGGCAGGTGCACATGGTCGACCAGCTTCGGGAGTTGTGCGTAGGCGTCGATCAGCCGTTGCGAAAATTCGCGCGGGTGCGATGTCGTGTAGCGCAGCCGCTCGATGCCCGGGATTTCCGCGACATATTCCAGTAGCAGGGCGAAATCGGCTATCTCGCCATCCTCCACCGGACCGAGATAGGCGTTGACATTCTGGCCCAGCAGGGTGATCTCCCTGACACCCTGGCTGGCGAGTTCGGCCACGTCGGTCAGGACATCATCGAACGGGCGCGAGACTTCCTCGCCGCGGGTGTAGGGCACGACGCAAAAGCTGCAGTACTTGCTGCATCCCTCCATGATCGAAACGAATGCAGTACAACCTTCGACACGCGCCGGCGGCAGCGCGTCGAACTTCTCGACTTCCGGGAAGGATATGTCGACCTGGGCGCGTCCGTCCTTGCGGCGCGCTTCGATCAACTGCGGCAGGCGGTGCAGGGTTTGCGGTCCGAACACCACGTCGACAAAAGGCGCGCGCGCGACGATTGCGTCGCCCTCCTGGCTGGCAACACAGCCGCCGACGCCGATGATGAGATCCGGCTTGTCCTGCTTCAGGTGACGAACACGCCCGAGATCGCTGAATACCTTTTCCTGCGCCTTTTCCCGCACCGAGCAGGTGTTGAACAGGATGACGTCGGCTTGTTCGGGATCATCCGTCTTTTCGTAAGCGTTGGCCGAGCCCAGTATGTCTGCCATCTTGTCGGAGTCATACTCGTTCATCTGGCAGCCGAAGGTGCGGATGTAGACTTTCTTCATCGGCGCGGTTGGCCTCCCGTCGCAGGTGCACCGGGCCGCTTCGGGTTCATTGCCGCTTCGTCGCTGGTCAGCAGCCAGATGGCGAACAGTTCGCCGCGCGTGTCGAGCCGGTACATGATTTCGGCTTTGCCCCTCGGCAGCGAAACCGGCACGATGATCAGGTTCTGTTCGTTGAAGATGCGCCCGCCCGCAGACATCCGGTAGGTTTCCTTGTCGATGCGGTAGTACGGATACTCGTGCGATTCGATAGTGCCGCGCCGCGCATCCTGCGGGAATTCCCGCACGGCTCCGGCCGGTGGTAACCACAGAAGTGAAGCAAGCAGTCCGAGGACCGATAACGTTCTACCCATAAACGGACCGGAGATTTTCGAATCGAGTTGGTGCAGCTTGGTTTGGCAAGAATGACGGCACACCCGCTGAAGACACCGCCAACGATACACAACCACGCGTCAAAGGGAAATGGTGGCGAATCAGGGATTTGAACCCCGGACCAACGGATTATGATTCCGCTGCTCTAACCGCTGAGCTAATTCGCCACGTGCCGTGTCCAGCAGGGTCGGGAAGGTTACTGAGGCTTCCAACCCTTGTCAAGGCAAAAGCCTCAGCGAAACAGCAGGTTCCCACACGTGTAGACTGTCGGGAATGAACGTTGACGTTGCCATTATCGGCGGCGGTCTGGTGGGAGGCTCTCTTGCGGTCGCGCTGGCCGATGCCGGTGTCAGCGTGGCGCTGGTGGATGCCGGCAGCGCTGCCGAACCCGCGCAGACCATTGTTTCCGGATTCGATCAGCGCGTGTTCGCGCTCCGCCCGGCGAGCCGGCAGTTCCTCCATGCCTGTGGAATCTGGCGCCATGTGGACGAAGCCCGGGTCGCGCCGGTCTACCGAATGTTGGTAACCGGTGATGACGGAACATCGCGGCTGACGTTCGACGCGTACCGAAGCGGCATCGCTGAACTGGCAGTGATCGCCGAGAACAGCGTGCTGCATTCCGCCGTGCGCAGTGCGCTCGGCGAGCGTGACCTTGTGACCTGTTTGCCCGGCCGGCGCTGCGAGGGTGTGCGCTGGGAAGGCGAGGCGGTCACCGTGTCGCTGGACAACGGCGCGGAGATTCAGGCGCAATTGATCGTAGCAGCCGACGGTGCGAATTCCCGCGTGCGCGAGTTGGCCGGGATCGAGGTCAGGCAGTCCGTCTATGGCCACAGCGCAGTGGTCGCTAACTTCAGGGCTTCGATATCGCACGATGGCACGGCCTGGCAGTGGTTTCGCCCGGACGGCGTGCTGGCCTTGTTGCCATTGCCGGGGCAGCATGTCTCGATGGTGTGGTCGACGCAGCAGGACCACGCTGATGAGTTGATGTGCCTGGATGCCGGGCAGTTGGCCGCCAGGGTCACGGACGTCTCGAACGGCGTGGCCGGCGTGTTGAGCAGCGACGGTGCTGCCGCCATGTTCCCGTTGCGGCTGATGCGCGCGGCAAGCGTCGTCGGGCCCCGGCTTGCTCTGGTAGGTGACGCTGCGCATAATGTCCACCCGCTTGCGGGGCAGGGTTTGAATCTCGGCCTCGGCGATGCGCAGTCGCTGGCATTGGCGGTTGCCCGGCGCGGTCCCGACGAAGCCGGCAGTTCCGCGGTGCTGGCCCGGTACCGGCGCAGCCGTGCCGAGGAAACCATGGCGATGGCATTTGCCACCGACGGGTTGCACCGCCTTTTCCAGTCATCGGCGCCGGGCGTTGCCTGGCTGAGAAACACCGGACTCAGGCTTACCGAGCGTTTTGCACCACTGAAATCCATTCTGGTGAAACATGCGGCCGGTTAGGCGGTCATATGTTTGAATTCAATTTATCTAAGGAATATCTCATCATGCAGCTCCGTTTTCACACGCGTTTCCTTGTTGCCCTGGGCTGCATTGCCACGGCTTTTATGGCCTCGGGTCTGTTCATTGGTGGCGCGCGTGCCGAAAGTGGTGAACTGCGCAAAGCGATCGAGGCGAAGTTCCCGAATGCCAACGTCCAGTCGATCACCGAAATGCCCGGCCTCGGGCTGTTCGAACTGATCATTGACGGCTCGATTTACTACTCGGACGGAAAATTCAACTACCTCATCGACGGCAACGTTATCGAGATCAAGTCCATGAGTAATCTGACCGCCCAGCGCAAGCAGGAGATCGAGGCGGCCGAATTAAAGAAGCTGGCGATGCCGTTTGACGATCTGCCGCTCGCCAATGCCTTCAAGAAGGTCTACGGGGACGGTTCGCGGCGCATGGCCTACTTCGCGGATCCGAACTGCGGTTATTGCAAGCGTTTCGATATCGAAACGCTGCCCAAGCTGAAGAACGCGACTGTCTACGTCTTCCTGTATCCGATCATCACCGAGCAATCGGTGCCGACGTCCAAGGCCATCTGGTGCTCGGCTGACCGGGAAAAAGCCTGGGACGACTACGTAGTTCGTAGCGTCAAGCCGAAGGCAACGCCCGATTGCGACAATCCGGTCGACGACATTCTGGCGTTTGGATACAGCAAACGCATTCGCGGCACGCCGACGCTGTTCTTTTCCGATGGATCCCGGGTCAGTGGTGCCTTGACCCTCGAACAGCTCGAACAGCGCCTCGAGAAAGCCGAGCAGAGCAAGGGCGGTTGATGATGCCCGGACGCGCCGCGTCTTCTGTTCGTTGCGGCATGAAACGGTCGACCGGCGGGGGCTGTGTTCATGGAGCGTATCAGGCGTACTGATGCTGGCGGGCTTGCTGCCCTGAAGCGGTTGTTGTTTGCAATCGCGTTATCGGTGCTTGTGCACGTGTGGGCGGTTTCCTTCGGGCTCGACCGCCTGCGTCACGGTGCGGCGCAGGCGGCGGATTCGAGTATTGCATCGCCGCTGACTGGCGGGCTGGCGGTGTCCCTGCAAAGCACTGTTTCAATGCCGGAGGCAACGCCCGGCAATGTGCCGGAGCCGGTCCTTGAGCGCTCAGCCGTGAGTTTCGTTGCCGCGCCCGACGCCCGTTATTACACGGTTGAAGAACTGGACGTCCTGCCGGTGCCGCGGCAGCCGATTCGCTTGCCGCAGGCGGCGCGTGTTTCCGGCAGCATACGTCTGCTTGCCCGTATCGATGCTTCCGGCCGCGTGATCGATGTTACGGTTTATGATTCCGGGGCGGACGCGGCGCACAATGCCGCCGCAGTCGGCGCGATACAGCGCTGCATCTTCTTCGCCGCGCGTAAATACGGGCGGCCGGTGCGCAGCGAGGTGGTGATCGATCTGCCGGGCATCGCCCGCACGTGAGTGCGCCCCCCCGGTCGGCTCCGGGTGCTTGAGGCCGGAGCGGATCCTATTGCCGCTCGTTTGCCGAAGTCCTGGTCACACCGGGCAGCAGGACCCACATCTGACCGGACTGGCGCATTCGACCGGCCAGTCTGGCGGCATCGTCACCAAAACCCCAGAAGAAATCGGCGCGCACCGCGCCCTTGATCGCACTGCCCTTGTCCTGCGCGAACATCAACCGGCTGAGTGGTTTGTTCGTATTGGGCCAGGAAGTTGCCAGATACACAGGTGCGCCCAGCGGCACGCTCTGTTCGTCCACAGCGATACTGCGCCCCGGCGTAATCGGGACACCGAGCGCGCCAATTGGCCCGCCAAGGTCGGACGGCAGTTCGCGGAAGAACACATAGGCGGGGTTCTCCGCCAGCAACGCATTCAGCCGTCCGGGATTGTCACGGCCCCATTGCTGTATGCCCTGCATCGAGGCCTCGGCGAGCGTGAGTTCACCGCGGTCGATCAGAATGCGCCCAATCGAGCGGTACGGATGGCCGTTGTGGTTGGCATAGCCAACCCGCACGATTTCACCATCTTCCATCTTGACGCGCCCTGATCCCTGGATGTGCAGGAAGAACAATTCCACCGCATCGTCGACCCAGAGAATCTCTTTTCCGTCGAGCGACGCAACGCCTTGCTCGATTTCGCTGCGCGTGTAGTAGGGCACGACATGGCCATTTTCGCGCCGGCCACGCACGCGTTCACCCTTCAGTTCGGGGAACAGTGCGGCAACATCGATCGACAGCAAGTCATCGGGTGTGCCGTAGAGCGGGTAGCGGTACCTCTCCGTCCGTGTTCGGCTGCCGTAGAGCAGCGGCTCGTAGTAACCGGTCACCAGTCCGTCAAGCGAACCGTCGGAGTTGAATACCCGGTAAGGCCTGAACCAGGATTCGAAAAAGGTTCTCAGGCTGGCGCCGTCGTGTCGTTGCATCTGCGCGGCGGCCCAGCAGGGTGCCTGCCACCGGGGCTGTGATTTCAACGCCATGCACGAGCGGATGAATGCCGGCCACGCTTCCGCGAGGTCGTCCGTGCGCCAGCCGGGCAGTTCGCCCCAGGCGACCGGTTGCAGATAGCCGGTTTCCTTCGGCGGTGGCTTCACCCACGGTGACGACGGCGGCGAAGGTTTCAACGCAACAGAGGCATCTTCGCCAGCCGGTGCAGGCGCGGGCCGGCCTGATTCCGGGCGACTTGGCGGTGTTACGGGCGAAGCCGGCGCCGTGGGCGTTGATTCGGGCGCGGCCGTCACCGGCGCCGGTGGTTCCGCAACCGGGACTTTTTCCGGTTGCCGGGCCGGTGTTTCGGCCGGCGACTGGCGGGGCGTTACGGCACAAGACGTGAGTGCGGTCGTTGTCGCCAAGACGGCGACAGTCAGGCAAACTTTTGCCATTCTTCCGAAACGGCTTGTCGCCATCACGAAAGGCTATCCGATGTTCTGGGTTTTTCTCGAGCTTGCACTGGGTCTCGCGTTATTCGTGTTCCTGGTGTGGTGGACTTTACCGAAAAAAGACAAGCGTGACGCGTCAGACAAATAATTTACCCGCGGACCGAGTGAAGCTGTCTTGTTCGATAAGGCATCCGGATTCAGTTCGGCATCGGGTTCAATGCAATACCCTGGGGATGCTTAGAGTGAATTCCGGGATGGCCGCCTCAAATCGCGTGCCGTCCGCCGCAATCATCTGGTAACTGCCGCGCATTGTTCCAACCGGCGTCTCCAGCGATGCGCTGCTGCTGTATTCGAACACCGCTCCGGGCTCCAGATGCGGCTGTTCGCCGACAACTCCCTCGCCTCGAACCTCCTGTACGCGTCCGTTTGAATCCGTAATGATCCAGTGGCGGCTGAGCAATTGCGCGCCGACCGTACCGTTGTTGGTGACCTTTATAGTGTAGGAAAACAGATAGCGCGACCCTTCCTCGTCGGATTGTTCCGGCAGGAAAACGGATGTGGCGGCAACATCTATTTTGTAGGCTGGCATCGTCATGGGCGCAATTTGAAACGAATCGCGCGCGGACTGCAAGTGCGAGGCAATGAAAATGACCGGCACCGGGGAATTTGCACAGAGTGCGGCACGGCATGTCTCTCGCAAGTCAGACCGGAAGAAGGGGCCTGAATTTCCCGCATCGTGAGACGTTCCGCTTGCCGGTTCGTGGCGCGTGTCCGGCTGCCCGATGCGCGCGGTGACATGCAAAAGCACATTCGCCGGTGACGTTTTGGCTACAATTCGGGCACATCATCGACTCGGGCTTCACATCATGAGCAAATCTCGCAGATCATTCCGGATTGCGCCGAGCATTCTGTCAGCCGACTTCGCAAGACTGGGTGAGGAGGTCCAATCGGTGGTCGCTGCGGGAGCAGACATCGTCCACTTCGATGTCATGGACAATCACTTCGTGCCGAATCTGACGGTGGGCCCGCTGGTCTGCGAAGCGATACGGCCATTGACCGAAGCGCCGATCGACGTCCACCTGATGATCGAACCGGTCGATCGGATCGTGCCGGACTTCGCCAAAGCCGGTGCCAACATCATCAGTTTCCACCCGGAGGCTTCGCCCCATATCGATCGCACGATCGGGCTGATTCGCGACAACGGCTGCCGTCCGGGGCTGGTGTTCAATCCGGCAACGCCGCTGTCGTATCTCGACTGGACTCTGGACAAGATCGATCTGGTGCTGATCATGTCGGTCAACCCGGGATTCGGCGGGCAGCAATTCATTCCGGGCGCGCTCGACAAGCTGCGCGAGGCGCGCAAGCGCATTGACGCCAGCGGGCGCGACGTCTGGCTCGAGGTCGACGGTGGCGTCAAGGTCGACAACATCGCCGATATTGCCAAAGCCGGCGCGGATACCCTGGTGGCGGGATCGGCCATTTTCGGCAGCGGCGATTACAAGGCCACCATTGACGCGATGCGCGCCGAGTTGTCGAAGATATGAAACGCTCACAGCGGGTGTCCGGACGTGCCTGAGTCCGCCAGCATCACCTCCAACCTCGGCTTCCCTATCGACGTGTGTGCCGTTGCCTTCGATCTGGACGGAACGCTCGCCGATACGCTTCCGGACCTGTTCGCCAGCGCCAACCTCATGCTGCGCGATCTTGGCCGCCGTCAGACCGAACGTGAAACCGTTCGTGCGTACATCGGCCAGGGCATCGACAAGCTGGTAGAGCGGCTGCTCGGCGATGAAGCCGGTGCGGAACTCGCCCCCGAGCTGCGAAACCGGGCGGGCGGGATTTTTCGCGAACACTACCGGGAGAACCTGACGCGCGAATCATCCCTGTTCCCCGGTACCGAGCAAACGCTGCTGAAGTTGCGCGGTTCAGGGGTCAAGCTCGCTTGCGTGACCAACAAGACCGACGCATTCACGCGTCCGTTGCTGGCCGGGCTTGGTGTTCTCGACCTGTTCGACGAGGTGATCTGCGGCGACACGCTGGCGCGGAAAAAGCCGGACCCGCTACCGCTGACCTGGTGTGCCGAGCGATTTGGCATCGCTCCGGCTCGGTTGCTCATGGTCGGAGACTCGCAAACCGACACGCTGTGCGCGCGCGCGGCGGGCTGCCCGGTGGTCTGCGTGCCGTTTGGCTACCGGTCCGGGATGGAACTGCATGAACTCGATTGCGATGCTATAGTACCGGCCGTTTCCAACCTGTTCGAACTGATCCGGTTACCCCGATCATGACTTGCGCGAGACCTGAAAATTCGGGACAAGCAGTGCAGATTTGCCGCCGTTGGCGTTGCGGGTCGGCATGCTGGCGTCTTGACTGACGCATCGTTGGTCCCTTTTTCATCGTTTTCGGAGTAAGTCGTGACAGAACAGGAGTTCAGGCAACTCGCCGCTGAGGGTTTCAACCGCGTTCCCGTGGTTCTGGAAACCTTTGCCGACCTCGACACGCCGCTGTCGGTCTATCTCAAGCTCGCCAACAAGCCTTACTCGTACCTGCTCGAATCGGTGCAGGGCGGAGAGCGCTTCGGGCGCTATTCGTTCATCGGCCTGCCGGCCGAAACCCGCTTCGAAGTGCGCGGGCACCTGTGCCGGGAAATGCGCGGAATTGAAGTGGTCGCCGAGTCGAAACAGGACGACCCGCTCGCCTGGATTGCCGAACAGCAGGCGCGGGTGCGCGCCGCGCCGCGGCCGGACCTGCCCCGCTTTCTGGGCGGCCTGGTTGGCTGTTTTGGCTACGAGACAATCAGGTACATCGAGAAGCGCCTCGCCGACAGCGACAAGCCGGACTCCCTGCGAACACCCGACATCCTGCTGCTGCTCTCCGAGCAGATCGTCGCGTTCGACAATTTGTCCGGGAAGTTGTACCTGGTCGTGTATGCCGATCCGGGAGAAGCCGGTGCCTGGCAGCAGGCACAGACGCGCCTTGAGCAATTGCTGGGCATGCTGCGGCAGAGTGTCGAAGTGCCCCCGGAGAGCCCGGCCAAGGCGGTACCGGCCCGTTCGGAATTCGCGCAACCCGATTTCATGAAAGCCGTGGAGCGGGCGAAGCAATACATTTACGACGGCGACATCATGCAGGTGGTCTTGTCGCAGCGCATGAGCGCGCCGTTCGCGGCGACGCCCTTGTCGCTTTATCGGGCGTTGCGGGCGCTCAACCCGTCGCCGTACATGTTCTATTTCGACATGGGCGATTTCCATATTGTCGGCTCGTCGCCGGAAATCCTCGTGCGCCTCGAGAATGACGTCGTTACGCTGCGCCCGATCGCCGGCACCCGGCCGCGCGGCGACACCCGCGAAGCTGACCTTGCGCTGGAGAAGGACCTGCTCGCCGATCCCAAGGAGCGCGCCGAGCACGTCATGCTGATGGACCTGGGGCGCAACGATGTCGGGCGCGTCGCCCGGACCGGTTCGGTCAAGGTGTCGGAAACCATGGTGGTCGAGCGCTACTCGCACGTGATGCATATCGTGTCGAACGTCGAGGGCAAGCTCAAGCCGGGACTCGATGCCATGGCGGTGCTCAAGGCGAGCTTTCCGGCGGGGACTGTGTCCGGTGCGCCGAAAGTCCGGGCGATGGAAATCATCGACGAACTCGAGCCGAGCAAGCGTGGCATTTATGCCGGCGCGGTCGGCTACCTCGGTTTCAGTGGCGACATGGACGTCGCCATCGCGCTCCGCACGGCCGTCATCAAGGACGGCACGCTCTATGTACAGGCCGGCGCCGGAATCGTTGCCGACTCGGTGCCGGAAAGCGAATGGGTCGAGACGCAAAACAAGGCGCGAGCGATATTGCGTGCAGCCGAGATGGCGCAGGCTGGCCTGAACAGCAGGCTTTCATGATGACCCCTGCCGCAATGGGAACAAACCCCGCACCACGAAGGCACAAAGGGCACGAAGTGTCACAAAGATTTATTGCGTCGTCTTTCGTCCGGGCAGGACGCGCAGCCAGGGAAAATGATACCCGTCACAGTTATTTGAATCCTTTGTGTTCCTTGGTGTCTTCGCGTCTTGGTGGTGAAGGGTCGTCATCATGCTGCTGATGATCGATAACTACGATTCCTTCACCTACAACCTGGTGCAATACCTGGGTGAGTTGGGTGAGGACGTGCGCGTATATCGCAACGATGAAATCACGGTCGAGAA
>Ga0209536_100015061_pt1 | contig 11053 bp, 7 predicted proteins | sample DeeMarSeWOR28_12_FD_187461 | JGI IMG/M metagenome (GOLD analysis project Ga0209536, IMG submission 187461) | Marine sediment microbial communities from White Oak River estuary, North Carolina - WOR-2-8_12 (SPAdes) (version 2) | ecosystem: Environmental > Aquatic > Marine > Intertidal zone >... | reverse complement strand
TCGGTCGCAGCGAGGAGGCCCGCCGCCAGCTCGAGGGGGTGCTGGCCAGCGATCCGGGCCGCGAGGACGCGCGCATGTACCTGCGCCTGCTGCGCCCCGGGGCGCAGGGGACGCCCGGCTGAGGCGACTCTCCCCCCGCGGGGAGAGTCGCTGTCGATTTCCGTTTGCGAACCCACCGATTCGTGGTTCGATAGGGGCAACCGGCTGGGCGTCCCGGCTGGAGTGCGGGCTCCGGTGAGAGGGCGTCCGCCGTCGATCGCGTCGCTCGGCGACGCCCGGGTCGCCGGCCGCGAGGGAGCACGCCGATGCATACCCTTCGTCAGGTCGTTCAACGACTCAATCTCATCAGTGCACAGCCCGATGCCCTGGTCATCGATGCCGCCGTCGCGATGAGCGAGGGCCGGATCGGAGCCATTCCGGTCGTGGATGGGGAGCGGCTGGTCGGCATCTTCTCGGAACGGGATCTGATGACCCGGGTAGTGGTCGCAGGTCGCGATGCTGCGAGCACGCGGGTCGAGGACGTGATGACCCACCGCGTGGTCACTGCGGGTCTCGACGAGTCGGTGGAGCGCTGCCTCGAGAAGATGCAGCGTGCGGGCTGTCGCCACCTGCCGGTCGTCCACGAGGGCCGGGTGATCTCGATGCTGTCGATGCGCGATCTGCTGCGCGACGAGATCGACGAGCAGGTGGAGGAGATTCGGAGCCTGCGCGCCTACATCCATCAGGCACCGCCCGCCTGAGACCGCTCGCCTCGCGGTCCGTCGGGGCTGGTTGCGCGCTCGCTTCGCCGGCTTGCTAGACTGCGCGCGTGTCTGGGGGGGAGCTTCGCTCCGTGGACTTCGTGGTCATCGCGATCCTCGGGATCGCGGCGCTGCGGGGGCTGTTCCGCGGGATGGTGCGCGAGGCGCTGTCTGTCGGCGCGCTGGTGGGGGCCTGCTTTGCGGTGGTCTACCTGTCCGACCCGGCTGCGCGCTGGGTCGGCTTCCTGACCGACGGTGAGATCGGACCCTCGATCGCGCCCTGGCTCGGCGGCATCACCGTTGCGGTGGCCACGCTGTTCGGGGCGGCGCTGCTCGCGCGCATGCTGCGCGGGGGAGCGCGTGCCGTGGGTCTCGGGTGGGTCGACCACGCGGGCGGCGCGGTGCTCGGTGTCGCCGAGGGCGTGCTCGTCTCTGCGGTCCTGGTGCAGGTCGCGTCCTCGACGCTCGGCCCCTACCACCCGTTCCTGAGCGGCTCGAAGACGATGGCGGCGCTCGAGGAGATCGAACGCGTCGCGCTCGACGACGACCTGCTCGACGTCGCCGCGCCGCCGCCGTAGCAGCGTTCGGCTTCGCTCGGCTCCAGCTCGCCGGCCCACGGGTCGCTACCCGCGCCCCGATCCGGATGCTCGGATCGGGGGTAGCTGGCGAGGATACGCTTGCTGCGTCGGCTGACCCAGGAGCGACTCCTGGGTCAGACTCCTAGCTCCAACGGCCCTCGCGCTGGATCAGCGCGATCAGGCGCTCGTCGGCCTCGGCCGCCGGCACGTGTCGCTCCACGCACTCCTGTCCGACGTAGAGGTTCACGAGACCGGGTCCCGAGCCGACGTAGCCGAAGTCCGCGTCGGCCATCTCGCCCGGGCCGTTCACGATGCAGCCCATGATCGCGATCTTCAGCCCGGCCAGGTGGGCGGTGCGGGCCTTGATGCGGGCCGTCGTCGTCTCCAGATCGAACAGCGTGCGCCCGCAGGAGGGACAGGAGATGAACTCGGTCCGCGTCGTGCGCCGTCGAGAGCCCTGGAGGATGCGATAGGCGAGGTCCAGCGCCGCCGCCGGATCGCGCGCGCCACTGAGCGCGATCGCGTCACCGATGCCGTCGCACAGCGGCGCGCCGAGCTCGATCGCCGCGGCCACCAGTGCCGCGCCGGAGGTGTCCCCGCCCGCCAGCCGGTGGCGCAGCACGATGGGCACGTCCGCGGCTCCGCGCGCCCGCAGGCGGGCGGACGCGATCCGGACCGAGTGGATCGCGTGCTCCGCGTCGACGGACAGCAAGAGGTCCTCGAGCCCGGCGCGGGCGCTCGCGTCCAGCACGCGGTCGACCAGGGCAGCCGTCCCCTCGAGGGTCGTGCGCAGCTCCCACTCGAGCGGCGTACCGGCTGCGGCCGCCGTCGCCGCGACGCTCTCCATCTCCTCGTCTTCGATCAGGTCGCCGGCGCAGACGATCAGCCGGGCCGCCTGAGCGACGTTCTCGCCGGCGGCCCGGGTCTCCGAGCGGACCGCCACGGGCGCGTCGATGTTCGCGGCCCGCAGAGCGGCGGCGAACCCGGGCAGGCGCTCGGCATCGGGATCGTCGAAGAGGTCGACCGAGATCCCCTCGCAGCGCAGCTCGGGCAGGCGCGCGAAGGTCTCCGCCAGGCCCGCCGCGGTGATCCGGGGATCGACCGGAACCGGTCCCAGGTGGAGCTCGACACGCACGGGCTGATCGCCGCCGATCGCTGCGCGCTCCGGCCCCAGGCTGCGCGTCGGCCGCCGCCGGTGGGCGTACGGATCCTCGACGAAGGGCGCACCCGGGTCGGGCGGGGCCCGGTGTGCCCGCCGCCAGCCGGCCTCGCAGAAGGCCGCGATCTGCCGTGCGACCGGGATCTCCTTGACCGGGTCCTCGGTGAGCGAGACGCGGATCGTGTCGCCGAGCCCGTCCTCGAGCAGCGCGCCGATGCCGATCGCGCTCTTGATGCGGCCGTCCTCGGCGTCACCGGCCTCGGTCACGCCCAGGTGGAAGGGGTAGCCCGCGTGCTCCCGCTGCCCGAGGCGCGCGGCCAGCAGCCGATAGGCCTGGATCGCCACCTGGGTGTTGCTGGCCTTCATGCTGAAGATCACGTCGCGGTAGCCCTCTTCCTCGCAGACGTCGAGGAACTCGAGCGCGCTCTCCACCATCCCGAGCGGCGTATCGCCGTAGCGGTTCATGATGCGGTCGGCGAGCGATCCGTGGTTCGTGCCGATGCGCATCGCGCGACCGAGCTCCCGGCAGCGGCGCACCAGCGGGCGGAAGCGCTCGGCAGCCCGCTCGACCTCCTCCGCGTACTCGGCGTCGCTGTATTCGCGTACCTCGAACTTCTTCTTGTCGGCGAAGTTGCCCGGGTTGATGCGGATCTTCTCCACGTGCTCGGCGGCCAGCAGCGCGGCATTCGGCGTGTAGTGGATGTCCGCGACCAGGGGCACGCGCACGCGGCGCCGGTCGAGCTCGGCGCGGATCGCCGCGAGGTTCGCGGCCTCCTTCTTCGAGGGCGCGGTGATCCGGACGATCTCGCAGCCCGCCGCGACCAGCCGCTCGACCTGGTCGGCCGTACCCGTGGTGTCGAGCGTGTCGGTGGTGGTCATCGACTGGATGCGGATCGGCTGGTCGCCCCCGATCGCCACGTCCCCGACCTGCACCACGTGCGTGGGTCGGCGGCGTGGCGCGAAGACGTTCGCGACGAAGCCGGCCATGCCTAGCGGGCCGAACCGGGATCCGGCCGACGGACGGCGAGCCGCAGGCGAGCGAAGTGCATCGAGCTAGCCTGCGGCGACGAGCTGTGCGAGGCGCGCGAAGGCTTCGTCGAGCTTCGAGGCGTCGTTGCCGCCGGCCTGGGCGAAATCCGGTCGGCCGCCGCCCTTGCCGCCGACGACGTCCGCGATCTCCCGGACGAGATCGCCGGCCTTGAAGCGCCGCGTCAGGTCGGAGGTCACACCGAGCGCCAGCGAGACCCGCTCGCCGTCCACCGCCGCCAGCAGCACGATGCCGCTGCCCAGCCGGCCGCGCAGGTCGTCCACCATCGAGCGCAGCTCCTTCGCGCCCACGCCCTCGACGCGGGTCGCGACCAGCCGGACGCCGCCCACCTCGCGCGCGCTGCCGGAGAGGTCGGCAGACGCCGCGCCGCGCTGGACCGCGCGCATGCGCTCGAGCTCGGCCTCGGCGGCCTTGCGCTCCTCGATCAGCTTCTCGATCCGGGTGGGCAGGTCCCCGACCGGGGACTTCAGCAGCTCCGCGACCCGGTCGAGGGTGCGCTGCTGCTCGCGCAGGTGCGCGAGCGCACCCATGCCCGTCAGCGCCTCGATGCGGCGCACCCCCGAGGCGATGCCCGACTCCGAGACGATCTTGAGCAGTCCGATCTCGCCGGTCGAGCCGGCGTGGGTCCCGCCGCAGAGCTCCGTCGAGAACTCGCCGAACGAGATCACCCGTACCCGGTCGCCGTACTTCTCCTCGAAGATCGCGATGGCGCCGGCCTCGATCGCGTCGGCGTAGGGCATCTCGCGCACCTGGGCGGGGGCGTTCGTCTCGATCCAGCGGTTTGCGAGGTCCTCGATGCGGTCGATCTCGTCCCGGACGAGCGGGGCGTCATGGGTGAAGTCGAAACGCAGGCGGTCCGGCGCCACCAGCGATCCCTTCTGCATGGCCTGGGGACCGATGACGCAGCGCAGGGCGGCGTGCAGCAGGTGCGTCCCGGAGTGGTTGCGGACGGTCGCGGCTCGCGCCTCGGCGTCGACGCGCAGCTCAGCGGCGTCGTCGGCCCGAATCTCACCCTGGACGACGCGTCCGCGGTGCACCACCAGCTCGCCGGTCGGGCGCTGGGTGTCGTGGATCGCGACCCGGCCGGTAGCGGTCTCGAGCCAGCCTCGATCCCCCACCTGACCGCCACTCTCCGCGTAGAAGGGCGTCTCGTCGACCACGAGCTCGACCTCGTCACCCTCGCGGGCGCTCTCCCGCAGCTCGCCACCGCACAGGATGGCGCGCAGCGAGGTGCTGGTCTCGAGCGCGTCGTAGCCGAGGAAGTCGCTGCGAAGGTCGGCGGCGAGCCGGCCGTAGATCGCATCCACCCGCTCGTCACCGCTGCCCTTCCAGGCGGCGCGCGCCCGCGCGCGCTGAACGCCCATGGCCCGCTCGAAGCCGGGCCGATCGATCGACTTGCCGCGCCCGACCAGGATGTCGGCGGTCAGGTCCACCGGGAACCCGTAGGTGTCGTAGAGCTTGAAGACGACCTCTCCGGGCAGGGTGTCCGCGCCCTTCGCCTCGAGCTCGCCGATCTGGTCCTCGAGCAGCGACAGTCCGACGGTGAGGGTCTCGAGGAAGCGCTTCTCCTCGCGTTGGATGCGGTCCGTGATGAAGGCGCGGCGCTCGGCGAGCTCCGGGTAGGCGGGCGACATGGCGTCGATCACGGCGTCCGCCACCGAATGGAGGAAGGGCCGCTCGACCCCCAGCAGCACGCCGTGGCGCGCGGCGCGCCGCAGGATCCGCCGCAGCACGTAGCCGCGGCCCTCGTTGCTGGGCAGCACGCCGTCGCCGATCAGGAAGGTGAGCGCCCGGGCGTGATCCGCCACCACGTTCAGGGAGACGTCGCGCTCGGTGTCGCCGCCGCGCGCGACGCCGGAGATCTCCTGGGCGCGCGCCAGGATCGGGGCGAACAGGTCCGTGTCGTAGTTGGAGGGGACGGACTGGATGACCGCCGCGAGCCGTTCGAGGCCCGCGCCGGTGTCGATCGAGGGCTTCGGCAGCGGCGTACGCGCGCCGGACGCATCCCGGTCGAACTGCATGAACACCAGGTTCCAGATCTCGAGCCAGCGGCCGCAGTCGCAGGACGGGTCGCAGGACGCGCTGGCGCACGCGGGGTTCACGCCGAAGTCGACGTGGATCTCCGAGCAGGGTCCGCAGGGTCCCGTGTCGCCCATCGACCAGAAGTTCTCGGATTCGCCGAGCCGCAGCACGCGCTGCGCGGGCAGGCCGATGCGCTCGCGCCAGATGTCGTGGGCCTCGTCGTCGTCGAGGAAGACCGTCGCGACCAGCCGGTCCGCCGGAATGGCGAGCTCACCGGTGACGAGCTCCCACGCGTACTCGATGGCGCGCTCCTTGAAGTAGTCGCCGAACGAGAAGTTGCCGAGCATCTCGAAGAAGGTGTGGTGGCGCGGGGTCCGACCTACGTTCTCGAGGTCGTTGTGCTTGCCCGAGACGCGCATGCACTTCTGCGAGGTGGTCGCGGTGGAGTAGTCGCGCGACTCCTCGCCGAGGAAGACGCGCTTGAACTGGACCATGCCCGCGTTCGTGAACAGCAGGGTCGGGTCCGACTCCGGCACGAGCGACGAGCTCGCGACGCGGCGGTGCCCTCGCGATTCGAAGAACCGCAGGAATCGCTCACGGATCTCGCTCGCGGCGAGCGCCATCGACACCTCCAGGACGCTGGAGAGGGGAGAATAGCGGCTCCGCAAGCGGCGATGTGCCGGTTGGCAGCCCCGAAGCGGTGGCGCGGTTGGAGGCGCTCGGGCCGGGCGCGCGAGCGACCCCGGTGGGGCCCCGGCAGATGGGGCGCTGGCACGACGAACCGGTCGCGCCGGGCTAGAACCGCTTGATGAAGTCTTCCTCGGGCTTCTCGGCGGCCGGGATCACCTCTTCGACCTTCTCCTCCTCGTCGCCGTCGAAGTCGTCCCAGGAGGTGTCGGAGGTCGAGGCGATGCCTCGGAAGCGCAGCGCGAAGTCGTCCGGATTCGAGACGTGCTTCAGCGCCTCCTCGTAGGTCACGAGCTCCTGCTTCACGTGCTGCATCAGCGACTGGTCGAAGGTCTGCATGCCGTAGGTCGTGAAGCCCTTGGAGATCGCATCGTGGATCTCCTTGGTGCGATCCTTGTCCCCGATGCACTCGCGCACGCGCGCCGTGGAGATCAGCACCTCGAGCGCCGGAACCCGCCCCTTGCCGTCGGCCCGCGGCACCAGCCGCTGGGAGATCACCGCTTTCAGGATGGAGGCCAGCTGGATGCGCACCTGCTTCTGCTGGTAGGGCGGGAAGACGGAGATGATGCGGTTGATGGTCTCGGTGGCGTCGAGCGTGTGCAGCGTGCTCATCACCAGGTGGCCGGTCTCCGCCGCCGTGATGGCCGTCTCGATCGTCTCGAAGTCGCGCATCTCGCCCACCAGGATCACGTCCGGGTCCTGGCGCAGCGCCGCCCGCAGCGCATTCGCGAAGCTCTGGGTGTCGACCCCGATCTCTCGCTGGTTGACGATCGAGCGGCGGTCGCGGATCAGGAACTCGATCGGATCCTCGATCGTCATGATGTGGCAGGTGCGATTGCTGTTGATGTAGTCGATCATCGCAGCCAGCGATGTCGACTTGCCGGAGCCGGTGGTGCCGGTCACGAGCACCAGTCCTCGCTGCTCCATTGCGATGGACTCGATCACCTTGGGCAGGTGCAGCTGCTCGATGCTCTTCACGCCGAACGGGATCACGCGGAAGACGATCCCGACCGTGCCGCGCTGCTGGAAGACGTTGACGCGGAAGCGGCCGAGCCCGGCGATGCCGTAGGCGAGGTCGACCTCCCGGGTCTCCTCGAAGCGCTGCTTCTGGACCGAGTTCATGATCCCGAGGGCCATCTTCTGGACGACCTCGGGGGCCAGGCGCTCGCCGTTCTTCAGGGGCACGAGCGTGCCGTCCACCCGGAACATCGCCGGCAGACCGGGCTTCAGGTGGATGTCGGAGGCGCCGCCCTTGAGCGCGATCTTCAGGATCTCGTTCAGCTCCACTGCATCTCCTCGGCGGCCCGTCCGGCCCCTGGCGGCTCTTCGACCGGATCTGGAGGCGTCTTGAGCAGCCGCCTCAGGTCTCCCCTGCTTTTGGACGAAGGGAGGCTGGCGGCCGGATGCCGCGCCATCGGGGGGATCGCACGCATGCCGGGGGCTCGCGGATCGGCCCATCGCAGCCAGGTCCGGCTGCTCTGTGCCGCGCTGGCGGCGCTGGCGGCGGGCTGCCTGCCGATCGAGCTCGGCCCGATCGTCCAGGGGCGGGTGCTGGACGCCCAGAGCGGTGCCCCGGTGGCCGACGCGGTGGTCGTCGTGCGCTTCGACCTGCGCCGTGACGAGCGCCTGCCGGAGCGCGACCTGCTGGGTCATCGCGAGGCCCGGACGGATGCGGAGGGTCGCTTCCGCCTGGCCGCGGAGGCCGGTGCCGGCCTTTCGGCCTGGAGCCAGGGCGGGGCCGAGGCCCGCGTGGTGGGGGTGATCAAGGAGGGCTATCGCTGCCCGCATCCGCGGGCGGTCTCGGCCTCCGGCCGGGTGACCCTCCAGCTCGAGCTCGCGAACGACCGCGACGAGCGGCGCGCCTCCTGTCGGCCCGTCGGAGCCGGGCCGGGCGAGGCGCCGAGCTACCAGGCGGCCTGGCAGGAGCTCTACCGCCGAGGTCGCGCCCGCCCAAACGAGGTCCACGACGCCGAGCTCGAGCGCCTGCTCAGTGCGCGCGCGACCTTCGGCTTTGGCGAGAACTGCCGCGGTCCCGCCGTCGATCTCGCGCTCTCTCCCGATGGCGAGCGTGTCGCCGTGGCCCTCGACACCGCCGAAGGCCAGCACGTCGAGGTGCTGCGGCTGGTTCCCGAGCCCGGTCGGCTCGCGCTGCTGCGCCTGCCCGAGCGCGATCGGCGCCGGCTCGGCTGGGTCTCCGACGACGAGCTGGTGCTGTGGGAGCCCGGTGCGGTGCTGGCGCCGACGGCGGCGCCGTCGGGCAGCTCGTTCGAGCACTCGCAGCGGACGCTGTGGCGCAGCCCGTCCGCCTCCGCTGGGACGCGGCGCTCCGCGCGCCGTGAGCCGGGCGACCTCGCCGACGTCGACATCGCCCGCTGGCAGGGCCGCTCCTTCCAGGTCCTGAGGTCTCTGGATGCGACCACCGGCTTCGGGATCGACCGGCTGAGGATCGACGCCGCCGGACGGGATCCCGTCGACCACCGGCTGCCCGGCGAGGCCTGTGGGCCCCGCGGCCAGTACGGGCGGCCCCATTTCCGGATCGATGCCAGCGGAGGCCGCGGCCTCGACCTGCGCTTCGTCGAGGGCGGCTGCCACGCCGTCTCGGTGGACTTCGGCTCCGGGGCCTGGCGACGTCTCGACTCGGTGCCACGCCCCGCCTCCGAGTGCCGCGAGCAGCGGCGCGTGCCCCTCGCCCATCTGCGCAGCGCGGTCGGCGACTACGTCAGCGTGCTCGAGCAGACGCTGCTCGCCGCCGACGGAGATCCCGAGGACGCCTACTCGATCGAGATCGGGGCGGACGGGCACACCCGCCTCTCGGGCCGGGACTACATGGGGGGCTACCTGCGGCTGGAGGTGCCCGACTTCCCGCTGCGCACCCCGCTGCACCGCATCGTCGTGACGACCGTGGCCGGGGCCGCGTCGATCCCGGCTGCACCCGCCACGGACCTGCTCGAGCCGCTCTAGCCGCGCTCCGGCGCGCGTTCCAGGGCTGGGGCGAGCCCGGGACCCGGTCCGGGGCCCTCCGACGCCACGGCGGGATCCGAGCCAAGCAGGTACCCCCTCGGGGCTCCTCGCTCTCCCGGTGCTGGATTCGCCGCATGCGCGTCTGGCGAGTCGAGACCCGATCCTCCGGGTGATGCCTCGCCGGACGCGAGGTCGCGGATCGTCCGGTCTGCGAGCCGGCCCGCCCGTCTCCCGATCCGCGGTCTGGTCCCTTCCAGCCCGGCTCGGTCAGGCGATCCCGCATCCCCGGAAATCTGCCCAGAAGCGGAAAAAGATTTCCCATGCGATCGGAGCGCTGGTGGGCCCGCGACGGCTGGTCCGTCGCAACCACCTGGAAATAAACGCTTGCCAGGTTCCGTGGGGCGAGTGCAGTATAGGTACGATGATTGCAGTCCCGCTGCACGAACGGGAAGGCCAGAAGGTCCTGTGTGTTTGGCGTGCGGAATTCGCCATCACTCAGCAGGACCGCGAAAGAGCGGACTTTCGGATCTCTGCGTAGATCGCTGAGCAGAGGTCTGGGAGCTGGGATCTCTGGGTAGGGGATGGGAAAGATGAACAAGTACCTGCTGTCGTGGGTCGCGATTGCGGTCGTCGGAGTGGCCTATTCGGCCGGCGCCGCCACCGACTACTTCTACAGCGACTACAACGGAACGAACTTCGACTTCACCGGTCTCAAGGAGACGGTGCAGACCGCAGACGACGAAACGAGCCCGTTGTTCGAGAGCCCGTCGGGCAGCGGAGATCAGCTGATCTTCTCGCCGTCGAGCTTCCTCGCGACCTCGACCAACAACGGCGGCATCGACACCACGCACTCGACCTTCAATGCGACGATCACCAGCAACGGCTCGGCGTACATCGAGGCGATCAACATCACCGAGGGTGGCGACATCGTCCTGAGCGACTTCCCTCCGGGCGCGGGAACGCTCGCGACGGGCGTGTTCGCCAGCATGAGCGGGACCGTCACGATCACCGGCTCCACCAACGCGGGCGACATCGGCTCGATCATCACGTTCGGCGGCGGCGCGGCGGACTTCCTGGCGACCTTCACCGGTGGCGGCGAGACGCTCTACAAGGGCTTGCAGCCGTCGGGCACCTTCGGCTGGACGGGTAGCGTCGCGATCGACGTGCTGTCGCTCTACACGGGCGTCACCGAGGTCGAGCTCCAGTACAACAACTTCCTGCAGGCCAATAGCGAGGTCAACACCTCGTCTCTGATCCAGAAGAAGGCCATCAACGGGCCGGCGATCGAGGTGATCCCGGAGCCCGGCACCCTCGCTCTGGTGGCCCCGGGCCTGATCGCACTCGGAGTTCGCGCGCGAAGGCGACGCGCGCGCAGCTAGAGACCTGGGAGCCTGCGCCGGGCTCAGGGTGCGGGCTCGACCGAACGTTCCACCAGCTGGGCATTCTTCTGCTCTGGGAGGGGTCTTGGCCGCTGCGGTCTTGCCGCGGTGGCCATTGAGCCAAGGAGTCCGCGTGCGTCAGAAGCCCTCGATCAGTCTCTTCGCAGCCTGCCTGTGCCTCGTGCTACCGGGAGCCGCCCTCGCGACGGTGAACCACGGTGACTTCATCGGGACCGGTGTCGACTTCCGCGACGTCTCCGAGACCACCCAGACCGCGGGGGATCCGGAGCCGATCTGGGGGGCCCCGGCCCTTTCGGGGACAGGGACGCAGCTGCTGTTCTTCCCCTCGGCGTTCGTGTCTTCGTGCGGCGCCGGTGGAAGCGACGTCACCGCATCCGACCTGACGACGACGATCGAGGCGCAGGCGGGCATGCACATCGAGGTCCTCCAGCTCACCGAGGCCGGCGACGGCCACCTGA
>Ga0209536_100015060_pt1 | contig 11053 bp, 10 predicted proteins | sample DeeMarSeWOR28_12_FD_187461 | JGI IMG/M metagenome (GOLD analysis project Ga0209536, IMG submission 187461) | Marine sediment microbial communities from White Oak River estuary, North Carolina - WOR-2-8_12 (SPAdes) (version 2) | ecosystem: Environmental > Aquatic > Marine > Intertidal zone >... | reverse complement strand
TCGAGCGGCACCGTGCCGTGTTCCACCACCAGCTGATCGACGATGCGCTCGCTTTCGCCCGCGACGTAGTCGCTTCCCAATGTCACGCGTATGCGCCCGTTCTCGCTCTTTGCCGACAACGCCCGGTGGCACAGCGTGAAGCGCACCTCCAGCGGCAGCAGCTTGCGCATGTACGGCACCAGGTTGGTGCCGCCGATGTCCGGCGCGATTTGCCGCTCGGGCGTGACGAATTCTAACCGGGCGCCGCTGTCGGCAATGATCTCGGCGGCCTGCATCGCCGGATGATCGGCGCCGTCGTCGTACAGCAGCACTTCGCCTCGCGGCTTTACCTCGCCGGATATGATGTCGCGCGCCGACACGACTAGCTCGTTGCCGCTTCGCAGCACGTCGGTATGGGCGATGCCGCCGGTGGCGATGATGACGATGTCCGGATTCTCGGCGAGGATGTCGTCGGCTTCGGCGTAGCTGTTGTAGCGAAACTCGACGCCGGCGCGCTCGCACTGCTCGACGCGCCAGTCGGCGATCGCGATCATTTCGCGCCGACGTGGAGAGCGGCTGAGCAGCCGCAGCTGGCCCCCGGCCCGCGGCAATGCCTCGAACACGATCACGTCGTTGCCGCGCGCGGCCGCCACGCGCGCAGCCTCGAGGCCCGCCGGGCCGGCACCGACGACGACGAATTTCCGCCGCGACGCGCCATCGGCAACGATACGGTGCGGCATCGTCGCCTCGCGTCCGCTGGCGGGATTGTGAATGCACAGCGCTTCGCCGCCGACGTAGATTCGGTCCAGGCAGTAGGTCGCGCCGACGCAGGGACGAATATCCTGCTCGCGGCCTTCGGCCAGTTTGCGCACGATCTCGGGATCGGCGATATGCGCCCGGGTCATGCCGACCATGTCGAGCTTGCCGCTCGCGATCGCGTGGCGAGCGGTCGCGATGTCGGCGATTTTGCAGGCATGGAATACCGGCAGGCTGGTCACCTGCCGCACTTCGCCGGCGAAGTCCAGGTGCGGCGCGGACGGCATGCCCTGCACCGGGATGACGTCGGCGAGCGCCGCGTCGGTATCGATATGGCCGCGGATGACGTTGAGGAAGTCGACCTGGCCGGTGGCTTCCATGCGGCGCGCGATTTCCATGCCGACCTCCGGGGTGATGCCGTTTTCCATCTGCTCGTCGAGCACCAGGCGCAGGCCGACGATGAATTCGGCGCCGACGCGCTGGCGCACCGCGTCGAGTATCAGGTGGGTGAAGCGCAGGCGGTTGTCGAGCTCGCCGCCCCATTCGTCGTCGCGCGAATTGGTGGCCGGCGACCAGAACTGGTCGATCAGGTGGCCGTAGCACTGCAGCTCGAAGCCGTCGAGCCCCGCGGCCTGCATGTGTTCGGCGGCGAGCGCATAATCGGCGACGATGCGCTCGATGTCCCAGTCCTCGATGACCTTCGGGAAGGCGCGGTGCGCCGCCTCGCGTACCCCGGAAGGGGAAACCGTCGGCAGCCAGTCGCCGTGATTCCAGTGCGCGCGGCGGCCCAGGTGGGTGAGCTGGATCATGACCTTGCAATCGTGCTCGTGGCAGCTGTCGACCAGCTCGCGCATCCAGGGCACGACGTCCTCGCGCCAGGCGAGAATGTTGCCGAAGGCGGGCGGACTGTCACGCGATACCAGCGCCGAGCCGGCGGTCATGGTCAGCGCCAGGCCTGCTTCCGCGCGCGCCGCGTGGTACAGGCGATAGCGCTGCTTCGGCATGCCGTCCTCGGTGTAGGCGGGTTCGTGCGAAGTCGTCATCAGGCGGTTTTTCAGCGTCAGGTGCCTGAGCTGACAGGGCTGCAGCAGGGGATCGTTGCTTGGCATCGGTCGAACAGGGTAAACCAGGGTTGCGACCATGGTAGCAGTCGAGCGTGGCGAATGAAAAGCGAATCCGGCCGCTGGTCGCAGACAGCGTGGCAGCTGCGCCGGCTTCCGTGTTAGTCTGCCGCGATGAGCGAGGAAAAAATTTCGGATAACGCGGCGATCGATGGCGCGTTGCGCCTCGACGGCGATCCGCAAAATGTCAGGCAGTATTACGACGAATGGGCGCGCAGCTATGACCGCGATGTCGGTGCCGCCGATTACAGCGCGCCGGGGATCGCGGCGCGCCTGCTGCAGCAACAGCTGTCCGACACCGATTGCCGCATACTGGATGCCGGCTGCGGTACCGGGCTGGTCGGAGTCGAGTTGCGGGCGCTGGGTTACGGCCCGATCGACGGCTTCGACCTGTCGCCCGAAATGGCGGAAAAATCGATTGCGACCGGCGCCTACCGCAGCGTCGCCGGCGATATCGACATGATGTTCGCGCCGCGCGACTACCCGGGCTCGAATTACGACGCGCTGCTGTCGATTGGCGTATTCACCCTCGGTCACGTGCCGCCGCAGGCGCTCGTGGTGCTGCTCGACCTGCTGCGCGCCGGCGGGATCTTGCTGGTTTCGACGCGCAGCCACTACTACGATCGCTCCGATTTTCAACAGCAGGTCGACCAGCTGCTCGGCGTCGGCGCAATGTCGCAGTCGCAGGTCGTATGGGATGCGCCCTACAACCACGATGGTCAGGCCCACTACTGGGTTTTCAGGAAGTCAGACTGAGAAACAGGCATACGCGCCAGAACGCGATTGAATTTGCTTGCGACCTTGAGGTACATTCGGACGCCGAGCGTCTCTTCATTCATCCTTGCCGGAGCCCTGTCCATGCCTTCGCAGAAGTTAAATGTCATCAGCCACTGCCAGAGATCGCCCTGGTTCGACAAGACCCGCAACGATGGCTCGATTTACACCGAGTATGCCGGTCGCCTTGTGCTGCAGTCGCTGGGCGGCGACGCGGTCGAGGAATACTGGACCCTGCGCAAGGCAGTTGGCCTGTTCGACGTGCCGGAGCGGCCGATTGAAATCAGCGGCAGGGATTCGGTCGCGTTTCTGAATAGAGTGCTGACCCGACCGGTCGACAAGCTGCGCGTCGGTCGCGGCAGCTACGGCCTGTTGTGCCACCGCGACGGCGGCCTCGTCTGTGACGGTATTCTTTTTCGCCTGTCGCAGGATCGCTTCTGGTACGTACATGCCGACGCCGACGTGTTCCTGTGGCTGAATGCGCTCGCCATCGACTGCCAGGTCGATATCCGCGACCCCGGTTCCTGGGTGCTGCAGGTACAGGGTCCGAAATCGCTGCACGTGCTGGAGCGCGCCTGCGACGGCGGCGCGCCTCGTCAGTTCCGCTACTTCGACGCCTTCGAGGGCCGCATGGGCGGGCAGCCGGTGCTGGTCAGCCGCACCGGCTGGTCCGCCGAACTCGGCTTCGAGGTCTACAATATGGAGCCGGACGTCGACGGCCCGGCGCTCTGGGATCATCTGATCGCGGCCGGCGCGGACTACGGCATCCGTCCCTGCGGCCAGATGTCGATGAACATCCGCCGCATCGAGGGCGGTATCCTGAACTATCGTAGCGACATGGACTGGGATACCACGCCCTTCGACATGGGCCTCGGCGCTTTTGTCGATCTCGACGGTCACGATTTTATCGGCCGTGAGGCGCTGCGAAACGCGAGCAAGTCGGCCCGTTTTACCGGCTTCAAGTGCGACCCGCGGCAGGTCCGCTTTGGCACGAGCCTGGTGTCTTCGGGGCAGAGCATCGGCCGGGTCACCGCCTACGAGATATCGCCCTACCTGGAGTGCGGCGTCGGCTTCGCCCTGCTCGATACGGCGGAACACCTGGATTGCGCCGATGTCACCGTCCAGGATCGCGACGGCAATCCCTGTCCGCTGGAGTTTGTCGCACTGCCGTTTTACGATGTCGACAAGCATATTCCGCGTGGCCTGCCCTCGACCGACGATATAACCGATTAACGCCAGCGAGAGGGATACCCGATGACTGCTACTTCCGCAATTTTGATCACCGGCGCCTCCGGCGGTATCGGCCGCGCGGCCGCGATCGAGTGCGCACGCCGCGGCGCGCGTATCGGCGTGCATTACAACGGCCACCGCGACCGCGCAGAGGAAACCCTGGCGGCGCTCGATGGCGAAGGCCACCGCCTGTTTCAGTGCGACATTACCGATCCGCAAGCGGTGCAAATCCTGATCGACGATGCCGAGCAGGCCTTCGGCGGGCTGGATGTGCTGGTCAATAATGCCGGCGTGTCGCAGCGCCATCGTTTCGAGGAGATTGACTACGAAACCTGGCAGCAAAGCTGGCATCGCATCGTTACCACCAACCTTACCGCCGCCGGCAACCTGAGTTTCTGTGCCGGTCAGAAGATGATCGCGCGCGGCGGCGGACGCATCGTCAACGTTTCGTCTCGTGGCGCGTTTCGCGGCGAACCGCTCATGCCGTGGTACGGCGCGTCCAAGGCGGGTATGAACGCGATGGGCCAGTCGCTGGCGCAGGCGCTGGGGCCGCTCGGCGTATTCGTCTACACGGTGGCGCCGGGTTTCGTCGAAACGGAGATGGCCGCGGCGGTACTGGCTTCCGCCGAGGGCGACAGCATCCGCGCGCAGAGCACTATCGGCCGCGTCGCGCAGCCAGAGGAACTCGGCAAGACCATTGCCTTTCTGGCGCTCGAGGCGCCCGAGTTCATGACCGGCTGCATTATCGATGTCAACGGCGCCTCCTACCTGCGCTCCTAGTAACCCGTTGAAACTCGTTCGGCCGGCGCGATTGACATTGCCCCGGCCTGTGATTAAATCGAGGCGATTTCCCATGCAGCCTGGCCGATGCCGGTGAAGCCGGCGCGCCATGCGTGCCTGGCTGGCAGAGGCCGGTCGGCCGCCGCAAGCAATTCGGCGCGGTAACGCCAGCGGGTAGTTTCCGACCAGACAAAGACCCCTGGCGCGACTGTCGCAGGGTTTTGCTGCTGCCCGCGAAAGCGGGCAGCTTTATCCAGGAAGCTGTGTATGAAGGCTGCGGCCGACGTTTCTCCGAGACTGCTGACGCTGGTCCTGCTGGCGGCCCTGTCGACGCTGTCGCTGAACCTGTTTCTGCCCTCGCTTGCCAACATCGCGCGCGATTTTCAGGCCGATTACGCACGTGTCAGCCTGGCGATTGGCGGTTACCTGGCGATAACCGCCGCGCTGCAGCTGGTGATAGGTCCAATGTCGGACCGGTTCGGCCGGCGACCGTTGCTGCTTTGCGGCCTGTCCTTTTTCGTGGTCGGCTCTATCGGCTGTCTGCTGGCCGACAATATCGACACCTTCCTGACGTTTCGTGCAATGCAGGGCGCGGTAATCGCGGGCTGGGTGCTGTCGATGGCGATGATTCGCGATACCCGCGAAGAGAGCGAAGCGGCGAGCCTGATCGGCTATGTCGCGATGTCGATGGCGGTGGCGCCGATGCTGGGGCCGATGGTCGGCGGCCTGCTCGACGAGTTCTTCGGCTGGCGCTCGAGCTTTCTGTTGTACAGCATATTTGGCGCGGCGCTGCTGCTGCTGTGCTGGCTGGATCTCGCCGAAACCAACCGCTCGCCTTCGACGACATTCGCGGCACAGTTCAGCGACTACCCGCAGCTGTTCCGCTCGCGCCGTTTCTGGGGTTACGCCCTGTGCGGCCTGTTTTCGACCGGCACCTTCTACATCTTCCTGTCCGGCGTGCCGCTGGTGGCCGCGCAACAGCTCGAGATCTCGCCCGGTGCGCTCGGTTTCTTCATGGGTACGATTACCGCCGGTTTCGCCTTCGGCAGTTTCCTTGCCGGTCGCTATTCGAGGCGCTACGCGCTGACGACGATGATGATCAGCGGCCGGATCATTGCCTGTTGCGGTCTTGCCGCGGGACTAATTCTGTTCCTGGCAGGTTTCGCCGACGGCCTGACCCTGTTCCTCGCGACCGTGTTCGCCGGCCTCGGCAACGGCATTTCCATGCCCAGCGTCAATGCCGGTGCGGTCTCGGTTCGGCCGAAACTCGCCGGCAGCGCGGCGGGACTGCTCGGCGCCTCGACGATCGGCGGCGGCGCGCTGCTGTCGATGACGACCGGTCTGTTGCTGGAGCAGGGCGATGCCGCGATTCGCCTGCTCGGCATCATGCTTGGTTCGGCCGCGCTGGCGCTGCTGGCGGCGCTGTACGTGCGCCTGGTCGACCGCCGCGAAGCCCGGCGGGCGGCAAGCCGTGCGCTCGATAGCGGCGCCGAATAAGGCGATCCGAACGAGGCGGCCGAATTACCGTTTGTCTTCGCGTTTCACCCATTTCCAGCCGGTAATCATCGGCTTGATCAGGTTTTCGCGTTTCCAGACGAGGTAGAACAGCACCGCGCCGACGTGCAGCGCGACCAGGATCAGTATCAGGTCGGCATTCAGGTGATGCCACCAGGTGAGACGGTTGACCGTCGCCTCGGAGACGTACCCGGCCAGCGGCCCGGATTCGAAAAAATCGTCGGAGACGAGAAAGAGGCCGGTAACCGCCTGCGCGCCGACAGCGAGCAGCATCAGGACCACCGAAATCGAGCCCAGCGGATTGTGGCCGGCGGCGCCGCTCGGCTCGCGTCTACCGACGTGGCGCAGGTAGCGCCACAGTTCCGCCGGTGCAGGCAGCAGCGCGCGCAGGCGCACCGGCGCCGGGCCGAGCAGCCCCCACAGGCAGCGGAACAGCACCAGGCCGAGAACGAGGTAACCCAGGTAAAAATGCCACTGGATATTGTCGAACGACATGAACTTGCCGAAAGTCCAGCCGACGCCGACCGCGAGCGCCAGGACCCAGTGCCACAGCCGTGTCACCGGGTCCCAGATTTTTTCCCGCGTAAGGCCGCGCAAGTTCAGGCCCGGCTTATTGTTTCTCGCGGAACTCGTCGTGGCAGCCCTTGCAGGATTTGCCGAGCGCGCCAACCTTCGATTTCAGCGCGTCGCGGCCGTTACCGGCGGCCATCGCCAGGTCGTTGACCGCCGCGGCGTAGCGCTTGCCGTATTCGCCGATCTCCGGGTAAGTGGTCCAGATCTTCGCCAGCGCGGTGGTGTCGCCCGGGTAATTGTCGATGTCGCTGCCCTCGGGCCAGACCCGGCTGTTGTCGAGCTGGAGCAGCAGCTTCAGGTTGCCCGCCAGTTTGGTTGCGAGTTCGGCATCGTATTCCATATCGCCCTTGGCCATGGCGAACAACGGCCCGGCATTGAACGAGCGCAGCTGCATTTCGCCCTGGCGCGCCTTGATCGCTTTCTCCAGCGGATCGCCGGCGGCCAGCGATGCGCTGCTGACGGCGATCCCGAGCAGCAGGATGATCGTTTGTTGCACAATTTTCATGATGTTCCTCCTCCTTTGATTAGCCCCGGGCGGCGGCGACGATTCTAACGCTAGTTCCTGGTGGCTTCGAACTCGATGCTGAGATCGACCACTTCACCGATTCCCGGCACGCCGTAATTCATGCCGAAGTCGGTGCGCTTGATCGAGCCGGTGGCGTCGAAACCGCAGGTTTCTTTCTTGTTGATCGGGTTGGTGCCGCATTTCATCGCCGTAATCGTCAGGGTCACCGGCTGGCTGACGCCGAGCAGGGTCAGGTTCCCTGTAACGGTGGCCGGTTGCTCGCCGTTCCAGCTAACGTCGGTCGATTCGAAGCTAATCGTCGGATACTCGGCCGCGTTCAGGAAGTCGGGCGAGCGCAGATGCGAGTCGCGCTTGTCGTGACCGGTATCGATGGATGCCGATTCGATCTCGATCATCACCGAGGCTTTCTTCGCGGCCGGATCGAACTGCATCGAGCCCGTCTGCTGGTCGAACTGGCCACGCATCGTCGAAAAGCCGAGGTGGCTGACCGCGAAGCTGACGTAGGTGTGGCTGGAGTCGACCGTGTAATCGGCTGCCAGTACGGATTTAACGGGCAGCGCGGCCAGGGCGGCGATCAGTACGTATTTTTTCATTGTTTCTCCTTACTCTTGGTTGTTGAAGTGATTCAATATTTGTCGCAGCGGGATTTTTTCAATAACCCGAATCGGAACCGCTCGTTTGCCAGACCCACAGGGCGACAGCGATGGCGATCGCCAGCGCGGGCAGGCTGGCGAGCAGCGCGCGCAGAAAGCGCGAGTCGGCCTTGAGCGGCACCAGGCTGACCGCGAGCGGGATCGCGGCCAGCGGAATCAACGCGTACCAGGGCAGGCTGGCGAACATCACCGCGGCCACGCCAAGCGAGGCCGGCGCCAGCACGTAGGGCAGGGTCGAAATCGTGTGCCTGCCCTGGTTGCTGCCGTGCGCGCCGCCGACCAGAACCCAGCCGAGGAAGGCGCCGCCAGAGGCTGCCGCCAGCGCCAGCCCGAGCTGACCGAGCAGGGCCGAAGCCGCGGCGGTAGCCGACAGGCCCGTGCCGAGCAACAGGCCGAGGCCGGCGCCGTGCAGTTTCGCCGTATTGCCGGCGATGCGTTCGAAAGATAGCGCCAGGCAAGCGACGAGCGCGGCACAACCCAGCGCGAGCAACGTAATCGCACCGGGCTGCATGCGGGAGGCGACCGTCCAGAACACCCAGGACAATGCCGACAGGCAAATCAGCGCGAGCGCGACTCGCTGCCGGTTACGGCCCTGCAATACTGCCGGCAGCAGCGCTGCGATAGCGAATGACGCGGCCACCAGCAGGATAATTTTTCGAGTACCGGTGAGCGGCGTGAAGGTGGTGCCGTTGATGAGCCCGGCCGACAGCAGGAACGCGGCGCACAATGCCCAGAGCCAGGCCGTTTCGGTCAGTTTGCGCAGGCCGAGGTAAATCAGCAGGGCGACCGCGAAAGGTAGCACCGCACTCTGTATTTCAGGACTAGAAAGAAGCTGCTGCATCTGCACCCGGCCCTCCAGGCCGGAAGTTCCAATTCAGTCGGTAACCGTTCTGTCCGCCGTCGGCGGGCAACACGTTGTCTACGCAAGAATACGGCCAACAGATGCTATCAGGTAATATTTTTACATCAAGATGAGCATATTTGCTCTATAATGCTGCAAATATGCAGCACATCAACTGGGATAACCTGCGCTACGTGCTGATGGTCGCCAACAAGGGCTCCATATCCGCCGCAGCGCGCGAGCTCGAGGTCGATCGCAGCACGGTTTTGCGCCGCATCAATACCTTTCAGCAGAACATGAATTGCCGCATCTTCGACCGCGGCGACAACGGTTACGTGTTGACGCCGCAGGCGGAAAAAATGATCGATGCCGCGCGCGAGGTCGAAAGCACGCTGTTCGATATGCAGCGCCAGATTGCCGGCAACGAGCTGAAGCTCGAGGGCGAGTTGCGCGTGACCACCACCGACACCTTCATGCTCGCCATGCTCGGCCCGCAGCTCGCCAGCTTCCAGCGCAGCCACCCGCACATCGTCGTCGAGCTGCTGGTCACCAACAACATCCTCGACCTGAACCGGCGCGATGCCGATGTCGCGGTTCGGCCGACCCCGCTACCGGACGAGCACCTGGTCGGGCGGCGCCTGGGCGACGTCGAGTTCGGTGTCTATGCCGCGCACGATCTCGCCGGCAAGATCGTTCCGCAGCGCATTTTCGACGCGCGCTGGATCGGCTTCGTCGACAACCTGGCGCAGACGCCGATCGGCAGCTGGCTCGCCGCCGCGGTGCGGGCAGACAGGATTTGCATGCGTTGCGATTCCTTCGTCGCGCTGCGCGTGGCCGCGGAAAACGGCATCGGCCTCGCGTTGTTGCCGCGGCTGCTCGGTGACGCTTCGCCGCAGCTGGTCAGGCTGGCGGCCGATACCTCGGAGCTGACTGTCGGTCTGTGGGCGCTGGCGCATCCGGACCTGGTGCGCTCGGCGCGCGTGCACGCCTTTATCGAACACCTCGCGCAGCGGCACTGGACACTCGAATCCGCGTGATCGCGATGCCGCAGAGGATGGTCGCCAGCGCGACGAAGTGATGCCAGCTGACGGGCTCGGAAAGCAGCCAGGCGCCGCAGAAGAACGCGACCACGGGTATCAGGTAATTGATCGTCGACAGGAAGGTAGGCCCGGCGCGGTCGATGATCGCGAACAGGATGATCGTCGCAATGCCGGTCGGGCCGATCCCCAGCCAGATCACGGCGAGCATCGAGTTCTCGCTGATGCGGTTATTTTCCGGCGCGAATACCAGCCAGATGGGAAGCATCAGCAGGCTCGCGGTGATCAGCACGCCGCAGGCGCCGACCATCGGGCTGAAGCGCGGCAGGCGCTTGATCAGGATCGCGTTGACGGCGTAGCAGGTGGCCGCGGTGAAGATCGCAAGCCCGCTCCAGAGCTCTCTGCCGCCGCCCTTGAAAACCGGCCCGAGCAGTAGCGCCACGCCGGTAATGCCGAGGGTAAAGCCGATAATCTTGTAGCGGTTCAGCGTTTCGCCCTCGACCAGATAATGCGCGAAGACCATGGTCATCAGCGGCATGATCGCCATGATCATGCCGGCGACGCCGGAATCGACGGTTTGCTGACCCCAGGAGATCAGGAAAAACGGCAGCGCGTTGCCGGCGATAGCCATCAGCAGGAATCCGCCCCAGACGCGCGGATCGCTCGGAAACGACTGGCCGCGGGTGAAGACCACCAGCGCCAGCACCAGCGCGCCGAGCACCAGGCGGTAGAAAACGATCGATAATGGATCGATGGTCTCGACCGAGATCGCGATAATCAGGAACGAGGTTCCCCATAACCCGACCAGGGCCAGCAGCAGGCCCCAGTTGAACAGGTTAGTCCGCGCGGACAAGGATCACTCTTGCAGCTCTGGCAGGTCGCGGTAGAGCTCGAGCGCTTCCGGGTTGGCCAGCGAGTGGACGTTCTTGACCTCGCGGTTATGCACCACGTCGCGTACCGCGAGTTCGACGATCTTGCCGGACTTGGTGCGCGGGATCTCGGCTACCTGGATGATTTTCGACGGCACGTGCCGCGGCGAGCATTTGCTGCGCACGGTCTTGCGTATCTTGTCCTCGAGCGCGGCGTCGAGAACGAGCCCGGGCTGCAGCACGACGAACAGCACCACGCGCACGTCGTCGTTCCAGTCCTGGCCGATGACGATGCTTTCCACGACCTCGTCGATCTGCTCGACGTGACGATAGATTTCGGCGGTACCGATACGCACGCCACCCGGGTTCAGCGTCGCGTCCGAGCGGCCGTAGATGACG
>Ga0209536_100015059_pt1 | contig 11053 bp, 13 predicted proteins | sample DeeMarSeWOR28_12_FD_187461 | JGI IMG/M metagenome (GOLD analysis project Ga0209536, IMG submission 187461) | Marine sediment microbial communities from White Oak River estuary, North Carolina - WOR-2-8_12 (SPAdes) (version 2) | ecosystem: Environmental > Aquatic > Marine > Intertidal zone >... | reverse complement strand
CATCATCGCAACTCCATGCAAGAGCATACGCGATTTAGCGCCAGCCCAGTGCGTGCTTTGAACAATGGTGAGTAAGATCCCAACCATTACCCCAGCAAAGATGTCTGTTTTCCAATTGAGCCAGCGTGTATCGGCGCGAAAGTAATAGATGAACGGAACGGCAATCCCAACAAAGAGAATGAAATTGATGAGGGTACTTTTCCAACGCACCTGGTGACCACCCTTGTGCAATTTCGGTTCAACAGCGCGCGCGATGAGGACACCTGATCCCATGCCGATGAGCAAGGCTGTCAGCCCCGCAATTAAACTTTCATCCCAAAGCCGGACCGTAACCACGAATCCCAGCAGTAAGGGCAGGTTTTCAAGACTTTCCCACATCCAAACGGTAACAAATTTCATAATCCAAATTCTACTGCATGAATAGCTACCCAGTAGGAGTGAATACCCCACCAGCGTCATATCTCTATATGTAGTTTGTCACTTGTACGGCCCGAAATTTTCCATTATTCTTACTTTGTAATTCAATGCGATGAGTAAATCAGAATCCCTTTTTCGCAAGCATATCGCCATCCCGCAAGACCACGGCTCGTGGGTCTTTATCCTGAGTCCATTGCTGATCGGGTTGTTTGCCGGGGAACGGTTCATGCCTGCGTCCATTAATTTGACACTCGCTGCGATGGGCGTTTTTCTGCTGCGTCAACCGGTGAGCATAGCTGTCAAGGCCTATTCCGGCCGTAGATCAAAATCTGATTTACCTGCCGCGCGCTTCTGGATGCTAGCATATGGGATCGTTATTTTGCTGACATTGGCAGGTCTGATTGCAGATGGCTTCACCTACATTCTCTATCTAGCCATCCCGGGGATTCCGGTTTTCATCTGGCATCTATACCTGGTCAGCAAGCGTGCCGAACGAAAACAGGAAGCCGTGGAAATTCTGGCTACAGGAGCGCTTGCGCTGGCTGCTCCCGCGGCCTACTGGATCGGTCAAGGTAGTTATGACATGCTCGGGTGGGCGCTTTGGCTGCTGACCTGGCTGCAATCAGCGGCATCCATCATCTATGCGTATCTAAGGCTTGAGCAACGGGAGCAGGCCGAGGGCTTGGAAAGAAGCGAACAGTGGCGTATGGGGAAACGAGCCTTGCAATACACATCCTTCAATCTAACCTTGAGTCTCATCTTGGGCTGGCTCGGATGGCTGCCACAGTGGATCTTCATTCCCTACTTATTGCAATGGCTTGAAACGGTGTGGGGCATCTCCCATCCTGCCACTGGCTGGAAACCGACCGCCATCGGCATCCGCCAATTGATCGTGAGCACACTTTTCACCCTTCTCTTTATCATTAGCTGGAGGTTGTGATGAACGAAATGAAATGGGAAAAACTGACCGAAATTTATGGCCGTCTGGAAGCCGATATGACCAAGAGTTACCTGGAGGCGGAGGGTGTGCCAGTCGAGCTGTTCCAGGAGGCGGTTGGACATCATGCTTTCCCAACCACCATCGATGGCCTGGGACGCGTGCAGCTTTTCGTGCCAAAAGAGAAATTCGAAGAAGCCAAAGCATTACTCGAAACATTACAGGAATCAAATAACGCAGATCTCAACGAAGAGGAAGAATCATGAAAGATACTGTCATCCAGATCACAAACAATGGCATGGGCAATGCCGATGAAACGCTGCAGCACAAGCTGATCGAAAAATATCTGGAGCTTATTCAGCTAAACGACTCGCCTCCAAACGCCATTTGCTTTTACACCGATGGCGTCAAACTGGTTGTGGAAGGCTCTCCAGTGCTTGAGCAGTTGGGCGCATTGGAGGCCAAAGGTGTGCGCCTGATCGTGTGCAGCACCTGTCTGGATCATTTCAACCTGACCGATAAAGTACAACTTGGGATCGTGGGCGGGATGACCGACATCATCGAAGCCCAGACTAAGGCCGAAAAAGTCATCACCTTATAGGAGACGTAATCGCTTCACATCATGCACCGACGCCTGCTTCTACTTCCAATCATCATTCTTGGCCTGGGCTTTCTGCTGGTCGTCTCATCCGTAGCAGCCGCTTCGCCCGCGCCACAAACGGCAGAAACACCGCTTCCTACCGTCACGCCGACCTTCGATCTCTCCCGTCTCGACGCGCCTGTCACAGCCGACCCACCCGGGCAAATCGACCGGGGCGCTATCCATTATTGGGGCGTGTGCATGGCCTGCCATGGCGACTATGGGCAGGGATTGATCCCCGAATGGCGAGATGCCTTCACTGAAGACCGGGATTGCTGGCAATCCGATTGTCACGGTCCAGATCATCCGCCAGAGGGGTTTGAGATGAAGAAAGACAACCTGGCGCCATCCATCGCAGGGCCGGGGAAACTGGCAAGCTACAACAACGCCTTTGAACTCTACGAGTACATTTTTGAAACCATGCCCTGGTGGAATCCCGGCTCGATCACACGCGAGGAAGCCTGGGCTTTAGCCAATTATGTGCTGAAACTGAACGGTACGCGCCCCGAGGGCCTGACCTTGACCACCACCAACGGATATGCCATTCCTGTCCATCGCGCTGTGACCCTGCCCGGGAAAGAATGGCCGGGGGTGTTGGTACTGACCGGAGTGTTGGTGCTTGCCGCGGTCGGCATGGTATTGCAAGCCAGATCCAAACACACAGCAGGGACAGCCGTTCTTCCCAAGCCCAACTTCATCCATCACTTGCATCCGCCAAGCATCCCGTTACTCCAATCGCGCTTCCGCTATACTCTCGGCGCTGGCGGAATATCAGTGTTCTTGTGCCTGGTGTTGTTGGTCACCGGCATATTGGAAATGTATTTTTATATCCCGTCAGCCGAACATGCGGCCACATCGGTCGAGGTGATCGCCACGCTGGTGCCTTTCGGGAACCTGATCCGCAACCTGCACTATTGGTCAGCACAGTTGCTGGTGATCGTAATGACCATCCACCTGATCCGCGTGGTACTGACCGGTGCATATGCCAAGCCACGCCGATTCAACTTCCTGCTTGGGGTCATCTTGCTGGTCTTCATCCTGCTGCTGGATTTCACCGGATACATCCTACGCTGGGACGAAGGCATTCGCTGGGCATTGGTGGTAGGCACAAACCTGCTCAAGACCATTCCCTGGATCGGTGAAGGCGTCTACCAATTCGTGATGGGCGGCCCGGAAGCCGGCCCAGCCACGCTGACTCGATTCTATGCCTGGCACATCTTCGGCCTGACCATCGGCGTTGCTATCCTGGTCGGCTGGCATGCCTTCCGCGTGCGGCGCGATGGCGGTATCGCCGTTCCGCCGCCAGAAAAACGAGAAGACAAAACACGCATCACACGCTTTGAACTGCTGCGCCGCGAAGTGCTGGCAATGGTCATCACCGGGATTGTTCTGCTGCTTATCTCTGTTCTCATCCCGGCCCCAATCGAGCAACCGCTCCAAGAAACCGGCCTGGACACGTCCGATTCGCGCGCGCCCTGGTTCTTCCTGTGGGTGCAGCAACTGCTCAAATATGGTGACCCATTCTTCTGGGGTGTGCTCATTCCGCTGATCGTCGTGCTCGTGTTGGGACTCCTCCCGTACGTGCTGCCGAAAGCAAAAGCCGAAGAACTGGGACGCTGGTTCCCGCGCGGAAACAGGCTTGCCCAAGTTTTAGTTGTTCTCATCATCCTAGCAATCACCGTGCTGACCGTGCTTGCAAATCTTCCAATTATCCAATAACCTTTCCCATGAATAAAACAACCAATCGCCGCGATTTTCTAAAACTCATCACTAATGCCCTCTTCAGCCTGGGAGGGTTGCTTGGCCTGGGAGGCCTGTTCCGTTTTTTCAGTTTTCAGCCGGATCCCGGCCCACCAACCGAGTTTGACCTGGGGCCTAAGTACGAATATCCAAGAGGCCATCAAGTCATCAGGCTGGACATTCCTGCTGCCATCCAACACACCGACGAGGGCATTATCGCCATCAGCCTGGTTTGCACGCACCTGGGCTGCACAGTAGAAGGTAATGAAGATGGCGAGGGTTTCACTTGTCCCTGCCACGGTTCGCGTTACAGTAAGAGCGGGGTAGTGCTTGAAGGGCCAGCCACCAAGAAACTAGCCCGCTACAGAATCGAAGAGCAGGAAGATAATACGTTGATGTTGTATACGAAGTAATGGGTGAGTATATAATTATTTAGGGTGTTACAGCGATGCTGTTCGCCCCGTCCCGCAATCCCGGAGAACGCGGGATCCGAGACGAGGGCGTCGGCCCAAAACGGGGAGCCGCAAGCAGCGGCGACGTGGCAGTCTCCCAACTAGGATGAGATTGCCACGCTCCCGTAAAAACGGTCGCTCGCAATGACAAAAGCGACTTGAGGAGGAGCAATGGACTTCGATCTCAATGAAGAGCAACGTATGTGGCAGAAAGCTGTCCACGATTTTGTAGCGGCGGAGGTACGTCCGTTCGCGCGAGAGGCGGACGAAACCGGGGAATTCAACTGGGCGGCCGTCCGCAAAATGGGGCCGTTAGGCATGCTGGGGCTGAACATCCCCGAAGAATACGGCGGCCCGGGCATCGACGCTGTCAGCGCGGCCATCGCTATCGAGGAGTTGGGCTGGGGGTGCGGGAGCATGGCTCTCGCCATCGCCGCTCATAATGGGCTCGGAAGCACGCCTATCGTCCTGTATGGAAGCGAAGAACAGAAAAAGAAATGGCTTCCGCTGGTCTCCAGTGGTCAAAACAAGCTGGGCAGTCTGGCATTGACCGAACCAGGCGCAGGATCGGATTTGCAAGGCGTCAGCACAAAAGCTGAAAAGGATGGGGACGAGTGGGTCATCCATGGGACAAAGATGTGGTGCACCAACGCCTCCATTGCCGAGTACATCATCACCCTCGTTCGAACCGCCCCCGAAGCCAGCTCCCATGCAATGAGCATGATCATCGTCCCGACCGACACCCCCGGCCTGACCATCGGCCCGGCTGAGAAAAAGATGGGACTGCATGGTTCCCCCACCCACGCTGTGACCTATGAAAACGTTCGCCTACCACTGGATGCACTGCTTGGTAAAGAAGGCCAGGGATTGCAACAAACGCTCGCCACGCTGGACGGTGGACGCATCAGCATCGGGGCGATCTCGGTTGGGCTGGCACAGGCAGCTTTCGAATATGCCACCGACTATGCGCGCGAACGCCAAGCTTTTGGCAAACCTATCGCCGACCTGCAAGCCATCCAGTGGATGCTGGCAGACATGGCCACCCAGATTGAAGCCGCGCGGACATTGCTCTATAAGGCTGCCTGGCTCAAGGAGCAGGGACGGCCGTACTCAATGGAAGCTGCCATGGCCAAGATGTTCGCCACTGAGATGGCCGAAAAGGTCTGCCGGGATGCCATCCAGGTGCATGGCGGCTATGGGTACAGCAGCGAGTACCCGGTCGAGCGTCTGTATCGCGATGCGCGCCTGATGACCATCGGCGAAGGGACCAGTGAAATTCAAAGACTGGTGATCGCCCGGCAGGTGCTAAAAATGGAGTTTTAATCTGTAGTAGGGATACAATATTTGTGTCCCACAGAATCGAAACCATCCCCCAGCATCATGACAATTCATTTCGAAAATGATATTCTGTTATCAGGCAGATAGCTTTCGAAAGGATTTAGAATGAATTTCGCTGATCTAATGCTGGGAATGGCACTGGTAAGCGTGGGCTGGGGAATTGTATCGATGATTGCGATGACCAGCTTTGTGTCCGAACGCGGGACGAAGATCAATTTTTTCCTGTATAGGATATACATCATCAAGTACGTCAGCCAATACAAACGACTCACCGAAGCAGAGAACGGTAAGCCGGGCCCGTGGTTTTATTCATTTGTGATTTCGATGAATATGGCGCTGGTTTTGACCGTCGTGGGGGCAATCCTCAAAAACAGTTAGAGCCTAATCCTTGTAAACTGACACTTCAAGATCAACGTTCAAACGATCGGCCACTTCTTCGAGGTCGTCTTCCCACTTGTTTTTTGGTAATTCAGGGGGCGCTACAACGATGGCGTCCATAGTGAAAAGCGGCGCACCACTCATCGGCGCTGGGACAACGTTTGTGTTAATGGATTCGATATTGATACCTAACTCTGACAGATGTTCCGCAATCTCATGGATGATACCTTCGTGGTTGGCTCCACGCACCTCGATCTGATATGGCAGCCAGTCAGTATGCTGGGAGGCGACACCCCACTCCGTTTCTGTGACGGTCACTTTGAAACCTTCGTTTGACAAATTCTCTATCTTGCCAGACAAATTCCTCGCCTCGTCATCCGGGATAGAAACCAGGAACATCATTGCGAACTCCCCGCCCAGGCGCGCCATACGGCTGGCCTGCACATCGCCGCCGCAATCCAGAATCAGTTCGGTCACGTGCTCCACAATCCCAATTTTGTCGGAGCCGGTTAGCGTGAGCACAAATCGTTTTGACATTTCATAAATCCTTTCTGTAAAAATACTTACACGGGCTTTTGAATCACCACCCAAGCATTGTGTTCGGCAACATAGATGTTGGCTTTCGCCGAATCGAAGGAAAATAAATCCACGATTTTATCCGGCGCAAGAAAATGACTACGCATCAGTAGCATCTTCTCGGCTACTGCGATCAGCTTAACGTAGAACGAACGAATATCCGGCTCTTCGATCACGATGCGCCCACCCGGCTTGAGCACGCGATACATCTCGCGCGCGGTCTGTCTCTGGTGAATAACGTGGTGCAAGGCGTCCACCATGATGACGCGCTCGAAGGAGTCGTTTGGGAACGGGAGCGCTTCGGAGTTGGAGCAGGCAAGCCCGAGCTGAGTCCGATCCGCCTGGCGCAGCATCCCCAGCGATGGGTCTGCGATCACCACTTCCCCGGCATGTTCGCGGATGGCATTGGCTACACGCCCGGTTCCGCCGCCGGCATCCAGCACGCGCCCGGAAGTTGGCAGGTCAGCCTGTTCCAGCATGGTCTCCAGCGAAGAATATCCGACGCTAGAAAATATAGGGGCAATCAATCCAAAATGGTCAATGGGCATAATTAAGGAGCATCGGAACTTGAAGAATCTTGGTCACCCACAGTAATCAGATCTTTGATAGCTTCAAATGTCGCTGAACCAATGCCGGATACATTAACAATATCTTCGATTTGCGCGAATGGGCCGAACACTTCACGATATTCAATGATCTTCTGGGCAGTAGTCGGACCAATACCCGGCAGTTTTTCAAGTTCTTCGGACGACGCAGTGTTAATGTCTACTAACTCTTCTCCTGCCAACGGCGAGGGCGTGCCCTCAGTGATGACTACAAACCCTTGCTCTTCATCTGGAACAAAGCCTGCCACAAAAGGGATATCCAATTTCTGTGCATCTTCCACACGCTCGGCCAGGTTGATACTATTTTTATCGGCTTCGGCCACAAAGCCACCGGCCGCATCCACCGCATCCATCACGCGGCTGCCCTCGGGCAAGTCATACAGGCCCGGCCGCACCACGGCTCCGGTCACATGCACCTGGAAGGGCTCAAGTGTGGGTGCGGGGCGCAATTCAACGCTCTCGCCTTGCGGGGCACGCGCCGCCAGCCATACTCCCCCAGCCAGCAGCAACCCCAATAAAATACCTACCAATATATACAGGGCAGTTTTCATCATGCTCCCTAATTTTATCCTAACTTCATCACAAGCAGGGTTTCTCCTCGGCGCGCCAACTCCATCAATAGTCCCGCCAGACGCCGCAAGCGGCGGTAGTAAGGGGGCATTTCATCCACCTCGAGTGTTCGATAACCAAACTTCTCATAAAGTTCACCCAAACCTGAACGACAGGTGAGATAGACGGGACGCGGCGCATCTGCCAGCAAATGCTCGATCAAGGCTCGTGCTATCCCCTGGTGACGATAGGCAGGATGTACTACAAGAGAGGCCAGTTCTGTTAAATCGCGCGGTACCGGCTTCAACTGGGCACAGCCGATCAACTCATCCATTGAAATTGCTACCGTAAAACGACGCCAGTCCAATTTTGTAGGGTTGATACGTGCTTGCAAGATGAGCGACTTGATCTCAGGAAAGTCGGCTTCCGTTGCCGGACGCAAGAAATAGTCAGTCAAAGATACCTTCGGATTGTTGTTTTTGTTTCCAAATGCCTCTAAATAATTCTACTCGAATATCTAATTTGTTTTTTCATAGCGAAATAAGGGATGTTATATGGCTCTTGTAGACAGTTTTCTTGTATGGTGGCTCAAATCTGGAAGATACCCCTGGTCTCGCTTCATCAGGAGAATGTCAGGGTGGCGAAACACCAATTCGTTTTTACCCACGGCAAAATCATTGGAAGAAGTGACCTCGCTGCTAAGGCAGGTAACCTGGACAATGGACAGTCCGTTTCATTTGTACGATTCCATTAGTCTGCCTGAGACGGTTTGGGATAAAAAACGCGATGATTGTGATGGTTTTGCGGTGCTTGCCGCAACTCTCTTGAAACGTTGGAAACCGTCTACGAATCCAAAACTGGTTACGGTTATGCTGCATCCCGTTCGGGAAAGTCATACGGTTTGTGCATTTCGGGAAGGAGAGCACTTGCGCTTTTTCGACAACTATTACTTGAACAAGGGTAATTATCAAAGCTATGAAGAAATTGTAGGGCAAGTACAAAAGCGCGGAGAGCGTATCGTTTGTTGGGATGCAGTCGATCCTGAGAGTTTACGAACCCTTGAATTTCACAGAATTACCCAAACACATCCCCCGCAACAAGGATAATGAAAGTTGCAATAAACCAGTGGATTAAAAAGGGGTATAAGAACGAGCGCGTTCGCCAGGCCACCCAACCAAAGGCGAAGCCGCCAAAAATAGTGGAGAGCGTTTCAACTTCGGGTTTACCAATATGCGCTAACGCAAACGGAACTGCCTGCAGCCACAACGCTTCCGGACCGAATTTGCGGGCATAGCCAAACAGAATCCAACCGCGAAAGAAAAATTCCCAACCGATCAAATCCAGGAAGGTTGTCCAGGGCAGGCCATCCACACGTGACTTGTAATATTCGCTCATGCTGGCATCGCTTGTCCCGAGATACCAGATGATTGGCGTCATGATCAAAATCCCGGCCAGGGTAATAACAATTCCAGCCCTCCAATCACCGAGGGTCAGGCCATAGTCACGCGGGTTTTCGCGGAAAACGAAGAGCACAAATATCAAGGGAATAATGAGATAGAGAATTACTCTGTCTAAATACTTATGCGCTGTTATCCGATGATAATGATCCACCATCAGGAGCAGCGTGCTGACAACCGTGATCGTAACGATTTTCCAGTCGAATTTGAGATTGGGGCCAAAGTGAGTTTTCATGCGCGTGTCCAGCTTTCAGCTATCAGGTATCAGTATGAAAGGTAAGCTTTGCCTCATAGATTGGGCCAAGTTTACCAGCACGTGAAACATTACAGATTTCCAAATTCTGTTTGCTTCTGCATTTTTCCAGAAGAAATAAGGGTAAAATCTGTGCCGGGGTGCTTGCACGTAGAGCATTACCGCTATTTTCGAAGAAACGAGAAATTATCATAACGCTATGGCACATGTATCCCATAAATTAAAAAACGCAGTTGAAGGCGCACTGGCTGGCGGAGGCGATCCTGCCACCTCGCCCCTGTACGTATTCGGCCCATTCCTGAAACTCATCGTGGTGGCTGGCGTGGCCCAGGTCACTTTTGGGGCATCCGTCTGGATGGTGATCCTGACCATCGCAGTGGTATCAGCCATGTATCGCCTGGTGATGCGCTGGGTGACCGATGGAAGCGGGGGTAGCGGCTTAAGCGAGGAAGAGTTCGGCGGCTGGGCTGTCAAGGTCAACGCGGCCATCACGTTCATCGAGTACACACTGACCTTCCTGGTCAGTATGTCTGCTATGGTGACTTTCATTGCAGACCGCATGCCAATCCTCAACGAGCAATTCCTTTGGATGCAGTATCGGACGCTCCTGGCAATTGCGCTCAGCATCCTGACCGGTTGGCTGGTCAACCGCGGGCCAAAAGTTGCCGCGCGCGCATTTGGTCCCGCCACAGCCGGTGTTCTGTTTCTGCTTTGGGCGATGGTCATCGCCACCATTTGGAAGACAGGCTTCCATCTCCCAAACATCGATTTCCAGGCCTTCAAACCGGAGTTCATTGGCTTCACCATCAATGGATACGCGCGCATCCTGGCAGTCATGACCGGCATCGAGGTGTTCGCCAACCTGGTGGCGGCTTATGACGGAGATGCAGAACAGAAAAGCCGAAAGGCTTTCAACAGCCTGTTGATCATCATGGGGACAACCGGTATTACCATGCTGGTGGTCGGACCGGCCATCTTCCAACTCTCCGACCCGACTGACCCACACGTATCGGTCTTCACACAAACCATGGACCAACTACTTCCTGACCCATTGCCTTATCTTGGAACGCTGGTCGGAATCGCTGTGCTGATGTCCGCTTCGGCGGCCAGCGCGCAGGGGTTGCAGAATCTGGCTCTCGGTCTGTACGAACGGAATTACATCCCACGCTATATGGGCGAACGGAACCAGTTCGAAGTGGCTGATAAACCGGTCTGGCTGGAAGTCGCTCTTGTTACCATTTGTTTCATCTTTTTCGGCACCCATGAAGAGACCTACCTGGCGATCTACGCAGCCGGGGTGTTTATCTTGCTGAGCATGACGGGTTGGGCGGTCACAAAGCGCCTGATCCGTATGCTGCGCGAGAAGTTCGAGATTGCCACGATTTTTTTGATTGGAGGAACGATTGTTGCAGCTGTTTTGACCACAGGCTCCACCGGCATCATCTTCGTTGAACGCTTCCTCGAAGGCGCATGGACGTATTTCATATTCATCCCAGTGCTGTATGCTGCATTTTCGTATTTCCGTCGGCACATGGGAAGGCCTTCTCCAGAGATGGAATACCTGGGTATGCTGGACTCGACTCAACTGGCGGGCTTTGGTTTTGGACAGTTCGCTACAACTGATGTTGTGCTTGAAAATGGTGAAAAAGCGCGCGAGGTAACCTGGGAGCCTGAACCAAAAGCGCTAAGCACTTGGCGTGACGAAAAAGTC
>Ga0209536_100015058_pt1 | contig 11053 bp, 12 predicted proteins | sample DeeMarSeWOR28_12_FD_187461 | JGI IMG/M metagenome (GOLD analysis project Ga0209536, IMG submission 187461) | Marine sediment microbial communities from White Oak River estuary, North Carolina - WOR-2-8_12 (SPAdes) (version 2) | ecosystem: Environmental > Aquatic > Marine > Intertidal zone >... | reverse complement strand
GGATGCTCCGGTGACAGGCGATACTCGACCATGACCACGCGCGCACCGCTGTGGCTGGCGAGCCTGGTGGTCAGCACCTGGTCTTCGTAGGTGGAACCGCTCACGTAACCGCCACCGTAGGCGTAGAGAATGCAGAGGCCCTGCTTCGCGGACCAGCCCGGCGGCGTCAGCTGGCGACAGCTGATGCCGGCAACGTCGATCATTTTGATGCTGCCGGCGAAGGCCTCTAGCGCGGTCTGGATATAGTCCTCGAAACCGGCTCGCACCGCGTCACGGAAGGCGCCGATGTTTTCGCGTCGCGGAATTTCCAGCCCCTTACTGCGTAACTGCTGATACAGGGCGGCTGCCTCGGCGCTCATCGCGGCATGTCTTGATGTCATCCCAGTACCTCCTTCAGGTCACGAATCAGGTCGGCGCTATCCTCTAGTCCGACGGAAAAGCGGAACAGGCCATCGCCGGCCGCCGCGCGATATTTGTCGAGTTCGTCGCCTTCGAGGCGATAGGACGAACCAATCAGGTCATCGGTCTGCATCAGGTAGATCAGGCTGCGGTGGTGTCCGAGCGAGACCGCGTAGTGAATGACTTCGAGCTGCTGCATCATGCGCGCGGCGAGCGCCTTCGGCTCGCGGCAGCGGAAGCTGAGCATGCCCGAGTAGTTGTCCATCTGCCTGCGCGCCAGTTCATGTTGCGGATGGGATTCGAGCCCCGGGTAAAACACTTGCTCGACCTTGTCATGATCCTCCAGGAAACGCGCCAGTTCCAGCGCGTTTTGCTGGTGACAGCGCATGCGCAGCGGCAGGGTCGCCATGCCGCGCATGATCAGCCAGGCGTTGAACGGGCTGATGACGCCGCCGTAGTGCACCAGCGCTTCGCCGCGCAGGGGTCCAAGCAGGGATTGTTTACCGCAGACCGCGCCCCCCATCGCGTCGCCATGGCCACCGATGTACTTGGTCAGAGAGTGGATGACGAGGTCGGCGCCTAGTGCGAGCGGTCGGGTGGCGATCGGCGAGGCAAAGGTCGAGTCGACCACCAGCAAACAGTCTCGATCCTGCGCGATATCGGCCGCGGCGCGGATATCGGCGATGCGCAGCAGCGGGTTGGACGGTGTCTCCAGCCACAGTATGCGCGTGTTGTCGCGCATCGCCGCGCGCACCGCGTCGATATCGGTGGTGTCGACCGGGCTGACCTCGACGCCGAGCCGCGTCAGCGTGTTGCGCGCGAATTCGGCGGTGCCGGGGTAGTTGGTGTTGCTGACCACGAGGTGGTCGCCCTGGCTCAGGTGCGCGAGCATCGCTGCCGCGCTTGCCGCCATGCCCGAGGCAAAGGCGATACAGGCTTCGGCCTGTTCGAGTACCGCCAGCTTGTGTTCCAGTTGCCGCGTGGTGGGATTATCCCAGCGCGTGTAGACGAAAGGTGTCTCTGCGTCGAGGTTATTGGCGGAGAAACTGATTTCCTCGTCGACCACGTAAGTGCTGGACATCACCAGGCTGGGTGTCGAGGCGCCGGTGGTCGGGTCTGGGTCTTCGCCCGCGTGGATGGCAAGCGTCTGGATTCCCTTGTCTGCCGTCGATTTTAGCGCCATGAAACGGACTCGCCGGTAAAACGACAGTAGTACGTCCTATTCCCGGAATTGTCAATCCCGGCGGATCTGGAGCGTCATGCCTGACCCCCTTAAGGTCATCCCGTTGCGCGTTTTCCGGGATGACCGCTGTAAATTCAGGCTAGGCGGATTTGGCCAGATACTGATCGAGCATGCGTTCGGGGTCGAACAGGTCGGTTTCCGCCGGGCGGAAACTGATGTGACGGTAACCGTTGCTGCCAATGGGCTCGTACATCGACAGGATTTCCTCGCGCCGCCCGGCGAGATCGCGTACCGCGTCGATCAGCTTTTCCAGGTCCGCTTGCGTGGTGTACAGGCCAAGGCTGGCGCGCGCCATGCCGCGCTTGCGCTCGATGTCGGCTTCCGCGTTGGGCGCGTCCGGATCGAGGTCCATGTCCCACATTTCCTTTTTCAACAGCTCGCGTACGTAGGGGTGGGCGCAGAAACAGCCGTTGCGCACCTGGATGTTGTGATAGTCGTTGAGCGCGGCGGCGGTCAGGCCATGATCGAAACCCTTTATATTGAAGGCGATGGTGCCGGTGCGCGGAACGTCGGATGGTTCCGGCCCGTAGACGCTGACGCCTTCGATCGATTTCAGGCCATTCCAGGCGAAATCGATCTGGCCGATTTCCTTTTCGCGCACCTTGTCCATGCCGACCCGGTGCAGCAGTTCGAGCACCGCGCCGAGCATGATGCCGCCGACGATGTTCGGCGTTCCGGCTTCTTCGCGGTCGGGCAGGGTCGCGGTCGGCATGTATTCTTCGAGGTAGACGTCGTCGACCATGCCGCCGCCGAGCTCGCTGGGCCCGATCTCGTTCAGCAGGCTCTTCTTGGCGATCACCGCCCCGGGAGAACCGGGCGCGTAGATCTTGTGTCCGGAAAACACCAGCACGTCGATATCGGCCTGCTTCATACTGACCGGCGCGTGCGCGATCATTTGCGAGGCATCCACGACCAGGTAAGCGCCGACCGCGTGCGCCATGTTTGCAACCTCGGCCAGCGGCGTGATCGCGCCGGTGACGTTGCTGGCGCCGGTCACGGCGATGTAATTGATGTTTTCGCCATGCTCGGCGAAGAGTTCACGCAACCTGTCCATGTCGACCCCACCGTAGCGTTCGAACTCACCCATGCAGGGCACGTGCACCACGGTCGCGTTGTGGTGGCGGTGCGGCAAATCGTTGGAATGATGCTCCATTTCCGAGATCAGCACGACGCCGCGTTCGGGCCGCGCGCAGGACAGGCTCCTGGCCATGCGGTTGAAGCCCGCGGTCGCGCCGCTGCCGGCGAAGAAGCTGCAATAGTGCTCAGGATCGGCATCGACGAATTCGAGCACGCGCTCGTGCGCCCATTCGAAAGCGTGGCTGGCGCCGCGCGCGGCGTAGTGCAGATCGGAATGGGTGCTGGCGTAGTGAGTCAGGAACTCGCGGCCAATCTCGTAGGCCGGGGCGAGCATCAGGGTGGAGGCGGCCGAGTCCAGGTAAACTCGCGGCCCGCGCTTGCCGTCGACTGTTGGATATTCGGTTTTACAGCCGATAAAACTGGCCTGCAGCCGGGACAGCAGCGATGAATTAGTCATGGTAGTGATTTGTCAGACAAAAAAGGCATTGTCGCACAAAATACCCGCATCGCAAGTATGTCTATCGGGGTAGTGGCGCTGCGACCGGGTTGGGATAGTGCTCGGCCCAGTAGCGCGCGAGGTCGTCGCGACGGCATATCCACACGCGCTCGTGCGCGAGCAGGTAGTCGAGGAAGCGGTGCAGGCTGCCGATGCGCCCCGGCCGCCCGAGCAGGCGCGCGTGCAGGCCCACGGTCATCATTTTCGGATGGGTTTCGCCCTCGGCGTAGAGCGTGTCGAAGCTGTCTTTCAGGTAGGTGAAAAACTCTTCCCCGAGCTGGTAGTCGTGCTCTCCACGGCCGAACTTGGAGTCGTTGGTGTCGAGCGAGTAGGGTACCAGCAGCAAGCCGGGATAATCGGGTGACCAGTAGGGCAGGTCGTCGTTGTAGACGTCGGAGTCATACAGAAAACTGCCCGCCTCGACCACCAGGCGGCGCGTGTTGAGTGACGGCAGGCCGGCGTAGTAACCGAGTGGCGGGCTGCCGGTCAGTTCGCGCACCTGTTCGATACTGCGGCGGATGTAGTCGCGCTCCGCGGCCGCGTCGATGCTGTCGAAATCGATCCAGCGCCAGCCGTGCGGCTGCAGGTCGAAGCCGCAATCGATCATCGCGCGCAGCGCCCGCGGATTTTGCTCGCCGGCGAGGCCGACCAGGTTGACGGTGGCCTTCAGGCCGCGCTGGTCAAAGGCTTTCAACAGGCGCCAGTAGCCGACGCGCGATCCGTACTCGTAGCTCGACTCGATGTTGAGGTCGCGATTACCGTGACGCGCACTGACCGCGACGTCGGAAACGCGCACCTCGGAGCGGTCGTCGCCATTCAGGATGCACAGTTCGCCGCCTTCCTCGTAGTTGATGCAGAAGTTGATGGCAACGCGCGCCTCGCCGGGCCACACCACGCCTGGCGGCTGGTCGGCGTAACCGATAAAATCGCGGCTGGGAGTGAATTTGTCGTTCATTCAGAGGTCTCTTATCAGTAACTGGAGAATTGCCGGGAATATTAACATGAATGATTCGATCGATCGCGGACGCCGCGGCTTGCTACTGGGTATCGCCGCGTTGCCGGTGGCTGGGATTGCCGCGACCCTGCGTACCCCGCCGGCCACCGAGGGGCCGTTCTATCCGTCTCCCGGGATGCGTTTAGGCGACGTCGATAACGACCTGGTCACGGTGGCGGGCAAGGTCAGGCAGGCGGGCGGTGAAGTCGTCAGGATCGCCGGCCGCGTGCTCGATACCGACGGCAGTCCGCTAGCCGGGGCGCGCGTCGAAATCTGGCAATGCGATGTCGGCGGGCGATATCTGCACAGCGGTGACCGGGGCGGCGCGGCTCGCGACGGGGGTTTCCAGGGCTACGGCCACGATATCACCGGCAGCGGCGGTGAATACTCGTTTCGCACCATCAAGCCCGTGCCCTACGCGGGCCGTACGCCGCACATCCACGTCAAGGTGCTGGTCGCCGGTCGCGAGCGCCTGACGACGCAGTTCTATCTGCCCGACCATCCGGGAAATGCGCGTGACTGGTTGTATCAGCGTATCGACCCGGCCCTGCGCGAGCGCGTGACCCTGCGCTTCGCTAATGCCGCCCTGGGACCCAGGGCGACGCTCGACATTATTGTTTAGACAGGCTTGTGGCAGACGGCTTCGATGTTGTGGCCGTCCGGGTCAATGAGGAAGGCGCCGTAGTAACGAGGGTGATAGATTTCGCGCAGGCCTGGCGCGCCGTTGTCCTTGCCACCGGCGGCGATTCCGGCCTGGTAAAAGCGATCCACGCTGGCGCGATCCGCGGCGGCAAAGGCGATGTGCATCGGTAGTTGTGCGTTCGCGTCCTCGCCAAACCACAGTTCGGCCTTGTCGTCGCGGCCGAATCCCGCCCAGCCTTTGAATTCAGTAATCAGTTGCAGGCCAAGCGGGGCCAGGCATTGTGATTAACCCGGCGACTAAATATGTCGCATTCAGGGCTTCTGATAAGCGCCAGATCAAGGCACAGTTCGCAGGTAATGGTTGTTCCATTGGCAAGAGCTGTAACGCAGAGATGGCGCTTATCAGAAGCCCCTATCATATTGCTATTAATAAGTAAGGCCAACGCGTGTCTGCCCGCAGCGGCGTTATCAGAACTTGCTTTAGAAGTGCTAAAGCGGCGTTCTGATGCCTTGCTGCGAACAGACACGCGTTGGCTGAATGCGACATATTTAGTCGCCGGGTTAATAGTAAAATGCCTTGCTACGCGCGGCATCCGCCACGGCGAAGCCGATGTGGTCGATAAACATATGAATTCCTCATGAGTCGATGTAATTGGACACTTCGAGCAGGTTGCCGTCGGGATCGCGCAGGTAGGCGGAAACGATGGCGCCGGTGGCGCCGCTGCGCTCGACCGGGCCCTCGATGATGTCGATGCCCTGTCGGCGAATCTGCTCGATGGCGTCAACTAGCGGCGTATCGATGATGAAACAGAGGTCGGCGCTGCCGGGCATGACGCGCTGCGCTTTCGGTTCGAACTCCTTGCCCGACTGGTGCAGGTTTATCTTTTGCGCGCCGCACTGCAGTGCAATGCGTCCCCCGGCGAATTCGATGCGCCGCATGCCGAGCACGCGGCTGTAGAATTCGACACTGCGCTCGATATCGGCGACGGTCAACACCAGGTGGTCGATTCGCTTGACTTGCATGGCCTGCCCCCGTTGCTATCCTGCCGGCAGGGTAGCGAAAAACAGCCTCAGGGGCATGTTTTTCGTGGTTAAATTGTTCTCGTCCGATAAAGTCAGGCAGGTCTGTGCACAAGCTCCCTCTCCACGCAATGCTCGATCCGCGGCGCCCGCTGGTGCTCGACGGCGGGCTCGGCAGCGAACTGGCGGCGCGCGGTCACGATGTATCGTCGCCGCTGTGGAGCGCGGCCTTGATCATCAGCCAGCCCGATGCCATCGTCGAGGTGCACCGCGCTTACCTCGATGCCGGCGCGCGCATCATCATCAGCGCCAGCTACCAGGCCAGCATTCCCGGGCTGCAGGCGGCGGGCTATGACATGCCAGCCATCGAGGCGGTTTTTACCGGCGCCACCGCTCTTGCCTGCCGGGCGCGCGACGAGTTCCTGCGCGACAATCCTGATTGCGGCTATTTTCCGCTGGTGGCGGCCAGCGTCGGGCCCTACGGTGCCTATCTTGCCGACGGCTCGGAGTATCGCGGCAACTACGGCGTCGACGATGCGCAGCTGCGCAGCTTCCACGCGCAACGCCTGCGCTGGCTGGACGACAGCGGCGCCGATCTGCTGGCCTGCGAAACGATACCCGATCTACAGGAGGCGCGGGTGCTGGCGCAATTGCTGGCGAGCACGAAAACTCCCGGCTGGATCAGTTTCTGTTGCCGCGATAGCGATCACCTGCGGGATGGCAAACGGCTGCTCGACGCGGTGGCGTTGTTCCGGGAAGTGCCCAACGTGGTTGCGCTCGGCGTCAATTGCTGTGCGCCCGACCTCGTCAGCGGGCTGATAGCCACCCTGCGCAGCGTTGCCGGGGAGCGCCTGATCGTGGTTTACCCTAACTCCGGGGCGCAGTATGATGCCGAGCGCAAGCGCTGGTTCGGGCGGGAGACCGCGCAACAATGGTCGCGCCAGGCCGTCGCCTGGTACCAGGCGGGCGCCGACATTATCGGTGGCTGCTGCCGCATCGGTCCCGAGCACATTCGACAACTGACAATGAGAGACACATGGCGTTACTAATCGACCTCAAGATGCCGGACTGGATGAAGGACGAGGATCTGCGCGCCGAACTGTTGCGTCACTATCCCGGGCAGGACATCCGCATTGGCGCCGACCCCGGTAATCCTGAGGAAATAGAGATGCTCACCGTCAGCACCTATAAGCGTGGCGAGGCCCTGAAGTATCCCAATCTGAAGCTGATCCAGAAAACCGGTGCCGGGGTCAATGCCATCCTCGACGACCGCGAGCTGCCCGAGTCGGTGCAGGTAACGCGCCTGCAGACCAGTACCTCGGGCAACGAGATGGCGGAATACGCGCTTGCCTACGTGCTGCAGGAGCAGCGCCACCTGCGCCAGTACCATCGGCACCAGGCGCGCAGCGAGTGGGTTGCCTATCCGCCGCGCAAGGCCGCGGATACCACGGTTGCGGTGCTCGGGCTGGGGCGTATCGGCATCCTGGTGGCGGAGCGCTTCGTCGTCAACGGCTTCCGGGTAGTGGGCTGGAGCCGCAGCCGCAAGGAACTGGCCGACGTGGGATGTTTTGCCGGTGACGACGGTCTCCAGCAGGTGCTGGGGACGGCCGATTACGTGGTCTCGGTGCTGCCGTCGACTCCCGAGACAAGGCACATATTCAATCATGCGCTGTTGCGCCAGTTCAAGCCGAATGCGCTGCTGATCAATGTCGGCCGTGGCGACCTGGTCAATGAACCCGAGCTGATTCGGGCCCTCGACGAGGGTCTGCTGGCCGGCGCGATTCTCGACGTGATGTCGATCGAACCGCTGCCGTCGGATAATCCACTGTGGCTGCACCCGGCGGTGCAGCTCACGCCGCATGTATCCGGTTATCATCTCGGCGATGCGATACTCGATATCGGTGAAAATTTCCGGCGGCTGCAGAGCGGCGAACCGCTGTTGCACCCGGTCGATCGCAGCAGGGGATACTGAGGTGTCGGCTGCTGGCGAGCTGACGCGGAAAATCAGGAAGGCGATACCGCTGAGCGAGGCGATGCAGTTCACCATCGAGCGGCTCGAGCTGGAGCAGATCCGCGTGACGGCGCCGCTGTCGCCCAACATCAATATCCACGGCACCGGCTTTGCCGGCAGCATCTATTCGCTCGCGGTGTTGACCGGCTGGGCGCTGTGTACCCACATCATCGATGAACTCGGGCTGGATGCCGAACTGGTCGTCGCGCACGCGGAAATCGCTTACCGCGCTCCGGTCAAGGGTGACCTCGACTGTCGCGCCAGCACCGACGCGGCGCAACGCGATGCCTTCCTGCAGTCGTTTCGCGAGCGCGGCAAGGCCAGGCTGGTGCTCGATATCACGGTGGGCGACCTGCCGCAGGCCAGCCTGCACGCGACCTTCGCCGCCGTCGCCCGTTCCTGATACACGCGGCCGCGTGCGGCCAGCTTGGCCATATGTATCATCATGGGTAAACAGATTTCCGTCCTGGTTGCGGCTTCCCGCTGCAGGTTGACCTGCGGCGGTTCTGCCAGCCGCGGGAAAACAGTCTCGAGAGCTATTGGCAGGTCATCTTCGCGCCGCCAATATGGAGGTCGTTTACTTCTGTGAGCGTGCCCAACTGGGCGAGGCCGAAGCATAAAACCAGTCCTGGACTTTAAAGGTGTCTGCTTTCGGGTAGCGAATATTTACAATCCAGGCATGCATGACATATAGTGGCGGGTCGAACTTTTACGAAAAATTCTCCCCGGGACAGCGACTGAATCATGAAACACTTATCGATCGGAATTTGCATGGCGCTAACATTGTTTATCGGAGGTTGTGCTACGAGCGGAGGTTCCACTCCGGAACAGCAGCGTCAGTCGATCCTGTCGATGAAAAATGAAGTGCTGGCGGATCTTTATAAAATAAAGCCGGATGTCAAAAACCAGGTCGCCGAAGCGCCGGGCTACGCGGTATTCAGTAACGCGAATGTGAACCTGATATTTGCCAGTTTTGGCGGCGGCTACGGCGTGGTAAAGAATAATAGCAGTGGAAAATACACCTATATGAAAATGGGAGAGGTTGGCATCGGCCTGGGACTGGGCGTTAAGGATTTCCGCGCGGTGTTTGTATTCCACAATGCCGAGACCATGAATGATTTCGTGGAAAGTGGATGGGTCTTCGGAGCCCAGGCCGACGCGGCGGCTAAAGCCAGTGATAAAGGCGGCGCGGCCAGCGGTGAGGTGGTAATCGAGAATATCTCCATTTATCAACTGACCGAGACCGGTCTGGCACTCCAGGCTACCGTCAAGGGAACGAAATACTGGAAAGACGAAGAGCTAAACTAGCCCCATTCCATTTTTGATCCTCCTGCCGCGGGCCGCGATACGATTTTATGTTTCGCGCTGCCGATAAATATCTTCAAGTGTACTTTCACCGTGATCGTCACCGTGATCCCGGGCATAACAAACCCCGCTCGGTGGCGGGGCTGATCAATTGATGCTGAGTACTAATCGAGATCGGTTATCTTCATTGATTTGATCCGGCTATCCTTCTTTGTGCAGCGGTGCAAACCAGAATGGGAGGATAATCATCAGGATCAGTCCAACGATGTTGAGTGACCACTCGGCTGATTCAGAATCCACGAACAGGGCCGCTATCATCAAAATCGAGCCGGGGAGAATGGCAATCAACCACGATGGATAGCCTATGCCGGATGAGCCGCCACATGATCCGCAGTTGGCTATCAATCCCGGGCTGAGTATCAACTTGCGCAGCGGCGAGATTCCCCTGTCGTTGCAATGAGGGCATCGGAACATGTCCCCGTCTCCTTAGTCGATCTAATGGCCGAGTCTATAGCTGCTATTCGGGAAAAAAACCACTTCACATGAGAGATATGCTACCGGCCCTTAATTGAACTAGCTCTTGCGGGGGCGTCCCCTGGGAAGCGGTGTCGCGCGGCGACCGCTCAACTTCTCGATCTTGCGCGCAAAGCGGATATCGCCCAGTACCCATCCCTTGAGCGCCGACTCGGTGATTTCCTGGACCAGCTGCGGGTCGAGTTTCTGCTGGAAAAGCTTCCGATACGCCTTGCTGCGCGCCTTGTCGGAGTCGCCCAGTTGCTGGTACTCGCGAGCCGCGCTGATCATTTCGTCGGTCTGCCCCAGCGCGTTGTGTGCGTAACTGCTCCAGCGATATTCCTTTGGCTTGTCGACCAGCCCACTACGCACCGGGTTGAGTTCGATGTAGCGACTCACGCTGAGCAGGTAGTTCTTGCCGTCGATCACGGTGGCACGGTAACGACCTTCCCACAGGCTGCCGCTGCCGCCATAACACTCGTTGAAGTATTGCACGTAGTTGCGCCCGATCGATTGCACTACCCTGGACACGCTGTTGCCGTTGCCGGGGGTGGCGAGGACATGTACGTGATCCGGCATCAATACGTAGGCGTGCAGCTTGAGATCGTAATTGTAGGCCGCGGCGTCGAGGCAGTCGTGAAAGTACTGGTAATCCTGCTCCTCGAAAAAAATCGTCTGCCCTTCGCGGCTGCGCAGAATAATGTGCTGCGGCTGATTGATGATGTTGTAGCGCGGTAATCTGGCCATATTAATACTCTTTGGCTGCTGCTACGGTGATCGCCGACTGGCTCGGCAGTTTACGCGATTCCGCAGGCGGCAGGCGGTTACTGTTGGGTTTACATGTTATCTCGCGGGATTGCAATTTCATCCCAGTTCCGTTCGTTGATCAACTCATCGCCCTCGTAGGCGCGCACCGTGGCCTTGATGTAGAAATTTTCGGCGTCGCAGCGCATTTCACTCTCCGACTCGGTGCGAATAGACCAGTCGCCGCGGTGCATCCAGCAGATGTAGCGGCTCAACGAGCGGTGGCTGAGCGGATCGTCGGCAGCGATGGTCCAGCGTTCGTCGTGCCGGTGGCGACTGCACATCGAGTGCCCGGGTACCTCGATCTCGCCGGTATCGTCGATGATACGGTAGTGCGATTCGCCGGTCTGGAAGTTTCGTTCCACCCAGCGGCGGTGCAATCCCGGAGAGAGTTGCTGGTACTCGACGAGCGGGTTTTCATCGCCGGGCTCCTCGACCGTGTAAACATCGACGCCGCCGCGCACCGGCAGGGTGATGACTGCATCCGGTCCGAGTCTTATGGTTGCGGTGACGATTTCCGGGGGCGGCATGATCATCGGCCAGTAACTG
>Ga0209536_100015057_pt1 | contig 11053 bp, 4 predicted proteins | sample DeeMarSeWOR28_12_FD_187461 | JGI IMG/M metagenome (GOLD analysis project Ga0209536, IMG submission 187461) | Marine sediment microbial communities from White Oak River estuary, North Carolina - WOR-2-8_12 (SPAdes) (version 2) | ecosystem: Environmental > Aquatic > Marine > Intertidal zone >... | reverse complement strand
ATTAGCGAACGAGAATGTCAAGCCGACGCTGGCTAATAATAACGATATTTTTCGTATGCGTATTGCTTTTGTTGAAACCGGTGGTTTGGGCTATAATAACGGCTACTATAAAATACAACATTCCCAAAACGAAACTGACTGGACGGATCTCGCGGCCGGCGCACACTTCAACTATGCCAACGGTCAAGCCACAGAGGATGATCATGTAACAGGGAATAAACTATCTGACTGTACCGTACAAGGGCCATATCGTGAATCAGCCGGGCAAACGACCTTTGATGTTGATGGTGCCGAAGGAAACGAGTTCGATTTTGCTATTGTGCCTACAGGTAACGTCGCCAGTTCGGACGATTATTATTTCCGAATGATGTATTCGGATGATGGTGCATCATGGAATGAATTAACTTTAGGTTCGGGGAAATCACACCCACAGGTAACAACAGCCGCAGGAGTGACTCAATACAATTTTGCTGATACGTTAGCACTTTCGAGTTTAACAGGTAGCGTCATATTTACACTGGTTAAAAACCTTGCCGATACGCTTGCGCTCTCGAGTTTAACTTCGGATCCGGATCTTTTTAAATCTGTACAATTTGCCGACGCGCTGGATCTTACCAGTTTAACCAGCACACCGATTTTGACTGTGCCGCAGATCTACAATTTCGCTGATACCTTGAATCTGACTTCGCTTACATCGGATCCGGATCTTTTTAAACTGGTCGTATTCGCTGATACTCTGAATTTGACTTCACTCACCAGTGACGCACAGATCATCGCTATCCGGGATTTTGCCGATACGCTGAATCTTAGTTCTCTGACCGGGGATCCGAATCTTAATTTAATTAAGGCTTTCGCGGACACGCTCGCTTTAACATCGCTTACCAGCGATGCAAAACTGCATTTAATCAAAGTTTTCGCGGACACGCTCGCACTTACTTCTTTAACATCAACGCCGGCTCTGAGTGGGCTGACCGTAGACTTTGCCGACACGTTGGCTTTAAGTTCACTGACAAGTGATCCGGATTTATTCATCCTGAAGGTTTTTGCCGATACGTTGAATTTAACTTCGCTGACTTCCACGCCGCCATTGAGCGGATTGACAATCGATTTTGCTGATACCTTGGCTTTATCATCGCTAACCAGTGATCCGAAATTATTTGTTTTAAAAGTATTTGCAGACACACTCGGACTGACGTCATTAACCGGTGATGCGAAACTGCATCTGCTCAAAGTATTTGCTGACACGCTGGATCTTACATCACTTACCAGTACGCCAAATTTATCTATCGGTGAAATATTAGATTTTGCCGATACACTCGATCTGACATCGCTAACTTCGACGCCTAATCTGACTTTGGGCGCGATATATGATTTTGCTGACGTACTGGCGCTAACGTCACTTACGGCCGACGCAAATCTGTTCAGGAAAATAGATCTATCGTCTACGGCCATACTGACGTCATTAATCAGGAATCCGGCGCTGGCCTTTGAGAGCATAGATCAGTTCGAGAGAATGACGCACGTAGAATTGAGGGACAGAATCAGCGAGTTTTTCAAAAGAATGGACAGGGTATAATGGCAAATTTACCGGAACGAAAAGTGAGGATCCGCGCAGATAAGGATCTGAACGCTAAAAATTTGGAAACGATGATTCAACTTTATGACGACAATTTCAGGCAGTTAGACGCCCGGAGAATAGCGCAAGTATCAGCGCTTGACGGCGGCGCGTCTTTGGCTGATGTGATAGTAAAAGTAAATGAAATAATCGCATCACTCAATGCGAGTGATTTAACAACGGAGAGTTAGTTATGAGTGCAATACTTCCTTTTGGACTTGCGGCGCTGGGAACCATTCTCGGAGCCGGATCCGTGAAAAAACCAAATATGATCGATCCGCGCACCATGAGGTCAGATCTCGTCTATGAGAATGCGGATATTGCCGGCGATATTAACATGATGGGCAGGAAATTCACGTCCGAGGCATCGCTGGGCGTAGGTCAGGCAAAATCAGCGGCCGCCGGCGGCAGATTGCCCGAGGGCGCATTACTCTCTGCAATCGCCGGCATTCAGGGAAAGACGGCTGAGGGTGTAACATCAATATTGCCGGCTTTACGCCGCGAGAAAAGCAGATCTATGTCAAATTACCTGAATCTTGTCAATCAGTACGAAACACAGAAAACAGCATACGATCAGGCCGGCATTGACAGATTACTCGGTGGTTTAGGCCAGTTGGGTAAGGTTGCGACACTGTGGAGCGGTGGATTTTTAGGATAAGGAGTACAATATGCCATTAGATGAAAATCCCTATTTCCGGCCGGTGATGGAATCGATCGACATGATAGCGGCCGAGAATGCACGGATTCAAGCAGAAGAACGCGCATTCCAGCGGCAGACTGAATTTGAAGATATCCGTTTCCAGCGGCAGGAAGAACAGCGTCAGCGCATGGCCGGCGAGCAGGAATACGGCGAATTAACCAAGGCAATTCAGATGTACCCGCAAACCATACAGGCCGGAGGGGAACCTGATCCGGAACTCCTTAAATCCATGGTAGAACGCCGCAATGCCTTAATTCAGGAAGGTGTCACGCCACGTATGCAAGCACAGGTTCCGGGAGTGCCGGCGCCGGCAAAACCGGAAGAAGGTGTGCCGCTGGATCCCAAGGTGGCCGATTTTTACAAATACGATCCTAACGCCCGGGTAAAACCTGAGACAAAAAGGATCCTGCATAAAGCCTACCGTGATTACTTCAAACCGAAAGATAAAGGCGACGGAAAAACTGATAAGGAAACAGACGCGCTCGGTCTGATTGCAAAGTACCGTGAAAACATGAGAACGCGGATTACATCAGGATTGAAGGAAAAAGGCGATATCGAAAATCTTGGTATTGCTCAGGACATTTCAAATGAATATCTCGGCGAACTGCAAAAGATCGAGCAGGATTTAAGAGCCGGTCTGATATCGAAAGCCGAAGCGATACAGCAACTCGTCGCGCTGGGAACGCCCGAACAATTTCTTTATTCCGAAGGCGCTCAGGGAGATCAGGCCGATGAGAAGATGGATACAATCGAGGAAGCATTACTCAAAATGGTGGAGGATTGATGTTATCAGTATCATTGCGCCGCTGGAAAGCGAAAAAGGTAGCATGGGCAATGATTAATACCCCCTATCGCTGGGGAGGTGACGATCCGATGAAAGGTTTTGATTGCTCGGGTCTGTGTAATGAGATATTACGAGCCGTCGCATTATTGCCAAGAAAAGGCGACTGGACGGCTAACGATCTCGCGTTCATGTTCCCGGAAGTACAAAGGCCGTCTACCGGCTGTCTTGTCTTTTGGTTGTCTACAAACGGTCAGATCTACCGGCACGTCGAATTCTGTATCGATGAGGAATTATCCATTGGAGCGTCCGGCGGCGGATCTAAAACGACGACCGAGGAAGAAGCCGTCAAACACAATGCCTATTGCAAGGTACGGCCGGTCAGATATCCGAGCCGGATTGTGGATCCATTTAAACTTAAACCTTATCACTGGGAATAATAAATGCCCGAATTACTCGATTCAATAGGCCAAACGCTTAAAGCCGGATATCAGGATATTAAACTGGCCGGCGAAGCATTGGGCTTATACGAAACGGATCTGAAAAAAGCATACCGGCGCCGGCACGGATTAGAACAACTGGCTCCGCAGATCGATGAACTCGATTCGCTGTTAATGGAGAATGCCGCTCGCCGGCCAAGATTGTGGAAACAACGGCTTGACCGCTGGAACAGGATCAAGACGCTGTACAAACAGGCTTATAATAAACAGGTCAATATCATCGAGGGAGAGCGTCCGCAGATCCCGATCGAAGATGAAGAACCGGAAATGCTCGCGCCGGTCGGAACGGAGCAAAGAGCAGGGCTTTACGAGGCTATTACTATACCACAGGAGCAACAACTCCCCACAACCGATACATTGCCATCATCCACGGCCGTAGCGCCCACAAGGGGCATACACGGTGAATATCAGACCGGACAGATCTTACAGGGCGAAGCGCCGGGAATTATCGACCGGCTGGTGAAGATAAAAGAACGTGTCGATATCGCCGGCGAACAGGGCATTGTCCATACCATGAATGCTATCGCGCAACTTCCCCGGGTGGCCGGCAATCTCGGTATGCTGGCACCTATCGCCAATCTGCCATTCGAGCGCCGGCTGGCATTATCGCAGGAAATTGGCAAAGAGATAGCCGACCGTCTTACCAAGGAAGTTGAAACTTACCGGCCGAGTGTCGAACTGGCCAAGGAAAAGGGTAAATACAAAGAGATTAAAGGTATATCCGATATCGCGTCGGTTGATGATTTTGCTCAGGTTATGAGCGAAAACGCGCCGCTGATGGTCACACTCATGGGTACATACCTTGTCAATCCGATTATCGGTACTGGTTTTATGTTCGGCGTCGAAGGTGGAGACGCCGCGCAGATGATCGATGAAATGGAAAAAGAAACCGGTATAAAAGTGGATCCATGGCAGAAAGCGATCGTTACTTTTGCCGTCGGTGGAGTCAACGCGGCACTGGAAAAAGTCGGTTTTGACGCTATGCTCCGCGGCGTATTAAAGCCTTTTAAGGCGCGGATCGTCTCTGCTCTGATCGGAGCCGGCGCCGAAGGATCCACGGAGTTCTTACAGGAATGGACACAAATACTGGCTCAAGCCGGCATCGAAGCGGATCCCAATCTGTCTCCCGATAAGGTTGGAGAAAAATTTACCGCATTTTGGCAAGCGTTAAAGGATCCGGAGAACTGGGAGCGATCGACATTATCCGGAGCAGTCGGCGGCGCATTCGGCGTATTTTTCGGTGGTGGTGGTGCCACGGCCGAACGTGCGGCACAGGAAAGAGCAGAAGAACGCGAATTCGTCGGTGAACGCGAGGAAGCGGCCGAACGTCAGATAGGAAAGGAAAGACGTGTAATTCAACGCGCCGGCCGTCCGGTCAGAAAGATGATGGAAGCCGAGGAACGCCGGGAGACGGTTGAATATGCCAAGGAAAAGAAAGGGCTGGCTGAATCCTTTGCCGTAGATCTGTTTGGCAAGACCGAAGATAAATTAACGCCGCTCGAGCGTCAGGCGGCCGAAGCCGGCTTACCGATCGTAAAGGAAACCGGCGAGCCGTATTCAGAAGTGTTCTTACGCCGGCGCTTAAAAGGGATTAAGAAAGAGAAAAAGAAGGCGGCGAAGATCCCGGAAACACGGCCGGAACCTAAACCGGAAACCGATATTCTCTTTAAACCTGTCGCAGAAATGTCACAGGCCGAAAAGAGTGAACTCGGCCGGCGTATGTTCTCGCTGGTAGATCAGGGCTATGATGAGCAGAAACTTACCGCGCTGGGATTATCCGGCGTCCAGCGTTTACTCCGCGGCGAACTGGATGAATTCGATTTCCGCAAATTTGAAATGGCACCGGAAGAAGTCACTCCCGAGGAAGCCGGCACTCAGAACGAAGCGATCGAACGCTTGATCGGAGAATCAGAGCAGATATTCCGGCCGATAAAAGAATCAGGCGATGCTACGGTTTTAGGCGTTACCGAACTTACCGATGAAGATGTTCCAAGGATCCGCGCAGAAATCGAACGGCTGGGCAAGTTTGCCGCAGGTATTCCATTCTCAGATGATACATTCAACGCCAAACAACGGCTCAATATCCGCAAACAATTATTGCTCGAGGCGCTATCCGCGCATGAGGGCGTACACTATAACTATACAGCCGAAAAAGGCTGGAAGGAAGGCGTCTTAACAGAATTTGTTCAGCGCGATATAGCAAAATTGCGAGGGCAGGAAATAGAGGAAGCCGGCAAATTTCCTGCTACTCCGGGCGAAGCGTGGACGGAAGCGGATCCCGGCGCCATTCCCGGTGAGCCATATTTCAAACTGGCAAAAGATAAGAATATAATTATCACCGAAGTTGAAGTCTCGGGTAAACCAAATAAATGGGCTGTCGCTTGGGGCGTCGGTAAATTTAAAGAATTCGATACCTTGGGCGAAGCCGCAGAATGGGGAGAGCAAAATGCCACACGGTTACGAGGTTATGAGGGACAAGTTCTACCGGGAGGCGAAGCACAAGTCGAGGAAGGCGCGGCTCCGGTTCGCAAAGAGGAAGGCCGCGAGGATTTGGAACAGCCAGCACCCGGAGAACCCGGTTACACGCCACCGGAAGGATTAAAACCCGAAGCGATACCGCACCATGGCTGGCGCGATAATCTGATTAAAGCGCGTATTTATGCAAAAGAACTCGGGATCGATACATTCGCGCCGGAAGAATTACAGGCCGTATGGCGCGATAAAGACAAACTGGTTGCATTGATCGACGAAGTTTTAGCGGCCAACAAGCCGGAAGAAAAAGGCGCTCAGGTTAAATTCATTGTTACGAATGAGGACAAAAAGGCACTGCGGAAACTTGGTTACACTCCGGCTATGTACCGGACATTTACTCCGGAAGAAGTTAAGGAGATCGTTGATAATCAGATCCGCGTCGAAGATAAGCAGGAATTAATCGAGTTTAATATTCAGCAGACCGCAAGAGGTAAATCACTCAGGGAAATATTAGAGATATACGGTAATCAGCCGAAATTAGGCAAGCGTACGTCTACAAAGGTCATTCAACAACAATATTCTACTCCTGTTCCACTGGCTTACATGATGGGCAAACTGGCCGATACCGGCGCGATGGTTTATGATCCTACGGCCGGCACAGGAATGCTTTCGGTTGCAATCGAGGATCCGGAAAAACGATTTGTCGGTAATGAAATTGATCCGAAAAGACTTAAACTTCTTGAGCGTGTTACTCCGAATACCACTAATTTCGATGCAGTCGAGGAAACGCATCCGGCCGAGTTCGGATCCGTTGTTATGAATCCACCGTTCGGAACGCTCGACAAGCCGCGCAATGCCCAGCCGGGAGATTTCAAGATCACCAAGTTAGAACACTGGATAGCCGTTCAGGGATTATCGAACATGGCTGATAACGGCCGTGCGGCCATACTCTTAGGCGGCAATTCATTCAAGACGAATTTCGGCAAGGAAACAGACCGCTTATCCGATACGGACTGGGTATTCTTCAACTGGCTTTATTCTAATTACAATGTCGTCGATCATATCAATATCCCGGGCAGATTGTACGAAAAACAGGGAACGAGTTATCCGACGCGCTTACTGGTGATCGACGGCCGGCAGAAATCAGACCGCGGCGCTCCGGGAAAAGGTGAAATCAAAAATCCCCAAACGTGGGATGAACTAATCCAAATTTATGAGGACTTACAAAATGTATTACGCACCAAGCAACGTGCAGGGCGAGGAGTTACTCCGGCCGCTGGTGGTGAACGTGCTGAGGGCGCCGGTGTACCAAGCGGAGTACGAACTGGCGTTCGAGGAGAGGCTGAAGGAGTTACTCGAGAGGGCGCCGAAATGGGAGAAGAAGGGGCTGTTCCGGTTTCTCGAGGTGGACGACCAGCCGGCGCCGGAGTCGGAGTTGGCCGCGTACCTACTGGGGTTAGACCAACTCCAAGACCTACTGGCAGGGCTGGAATTGAAGGAGAAGAACCAACTGGGGCAGAAGGAATTAGAGCGCCTGTACCGGGAGGCGCGGCTGTCCGACCTACTGAATCACTTATAGACAAAAACAAGGATTATGGAACCGGCAATAAATTAGTTAATCGTGACCGCGCCGCCGAGATCCGTGATAGGCTGGCGCAAAAACTGGCCGGCAAAAAACCGGGAGCAGGAAAATTAGCCGAGGCTTTTGATCCGGAGATCTTAGCACTCGGAACAGAACTGGCCGCATTCCATATCGAAGCCGGGAACAGATCTTTTGAAGATTATTCCCGGGCTATGATAATGGATTTAGGTCAACCGGTGGTAGCGTATCTCAAATCGTTCTACATGGGCGCCCGGAATCTTCCCGGAGTGGAAACAAAGGGCATGAACAACGAACAGGAGGTCGAACGTTTTATCGAACTCGGCCAACTGGAAAAGTTAGTACCTACCGTTGCGCCCGAAACCACCGCAGAGGCACCGAAAGAACGCATCATCAGTCTCGAGGAAGAAACCGTGCCGTCTTTTACAAAATCCAAGGGAACCGCTCTTAACACCGTTATGCCGCGTAATATCGTCGGTCACGTCGAAGATGCCTTAAACCGCATCGAAGAAGAATTCGGATCCGTCGATAAATACGTCGAAGATAAACTCGATTTTAAGAATTATTCCAGCAAAGCACTTTCCGAAGCATTTGGCGCAGAGCAGATCGACAATATCGCTCAGGCCATATATAACATCGATAAGGGCAATGGAATGATCGTCGGTGACATGGCCGGGATCGGTAAAGGACGTGTCGCGGCCGCACTTCTCCACTATGCCCGGGTACAGCAAAAAGATCTCGATCATATCAAGAAACCGATTTTTGTCACCAAGACCGCCAATCTATTCTCGGATCTGTGGCGCGATTTTGAGAACATCGGTATCACCGACATGAAACCGTTTATATTCAATGTGCCGGCACCGAAACGAGATTCTAATATTTACAATCAAGATGGAGAACTGGTACACAGGGCGCCGTCGAATGAACAGCGAAAAGCGGACTTGACGAAAATTAAGAACCGCGATTTCTCGCCGCTGAAAGGTAAAGATTTCATTGTTCTGACATACTCACAGATCAACCGCGAGGACAATCTGCCACAACAGGCCATGGACAACCTGATCGACGGTGCATACGTCGTTATGGATGAATCACATAACGCGGCCGGCACAGAGTCGAATACCGGTAACTTTTTCCGCGATGCAGTATTAAGATCCCGGGGAACTGCTTTCTTGTCGGCCACTTATGCCAAATTCCCCGAGAATATGTCGCTTTACAACAACACGATATTAAGGGCGTATGATCCGGAAGATCTCGTAAACATCATGCAAGCCGGCGGCGTTCCATTACAGGAGATCGTCTCCGGAGCGCTGGCACAGGCCGGCCAGTATACGCGCCATGAAAGATCATACGACGGCATTCCCTTTGATCCGATCGAAATGACCGAGACTTATGATTCAGACCGGAGCCGCGCCGACAATGTAACCGGGATCCTGCGTAAGATGATCCGGCTGGATAAACTACTTTCAAATATCGTTGGCTCGATCGATGACCAGTTAAAGAAACAGGCGTCCATGGGCGGCCGGATAAAGATGCGTAAAACCATGCGCGAACACGCCACATTTGCGCCGTTTGCATCCCGGGTACATAACGTCGTCGCTCAGATGATGCTGGCGCTGAAAGTCGATAATACGGTCAACCGTGTACTGGATCTCAACAAGCAGGGTAAAAAGGTCGTTATCACCATGGCCAACACCATGGAGACGATCTTAAAGCATCAGGTCGCGCAGGAAGATATCGCCGTGGGCGAAAATATCGATTATAATTTCGCTCATGTACTGCGCCGCGCACTGGAACGACAACTGATGTACAGGTTTAAGCATCCTAACGGTCAGACCGAACTTATCCCGATACCATGGCAGGACGATCAGAAAACACGCGCATTCGTCGAATCGATTATGGCCGATATCGATAATATGTTTACCGATCTTTCCGCATCGCCGATGGATCTCATCAGAGACAGATTAATGGATCAGGGATTAAACGGCGAAGAAATATCCGGCCGGGATCTGTATATCGATTATTCGGAAGAAGATAATCCGACATTGCAGATGCGGACGCCGGAAGGCAAGAATAAACTGAATGTGATTAATAAGTTCAACAACAACACCGGTAAAGATAAGGTTGATTTCCTGATTGCCAACCGTTCGGCCAGTACCGGCCTATCACTACACGCCGGCGAGAACTTTAAAGATCAACGGCCGCGAGTGATGCTCACCATACAGCCGGAACTTGATATCAACGAAATGGTGCAGATGTTCGGCCGGATATTCCGCACCGGTCAGGTTGAACTGCCGGCATACGAATTATTGTTCACCGGTTTGCCGCTCGAGAAACGTCCGGCCGCTATCCTGATGAACAAGATGAAATCCTTAAACGCGAACGTGTCCGCACAACAGGCCGGCGGCGCTACGTTCGACGTCGTGGATTTTATGAATATGTACGGTGATGCCGTCGTCCGGGCAATGATTAAGGAAATGAAGCCCAGCGAACAGGCCGAAGTATTCGGCATGGTATGGGATGAGAAAGCGGATTTATCAGGAGTTACTGCTAAGAAGGCTACTGGCTGGCTTTCCGTCGCGCCGATCGACATTCAGGAAAGGATCCTGACCGAGATCGAGGCCACGTATCAGATGTTCATCGATGAGTTGACCGCACAGGGCGAGAATAAACTCATCACGCAGGAATTCGATTATCAGGCCGAGACGATATCGAAGGTCAAGGCTTTTGCCGGATCCGATCAGTCCAATCCGCTAACCAGCGATGCTTTTATCGAGACGGTCGAAGTCAACATCTTAAAGAAACCGCTTACCAAGAGACAGGTCAAAGAAGCCGCCCGGGGCAAAGAAGGTCTGATCGATGAAACGATCGATAAATTAGGCGAGCGCGGCCGGAAATATTACACGCCGAAGATCAATTCACTGCAACAGAGAATCGCCGACATGGGTGATAAGATCAAAGAGGCACAGGATAAAAACGATTACGATAAAGCCCGGGAACTGGCACAGAAACGCAACGAACTCGACGATCGGCTCGATGAACTGAAGATGGAAGAACAGGAACGGTTCCGTGATATAAGCAGTATTTTGAATCAACTAAAAATCGGTGACGGCTATACGATTACCGAAACCGAGTATGATGAGAATACGCACACATCGAGGAAAAAACTATATACGACCGTATTTACCGGAGTGGCCACAAAAGAAGTTGGATCCCCACTGGCCTACTCGAATGTGATCCTGCAATTCACGACAAACGATCGTTCGCGCCAGCGCATGAATATACCTATGTCAAAATTCAAATCACACGAAATGCGTAACGCGCAAGGGTACGTTTCATGGTATACGCCGGTGCAATGGGCGAAGATATCCGATGGGATCCCGGAGAA
>Ga0209536_100015056_pt1 | contig 11054 bp, 6 predicted proteins | sample DeeMarSeWOR28_12_FD_187461 | JGI IMG/M metagenome (GOLD analysis project Ga0209536, IMG submission 187461) | Marine sediment microbial communities from White Oak River estuary, North Carolina - WOR-2-8_12 (SPAdes) (version 2) | ecosystem: Environmental > Aquatic > Marine > Intertidal zone >... | reverse complement strand
TTCCATACCTGACAGGAACATCAAGAAAACAAAGCCGACCTCTGCCGGCAGTACCAGCACGGGATCATGATGTTCAATCCACCCAAAACCACTGCGCCCAATCAGTATCCCCACTAAAATTTCACCTACTACAATTGGCAGTCGCAACCGTTTAAAGCGCGAGAGCACCAATGGGACTAAAAATGCCAAGAAAATGACGATTAATAAAGATGAGAACGATTGGACTTCTTCCATAATAGATAATTTCGTTATCCTGGGGAAGTATTTTTCCGAGAATACATGGTCAGCGAAGATCGGTAAGAAAAAGATTTAATCTTACACCAAAATGGGTTAAACTCTCACCACCAGACACACGCGGAAAGAAAGGCTATCATGGTTCTTAGATAGGCGGTATGGGTCACACGAATTCTTATGAATTTCTTATTAATAAATACGCTGACTGTTTCCATTTAAACCCCGGTTCCATGATATCTCACAATTTGGACCTTTCCTTCCAAGTCAGAAGAATAAATGTATTGCAATGATGGTATTTTGATCATCATTTATTTGAATACATGGGTTTGGATATAGAAATAGTTTTTGCCATTTTCTAAATTTGAACGTAAATGTTGGGTTTCAACAAATTCAACAACTCTCTCGGGAGTTACTTCGAGTATACTTTCTTTACTAATTTTCGACTTAAAACACAATCTCGAGTCAATATCCATTAATGAAAATCAACGATCGCACATCATTTGGGCCAGTGAAAAAATATATAAAATCACGTCGCTATGCGTATGTTCTGGTTCTCATGCTCTGGCTTGGATTTCTCTATCAACAACTCACCAGCAGTGTGTCGTTTGAGATACCGATTGAAATATTTACAGACTATTCAAGTTTAATGATCTATTTATCTCTATTCGGTTTGAGTGCGTTATTAATTAAGTTTCCCCGTTGGACGATATACGTTTCGTTGTTCTTAATGGTATTCGTTCATGTCATTTATTTTACTCAAATCATCTCAAAATTGGATCATGATGAGTTCTCTACCAGAGATGCCGCAGTGGAGACCACGACACAAACTTTTCTTCAAGGTGAAAACCCGTGGAATGACACATTGGAGTCAGGTGTACCAGCTACGACTGGACCTGCCAGCATTTTGTTCGCGCTACCGAGTGTTCTTGCCTTCGGTGAAATCAACTGGCTTGCATTCTTATTCTGGTGTGTTTTCTTCACGATCTTACTAATTAATGATCTTCAGGAGGAGAACAATACCTTCCCAATACTTGTGATGCTATTTGTTATTGGTATATTGGGTTTTACGCATACTCTGTATTGGAGTCTCGAAGAATTGATCTTCCCTTATCTCTTTGTCGTGTTTGCATACTGGAGCATCAGCCGAAACCGTTACATCCTTTCAGGAATATTTTTAGCTATTGCTGTTCTATTCAGGTTAAATTATGTATTTATTATCCTCGCTTTTCTGATGTGGTATGGCATCAATAAGGAATTTTCGGTCAAGATACTTATAAAAATTGGGATCGGGGCAGTTATCGCTACGATCATCATATTGACACCATTTATTCTTGTTGGTGGACGAGATTTCCTGGAGAACAATCCATTTACACTCGCAATTGCAATGAGCGGTGTGGCGAACTGGCCAGCAAATAATGTCTTCTTTCGATTATTGAATTTCCTGGGAAGAAATTTCGGCGAAGAATGGATGCGAGTTATTAAGCTAACCATAATCATAGCGCTGATGTTGATCATCTCGTTTAATCTTCGCAGATTACATCATCCATTTATTCACATCGCATTTGCAGCTTTGTTATCGATAACTATTGCCTGGATATCTCCCGATCTATCAAATGATTACATATCGTTTATCATCATTCCCGCATTCATAGCGATATCCTTAACCCAGGGAGAGACTCTTGAAGCGAAATTAAACCTAAACAGGGGTACAGAGGTCAATTGAAGCAGTATAACGCTGAGATTATTAATATTGTTGATTGAATAACGAAAAATCCCCCAAGATTATGACTCAGGGGATCCGAGATACTGAAATAACCGGCGACTAGGCTGGACAGATCTCCAGACTCTCAGTCGACCGATATCATCACATTGGACGCCTTGATTACCGCGAAAGCCCGATCACCTTCTTCAAGCTTCAGTCTATCAACAGAGCTATTGGTGATAATAGCGACAATATCGATATCACGGGTTAACTCAAGCGTTACTTCGGAATTGACTGCCCCGCGGACCACTCGCTTAACCTTGCCTTTTAATACATTGCGTGCACTGATTTCCATCTTATTAGCCTCCAATTAATTCATATATTGATTCTAACAGACGTACTTATAGAAAATAATACACGTTCTTCACTTGCTTGACAAGTGGGACCTTTTCTCAGACCCTTGGAAAAAATTGAGCTATCACATTGTCACAGATTAACTGCCAAATTGCGAATCTGATTTCTGCTTGAACTTCACGGAAAATACACCACTAGAATCAGTCTACAAGATCCTCGCTCAATTAACAAGTCTGTACAACTCTTGAAATTCTTTATGAATCTCAAAATATCTTGTATGTTGATGCGGATTCGGTTCAAATACAGTCCCTAAAGCCACCCATTGCGACATTTCCTCCAAGGAGGCATTCCCCAGGGCATCATGCCCAAGCATCGCAGCTCCTAACGCCGAGGCGTTTTCAGTTGCTACCGTCACAAGCGGCACATTCAGCACATCAGCCAGAATCTGGCAAAACAGAGGAGCACTTGCCAGTCCCCCGGTCAAACGTACCGGCTCTTCATCTCGTTCAGTGTGCGGCAGGACCTCCCAGATATCCGTCAGGCAAAAAGCGATCCCTTCCAGCGCTGCACGGGCGATATGAGCGCGGGTATGTTCGAGTCTGAGACCATACAACAGCCCCCGAGCGGACGGGTTCCAGTGGGGGTTGCGCTCACCGGTGAAATAGGGCAGCAGGCGTAAGCCACCTGCGCCTAAGGGAATGATGCTGGCGTCCTGAAATATCTGCCAGTAGCCCTGATCAGCCGACAAGTCCGGGTAGAATTGTTGGCGAACCCACTGCAGTGTCAATCCGGCGTTGTTTGTGGCGCCCCCAGCATACCAACTGTCTTCCATCAAAGCATAGCACCAGGTGCGTTCCTGGGGATCAAACCAGGGTTGCTCGACAATCAAACGAACAGCTCCGCTGGTGCCAGCTGATATCACAAACTGTCCGTGAGACCGCGCACCCGCGCCAAGATTTGCAAGCCCGCCGTCACCAGAACCGGCGATCACGGACACACCACAAAAAGATTTGCTGCCTGACACGATTTCGCCCACAATCGCAGTCGGGTTGTGAAGGAAAGGAAGATGATCTGGATCAGTCCCTGCCAGAGAGAGCGCTTCATCTTCCCAGCTGAAATCACGGATATTGAGCAATCCGGATGCTGAGCCTATACCAAGGTCAGCAACCCATTTCCCCGTCAGCTGATAGCACACCCAATCCTTGAGAGCAACAAACTTGGCAGCATTTTGAACGAATTGTGTCCCGTTTTCATACCACCAGCGGATTTTGGGAATATGGTAAAGGGGTTGTAATGGACAGCCCGTACGCTGGTAAAGCACCTGCGTGTCCACCTGTTCGCGCAATTTGTTCGCCTGTGGAGCTGCACGCTGATCCGCCCAGGTCATTGCATCCGCCAGCGGCTGGCCCTCTCCATCGACCGGCAGCAGACTGTGCATTGCCCCGCTCAGGCTCAACCCGGCGATTTGATCTTGTTTAATTTGATTCGACAGGTCATCCAGAACCTTAACAACTGCTTGCCAAAGATCTTCCGACCGCTGTATCACCCAACCAGGATGCGGAGAGTATATTGAATAACCCGTGTAAGCTTGGGCATAAACCCGGCCCGAGGATGAGACCGCTATTGCTTTACAATTAGTGGTCCCCAGGTCAAGTCCAATAACAAGTGGTGAGTGACGATCTCCTATTTCGTCCATTCCGTATGGAATGTACCTTTGCGATCCACACGCTGGTAAGTGTGCGCTCCGAAATAATCCCGTTGAGCCTGGATCAGGTTTGCTGGCAATCTGGAACGGCGATAACCATCGAACATTGCCAGCGAAGCGCTCATCGCTGGTGTTGGGATCTCTAAATCCACCGCGGTCTGCAGCACAAAACGCCAGGCATCCTGTCGAGCGACCAGCGCATCTCGGAAGAAAGGTGCCAGCAACAGGTTAGATAGATTCGGATTATCAGCATAAGCTGCCCTGATATCCTCTAACAAATCCGCCCGGATGATACAACCACCGCGCCATATGCGGGCTATCTCTGCCAGGTTCAGGCTGTATTCGTATTCCTGGCTCGCAGTGGTTAACAATGCCATCCCCTGGGCATAAGTGTTGATCTTGGAGGCATACAAAGCGTCCTTAACTGCCTCAATAAAGTTCATTCTGTCTCCCCGGAATCGTCTGACTTTTCCTGGATAAACCTCCGCAGCTTTTTCACGTTCGACTTTGTAGGCTGAGAGGATACGTGCCTCCACTGCTGCGTTGATGGTCGGAGTAGGGACACCCAGGTCGAGAGCCTCCTGGCTAGCCCATTTGCCGGTCCCTTTTTGCTTTGCCTTATCGAGGATCAATTCAACCAGCGGTACCCCAGTCTCTTCATCCTCATAGTCGAAGATGTCAGCAGTGATCTCGATAAGAAATGAAGCCAGCACATCTTGATTCCAGTCAGTAAAGACATCATTCAAATCAGCAGCCGAAAGCCCCAGCCCGTGATGAAGAAGATCGTAAGCTTCCGCAATCAGCTGCATATCGCCATACTCGATACCATTGTGCACCATCTTGACATAATGCCCAGCGCCGCGCGGACCGATATAGGTGACACATGGATCGCCATTCACTTTTGCAGCAATGTCAATAAAGATATGTTCTACATGGGTATAAGCCTGTAGATGCCCTCCGGGCATAATGCTTGGTCCCCACAATGCCCCCTCCTCACCGCCAGAGATACCGACTCCCAAATAACTCAATCCATGCGCTTCAAGAGCCTGCGAGCGACGCTCCGTATCTCGAAAAAATGAGTTGCCGCCATCGATGATCAAATCTCCCCCCTCCAGAGAAGGTTTTAGCTGCTCGATAACGGCATCCACAGGTGTACCAGATTTAACCATCATGATAACCTTGCGTGGCTTTTTTATGGAGCTAACCAATTCCTCGATAGAATATGTAGCAGTGATATTCTTTCCGGCAGCGGGACCTTTAATAAAATCTTCTGTCCTTTCCGATGTGCGGTTGAATACCGATACCTGATAACCATTTCGTTCCATATTGAGCACCAGGTTCTGCCCCATTACGGCTAAGCCTATCAAACCAATATCACTCTCGCTCATGCCAGCCTCCAAATATGATGTTTCCCGAAAAAGATTTCATTACCTCAATAATTACTGCACCCAATTGATATTTGCTCCAATTAACACGCTCGTTTGTTGCTAATACTGAGTTCTCGATGTCCGGATGTCCACAGCTATTCTACCAACTCGAATTCTAGGCGCAGATTGCGCACCCATTTCTCTTTAGAGTGACAAACTTGCACGACGTGACCCGTCTTATCGTCTCCACCACTTACATCCGGTGTGATGATTACCCCATCAATTTCTTTCTCATCTAGAAATTGTGCTAATTTGCCCACCTCTCCCAAGACCTCAATGCCGTGAATCTGACGACCTGTTTTGAAAATATCGTCGTCTAAAAAACCAACCGGCCGATAGCCCAGTTCCGGGTTCATTTGTATCCAACGCAAAGCCAGCTCGCCAGCATCACCCGCTCCACAAATCAGCACCTTTTCTTCGCGTTCACGGGTTTGCTGAGCATATAACTGGTCCAAAATTTTGAAAGAGAATCTCGAAGCTGCCAGCGCAAGAAAAAGAAACACGGCAAAAAAAACCAGCACCACAGCTGAATATCCATGAAAGTTGGGTAATATGAATACCGGCAGGGACATTAGAACCACCACACCCAAGACAGCCTTTAAGAACCGGACCAGCTCATCAACCCCAACATAGCGCCACAAACCCCGGTAAACACCAAATACAAAAAAGGAAATGTATGTGCCCGCAAGAGCTATTGGAAGCGATCGCAGGTAAAGCATCAATTCAACTTGACTTATGGAAAGCCCGTAACGAGCTAAAAAAGCGAGATAATATGCAATGCCAATCAGAAAGAAATCAAGAATGATTTCCAGCAGCCGGCGCCGGTAGGTCAGGTCAACCATAAAACGCGTGAGCGCCCGTTCTCTTTTTACACCGGTTGTGGAGACAACTACCTTGAGCCGACCTAAGTATGCCACCAGGATGGCCAACGAAAGGATCAAAAGCGGCACCAACAATAGGCTAAACTGGTAGTTAAGCGACTCGATCACCGCGGCTGTTATCCCAGAGATCAACGCAATTGCATATAAGACAAACAGGGTTTGTCGCTCATTGAGACCAAAGGCTATCAAGCGGTGGGAGGTGTGATCACGTCCCCCTTTTGTCGGAGATTGCCCTCTTAAAATTCGGGTGAAGGTCACCAAGACTGTATCTAAGATGGGCAGGAGGAACAGTACGATAGGTACACCCATAACTGCTAAAACGTTAGAAGCCTGTGGCTGCCGGGCAATAGCAAGCACTGCCAGAGAAAAGCCCAGGAACAAACTGCCGCTATCTCCCATGAAGATCGAAGCTGGGGGGAAGTTAAACACCAAAAAACCCAATAGACCGCCCGCTAACGCGATACTGATCAACAATAAGCTCGCATTATCCACTCGCCAGAAGAAAAAACTCAAGAATATTGCCGTGACAAACGATATCCCGCCAGCCAGGCCATCCATGTTATCCAGTAAGTTTATGGCATTGGTGATCCCTATAACCCAGATATAGGTTAAGATGATATTGGGGATCTGAGCCAGGAATTCGTTTTCTATCCTGGGGGAGAAGAAGTCGGTAGTATATCCGAGGAAGACAACCGCTGTCGTTGCAAGGATTTGCCCGATCAGCTTGGCCTGAGGGCTCAACTCCCTGATATCATCATACACACCCAGGGCAAACACAAATCCGGCGACAACCAACAATCCCCAACGGACTTCAATTTGTCTCCCGCTGATCAAAATGCTGGCAGCGACGCTGATCACAAATGCCAGAAAGATCGCCAAGCCCCCCAGAACAGGTGTGGGCTTTCTATGCCAGCGATCATCGCGCGGTTGCGCCACATACCCTTGCCGCACACAAAATCGACGAACAACCGGAACGAGCACAAGACACGCAACCAGCGCGATACCAAATGTGACCAGTGCCATCATGTTTAACTCTACTTATCTATTAGCGCTATCAGGCATTTGCTTACGTCTTATTACCTTTGTGCTTCAATTTGGATAACCATCGATTGTAACCTCTCACGCTCCTCCTCAGGTGCTGACATGAGCGCTCTGGTGAGCCAAAAAAGAGCTTGTTCGATATCCCCCATCTGGGCGTAGATGCGACCAATAGTCTCCTCTATACGCCATCGGTCCTGGGGGTTAACATCCGATTCCAGTGCTTTTTCATACGCTTCGACAGCCAGCAATGGCTGGTTTAGTAAAATCCTGGTGTTCGCCAGCACAAGCAAATAGTTGTATTGGGTGCTCAATTCTCTCTGAGGAGTTAATTCATATGCCTGAGTGTAATGTTTAGCAGCTTGTTGGAGCGCCTCTTCTTTAGCGGCAGGATCATCCGTTTCTTGGGCAGTACGTGAATGATAATCACCCAAAAGAGCGTGTGTCCAATCGTAGTCAGGGTCAAGTTCCAGCGACCGTCTTAAACGCTCGAACGCCTCGTCCATCTCTTGAAATGCATTTAGATAAAGCACCGCCCACTCATCCCAAATGCGAGCATTTTGAGGGCTGAGCACCACCGCTTTGGAGAAATAGTCAGAGGAGGTTTCTGCCAGCGTTTTCGCGGTTTGCGGATCAGCAGCAAACGAAGACCACAGGCTGTGCAAACGCGCCAGGTTAGCTGTATGATCAGTGTTGAGAGGATTGATCTTCTGAGCTTTCACAAGATCGCTCTTCGCCTGGGTAATGAGCTGCTCACGTTCGGTTGTATCCTCCAAAGTCTTCCCATATTCCAAATAAGCTCTACCCAGGAATAAATAATAGAAATCTTCAGATGGTGCCAGATCAATGGCATGATTGTATACTGCGATAGCTGCAGGCCATGTACCCGGCTTGGCAAATGAATCTCCACTCTTAAAGGCGATATCAGCCTGGACAACACGCAAATTGGTAACGTTAGCGATAATAATCGTCAAGATCAATAGAACAGGCGCAGCCACTACACCCCAGTAAGAGGTCCCGCGCATTCGTACAGGCCAATCTGCTGGCAATGTAAATGCAAAAGCAAATACCAACAAAAATAAATAAATATAGTATTTGGTCAAAAATCCTTCAATGTACGTAACCTGTCCCAGTACACCATTGATATCATTAGCCGGTCTGTTTGCCAGATCCATCAACCCCGCGGCATGCCAAAGCCAATATACTAGTGCTACAACCACGGATATCCCAAGAATTGTCAGGAGGATTTTTCCCCAGGTTGCTGTTTCTTCGAAACGAGCCTGCTCTGAAGCCAGGATAAAGCCAGCTACCAACCAGGTTGTTAAGATCATCGCCAAAACACCGTAAGAGACTGCCTGATTTGCTGTAGGCAGATTCACCATTGAAGTCCACAAAGCTTGAAAAGCCGAATTGCCGCCCCCTCGGTTAGTGACGAAGTCAAAACCCAGGGTGACTAAAAGGATGGCTGTGATCCCCACGCCAATTAGGGCAACTCGCAACCAGGAAGGCCACTGCACTCCGGTTGAACGTGATTTACCCCGGTCTCCACGGCGACGCTGACCTTTCGTATTCGATTTATTGGACTTCTTGTCATTCGATGAACCTTCTCCCGCCTCATGTACAGCCAGCTGTTCTTCTCTATAGGCACCATGCAATGGTAATACATAACCTACCAGTAGTAAAACACCGACAAGAGCCCAAAAATATAAACGCGTAGCAGCAATGGCAATCCCGAAGTTGATCTCCGCGAAATGAGCCATGATAGCTGCCAACAGCGCTGCAATGGTGATCGCTCTCAGCCTGCCAGCTTCTGTCTGCGGGCGCTCATACTGACCCGACAGCGCTGCCAGCGCTAAGTAAAGCAATACCCCAAGCATCATCCCAAATGGTAGGGCGACCCCAAATAGCCCAATATCCACGATTAACATGAATCCGACCGCAGATAATACTCCACCACCGATATACAGCCCCAGGAAGAGGTTACGCTGTTTGGGGTTAGTAATGAAACCCAACCATTTCAAGCCATAATAAAAAATCGAGCCAAACAATGTCAAGTAGGCTAACAGCCCAAATACACCAGAGATCACCAGCGAATCCCAGGTCTCATTATGGGAGCGATCGGGAGAGGCGTTTCGCTTTTCCACCTGCGCCAGCTGCGGTGGATAGAAGGGGTTATAGGCCACATACATGCTCTCCGGGCCATAACCGATCAGTGGACGCAGGAAATTGAAGGAATCTTTGCTCCCATCAGGGTAATCAATTGGTTCGTGCGGCAATACCAGTTCCGCAGCCCCTTCCCAGATCAGGGTTCTCACAAGTGCGGTTTTTGTCTCTGTATCCAAAAGACGACCCAGCCGGCCTATTCCTGGGGTGTCCCGGAAACTCGCTAATGGGCCGTTGGGGATGTTAAATACAACCAATAAACTGCCTAACAGCGCAGCCGCCCCGATCACGCTGATGGTCAACCAGCGCTGCCGCCACAGCAACGAAAGGATTACGAACAGCAAGAATGTTCCCGCTAACCATCCCAGCAATGGACCACGGCTTCCGCTGAACAGCAAAGTGATGATCTGAAGTGCTGCGATGAACACATATGCTGTTGAGCGGGAGAAATTCGCGGTCAGATTGCCTCGGTCATTCATGATAGCCCCAAACGATTCCACAATGCGGAGTAAGGTCAGCGGAGAAACCATGATCAGATACGCCGCCACAAAAATCGAATTGCCCATATTGGAGGCCACTCGGATGGTAACATCTCCTGCCCAGGGTACCGGGTCAATCTGGTAGCGCTGCAGGATTCCGTACAAACTGACTGGTAGGCTGGTAATGATCATCGTCGTGATCAATCGTTCAACCTGTGCCCGCCGGCGCAGATTCCCAACCATAGCCGCAAAGACGACCAAGTAAGAGAAAGTGGTGTAGGTCCCCTGAAGACGTTGGTAAGAACCAAGCAAACTGACCCTCGGTGTAACTGAGAACACTGTTGCGATTATATAGACAATCGCAACAGCCAGCACAGGGACGATCAGCGGAATCTGTCTAACAGTCTTAAACCAAGAAGTGCCTTTTGGCACAAGGTCCCATTGGAAACCACCCTGATCCAATAACTTTACGATCCAGGCAGCCAGGATCACCAGCGCGATGGTACGCAATAGCGTAATTTTGTCTGGTTCGAAGATTCGGCTGGAATAGACATTAAAAAAGACGGGGACGACGATCACCGCAGCTAACCAGCCAGCTTCGATAATTCCATCACAATATTTACTCAGTTTTGTCGGCATAACGCATTCACTTTGGTGCTTTTTGTTATCTTACCATCAACCAAATGACAAGCTTAACGTTCAAACTTGGCTTTAAACTTACATTCCGTTTACCCGCTTCAAATGAATTAAGCACGGGCTCCCCTGCCGCTGGGTAGGAATCTTATGAAAACCCAACCAAAGCCAACAACTCGCTAATTGTAGCAGATTCAAACCACTTATTAAGCAATTTAATAGATTGCAGCATCGACTCCTAAGGTTTATCCATAGTAAGGCAGAAATGACTTCTTAAGAAATATGCCATCACTTTATTTCCAGTGAGGACTATTCCCCAATTGCGTAGTTGATCGAATGATGTCCATCTAATTTTAGGATTCACAAAGCCAATATTTCCAAAGAGATCCGCCCATACTTCTGGCGCTTGATGCTTGTGCCATTCAATTGTAGGTGCAA
>Ga0209536_100015052_pt1 | contig 11056 bp, 13 predicted proteins | sample DeeMarSeWOR28_12_FD_187461 | JGI IMG/M metagenome (GOLD analysis project Ga0209536, IMG submission 187461) | Marine sediment microbial communities from White Oak River estuary, North Carolina - WOR-2-8_12 (SPAdes) (version 2) | ecosystem: Environmental > Aquatic > Marine > Intertidal zone >... | reverse complement strand
GCATTCATGATGAACAGCTTGATGGCGACGCGCCGTCCACGTGCGCGACGCCAAAGGTAGTCGCCATCGAATTCTGCATCGAGCGGCTCGGGACCGAGATTCGCGAGCAACGGATGTGACTCTGGCGCGCCGGTCACCCAGTGCAGGCTGCCGAAGCGCCGCGGATCATTGAAGCGCAGGCATCGACCCGAGTCGAGCACCAGGTCGAAGTGATCGTGCAGCCGAGCCGTTGCGCCGGCCTCGACGATGCGCAGGCTGCCGGACATGCCCAGGTGTGCGATCAGCGTGCCGCCGTCGGTGTCGATCAGGATGTACTTGGCGCGTCGCCGCACGCCCAGGATCCGCCGGCCCGCGACGCGACGCTCGAGCCCCCGCGGCAGCGGCCAGCGCAGGCGGCGCTCGCGGACGCAAAGCTCGGCGATCCGTCGGTCGCGCAGCGACGGCTCGATGCCGCGGCGCGTGGTCTCGACTTCGGGCAACTCAGGCATGGGCATCTGTACAGCAAGAAGGCCCGTCCTGAGACGGGCCTTCGATCATGCATGCCAGGACGAAGCCGGCCTTACTTGATCTTGGCTTCCTTGTACTTCACGTGCTTGCGGACGACGGGGTCGAACTTGCTGACCTCCATCTTCTCGGGATGCAGGCGCTTGTTCTTGGTGGTCGTGTAGAAGTGGCCGGTACCGGCGCTAGAGACGAGCTTGATCTTGTCACGCATGGCTCAGTCCTCCTTCAGACGTGCTGTCCGGCGGCGCGCAGGTCGGCGAGCACCGCCTCGATGCCCTTCTTCTCGATCGTGCGCATGCCATGGGTCGACACCTTGAGCGTCACCCAGCGCTTCTCGCCCTCGACCCAGAAACGCTGGGTATGGAGATTGGGCAGGAAGCGGCGGCGCTTCTTGATGTTCGAGTGCGACACCTTGTTGCCGGTCGTGGGGCGCTTGCCGGTGACCTGACAGACTCTGGACATGATTTCTAACTCCATCCGAGGCGCCCGCGCGGAAATCGGCGGCGCCGCCAAAGAGCCGCGTATTAGACCAGTCCGGCATCTGTGTGGCAAGACCGCGGCAGGCCGCCTGGCGCAGCAGCCAAGTGGCGCTCATCGCACTTTCAGGCGGGGACTCCGCCCGGGTAGCAGCAAAAAATTCCCATTAGATCAACTAGTTGACTTTACTGCGCGCGTGGAACACCCTGTGCGCCCGTTGTCCGCCAGTACCGGACGCAGCGCTGCCTGTTTGTCTATGCCCCTGCAGAACGATTCGCGTCGCTGGCTCCCGGTACTGCTTGCCCTGTTCTGGTTCGTGACCCCGGCCGCGTCTGCCCGGCAGGCCGCCGAGTCGGACGGCGTGCAGCCCCCTTCTACGACGGCGGTGCCACCCGTCAAGACCGACGCCCGACCTGCGCGGCTGTTGCTCCTTCCGCACGGGGGAAGTGACGCCGTCGGCGGAGACCTGGGCGAGACGATCCTCGACGACCTCGGGATCGAGACGGACGAGCACTCCATCCCGGCATCCGGGGAATGGGTGGCGGCGCCGATTCCCTTCCGCAGCGGACTGCTCGGCTGGGGACTCAAGTTCGGCATCGCGAAGCTGACGCCTGCTCGCTCTACGAGCGACCAGCCCCGCATCAACATTGCCGGTATCGGCGGCATGTACGCGGAAGGCGGCAGCTGGGCTGCTGCGGCAGGCGATCGACGTTATTGGAGCGGGGGAAAGTGGCGCACGACCGTCGGGATCGGCACCGGCGAGATCAACTACGACTTGCGGCTCAGCCAGGAGTTCGAGCAGCTCACGCTGCCGGTGCGGCAGCAGCTGCACGGAGGCCTGTTCAACGTTTCCTACAACTTCGCCGAGCACGCCTGGATCGGCGGCGGCCTCCACTATGGACGATCGCCCATCAGCATCCCGCTGCTCCCGGACGAGATCGCAGAGCTTCTGCCCAGGCTGACCTTCGAAATGGCGGGCGTCAGGCTGAAGGGAGAGTGGGACACGCGCGACGACACGTTCTACCCGCAGCGCGGCTCCCTGTCCGAGCTCTCGGTCGACTACACGCAAAGCGACTCGGTGCTGGCCACGACCCGCTACTTCAACTACCGGCTCGAGTACAACGGATATCGCCCGATCGACGAGCGTAACGTGCTGGCCTGGCGTGCTGCAGCCCAGGTGGTCGACGGCAATGCGCCGTTCTTCGCGCTCGCCTGGTTCGGCTCCGGCGCCGACCTCCGCGGCTACACGCCGGGCCGCTACATCGGCAAGTCGCTCCTCGCCCTGCAGGCCGAGTGGCGGTGGCAGGCGACCCGCCGGCTGGGATTCGTGGCGTTCGGAGGCACGGGCTGGATCGTCAATCCCGTCCTCGGTTTAGAGGCACCCGGCTGGCTGCCGGCCGCCGGTATCGGGCTGCGCTGGCGCCTGACGAACGAGAACCGGCTCAACTTCCGTATCGACTACGGCCGGGGCCGCGACGACGAGACCCTGATCGTCTCGGTGGGCGAGGCTTTCTAGGGTCATCTCGGCCGTCTCTTCACACGATCCCGCGCTCGGCCAGCGACGTGCAGGCGCCGTCGCCGACGATGAGGTGATCGAGCATCCGGATGTCGACGAGCGCGAGCGCGTCGCGCAGCCGGGTCGTGATGATCTCGTCCGCCTGGCTCGGCTCGGCCACGCCCGAGGGATGGTTGTGCGCCAGGATCACGGACGTGGCGTTGCGCCGCAGCGCCTGTTTCACGACCTCGCGCGGGTGGACGCTGGCGCCATCGATCGTCCCGCGGAACAACTCCTCGAAACTGATCAGCCGGTGCCGGCTGTCCAGAAACAGGCAGCAGAAGACCTCGTGGTCGCGGTCGCGCAGGCGTGCGATCAGGAACTCGCGCGCCACCCGCGGACTGGTCAGCGACGGGCCTGCCCGCAGCCGCTCCAGGTGGTGGCGACGCACCAGCTCCAGCGCAGCCTGCAGCTCGGCCCAGCGGACGGGACCGATGCCGTGATGACCGCAGACTGCGTCCCGGTCGGCAGACAGCAGGCCGCGCAGCGACCCGAATGCGGCGAGCAACGAGCGGGCCAGGTCGAGTGCGCTGGACCCGCGTTGCCCGTGGCGCAACAGCACGGCCAGCAGCTCGGCCTCCGTCAGCGTCTCCGGACCCCGTGACAGGAGCTTCTCCCGGGGCCGCTCGCCGGCCGGCAGGTCCTGCATGCGTATCGTCTCTGCCATGACCGCGATTCTCCGGCGAAACCGGCGCACGGTGCTGCCGGGAAACCGGCCGGATTCCCGAGAAAGGCATGACGCCAGAACTGCGCGGAATGGCTGATTGGTGTTGGTTCGATACCGGCGCGATAATCGGGTCATGAGCGACCAGCGCCCAACACGGATCCTGCTCGGCGTGACCGGCGGCATTGCCGCCTACAAGAGCCCCGACCTCGTTCGCCGGCTGCGCGAGCGGGGCGCCGATGTGCAGGTCGTCATGACCGAGGGCGCAAAGCAGTTCGTGACGCCGCTGACGTTCCAGGCCGTCTCGGGCCGTGAAGTCCGCGACTCGCTATGGGATGCCGCTGCCGAGGCCGCCATGGGGCACATCGAGCTGGCGCGCTGGGCCGATGCCGTGCTCGTCGCGCCGGCGACCGCCGAGTTCCTGTCCAAGCTTACCCACGGCCGCGCCGATGACCTGCTGACGACGCTCTGCCTCGCGACCGGGGCACCAGTGCATGTCGCGCCGGCGATGAACCGCCAGATGTGGGCCAACGCGGCGACGCAGTCGAACGTCGCGACCCTGCGCGGGCGCGGCCTGTTCGTGCACGGGCCGGCGTCGGGCGAGCAGGCCTGCGGCGAGACCGGCGAGGGCCGCATGCTCGAGCCCGCGGAGCTGGCCTCGCTCGTGCTCGACAGCCTCACCGCCGCGCGACCGCTGGCGGGACGCAAGGTCATGGTCACGGCGGGCCCGACGCGTGAGCCGATCGACCCGGTGCGCTACATCAGCAATCGCAGCTCCGGCAAGATGGGATACGCCGTGGCCGAGGCTGCGCGCGAGGCGGGTGCGGACGTCCTGCTCATCTCGGGCCCCGTGAGCCTGCCGGCGCCGGCCGGTGTGCAGCGCGTCCTGGTGGAAAGCGCCCAGGAGATGCACGATGCGGTGCACGCGGCCATCGGCGGGACCGACATCTACATTGGTGCCGCGGCGGTGGCCGACTACCGGCCGGCCAGCGTGCCGACGCAGAAGATCAAGAAGTCCGCGGAGACCATGACGCTCGAGCTCGTGAAGGCCCCCGACATCCTGGCCTCCGTCGCGGCGCTCGAGCGGCGGCCATTCGTCGTGGGCTTTGCTGCCGAGACCGAGCACGTGGAGCGCAATGCGCGCGCGAAGCTGGAGGGCAAGCGACTCGACCTGATCGCGGCCAACCAGGTGGGCGCGGGGCTTGCGTTCGACCAGGACGAGAATGCGCTGCTGCTGTTGTGGAACGGGGGCCGCGAGGAACTCGCGACCTGCGGCAAGCGCGAACTGGCGCGCAAGCTCGTTGCACGCATCGCCGATCTCGCCGCGGCCCGCGAGCGACTGCCCGACAACGTCGTGCGCGTGCGGCGTTGACGCATTCCCGGAGAAGACCGTGCATCGGCTGAAGGTGAAGATCCTGGATCCACGCCTCGGCGAGTCGATCCCGCTGCCGCACTACGCGACGGGCGGCTCGGCGGGGCTCGACCTGCGTGCCTGCTTGGATGCGCCGCTGGTGCTCGAGCCGGGCGAGACCCATCTCGTCCCGACCGGGCTTGCGATCCACCTCGACGATCCGGGCCTGGCAGCCGTGCTGCTGCCGCGCTCCGGGCTCGGGCACAAGCACGGGATCGTGCTCGGCAATCTCGTCGGGCTGATCGACTCCGACTACCAGGGCCAGGTGATGGCCTCGGTCTGGAACCGGGGGCACCACCCTTTCACGATCGAGCCGGGGGAGCGGATCGCGCAGATGGTGATCGTACCCGTCGTGCAGGTCGCGCTCGAAGTCGTGGAGTCCTTCGAGGAAAGTGATCGCGGCGCGGGTGGGTTCGGCAGCTCGGGCCGACAGTAAGCGGGGTCTGACCCCTGTCAGAGCCCCCGCAATTCCCTGAAGCGCTTCACGTCCGCATCGAACTGCGCATTCACCGCGGCACGCTCGTCGCGCTTCTTCTGCAGGTTCCGTTCCTGTGTCTTGATGTCGGATTCGGAACGGGCGAGGTCCTCGGCAAGGCCTTCGGGCAGGGGCTTTGCATCCGGCGACGCATTCCGGGGCGCGAAACGGGCGGCACGCTCCAGTTGCTCCTGGTGCCTTGCCCGCAGGGTCTTGAGGGACTGTTCCTGGATCACCAGCTGCGAGTCGATCAGCTCGACGCGACGCCGCCGCAGGAGCTCGATCTCGTCCACGTTCTGGTAGGTCTGCAGGATCATGCGGTCGCGCTGCGCCTGTTCCTGCGCCGCCTTGGCAGCGTTCTCCTGCGCCTCGCGCGCGCGCGCTTCCTCGGGTGTCTCGGCGCCTTCCTCGCGCCCGACCGACACGCCGCGCTGGTTCAGCACGTCGCGATCCTGGTTGGCATATTCCGGCGGCACCCTGTCGCCATAGTGCACCTGGCCGTTCTCGTCCACCCAGCGATACAGCTTCTGGGCGAGTGCAGGACCGCTCGCGAGCGCGAGCGTCAGCAGGGGCACGAGAATCCGGATGACTGGGGTCTTCATACAATTCACCTCTGGCGACATATTCTGCCGCCGCTGGCCCCGGGGGGCCGTAATTGCGTCACGCTTCCCGCTCGACACCCCATTCCGCCCGGTAGTTCCGCAGCTTTTCCAGTTCCGCGGGCCGGTCGGCCCGCTCGAGGTGCTCGATCAGGTCGGCAAGCGTGATGATGTGTACCACCGGGATGCTGAAGGTTCGCTGAACCTCCTGGACCGCGGACAGCGCGGATTGCCCGCGTTCCTGCCGGTCCAGGGCCAGCGCGACGCCTGCCGGAGTGGCGCCACTCGCCCTGATGATGTCCACAGACTCGCGAATGGCCGTGCCGGCCGTGATGACGTCGTCGACGATCAGCACGCGACCGGCGAGCGGGGCGCCGACGATGCTGCCGCCCTCGCCGTGGACCTTGGCCTCCTTGCGATTGAAGGCGAAGGGCAGATCACGGCCATGATGCTCGGCCAGCGCGGTCGCGGCCGCCGTGACGAGCGGGATGCCCTTGTAGGCCGGCCCGAACAGCATGTCGAACGCGAGTCCGGAGGCGACGATGGCCTCGGCGTAGCAGCGTCCGAGCGCCGCCACCGCGCTGCCGGTGTTGAACAGCCCGGCATTGAAGAAATAGGGGCTCAGGCGCCCGCTCTTGAGCTTGAACTCACCGAAGCGCAGCACCTGGCTCGCCATGGCGAGCTCGATGAACTCCCGCTGGTACTCGCGCATGCAGACCCTCCCCGCGCACTTGCGTATGATTGCCGCTTTCGCGCGAGGCGGGCATGCGGATCATCACGCTCAACTGCAATGGTATCCGCTCGGCGGCCCGCAAGGGGCTGTTCCGCTGGCTGCCCAGGCAGCGCGCGGACGTCGTCTGCCTGCAGGAGACCAAGGCGCAGGAGCACCAGCTCGACCACGGTGACTTCCGGCCGGCCGGCTTCCACTGCCACTATTTCGATGCCGAGAAGAAAGGCTACAGCGGCGTCGCGATCTTTTCCCGCACCGAGCCGACGGAGGTCATCCGGGGCTTCGGGGTGGAGGAATTCGACCGTGAGGGGCGCTACATCGAGGCACGCTTCGGGCGGCTGTCCGTGGTGTCGCTCTACATGCCCTCGGGCTCCTCCGGGCCGCACCGGCAGGCGTCCAAGTTTCGCTTCCTCGACGCGTTCCTGCCGTACCTTGCAAGCCTGAAGCGCAAGCGGCGGGACTACATCATCTGCGGCGACTTCAACATCGCCCACAAGGCGATCGACCTGAAGAACTGGCGCTCGAACCAGAAGAACTCCGGCTTCCTGCCCGAGGAGCGGGCCTGGCTCGACGAGGTCTTCGATCGGGTCGGTTTCGTGGACGCATTCCGCGAGGTCGATCCGCGACCGGAGCAGTACACGTGGTGGTCGAACCGCGGCCAGGCCTGGGCAAAGAACGTAGGCTGGCGGATCGACTACCAGATCGCCAGCCCGCCGCTGGCCGGCACGGCCACGAAAGCACGGATCTACAAGGACCGGCGCTTTTCCGACCACGCGCCGCTCATCATGGACTACGACCTGGAGCGGCGCTGATTGGCCGGCCCGGAATCATCGCCGGTCGTTGACCGCGGGCCGTGGGCCGCGGTCAAGCCGTACCTGGAGAAGGAGTCGCTGGCCGCATTCTTCGTCGGCGTCTCCTCAGGCTTTCCCTACGCGATGATCGGCGCCACGCTCACGACGCGCCTGGCGCAGGATGGCATCGACAAGCGCACGGTGACTGCGTTCACCCTCGCTTTCCTCGTCTACAACCTGAAGGTGTTCTGGGCGTGGATCGTGGACGGTGTCCGCATCCCGTTGCTAGGTCGGCTTGGCCAGCGCGTGTCATGGCTGCTGCTGGCCGGCGCCGCGGTCATTGCCGCCGTGGTGAACCTCGCGCTGGTCGATCCTGCCGCCAGCCTGCAGGTGACGATCGTCGCGGCCGTGCTCGTCGGCGTCGCCGGGGCCACCTACGACATCGTCATCGATGCCTACCGCATCGAGACGCTGAAGCCCTACCAGCTCGGCGTCGGCTCGGGCATGTCCCAGTACGGGTGGCGCATCGGGTCGGCGGCTGCGGGCGCGCTGGCGCTCGTCGTTGCGGCGCGCTTCGGCTGGGCTGCCGCCTATATCGTCTGCGCGACGTTCGCGCTGCCGGCGATGCTGACGGGACTCGTCGTGGGCGAGCCCGTCCGCCATGTCGTCAACATCGAGAAGCGGGGCGTGGCCGCTGTCTGGAACTCCATAGTCGGTCCTTTCTCGGAATTCATGCGTCGCTCGGGCGCCGGGCTCGTGCTGCTCTTCATCCTCGTGCACAAGATCGGCGACACGCTGGCCAACCTCACGTTCCGCCTGCTGTTCAACGACCTCGGCTACACCAACGACGAAATCGCGATCTACGATGTCGGCTTCGGATTCTGGGCGTACCTGATCGGGATTTTCGCCGGTGGCATCCTGTATACGAAGCTGGGACTGAAACGCTCGGTGCTCATCGCGCTCGTGCTGATGTGCGTCTCGAACCTGAGTTTCGCGCTGCTTGCTGCCGCGGGCCACAGCAATCTCGGGCTGGCCGCGGCGATCGGCTTCGAGAACTTCGCGAGCGGCTACGGCGGCGTCGTGGTGGTCGCGTACTTCTCGGCGCTCTGCAACCTGCAGTTCACCGCCGCGCAGTACGCACTCATTTCCGCGGCGGCGAGCGTGCTCGGCCGGGTGCTCACCGGCACCACGGCCGGCGGCCTGATCGAGGTCATGGGCTACGTCGATTTCTACCTGCTGACCACCGTGCTGGCGCTGCCTGGAATCCTGCTATTCTGGTTCATGATGCGGCGCGGCCTGATTGACCGTGCGCTCGGCACCGCGGGCCGGAAGGACTGAGGGTGCGGTGGGCATGACCACGACGATCGATACCGAGCGGGTGCTGTGCGCGCTGGACGACCTCGCGGACCGGCCGTGCCGGGCCTTCAAGGTGGGCGAGGGCGCATGGCCGCTGTCCGGCTTCCTGGTCCGCAAGGGCGACCGCGTCCATGCCTACCTGAACCGCTGTCCGCACGCGGGCCACCCGCTCAACATCCGGCCCGACGAGTTCCTCTCGCCCGATCACTCGCTGATCGTATGCTGCTCGCACGGGGCGCTGTTCGACATGGACACCGGGTTCTGCATCGATGGCCCCTGCGCGGGCGAGTCGCTGACGCGGATCCCCATCGAGATCCTCGCGGGCTACGTGCTGCTCGGCGAGGGCGTCGTGCCGGCTGACTACGAATGATCGACGAACTGCTCAAGTTCTTCGTGCTGCTGTTCGTCGTGGTCGAGCCGGTCACGCTCGTACCGGTGTTCGCCGGGCTGACCGAGGGTGCGAGCGAACGCTACAAGCGGAAGATGTCGCTCAAGGCCGTGCTCGTTTCGGGCATCGTGCTGGCACTCTTTGCGCTCGGCGGATCCTGGTTCATCGACATGATGGGCATCAGCATCGACGCGTTCCGCATCGCAGGCGGCGTGATGTTGTTCCTGATCGCACTCGAGATGGTGTTCGCACGGGAGTCCGGCACGAAGATCACGAGCGAGGAGAAGACCGAGGTGCAGCAGCGGGCGGACATCTCGGTCTTTCCGCTGGCCTTCCCGTTCATCGCCGGGCCCGGCGCGCTGGCGACGGTCCTGCTGACCTTCGGCACGCTCAAGCCCGATGCACTGCTGACGCTCGGTCTGCTCGCGGTCATCGCAACGATATTGCTGATCACGCTGGCGCTGTTGCTGCTGACGCCGCTCGTCAACCGCGTCATGGGCGTGACCGGCGCGCACGTCGTCAGCCGCCTCGCCGGCGTCGTGCTCGCGGCGCTGGCGGTGCAGTTCATGGTGGACGGGCTGAAGGGCGCCTTCACCTAGGGGAGCTGTGCAGAGCTTCCCGGGCGTCGGCGGAACTCCAGGTCGAAGACCTCGTGGCCGAGGCGCTCGCCGCGGCGCTCGAACTTCGTCTGCGGACGGCCGTCCGGGCGCGGCACGTAGTCGCCGGTCGGCGAGGTGTTGATGAACGCCGCGCTGCCGCGCAACACCGCCAGCATGTGCTCCGCATAGGGCGCCCAGTCGGTGGCGAGGCGGAATGTGCCGTCTGGCTCCAGCTTGCGGGCCACGAGCTCGACGAATGCCGGTTGCACGATGCGCCGCTTGTGGTGCCGCTTCTTTGGCCACGGGTCCGGGAAGTACAGCAGCACCTCGTCGAGCGACGCGTCAGGGATCATGTGTTCCAGCACCTCGACCGCGTCATGGGAGACGAGCCGGACGTTGGTGAGTCCGTCGGCCTCGATGCCGAGCAGACAGTGGCCGATGCCCGGCCGGTGCACCTCGACGCCGATGAAGTCGGCCTCGCGCCGCGCCCGCGCCAGCTCGAGCAGCGTGTCGCCGTTGCCGATGCCGATTTCAAGCACGCGCGGGGCGTTGCGCCCGAACACCGCGTCGAGAGCGAGCAGTCGCGGCGCAAACTCGATGCCGAAACGCGGCCACAGTCCGGACAGCGCGCGTTCCTGCGCGCGGGTGATGCGCCCGGCGCGCTGCACGAAGCTGCGGATGCTGCGTCGAGCTGGCGCTTCAGTCGGCACGTAAAAGTCTCCGGCCAGTCGGCACAAAATGGCGAAATGGGGACAGTCCCCATTTTCCGGGGCGCCGCCCGAGCAAAATCAACAGCTTGCAAAATGGGGACAGTCCCCATTTACCTGCGGGCCGCGCGACGCACTACGGTCCCGGGCGTCAAAGTGGCATTCGTATTCTTTCATGCTGCGATCAGGTCCGGTGTCAGGTCCGAGACGCTGCGGCAGCCTGTCAGCGCGAGCGTGCGGTCGAACTCGTCCCGCAGGATCTCCAGCGCCCGGGCCGCGCCTGCCTGTCCGCCGGCGCCGAGGCCGTAGACGGGTGCGCGACCAAGGGCCACCGCGGCGGCGCCGAGGGCCACCGACTTGGCGATGTCAGAGCCGCGGCGCACACCGCCATCCACGATTACGGTCGTCCGGCCGCCGAGGGCGGCCGCGACTTCGGGCAGCGCATCCAGGCCGCTGATCGCGCGGTCAAGCTGCCGTCCGCCATGATTCGAGAGCCATACGCCGTCAACGCCCAGCGCGACGGCACGCTCGGCGTCGTCGGCCCGCAGCACGCCTTTCAGCAGCAGCTTGCCCTGCCAGCGATCGCGAAACCGCGCCAGGTCGTCCCAGTTCAGCGAGGGGTCGAACATCCCGTGGCCGACGAAGGCGTTGACGTTCGCGCCAGGCCCCAACTCGCGTTCCACGTTGACGAAGCGCGGCCTGTTGCGGGCCACGGTCAGCACCCACCAGGGGTGCATCAGGATGTTCAGCTTGGTAGACAGCGGGAATTCCTGCTTCGGCAGCAGGCCGCTCCTGAAGTC
>Ga0209536_100015051_pt1 | contig 11056 bp, 10 predicted proteins | sample DeeMarSeWOR28_12_FD_187461 | JGI IMG/M metagenome (GOLD analysis project Ga0209536, IMG submission 187461) | Marine sediment microbial communities from White Oak River estuary, North Carolina - WOR-2-8_12 (SPAdes) (version 2) | ecosystem: Environmental > Aquatic > Marine > Intertidal zone >... | reverse complement strand
AATAAGCGCCCGTCTGATGGATTTCGGACCGGGTCTCGGATTCCCCTCCATGGCGACGCGGTATGCATTCGCTCCTTTCGATGCCATCGGGGATACGCTCAGAGGGACGCGCGGAATCGTAACCGATATGTTTCGGTGCAGGGATAAACTTGCCAAGGCTGTGGATGTTATGGCGGATGTGACGATTGATTCCCTGCTGAACGCGCCAAGTTTTCCTACACTGAATGCTGTTATGTTCCCGCTGCATAAAGGTGCAGACGGCTGGATGTCCGAGGAACAGTTCGACAACCTTTACTGGCCGTCACTGAAGAAAGTTATGGATGCCCTTATTGTGGAGGGGATTATGTGTATCATGTTTGCCGAGGGAGGCTACGAAACCCGTATCAGTTCGATAACCGATTTCCCGAAGGGGAGCGTTGTCTGGTGGTTCGATCAGACCGATATGGCGAAGGCGAAAAAGGTCCTGGGAGACAAATTCTGCATCCAGGGGAATGTGCCGTCCTCTCTGATCTGCACCGGGACGCCGGAAAAAGTGAAAGAATACTGCCGCAAACTCATAGAAAACTGCGGTCCTGGCGGCGGCTATGTCCTGGGTGCCGGATGCATCCCGGACGATCCAAAGCTGGAAAGTGTCCGGGCGATGATGACCGCGGCAAAAGAGTACGGAATCTATAGGAAATAGTTTGACATCCTGTATTTCTCTGCTGCAGGGATTCGGCAGCATGCCGAGCCCCTGCAGCATGAAGCCGAATGCGTTGAGAGATCCCCCGGTTCTGCCGGGGAGGCAGCAAAGGTTTGACAGATCCGGGAGTCTACAGTGAATGATCTCACGTGTGTCTGACCTACAACGTCAGGTTTTTATGGTCGTTTAAAAGACAAGCACTATCGGAATCGGAATCGGTATCGCTATCGGGGTCGATATCGAAACCGACTGCGATCCCGATACCGACCCCGATAATGTTGTTCGTGCTGCATCGAGCGGCTCACAAAATCAAGCCTCCGGCTCTGCCGGAGATCCTATGACTGTGGATTATTTTTTCGCAGTACTCTATTTGGACCGCCGTCGTGTCCCCAGAATCAATCCGGCAATGATTGTTATCGGTGCGACCACGAAGCTGAAAAGAGCTCCCATCTTAACGCTGTCCTGAAGCGTGCCTAACGGGAAAGCGACCACCGATACAAAAAGAGCGACGGTAAAGCCTATTCCAGCCGCGATTCCAACGACCACGAGATCGGCCGTATTCATTCCCCTCGGCAGCCGGAGTCCGAATGCCTGTCCGATCTTGGTGAACAGGACGATGCCGATCGGTTTGCCGAATAGAAGACCGAAGAAGACAAGCCCGGTTCCCAGTCCCAGGGCTGAGAATTCCACTCCGGCGTTTACAAAACCGAACAACCCGAGAATCAGTTCCACCGGACTTTTCCACCAGTGTTCCATCCGGTTCAATGTATCCTTGCCCTCGGATTCGCCGACTGCCCAGATGCCGATATCCGAGTGTTCGTGGGGCATGCACCAGGCCAGGGGGACGAGTGCCAGCGCCGGATGAATTCCTCCTTCATGAAAAGCAAGCCAGGCGATGGCGCCCGGGCCGATCAGATAGAACCAGAAGTTCGATATTTTTAGTTTTTTCCATAAAAAAAGGCAGAATGCTATCGCCGTTCCAGCCCCGACAACGAATACGAGCAATGGGTTCATGCCGTGTAAAAAGGGGAAGAAGTTATGGACTTCCTGAGGATAAAAACTTGCCAGGACAATCAACCCTCCCGCGTCGTCTGCAATGGCCAGAAGCAGCAGGAAAACTATCGCTGGATGGCCTTTCCCGCCGATCGGCGGAAATACCATACGGGCGATGAGATAACTGAACGCGATATCCGTCGCCATTGGGATGGCCCAACCCCTGGTAAGTTCCGGCGCATTGAAAAGCAGCGTTCCTGAAAAATAGATAATTGCAGGCCCCGCCATTCCTCCAAGTGTCGCCATGATAGGTAAGGCGGCAGTCCGGACATTTGAAAGAGCGCCTTTGGGGAGCATCGCCTCCCTGATTTCCTTTCCGGCCAGCAGAAAAAAGAACGCCATTGCAATGTCGTTGATCAGAAAATGGAGGGAAGCAGGAACATGATTGATTTGGAAAGCGGGTGTTTCCTTGATGAACTCATAGCTTTCGTGATCAACGTTAGCCCAGACGAGACCAACGGCGGCTCCGACGATCAGGAATACGGAATTTTCCAGAAGAAATCGGATAACCCTTTTTTGCGGACTTTTATTCATAAATATACCTCAAGAGAAAACTTCCGGATAAGTCACGCATAAATGCAAAGGGATCAATATACCATTGTTTTTATTGATCCGGAGGTTGAAAAAACTACGCATTCAATTGTAAGGGCGAACACAGGGTTCGCTCTTTTGATGCCGGTGGCTTTGATACGCGGGATACTGAGTGAAACGTCCAAATTTTGAGTAATTAGTAGTAAATTTTAGAAATTTTTGTCGATAAAGACTGATAGAAAACAAGCAATTACTTTCGGGCTATAGGGCGTGGAGGTATTTTCGCTTTTGGAACGACAGTAGAGTTCCGGAAGTATCCAACGGATAGGATCAAGGCGGCGTTTATGATCAAATTAGTTGAGCCCACAGAAACAACCACCCTGGATGATTACAGCGCGTACTCCCACCTTGCTCCCCTGGTGTGGGATTTACGAAATGCGGCGGCTGAGACGCGCCGCCATATTAACGGACGTTCCATTCTTATGGTGAACTCCACCAGCCAGGGCGGCGGTGTTGCGGAAATGCTGCCGAAACTTGTGAGTATTCTTCAGGAACTGGGTATTCAAACCAGGTGGGCCGTAATGGACTCGGACGATCCAGCCTTCTTTCGTCTGACAAAACGGCTTCATAATATGATTCACGGAGATGGAGGAAATGGTAATTCTCTCACTTCTGAGGATCGGAAGCTTTTTGAATATACCGGTGAATCCAACGTGGAGGAACTCCGCTCTATTTTGACTCCGGGTGATTTGCTGGTGATTCATGATCCCCAGCCCCTGGCCTTGGGAGCAATATTAAAGAAACGGTTGAATCTGCCGGCGGTCTGGCGCTGCCATATCGGATTGGATGAACATCGTCCCTCTACCATAGCAGCCTGGGATTTCCTGAAACCCTATGTCATGGCTTTTGATCATAATATTTTCTCTGCCGACGAATATGTGACGAATTATATCAGGAATCGTTCGTCAATTATTTATCCTGCGATCGATCCGTTGAGTTACAAGAATCGTTCCTTGCGTGCGGAAAGGCTGGCCTCGATTCTCTGCAATGCTTCCCTGGCGAAACATGTAGAACCATGTGTGTCCGATCCTTTTCCGGAATTGGCTCGGCGACTTCAACCGGACGGAACTTTCGGGCCGGCTGATTCGCCGGATGAGATCGGTTTCCTCCGCCGGCCTACAGTTGCTCAAATATCCCGCTGGGATCGGCTCAAAGGCTGGAAACCTCTTCTGGAAGGATTTATCAAGCTCAAAAAGGGGTTGGACGGGAAGATTCATTACAGCAAGGAACGCTACCGGCGCCGGGTTGAGATCCTCCGGCTTGTTATGGTCGGTCCCGATCCATCTTCTATTCAGGATGATCCGGAAGGGTGTGATGTTTTGAGCGATCTTTGCTCTACCTACACCGCCCTGGATCCTGAAATTCAGAAAGATGTCGTTTTAGTTACCCTGCCGATGAATTCCCGGATAAATAATGCGCTTATGGTCAATGCAATACAGACCGCTGCCAGTATTGTGGTTCAAAACTCCATACGGGAAGGTTTCGGACTCACGCTTACGGAAGCAATGTGGAAGGGTACGCCCGTTGTCGGAACTTCTGCCTGCGGACTCCGCCAGCAAATCGAGGATCAGGTTCATGGACGGGTTGTTTCCTGCCCGGAAGATCCGGAAGATGTAGCTCTGATTCTTGGCCAGATGCTTTGTGCGGACGATGCACTGAATTTCTGGTCCCGTAATGCGCAAGCGAGAGTACACCAGGAATTTCTGGTATTCAATCAGGCGAAAAAGTGGCTTGAGGTTCTGAAACAATTTAAGACGACATCATCGCCAATCAGCCTCGATACGAAAAAAACCCGGACATATTCCAGTGTAGGACACTTCGACCGCCCTGAAACAAAGCAGATTCCTACCCGTTAATGCGCATTTCGCACAGCTCAAATATTCTACAAGAACCCTGTTGAATATTTGAGCTGTGCGAAATGCGGGTTAAGAATGAATTGTTGATATAAATGTCAGAAGTTCTACATACTTGTGGCATTCGGAAAATATGGTTCTGCCGGAGTATTGCTGAAATATCTGCAGTTACAATTCGTTGGGAGGGAAAGATGGAAGATTACTCGAAGTATCTGAGTTTTGAGAATTTTGAGAATATTGAGTGAAGACGAACGCGTCTTGAAGGATCCTGCACCGACAGTCGCTGTATTGGAACTTGGGGACAGCTCGATAAATTTTGTTGTGCGTCCCTGGGTAAAAACCTCCGATTATTGGGCCGTCTACTTTGATGTGACCGAAAAGGTAAAATTGACCTTCGACAATGAAGGGATCTCGATCCCATTCCCGCAGCGGGATATTCACCTGTACCAGGAGAAGGCAAGTTAGACCATTCACCGTAGGGGCGAACCTTGTGTTCGCCCTCTTACCGCCGAACAACAAAGCGGCATCGCGTGCGAGCCTATTTTTTTTGGGGATGCTCTTCCCTTCCGGAACCCAGCATAACTGCGATCCAGCGCAGATCCGGGGTGTTCTCCAGCATGATTTTAATCAACATCGTAAGCGGAACTGAGAGTATCATTCCCGCAGGGCCCCAGACCCACCCCCAGAATATCAGCGAAAGAAAAACAACCAGCACCGAAAGGCCCAACCGCCGCCCCATGAGGTGCGGTTCGAGGAGGTTGCCGATAACCATGTTGACTGCAATAAAAACTATGGCGACAGCCAGCGCACTCCCATTGCCTAACTGTATGAGTGCCAGCAGAATGGGCGGCACAGCAGCGATTATCGAACCAAGACTTGGGATATAGTTCAGCAGGAAGGCCAGCAAACCCCAGAGAACGGGGAAATCCAGGCCGATCAATTTCAACGACACTCCAACAAGAATACCGGTGGCTGCGCTGACCAGCGTCTTGACAATCAGGTATTGCTGAACATCGCGTTTGATTTTATCCAGACGCCCTGTGCTCCGGACGGTGTGGCCGAATGCGCGTGCCAGTTTGGCGCTGAAACCTGCCGCTTCAAACAGTACAAATAAAATAGTGAGGGAGACAAGGACCAGGTCGGTTACAAAGTTGGCGCTCCATGTGAGCACATTCCTGAAGACGCTGAAAACGTTTTCCTTGAGATAATCGATTACGAGGGTACTCGAAATGTTGAGACCGAGAGTATTCAGCCAATCGATTGTCGACTTCGCCATGGCTAGGAACTTCGCCTGGTATTTGGGGTACTCGGTTGTGAATCCCTGGACAGAACTGCCGACCAGAAAACCGAATCCGACGAGGATCAACAGGACTGCCAGGAGTGTCAGCAGAACGGACAGGCTTCTCGGTATTTTTCTTGCCATGAGCCAGTTCTGCAGGGGCAGGCTGAGAACAGCTACGAATACGGCGATCAGAACGGGAACGAGGATGCCTGACGCGATACGGAGCCCGGCAATGACAACGACAATGCAGGCTGAAATTATCAGGAAGTAGGGAACTCTATTGATCTTTGCTCCGTCCATGTATCCTCCCTCCATCGGAAGATAGTCAGTACCGAAGATAGGAATCCGACAATATCACAAAGTTGAAAGCCTGTAATTTAAAAGCCCTGCATTGGCTGCCACAGAGGCATGACCTGCAATATTTAGCGTTTTTTTTACAGCTTTCCTGCATAATGATCCGGAAATGCAGGTGCTTTTGATAATGATAATACACAATTTGAAATTTTGTTTTTAGAATTGTTCGGTGTTATCGGCAAATTACATCATACCGGAGTTGCAGTGAAAAACAGAATGTATCGTTTCAGATATTGGATTGCAGGATGGTTTTTTCTGCTGGCACTGTCGTACCCCGCATGGGCAGAGCAGCATCCGGCCGTGGAGCTGGTTCTTCTGGGTACCGGATATCCCTATCCGAGTGCCGAACGTGCGGGACCGTCCTGCGCCGTCATTGTCGGGGACAGCGTATTTGTGGTGGATGCGGGTCGAGGTGCTGTTATGCGGCTTGCGGCCGCAGAAATTTCCTGGAGTTCCGTCAAGTCTGTATTTATTACACACCTTCATTCGGACCATATCGACGGATTGCCCGATCTGTTCCATTCAACATGGCAATTCGGAAGCGGAATGCCGTTTGAGCTGTACGGCCCGGAAGGAATCGAGAAGGTTGCCGATGGTATCCTGCAATTCTACGATGCCGACATCCGTATCCGGTGCGATCTGACGGAAAAGCTTCCTCCCCGAGGCGCTGAAATCAACATCCACAGAGTCCGGGACGGAATGGTCTACAACCTGTCGGATACTGTACGGATTACGGCTTTTGCCGTGAACCACCATCCCGTAGAACCGGCTTTCGGGTATCGTTTCGATGTTGGCCCTTCCAGCATAGTTATTACCGGTGATATGCGGCCGAATGCAAACCTGGACCGTTTTGCCAAGGGAGTGGATATTCTGGTTCATGAAGCTTATGTTCGGAGTAGTGCGCCGGTAGAGAACGACGGATCTCATCCATGGACTATCTATGATTATCATTCGAGTGCTAGGGAAGCCGGTCTGGCAGCCGAAAAAGCAATGGCTAAAATTCTGGTGCTGACGCATTTAATACCGGGCAATGCTCCCGAGCAATATTTCCTTGATGAGGCAAGAAAAGAGTTTAAAGGAGAAATCTTCGTTGGACGCGATCTTATGCGTATTCCCGTTCCGAGTCCTGCTGATCCGGATGATTTTAAATAAAACAATTTAAATCAGTCTGACAGGATTGTAGAATCGAGGTGCGGTCCATTGATTTAGTGAAATATCTTTTAGCCCTCATTTCTCACGAGTTTTTATGTAAGCGAAGCGACCGAGGCGGTTCGGAGGGCCGTGGGAAACGCGGGCTAGACGGTCTGTTTTGATCCGACTCATCTGCTGAGGACAAAGATATGAAAGCAAGAGTGTATATTTTCTTTATTCTACTGATAGTTGTTTCTGCGGGGATCTCGTATTTGCCGGCGTATGAAGCCATCGTCGGTCCCACGGGTGTCCTCCTTTACGACAAGGATAATTCCTACGGGGGATATACCCTGTTTTCTCCGATGGGAAGCAGGACAGTCTACCTGATAGATATGGAAGGCTATGTCGTCCATACGTGGGAAACAGAATTTACGCCGGGCAGCTATGCGATGCTTCTTGAAAACGGCAACCTCCTTCGCGGCGCGACCCAGCGGGGAGCGCCCGCTCCTATCGGAGGCGCCGCCGGTCTTGTCCAGGAGATTGACTGGGAAGGGAACGTCGTCTGGGAATATAAACTGCTGACTGAAAATGAAGTCCAGCATCACTGCTTTGCCCGCATGCCCAATGGAAACACGCTGATGCTGGCCTTTGAGCGGAAGAGTATAGACGATTTCATAGCCAAAGGCCGGGATCCCCAAAAAATACCAGTGACCGGTCCCGGTTTCGGCGGGAATTTTCAGAACGATTTCTGGGTCGACTTTGTCCGTGAAGTGAATCCGGCCGGGGAAACCGTCTGGGAGTGGCATGTCTGGGACCATGTAGGGATAGGGCCTTATGAGTTCGACATCAATTATACCCTTCCCAATGCAATGAACAATTCGGGCGTTTTCGACTGGACCCATTTCAATGCGGTGGAATATATCGCGGAAACAGACCAGGTCCTTTTAAATTCCCGGAACTTCAGCGAATTCTATATTATTGATCATAAGACCGGTAAGATGGTGTATCGATGGGGGAATCCGAGCGCCTACGGACAGGGAGAAGCTCCTTCCTGGCTGGACAACGGCGATCAGAAAATGTTCGGCAACCATAATGCCACGTATCTCGGACGCAACCGCTTTTTGGTTTTTGACAACGGATCGGAACGGCCGGAAGGAAACCGTTCGGCGGTTATAGAAGTGGATGCAAGAACAGGTAACATCGAATGGCAGTACACAGCGCCGTCGTCCAACAGTTTCTATACGGCACGCCAGGGTGCGGCGCAACGTCTTCCAAATGGCAATACTCTGATTACGTCTTCCAACAGCGGGCACCTGATTGAAGTAACCCAGGACAGGCAGGTTGTATGGGATTATGTAAGCCCAGTTACGGGTCAGGACCAGGTCAACTGTTTCCTGGGAGGCAGCGTATCCGCATTCAATATGATCCACCGTGCCTACAGGTATGGAGCGGACTACCCGGGGCTTCAGGGAAAGGATCTCAGCCGCAAGACATCGCTGGCAAAGAGCTGTCCGGAATTCTACAAGGTCTATAAAACCGATACGCCTCCGCCGGCGAAGAAGAAGGTTCCCGCAAAACGGTAGTAGGGGCGAACCTTGTGTTCGCCCTTTTGTACAAACCACCAAAAAGTGTCCGGGGCGAACCTTCCGCCTTCGCCCCTAGCCGAATCGAAGATTCGGCCGGGCTTCCACCTTCGCCACTAGCCGAAGCTTTGCTTCGGCCAGGCTATGGTGGACAAGTCGGCGGATAAGTTGGTGTTCGCCCTTTTGTATAAACCACCAAAGAGTATCCGTGGCGAACCTAGTGTTCGCCCCTACGTATGTTCGCTTTTGGGGATTATTTCGCTTCTCCTGAGAGGATTGCTTTATAGCCCTTACCGATGTCATTTCTGGCGTCGGAGTACAGGAAGATCGTATCCAGAAACCTGCCCGGTCCGGTAGGCGTGACCAAAAGTTTCACCGTTTGTTTTTGACCGGCGGCAATTTCAATTCCGTCCGAATCTCCCGCAGCGAAGTATTCGGTATCGAACTTTGTGGATACAATCCGGGAAACGGTGAGGGCCGCATCGCCTTCATTCTTTATAACGATTTCCACCTCGTTCTTACGGTCGGCTGCCAGATCCCCTACTTCAGTCTTGCGCGGCTCCACGCTGATGACTCCCATCGGGATAGGGTCCACGTTGCCTATCAAACGTATGACCGTCTCATCTTCGCCGTCGGGGCCCGTAAAGACGCTGACATGCTTGTCGAATTTGCCGGGATATTTGTAGGTCCTGTAATTGATTACGAGTTCGGTACTTTCCCCCGGTTGGAGAATGACGGGGTACGGATTCTCCTCCTGAACGGGGTCGCGCTTCCCGAGCGCAACGCTGGTGCAGGCTCAACTGGCTGCAGCGTTTGAGATTGTCAGGGATTGCTCACTGTTATTGGTGAGAATGACCGTTTTTATTATCGGTGGACCTTCCTTCACTGTACCGTAGTCAATAAGCGATTCACTCACACCGAGATCCGCTGCCGGGCTCCCGCCGGCGAGGAACAGCATACCAAGAATGGTGGATATCAACCGAAGTCTCATTTTCCTTCCTCTAATTCCTTCTAAATCCGGGGCCCTTGCGCCGCATTCTACCTCAGTCTCCGTCCGATCGAGTGAGAATTCATACAAGTAATATCTCTTCACCCTTATCCTGTTGGATTATAACGGGGAACGGGGAACGGGAAACCCAAAACGGGAAACGATATACCTATAGTCGAATGCCTTCTTTGTGTTGTTGATTATTCACCGTGAACCAACTGGGATTTCTTCTCGAAATCGAATTCTTTATCCTGCCCTTCGGTGTGGCATTTGCGGCAGGTATCCTCTCCGGGTTTGATAATGTCTTCAATGCTCAGAGTTTCCGTATGGATCCGTCCGGGGCCGTGGCAGGATTCACACTGGACGTCCTTGAGTTCCGGGGTTAATTCCATGTCGATGAATCCCCCGTCTTCATTGTATGCAACTACATGGCATTGAACACAGCCCGGATTTTCCTGCTTTTCCTCCCCCTGTGTTTTCAAGGTATCGAAGGCGTGGGAATGCGGGGTTGTCTTCCATCCTTCTACCTTATCGGCGTGGCACACTTCACAGGCCGTGTAGCTCAGGTAATCTCCAAGTATTTCACTGCGCCCTGATGTTCCCACTCCCAGGAATATGAGAAAAGAAACAAGAATGACTGTTGATTTCCAACCGGTCATGGGAACTCTCCTCTAACAATTGCAGTCGTCAACGGATTCGATGATGAGATGTTTCTTTAACTGTCGCAAAAGCTGATTATTGATGCCCGGCACATCCAGGAGTTCTTCCATGTCAACGAATTCTCCGTTCTCTTCCCGGAGCTCAATTATTTTTTCTGCGATATCCTTGTTCAGTCCTGGGATCTTGGACAATTCCTCAACAGTTGCTGCATTCAGATTAAGCTTTTCTTTGTTTTCATCCTCTGCGTACACTCCGCAGGTTAGCGCGCTGAAAAGCAGGAACATTGCTATGCAGCCTATGATGTTTTTCATTTTCATACCGAACTCCTTTTACCATCCCAGATAATGATAGCTGTAAAAAACCAGCCATACGGCGGCGGATATCCCGTAAGAAACGATACCACCAAATATTTTCTTTACATATCCCGTTTGTGGGCGATGGGCTTTGAATACACCGAGATGCAGCGCCGCACCGCCGCTGACAATCAATAAAATCATTAAAAATATAAAAACGATCGTCATAAACATGGATGCTTCTCATCTACTAAAACGTTCATATTATATCAGAATCGGAAAGCCCTTATTGTGCCTAAAGAAAGGGATTTATGCTAATGGTTTCCCGTTCAGGGTTCAAGGTTCAAGGTTAAAAACATAAATCTTAAACCCTGAACGCTGAACCCTGAACCCTGAACCCTGAACGCTGAACGCTGAACGCTGAACGCTGAACCCTGAACGCTGAACCCTGAACCCTGAACCCTGAACGCTGAACCCTGAACCCTGAACCTTGAACCCTGAACCCTGAACCTTGAACCCTGAACCCTGAACCCTGAACCCTGAACCTTGAACCCTGAACCTTTTTCTCGCTTTACATCCCCAAACA
>Ga0209536_100015050_pt1 | contig 11057 bp, 11 predicted proteins | sample DeeMarSeWOR28_12_FD_187461 | JGI IMG/M metagenome (GOLD analysis project Ga0209536, IMG submission 187461) | Marine sediment microbial communities from White Oak River estuary, North Carolina - WOR-2-8_12 (SPAdes) (version 2) | ecosystem: Environmental > Aquatic > Marine > Intertidal zone >... | reverse complement strand
GCGGAAACCTTGAGTACCCAGGTCAGGATGCCGGTGCCGGCATAGGCCGCCAGCCAGTGCCAGGCCGCCCGTGAGCGCCCCTGGCGGAACAGCCACAGGCAGCCACCGGCCAGGATCACGGCCAGCAGCAACTGCTGGCCGAACTGGGTCAGGAAGACCATCGTGCTGTCCATCCAGGGCGTGCGCAGCGACTGCAGGGTGTAAAACAGGTAGACATCGAAACTGGCCATGAAACGGCCATGCAGTTCCTGGCGGAAAATCAGCAGCAATGCCCAGAGGGTGAAAAACAACAGCACGGCCAGGGCCGCCAGGCCGCGCGCCTCGGGGTGTTTCGGGTCAAGCAGCGAGCCGGCCAGCGGCTTGATGCGCGGATGGTTGCGACTCCAGTCAAGCAGGCGATCCAGCAGGGCACTGGCCGGGGGCTGCAGCAGCCGCGTGATGCCGCGCATCAGCTCGATGCACAGCCAGGTGATACCGGCGATGACCACCAGCAGGACGACGAGGCGCCCGGCGACCTCGGCGGCCAGTCCCAGTGATGCGCCGAACACCATGCCTGGCAGGATGTAGGCCGGCGCCCACAGTATCGAAGCGACGATATCGACAGCGAGGAAACGCGCCACCGGCATTTCCATCATGCCGGCGATGGCGGGGATGACGGGGCGCACCGGGCCGACGAAGCGTGCCATGAACACGCTCTTACCGCCATGGCGGAAAAAGAAATCGGTACCGCGGTTCACCATGGCAGGGTAGCGCCGCAGCGGCCACATGACACGCAGTCGCTGGTGATAGTGCCGACCGATCAGGAAGCTGATGGTGTCGCCGGCGATGGCGCCGGCGATGGTCCAGAGCATGATGGGCACCAGGGGCAGGTTGCCGGTGGCGATCAGGGCGCCGGCGCCGAACAGCAGGAAGGCGCCCGGGATCAGCAGGCCGATGACGATCAGCGATTCCAGCAGGGCGATGAGGAAGACCACCAGCCCGGCCAGCACGGGGTGCAGGGTGACCCAGTCGAGGATGGCCTGCAGCAGGCTATCCATGACGTGCGAGGTGCGGGGCGCTGGCTGTCTGCTCCACGGGGTGCCCGGGGTCAGAGTGTGGCGAATACCTGCCCGGCGGCGGCCAGCGTCTCGTCGATGATGGCATCCGTGTGGGTCGACGAGACGAAGCCGGCCTCGTAGGCCGAGGGGGCCAGGTAGACACCGGCCTTGAGCATGCCATGGTAGAAGCGCTGGAAGCGATCGAGGTCGCAGCGCGTCACCTGCTCGAAGCGTGTGACCGGCGACTCGTCGGTGAAGAAGAACCCGAACATGCCGCCGACCTGGTTGGTGGCGAGGGGGATGCCGGCGGCATCGGCCCGCGATTGCAGCCCGTCCACCAGCCGCCTTGCCGCGGCGTCCAGACCGGCATGGAAGCCGTCGGCCGAGGCCAGTTCCAGAGTCGTCAGGCCCGCGGCCAGGGCGATCGGGTTGCCCGACAGGGTACCGGCCTGGTAGACCGGCCCAAGCGGTGCGATGTGTTCCATGATGTCGCGCCGGCCGCCGAAGGCGCCGACGGGCAGGCCGCCGCCAATCACCTTGCCCAGCGTCGTCAGGTCGGGGCTGACGCCGTAGTGTTCCTGTGCGCCGCCACGCGCCACGCGGAAGCCGGTCATGACCTCGTCGAATATCAGCACGCTCCCGTGCTTGCTGCAGAGTTCGCGCAGGCCTTCGAGGAAGCCGGGGACCGGCGGGATGCAGTTCATGTTGCCGGCGACCGGCTCGACGATGACCGCGGCGATCTCGCCGCCGACCTGGCGGAAGGCCTCGGCGACGCTGTCGAGGTCGTTGTAGGTCAGCGTCATGGTGTGCTCGGCAACGCTCGCCGGTACCCCGGGCGAGGTCGGCACGCCCAGGGTCAGGGTGCCGGAGCCGGCCTTCACCAGCAGGGCGTCGGAATGGCCATGGTAGCAGCCCTCGAACTTGACGATGCGGTCGTGTCCGGTGAAGCCGCGTGCCAGCCGGATGGCGCTCATGGTGGCCTCTGTGCCGGAGTTGACCATGCGCACCAGTTCCATCGACGGAACCAGGCGGCAGAGCGTGTCCGCCATGCGGGTCTCGATTTCCGTTGGCGCGCCGTAACCCAGGCCCTGCGCGGCGGCCTCCTGCACGGCGTGGATAACCTCGGGGTGGGCGTGTCCCGCGATCATCGGTCCCCAGGAACCGACGTAGTCGATGTAGCGTTTGCCGTCGACGTCCACCAGGCAGGGGCCCTCGCCGCTGGCGAAGAACACCGGGTCGCCGCCGACGCCGCGAAAGGCGCGTACCGGTGAATTCACGCCGCCGGGGATGTGCCGGCAGGCAGCCTGGAAGTCGTCGTGTGAGCGGGTCATGGTGAGGGTCCTTGTTGTCGCGGCGTGTTCAGTGCGGCTGCATTGTCTCATCTTGGTGCAGGGGAGGAATAGTAAACAAACCCGGGTGGTCACGGAAGCAGACGTCAGGCGGCAGGAAAGGTATCAACTGGTGTAGGAGCGAATTCATTCGCGATTGATTTATTCTGAAAATCAGACCCATCGCGGCTGAAGCCGCTCCTACCCCATGTACAGATCCGCAGGTCGGGTTAGCCCGCAGGGCGTAACCCGACGGGGTTGTCCCCTCACGACACAGGCGCACGATCCGACCCGCAGCAATTCGGGGTTCAGTCAAACAAAGCCGCATAACGCCGTGCTGCCGCCTCGACATCCGGCTGGGCGAAGACGCCGTGGATGACGGCGAGCAGGTCGGCGCCGGCGCTGATGAGTTCCGCACCGTTCTCCGGTGTAATGCCGCCGATGGCGACAATGGGCAGGTCGAGCCTGCGTCTCGCCTCCGTGAGCAGGGCGGGCGTGGCCTGCACGGCGGCCGGCTTGGTGCTCGAGGGAAAAAACCGGCCGAAGGCGACGTAATCGGCGCCGCCATCCGCCGCCTCGCAGGCCAGTTCCAGCCGGTTGTAGCAGGAGACGCCGATGATGGCAGAGGGGCCGAGCTGACGGCGCGCCGCCTGCAGGCCGGTGTCATGCTCGCCGAGGTGCACACCGGCCGCGCCGACGGCCGTGGCCAGCGGCACGTCGTCGTTGATGATCAGGGGAATGCTGTGGCGCTCGCAGAGCGTCGCCAGCGTGGCTGCCTGGCGCCGTCGCTCGGCCGCGGCGAGCTGCTTGTCACGGTACTGGATGACCCGGGCGCCACCCCGGATGGCCTGCTCCACGCGTTCGAGCAGCACGTCGTCGGCCAGCAGCCCCGTGTCGGTGATGGCATACAGGCCGCGCCTCACGCTAGCCGTCATCGTCCCGGGTCCAGAAGAGGCGGTTCGGCAGCTGCTGACCCAGGCCGGGGCGGTAACCCTGCCGGAGTGCGTTCCAGGTGTAGTCCTGTGCCTCGTGGGCGGCGGCGAAGGGATCGAGTCCACGTGCCAGCAGGCCGGCCAGGCTGGATGCCAGCGTACATCCCGAACCGTGGTAGCTGCCGGGTAGCCTCTCCCAGGTGAATGTCTCCAGCAGGCGGTCCTCGTGGTACAGCCGGTTGTTGACATGCCGGCTGTCCTCGTGCGTGCCGGTGACCAGCACATAGTCCGTGCCTGCATCGAGCAGTGACAGGGCACAGGCGTCGAGGGTGTCCGCACCCCGCGCCAGGGCACGCGCCTCGGGGCTGTTCGGCGTCAGCACGGTGGTCATGGGCAACAGCAGCACCTGCATGGCCTCTATGAGCTCCGGCCCGCCGAGACCGGTACCGCAGCCGCTGGCCAGCACCGGGTCGAACACCACCGGAATCTCCGGGTAGTCGTTGAGGATGGTGTGGATCGCCTCGATGTTCTCGACACTGCCGAGCATGCCCAGCTTGAAGGTGGCAACCGGCATGTCTTCCAGTACCGCGCGGGCCTGGGCGATGAGTTCGACCGCATCCAGCGGCCGGAAATCCTGGACATCGCGGGTGTCCTGGACGGTCAGGGCGGTGATAACGGTGGCGGCGTGGCAGCCCTGGCTCGCCAGGGCCTCGATATCCGCCTGGATGCCGGCCCCGCCGCTGGGGTCATGACCGGCAAAGACAAGCACAACGGGAGGTGATTTCATCCTGTCATCTGTGGCAGGTAAGCAACAACAAAAGCATAGGCAAGGTGGTGCCATTAATAAAGCAAATGTTCCCCGGATCTGTGTCAGGTTTCAGGCGTCAGGAACCGGATGAAACGAAAAAAGACCGGCGCCGTTGCCTGTCTATCGCTGCAGCAGGCCGGTACAATGCGCCACTTTCCGGCAACGGCAATGCTGAAGAGGTAAATCATGGCTGATTACAAGGAATACATGTGCGTGGTGTGCGGCTTTGTCTACAGCGAGGCGGATGGCTTGCCCGAGGAAGGCTTTCCACCGGGCACGCGCTGGGCGGACATCCCGGCGAACTGGGTGTGCCCGGAATGCGGTGCCTCCAAGGAGGATTTCGAGATGGTCCAGATCTGACACCCCGTGGATTCGCGGGGCAGGTCGATGCGGCAGCCCGCGAAGAATTGACTACACTCAATGGTAAGCGACCAGTCCGGCTCGGGGACATATCCACCTGATACACGGGGCCTGAGGCATTTGCATTTGAACAGAGCAATGGAAACCATTTCCGAGAAACTTTCAGAGATGGCGATGGCGGCCAAGGACTTCTGCGGGCTGATCAGCGAGCACGACCATTCCCGGGAGTCCTGGCTGGAGGAACTGTATGCGCTGCTGCCGCGCCTGCACTCCGCCGTGACGGCGCTGAAGTCTCACGACGTCAATGACCTGCCCGTGCCGGAAATCGACCTGGACGAGCGCTTTGACCTCTACAGCCGGCTGCGCCAGCAGCTCGGTGAACGTGACAGCTACTGGCTCGAGTTCGACGCCTCGCCGGAACAGATGAACATGTCCGGCAGCCTGGCGGATGATCTTACCGATATCTACTTCGACCTGCTGCATGGTCTGCAACTGCTCGACGAGGCCTGGCCGCAGCGCGCGGCCGAGGTCTGGCAGATGACCTACCGCATGCACTGGGGACAACACCTCGTTGATGCCGAGCGACACCTGTACGCCCTCAAGGTGCGCAACCAGCTGCGGTTGAATTAGCCCGCATTTCTCACCAGGCGGCGCGGAATAATGATAGGGCACTGGTCCGTTTGATGAATCTCGTATGATCGAAAATACCGGGTGTTTTTCAAGCCTGCCTATCACGGTTCAGGCTGGTCTTCGTGTCCGTTGGCTGGCTCTTCACTCAAACCGTAGCTACGGCTACGCTTTTCGCTCCACAGCGGCGCTTACGAACACGAATCCTGCGCCTGCTCCCGTGATCCCGGTGAGAAATGCGGGCTAGGCCTGAGCATTGCCCTGCTCCTGCTCGGCATGAAATTCTTCCAGGAAGCCCTGCACACCCTGCCGCTGGTTTTCCAGATGAAGGAGGCGAACCTGGTGCTGGTGACGCTGTCGCTGGTCGACATGGCACTGGTCGGCGGCCTGCTGGTGATGGTCATGCTGAGCGGCTACGAGAACTTCGTCTCGCGCATCGACGTCTCCGGGGAAAAGGAAAAGCTTTCCTGGCTGGGCAAGCTGGATTCCGGTTCACTCAAGCAGAAGGTGGCGGCCTCCATTGTGGCCATCTCCTCGATTCACCTGCTCAAGGCCTTCATGGGCGTGCCCGTCATCAGCAGCGACAAGCTGATGTGGTACGTCATCATCCACTTGACTTTTATTCTGTCGGCCCTCGGCATGGCCTATGTCGACCGCATGAACCGCGCCAGCTAGCCCGCATATTGCACCAGCCGTATTAGGGGCGAACCATAAGCACATGTTAGAGACGCGAATTATGTCAATTTCCGCGTTCCCGTTGCGAATAAAACTATGTAACCGCCCCGAATACTGTCCCGATCCTGGCTTGTCCAGGCACGCCTGGACTGGCTCTTCACGCAAGTCATAGCGACGGCTATGCCTTGCCCTCCAGAGCGGCGTCCAGCCGCACCTGTCCAGCGCCAGCTTCCGGGACGCTGGTGTAATATGCGGGCTAACACTCTGCATTACCCATAAAAAAGGCCCCTCGTCGAGGGGCCTTCGTGTTTCCGGCTGCGGCCGGCAAGCCCCGGCCGGCCGCGCTCAGTCCTCTTCCACCAGCTGAATGGTGTCCATGGCCGCGGCGTACTGATCGACGTCGCCGGAATCCAGCTTGATCATCAGGCGCACCTCGTTGGCCGAGTCGGCATAGTGCAGCGCGTCGTCGTAGGTGATCTCGCCTTCCTTGTAGAGATTGAACAGCGCCTGGTCGAAGGTGATCATGCCCTGCTGGCCGGACTGCTTCATCAGGTCCTTCAGCTTGTGTATCTCGCCCTTGCGGATGAGATCGTGTGCCAGCGGCGTACCGAGCAGGATCTCGACACACACCCGCCGGCCATTGCCGTCGGCCCGCGGGATCAGCTGTTGCGCGATAAACGCCTTCAGGTTCATGGAGAGGTCCATGAACAGCTGGGGATGCCGGTCCTCGGGGAAGAAGTTGACGATGCGGTCCATCGCCTGGTTGGCGTTGTTGGCATGCAGCGTCGCCATGCACAGGTGGCCGGTCTCGGCGAAGGCAATGGCGTAATCCATGGTCTCGCGGTCACGGATCTCGCCGAGCAGGATCACATCCGGCGCCTGGCGCAGGGTGTTTTTCAGTGCCACCTTGTAGGACTCGGTGTCGATACCCACCTCGCGCTGGGTGATGATGCACTTGTCGTGCTCGTGCACGAACTCGATCGGATCCTCGATGGTGACGATGTGCCCGGAGCCGTTCTGGTTGCGGTAGCCGATCATCGAGGCCAGCGAGGTCGACTTACCGGTGCCGGTTGCACCGATGAAAATGATCAGGCCGCGCTTGGTCATCGACAGGTTCTTGATGATCGGCGGCAGCTTCAGCTCCTCGATGGTCGGGATGTAGGTCTCGATGCGCCGCAGGATGACACCTGGATGGTTGCGCTGGTAGAAGGCGCTGGCACGGAAACGACCAATGCCATCCTCGCTGACGGCGAACTGGCACTCACGGGTCGCGTCGAATTCGTCGCGCTGCGCCGATGTCATCATGCTCAGCACGATTTCCTCGGCCTGCTCCGGCGTGAGCACATTCTGCGAGATCGGGGCAATCCGCCCGTCGACCTTCATGCTGGGCGGCAGCCCGACCGTGATGAAGAGGTCGGATGCCTTCTTCTCTTTCATCATCTTGAGTAGTGAAGATACGTCCATAACCTTTACCCCGGTTGAATTACTGGAAGGTGTCCTTGTTGGCAGCGCGCCGGCGTGCATCCTGCTTGCTGATCAGGCCGCGGGCCAGCAGGTCCTGCAGATACTGGTCGAGCGTGATCATGCCGGCAGCCTGACCGGTCTGGATGGCCGAGTACATCTGGGCCACCTTGTCCTCGCGGATGAGGTTGCGGATCGCCGGCGTGCCGATCATGATTTCCCATGCCGCGATGCGCCCGCCGCCGATCTTCTTCAGCAGCGTCTGGGAGATAACCGCACGCAGCGACTCCGACAGCATGGAGCGCACCATGGTCTTCTCCGCCGCCGGAAACACGTCGATGACACGGTCGATGGTCTTGGCCGCCGAGCTGGTGTGCAGCGTGCCGAACACGAGGTGGCCGGTCTCGGCCGCGGTCAGCGCCAGCCGGATGGTCTCCAGGTCGCGCATCTCGCCCACCAGGATGATATCGGGGTCCTCGCGCAGCGCCGAGCGCAGCGCCTCGTTGAAGCCGTGGGTATCGCGGTGCACCTCGCGCTGGTTGACCAGGCATTTCTTGCTCTGGTGCACAAACTCGATGGGGTCCTCGATGGTGAGGATATGCGCGTAGGCCTTGTTGTTGAGGTAATCCATCATGGCGGCCAGCGTGGTCGACTTGCCGGAGCCGGTCGGCCCCGTCACCAGCACCAGGCCGCGCGGGTTGTCGGAGATGTTCTTGAAAATCGGCGGTGTGCCCAGGTCCTCGAGGCTGAGGATCTCGGAGGGAATGGTACGGAACACCGCACCGGCACCCCGGTTGTGATTGAAGGCGTTGACGCGGAAGCGGGCCAGGTCCGGTATCTCGAAGGAAAAGTCGGTCTCGAAGAATTCCTCGTAATCCTTGCGCTGCTTGTCGTTCATGATGTCGTAGACAAGCCCGTGCACCGTTTTATGATCGAGCGACGGAACGTTGACCTTTCGCATGTCCCCATCCACTCGGATCATAGGCGGCATGCCCGCGGACAGATGCAGGTCCGATGCGCCGTTTTTCACACTAAAGGTCAGTAACTCAGCTATATCCATGCCTGCTCCCTCAGGTTTCTCTACTGGTCAATGGTGTATCGACAACGAAACGGGATACTTGATCTGCGCCATGGTAACGGCGATCGCAGGCACCGGCCGTCGCGAATGCATAACCGGGAATCACCCTGCAGGGACATAGTTCGCTGTCACCCCCTCAATGACGCTCACCCGTCCGGAGTATGCCGCATTGAGCCAATTAAGCAAGGGAAACCCGGGCACAGCTGCACACTTGTCGGGCGGCGCGCCCATCCTGTATTGTCGATTCCATGACTGATTCCACACTTGCATTTATCGGCGGCGGCAACATGGCGGGCAGCCTGATCGGCGGGCTGGTCACCGATGGCTGGGACCCCGGCCGCATCCGGGTGGCCGACCCCGACGCGGGTCGAACGAAACAGCTGGCTGAGCGTTTTTCCGTTATCACCTCCCTGGACAACACCGAGGTGATCGAGGGCGCCGATGCCGTGATACTTGCCGTCAAGCCACAGCAGCTTCACGGGGTCGCCAGCCAGATCGCGCCGGCGATCCACCGGCAGCAGCCGGTGGTGATATCCATCGCGGCGGGTATCCGCGAAACCTCCCTGCGCGACTGGCTTGGGGAAGGCACGGCAATCGTACGCTGCATGCCGAACACGCCGGCCATGGTCCAGAGCGGCGCCACAGCGCTGTACGCCAACACCCGGGTCAGCGAGGCACAGCGCAGCCTGGCCGAATCGGTGCTGCGAGCGGTGGGCCTGGCACTCTGGGTGGACGATGAAGACCAGATGGATGCGGTAACCGCACTGTCCGGCAGCGGACCGGCCTACTTTTTCCTCTTTATGGAGGCGTTGCAGGAGGCCGGCACCCGGCTGGGGCTGGAATCCGGCACCGCGCGCCTGCTCGCCCTGCAAACCGCGTTCGGCGCCGCCAAGATGGCACTGGAGAGCCGGGAGGATGCCGCCACCCTCAGGCGCCAGGTCACTTCCCCCGGCGGCACGACAGAACGCGCCATCGAGGTATTCCGGCAGGAGGGACTGGAGGACATCGTCCTCAAGGCACTGCAGGCCGCCGCCGGCCGCTCCCGCGAACTCGCCCTGGAACTTGGCGGAGACGCGTCCTGACCCATGAGTGGCAACTACCTGACCAACCCGCTGGAATTCCTCATCAGCACCCTGTTCGGCCTCTACATCCTGGCCTTCATGCTGCGTTTCCTGCTCGGTGCGGTACGGGCCGATTTTTACAACCCGGTCAGCCAGTTCCTGGTGCGCATTACCAACCCCCTGCTGGTGCCACTGCGCAAGGTACTGCCCGGCATCGGCAAGCTCGACACCGCGGCCGTGGTAATCATGCTGATACTGCAGTTCACCGCCCTGTCCCTGATCGTCCTGCTGCGCGGTAGCGGTTTTCCCTTGCCGGCGCTGCTGCTGGCCACGGTTGCCGAGCTGGTCGCACTGCTACTCAACGTCTACATGGTTGCAATCATCGTGCAGGTCATCATCAGTTGGGTAAACCCCGGCAGCTACAATCCCGTCACGGGGCTGCTCTACAGCCTGACCGAGCCGGTGATGGGACCTATCCGGAAACTGCTGCCGCCGCTTTCCGGCATTGACCTGTCGCCGCTGTTTGCACTCATCGGCCTGCAGGTACTGAAAATGCTGATATTGCCGCTGCTGGGCTGAAGCACGGCAGGCCGGCCTGGTAGCAATGTCAGTGCAGCAACCCTGCTAGCGCGCTGTCCATCCAGCCGCGCGCGGCGCTCGACGGCCATGATATGCGACCTGGGGAGTACACCCATGGAGAACAAGCCGAGACCGACCCGACCTCATGCCGCAGTTCTGCTCGGCTGCCTGCTGTGTCTGGTGACGGTCTTCGGCCAGGCGGATGACACCAAGGATTTCGGTCAGTACGTCGTGCATTTCAACGCCCTGCCCACCGATCTGCTGCCGGCCCGCGTGGCCCGCGAGTTTCGCATCACCCGTCACAATAACCGCGGCATGGTCAACATCACGGTCCTTCGCAAGTTGCTTGGCAGCCCGGGCCAGCCGGTACACGCTTTCGTGGATGTAACCGGCACCAGCCAGGCAGGCCGGTCCTGGCAGATACCGGTTCGCGAGGTGCGCGAAGGCAAGGCCATTTACTACATCGGCGAATTCGGCATCAGCAACGGCGAAACAATCGACTTCGATGTGCGCGTGCGCCCTCAGGGCACACCCGACACCCTGCAGCTCGAGTTCAGCCAGACATTCCATGCCGGCTGAAACGCTCGGCTCTCACCGGTATACGGCGCCGTGCGCGCGCATGGCACAGACTGCTGTATCCCGACCACATGAATAAAGTGAATTCACAGACAGTCGCTCCCGGCGGCTCCACTGCAGCCGCTCGCGCCGTGCTTGGTCCCGCAGATGGCCGCTGACGATTCCCGTGCGCACGACTGGCGCGCCGCGATCGCGGTCTATACCCGACCGCGCGTGGTCGGCATGGTGTTTCTCGGTTTCGCCGCCGGTCTGCCGTTCCTGCTGGTATTCACCACCCTCTCGGCCTGGCTGACCAAGTCCGGCGTTGATCGGACCACCATCGGGTTTTTCAGCTGGATCGGCATCACCTATTCCATCAAGTTCTTCTGGGCACCCGTGGTAGACCGCCTGCCGCTGCCGCTGCTGACCCGGCTGCTCGGTAAACGCCGCAGCTGGATGCTGGCCGCCCAGATTTGCATCGCCATGGGGCTGTCCGGCATGGCGCTGACCGACCCGGGCGCCAACCTGACCCAGCTGACCCTGTTTGCCCTGCTGG
>Ga0209536_100015049_pt1 | contig 11058 bp, 13 predicted proteins | sample DeeMarSeWOR28_12_FD_187461 | JGI IMG/M metagenome (GOLD analysis project Ga0209536, IMG submission 187461) | Marine sediment microbial communities from White Oak River estuary, North Carolina - WOR-2-8_12 (SPAdes) (version 2) | ecosystem: Environmental > Aquatic > Marine > Intertidal zone >... | reverse complement strand
CTTGGATGGATGAAGGCAAATTTGTTGTATTTATTTCAACCTTGATTTTTAGGTTTATTTCCATTTATAATTGAAGCCAGTCGGAAGCGTAACACCCTGGTCTCTTTGAATTAACAATAACACATTTAAGTAAGTATTCTTGTAATATAAGGAGAAGTCAATGGCTCTTGCTCCCGAAGAATTCCTCAAAGATAAATTGAGTCCGGATGCATTCAGCAAACTAATACGCCTGCAAAATCAGAAATTACTTGAATTTATTAGCGAATTTATTAAAAGATGTAATCCCGCATCGGTTTTCGTTTGTACCGATGATACCGAAGATATTGAATATATCAGGAAGTGTTCATTACAAAATGGTGAAGAGAAGGCTCTGGCTATCTCGGGACACACCGTTCATTTTGATAACTATTTTGATCAGGCACGGGATAAAAATCATACAGCAATTTTGCTACCTGACGGAAGAAAACTTGATGAAAAAATCAGCACCATGGACCGGGCAACAGGATTAGCTGACGTTCAGGGTATTATGCAAAATATCATGAAGGGCAAAGAGATGATTGTGCGGTTTTTCTGCCTAGGCCCGAATGCGTCCCCCTTTTCAATACCTGCTGTTCAGATTACCGATTCTGCTTACGTAGCACACAGCGAAGACCTTTTGTATCGACCCGGATACCGTGAATTTCTCAGGCTGGGAAATTCTGCACGTTTCTTCAAATTTATTCATTCTCAGGGTGAGTTGGATGAACGACATACCTGTAAAAATTTGGACCAGCGAAGGGTTTACATCGATCTGGAGGAGGAAACTGTTTACAGTGCCAATACCCAATATGGTGGAAATTCTATCGGTTTGAAGAAACTTGCCATGCGACTGGCCATTCATCGGGCCTCTAAAGAAGGCTGGTTGACCGAGCATATGTTGATCATGGCAATCCATGGACCGGCTGGGCGTTCCACATATTTCACGGGGGCATTTCCCTCCCTCTGTGGCAAAACTTCCACTGCCATGCTCGAGGGTGAAACAATTGTGGGTGATGATATTGCATATCTTCACAAGAATGATGGTGAGGTACGGGCCGTCAATGTTGAAAAAGGAATATTTGGGATCATCATGGGTATTAATTCCAAGGACGATCCCATCCAGTGGAACGCGCTTCACTCACCCAACGAGGTAATTTTTTCTAATATACTTGTAACGTCCGAGCTAAATGCCTATTGGGTTGGCAAAGACGCAGAGATGCCACAGAAAGGAGAAAATCACTCCGGTGAGTGGTGGAAGGGTAAACAAGATAACGCCGGCCGGGAAATTCCCGCGTCTCACCCCAATGCCCGTTTTACTATTTCTTTAGATACCATGCAGAATCTGGATAAAGCCGCACATGACCCTGCGGGTGTTCCGATCTCTGGCATCGTCTATGGTGGGAGAGATGCGGATACTTCGGTTCCGGTGGAGGAGGCGTTCCATTGGAACCATGGAATCGTTATCAAAGGGGCAGCACTGGAATCCGAAACCACTGCAGCAACTCTGGGAAAGGAGGGAGTAAGGCAGTTTAATCCGATGTCGAATCTGGACTTTCTGTCCATTTCCATCGGAAATTATGTAAGAATTAATTTGGATTTTGGTAAAGATCTGAAAAAATTCCCAACGATTTTCGCCGTAAATTACTTTTTACTAGATGAAAATGGTAAATTCCTGAATGAGAAAAATGATAAGAAAGTCTGGTATCGTTGGATGGAGCTTCGGGTAAATGGAGAAGTTGAGACTATTGAAACACCCACCGGACGAATTCCCCGGTACGAGGATCTAAAAGCTCTCTTCAGATCGATATTGGATAAGGATTATACGCAGAGTGATTATACCAAACAGTTTACCGTCAGAATTCCTGAAAATCTCAGTAAGATTGAGCGGATTGTAGACATTTATAATGATATTCTGGATACCCCTGAAGAAATTTTTAAGGAACTGGCCGCGCAAAAGGACCGGTTACAGACAGCTCAAAAGAAATATGGAGATTATATTACACCCCAGCAATTGAGTTGATTTCTGCCCCGGTCATTTTGTGTTCTGCGAAAGAAGAAAACCGATTCTGCTTTAAAAATCAAGTCTTTAAAAAGGCTTGATTTCAGTTTCAGTCACTTTTAAATTCAAAAGCTTGAATATAAAGATCATCCATGGCGAAAATACTTGCGATTGCAAACCAGAAAGGCGGGGTTGGAAAAACAACCACTGCGGTCAACCTTGCATCATGTCTGGCGATTGCGGAAAAAAAAACTTTATTGATTGATATTGATCCTCAAGCTAATGCTACCTCCGGATTGGGTGTAGATTCTCGTACCCTGCCGATTAGCATTTATGATGTCATTATCAATAAAGAATCGGTGTCTACTGCTTTGCTCAATACGAAAGTCCCTAATTTGGATTTACTGCCCTCTCATATCAATCTGGTAGGTGCAGAGGTAGAGCTTGTTCAGGTAATTGCCCGGGAGCAACTCCTTCGTGAAGCCGTTAAAACGATTAAAGATGCATTTGATTTTATCATTATAGACTGTCCCCCTTCTCTGGGAATTCTAACCTTGAACGCTCTTACGGCAGCAGATGGGGTTCTTATCCCGATTCAATGCGAGTATTATGCCCTGGAGGGTCTGAGTCAGCTTTTAAACACGGTGAAATTAGTGCAAAAACACCTCAATGAACAGTTGACTATCTATGGTGTGCTTCTTACCATGTACGATAACCGTCTGAATCTCTGCAATCAGGTTGCGGGAGAGGTACGAAATTTTTTTAAAGATAAAGTTTATGATACCATTATTGCCCGGAATGTCCGATTAAGTGAAGCCCCAAGTTTTGGACTTCCCATCTTAATGTATGATGCCACGTCATCGGGGGCTACCAACTACATGAAGCTTGCAGAGGAGTTATTGGCTGATGAAATCTAAAACCAGATTGGGTAAAGGCCTTGAAGCTCTGATTTCCACGCCGGTGGATCAGATTACGCCAAAAATGAGAAAAACCCTGCATGAGATCGATGTGGCCCTGGTAGATCCAAACCCATTTCAACCCAGGATGGAAATGGATCAGGATGCTTTCGAAGAATTGAAAAAGTCAGTGCGGGAAAAGGGGATCATTCAACCGGTTGCGGTTCGGCCCAGTTCAAACGGGCGATTTCAGTTAATCGCCGGGGAGAGAAGGTTAAAAGCCGCAATTGCCGTGGGATTAAAGGGAATTCCGGCTTATGTTCTGGATGTCTCCAGCGATGAGGATATGCTGGAGCTGTCGCTCATCGAAAATGTCCAACGGGAACACCTGAATCCCATTGACCTGGCTAATGGTTATCAGCGGCTCATTGATGAAATTCAGCTGACTCAGGAGGAGGTAGCGGAGAAAATTGGAAAGGACAGGGCTACAGTTGCCAATATAATTCGCCTGCTTAAGTTACCTGAAAGAATTCAGGATAGTCTGAAAAAAGGCGAAATCAAAGAAGGGCATGCGCGCGCAATCTTGGGATTGACCGATCCAAATCATCAACTTGAGTTGTGGAAAAAAACGGTTAAAAACGGTTTCTCGGTGAGGAAGGTCGAAGAAGAAGTGAAAAAATGGCGCGACGGTTCTCCTCAGCATCATTTACAAAAAATGGCACGAAAAAAATCACCCTTTATCAGCCGCACCGAAAATAACCTTCGTGAAAAATTTGGGACCCAGGTTAAAGTCCGAACAAAGCGCGATGGAGGAGCAATTGAAATTTTTTTCTATTCTCGCGAAGATTTAGACCGATTATTGGAACTGTTCGATGAAATAAAGGTTTGAGAGCAAGAATACGTATAAAAAAAGGATATAAAGGTGGCACATAAGAAGCATAAAAAGAAGTTTCTCAATATTATATTAATTCCTGATGACGAATCGAATGCAAAAAATTTTAGAATTCGTTTTTCTGTGCTCACCGCAGGCTTACTGCTTATCATATTCATCTTCGTTGGCATCGTTATTGGTGCATTCACTTATGGTCAATTGCTGCAGAAAGCCTATGAAAATATCAGCCTGAGACAGCAAAATGAACAGCTGTTACAGCAGCTCCAGAAAGTGAATGAATTGACGACCGAACTGGATAATTTGAAAGGGTACGGGAAGAAGGTTCGCAATAGTCTGATTGGCTATGTCAATCTTCAGGGCAATCCCGATGAAGTCGCTTCGGATTCAGACGAAGATTCCGGATCGAATCAATTTCTCTTTTCAATCTTTACCTCCATACCATTGAAGGCGCCTGTAACCGGATTTTTAAGTCAGGACTTTAACCAGAATATTCACAACGGAGTGGATATTGTGGCACCGGAGGGAACGCCCATTGTCTCCTCCGGTAATGGCGTTATTTTATTTTCCGGCTGGACCACTGATGGAGGAAACACCATTGTGATTGGACATAAGGGGGGATACTATTCCTACTATAAACACAATTTACGAAATCTGGTTTACGAGAATCAGTCGGTTGAACAGGGTGAGGTTATTGGATATTTAGGAAATTCCGGTCAAAAGTCTTATGGGCCGCACCTCCATTTTGAGATTTGGAAAGATGGTGCCCCCATTGATCCTAGATTGTTAGTTTTAGATCTTAACAAATAGAATTATTTCTGAGGAGAGTACACGCATGGCATTAAAAACAAAAGATGTGGAAAATGATTTCAAACAATCCAATGAGCTGAATTTTATTGGGAGTGGTACCTATGTAGAAGGCTCCATAGAAGCAAAGGGAAGCCTTCGTATAGATGGCCGTGTGAAGGGTGCTGTTAGAGCTGCCGATACTTTAACTATCGGTGCAAAAGGTGAAGTTTCAGGCGAAGTTCATGCCCGCATGGCCGTGGTTGGAGGTAAAGTTGAAGGGGATATCCGGGTGGAAGAAAAATTGGTTTTAGAAGCAAATTCGATCCTGGTCGGGAACTTAAAAGCTAAGAAACTTGTGATTGATGATGGTGCAGTTTTTCAGGGTAAATCGGATATGGGTGCTTCCAAATCCATGAAATCCTCACCCGCGCCCATGCCATTCCAGCCTGCGGGAGATAATGCGGATGACCAAGAATCCGCTGAGAAAAAATAACAGGAAATCCCTGGATAGCCAGAATAACGATTACAATTACGTTGTTGATGCATACCGCAAGCTCGCACCATACATGAACATCGGAATGGTGTGGGCAATTGCCGTCATCGTATTCACTTGGATCGGCCTCAAACTCGATGAAAAATGGAACTCCAGTCCCTGGCTCACCTTAACGGGGGCGATTTTCGGGATTATTACCGGATTTTATCATTTCATTAAAACGGTAATGACCCAGGAAAAGAAAAAATAGTTCTTGGTCTTCCAAAAGACTCTAGCCAATTTTACTGGGAATTTCTTTAACAGGCCCTAAAATACAATCATACTTTCTTTTGAAATGAAGTTTTGGAATTTTTTTAAAAAGGGTTTTCTTTTATTTTTGTTTTTTGCGATATTTTTAACCTTTTCAGCGGTATTTGGTCTCGCAGATGGGGTGATTTCTGCGGGCTGGATTGGCCTCGGACTTTCGTTCATAAATTATCTTGCAGGCGGTGCTATAATTTCCTGGGGCGTGACCAAATCAGATAAAAAATTTTATAGTGCATTTTTCGGGGGCATGATTGGCCGTTTTGTAGCGTTATTTGCCCTGCTGTTTGTCTGTATTAAAATCTTTAAAATTCAGCAGTTTGCAATTTTAATTTCATTATTGATTACTTATTTCAGTTTTTTAGCCATAGAAATCTGGATTATTTACCGCTCTTCTCTGGCAAGAGGGAATACATAAATGTCTTATTCTACAACAGTTGCTGAGACAGCAGAGAAACATGAACAAACCGGATTGGGTGATTTTATTATTCATCATATCCAGGATTCCCCGGATTGGAATGTGCTTGGATACCATATTCACCTGCCTGCCTTCAAACCTATTCATCTCTTTGGAATTGAGCTGGACCTGTCCATTACTCAGCATGTCGTTATGATGTGGATCGCCTCTCTGATTCTCATCATTACCTTTGGACTGTTGTTTCGTAAGCGAAAACTGGTTCCCACCGGATTTGGTGCGATCCTGGAAACCATGGTATTATTCGTACGGGATGAGATTGCGGTTCCCAATATCGGTTTGAAAGATGGGAAAAAACTCACCCCGCTTCTGGCCACCATGTTTTTCTTTATCCTTACTTGCAATCTCATGGGATTGATTCCACTTTTTACTACGGCCACTGGAAATATAACGGTTACAGCCTCCCTGGCCATTATTACTTTTTTAAGCACTCAGGTTATGGGAATGGTCAAAAATGGGGTAATCGGTTACTGGAAAAGCATGGTGCCCCATGGCATCCCGTTTCCACTTTTATTTATCATCGTACCGATTGAGATTTTTGGTCTGTTTACAAAACCTTTCGCTCTGGCCATGCGGTTGTTTGCGAATATGATTGCCGGGCATACAGTTATCTATGCTCTGATTGGTTTAATAATCGCAATTGGTAGTTATTTTGTATCGCCTTTTGCCATTGGTTTTGCGCTGTTTATTAATTTTCTGGAAATCCTTGTTGCCTTTATACAGGCATATATTTTTACGATGTTGTCATCCCTTTTCATTGGGATGGCTATGCATCCGGAACATTGATTGATTCAATTATTCATTTAAACTTAAAGAAAAAGGAGAACATAATGGGTGATCTTGCTCTAGCTTATCTAGCTGCGGGACTTGGCGCGGCTATTGTTGCGATTGCCACGGGATTAGGTATCGGAAGAATCGGAAGTGCGGCCATGGAAGGGACGGCCAGGCAACCGGAGGCAGCAAATGCCATCAGAACTTCCATGATTATTTCTGCAGCTCTTATTGAAGGTGTGGCATTCTTTGGTTTGGTTATTTGTTTCTTACTTAGTCTAAAATAATAAAAATGTGAGTGGTGAACTATGCTTCAGCTTGAACCCGGTATGATGATATGGACCTGGGTAACTTTTTTCTTTCTTTTCATTGTTTTAGCAAAAATTGCCTGGAAACCGCTCCTGACAATCGTTGAAAAGCGGGAAAAGACCATCAGTGATTCATTGAAGAAAGCCGAAGATGCCCAGACGCAGGCTCAGAAAATGATGGAAGAACAGCAACAAAAACTTGCTAATGCCCAGAATGACATCCAAAAAATGATGAAAGAGAACAAGGATTTGGCAGAAAAGATGAAGAATGATCTGATCGAAAAGGCTAAACTTGAATCTCAAAAGCTACATGATCGGGCCCGTGCAGATATAGAACGCCAAACTGAATCGGCTATTCTGGAGCTGAAAAAACAGGTGGCAGATCTGGCCATTCAAGCCGCATCTCGTCTCATTCAAGAAAATCTTGATGCAAAAAAACACCATGATCTTATTGATGGTTATATAAAAGACCTTGATGATTTAAAGAAAAACTGAGGATATTTCGGTTGGCAGGATCCCGCGTTACCCGCAGATATGCAAAAGCACTTTTCGATTTGGCCAAAGAGCAAAATATTTTGGATCAGATTGAGTCTGATATGATTCTGCTGCGAAAAATTATGGCAGATTCTGAAGAAATGGTTGCTTTTCTGCAGTCACCCGTCATTCAGGTAACAGAGAAAAGAAGTCTAGTAGCAAAAATATTTAAGGATAAAGTCAACCGGGTGACGTTTGATTTCCTGAATCTCCTGCTGCATAAAAACCGTGAGGAACTCTTGTCCGAAATTATCACCTATTTTCTTAAATATTTGGATGATTCAAAGGGGATTTTGCGTGGTGAATTGTTAACCGCTTATGAACTATCTGCGGCGCAAATAACAACTTTGAAAAACCAGTTAGATCGGATTACCGGAAAAAATGTGACGTTACAAGAAAAAGTTGATTCTAGCCTGATTGGTGGTTTTGTGGTGAGACTTGACGATACGGTCATTGATACCAGTATTAAAAATCAGCTTGATAAAATGCGTGAAAAACTAATGCTCAGTTAATTAGGAAGCGACCCGCATAAAAAATAAAGGATAATAAATGGCAGTTGAAGTAAAACCCGATGAAATTTCTTCGATTCTCAAAAAACAGTTGGCCAGTTATGAAAAGGAAACAGATGTATATGATGTAGGGACGGTTCTCCAGGTGGGAGATGGCATCGCCCGTGTCTACGGATTATCCGGAGTAATGGCCGGAGAATTAGTGGAATTTCCACATGATGTCATGGGTGTGGTTTTAAACCTGGAAGAAGATAATGTCGGATGTGTATTATTCGGGGAAGATTTTCTGATCAAGGAAGGCGATACGGTTCGCCGCACCAAGCGAATTTTGGAAGTCCCGGTTGGGAAAGAAATGTTAGGCCGGGTTATCACCCCACTGGGGGAGCCGAAAGATGGGAAGGGTACCATAAAAAGTTCCCAATTCCTTTCAGTAGAAAGAAAAGCGCCCGGCGTGGTTTACCGTCAACCGGTAAAAGAACCCCTGCAAACCGGATTAAAAGCCATTGACTCTATGATTCCCATAGGTCGTGGTCAGCGCGAATTAATTATTGGTGATCGTCAAACTGGTAAAACCGCTATCGCCATCGATACGATCATCAATCAGAAATATACCCATGAAACGGAATCTCCCGTGTATTGTATTTATGTGGCTATTGGTCAGAAAGCCTCCACGGTGGCAAAGGTCGTAAAAACCCTGGAAGATGCGGGTGCCATGGAATATACAATTGTGGTGTCTGCAGACGCCAGTGAACCCGCACCTTTGCAATATTTGGCACCCTATTCAGGTGCATCCCTGGGAGAGTATTTCCGAGATAATAAAATGCATGCCCTGATCATTTATGATGATCTGAGCAAACATGCCTGGGCCTACCGGGAGGTTTCCTTGCTTCTCAGGCGACCGCCGGGAAGAGAAGCTTATCCGGGAGATATTTTCTATCTGCACTCCCGTTTGCTTGAAAGAGCAGCTAAAATGAGCGATGGGGAAGGCGGAGGCTCACTAACGGCATTTCCTATTATTGAAACGCAGGCAGGTGACGTTTCTGCTTATATTCCGACAAATGTCATCTCAATTACCGATGGGCAGATTTACCTGGAACCAAACTTGTTCTACTCCGGCGTACGTCCTGCGGTAAATCCCGTCATTTCGGTGAGTCGCGTTGGTGGTAATGCACAAATAAAAGCCATGAGGCAGGTTGCGGGAAGTCTTCGCCTGGATCTTGCAAACTATCGGGAATTAGAGGCCTTCGTGAAGTTTGGTTCTGATTTGGATAAAACGACCCAGGCCCAGATAACCCGGGGACAAAGACTGCTCGAACTGCTTAAGCAGGATCAATACACCCCTATGGATGTTGCCAAACAGATTGCGGTCATCTTTGTTGGTACCCAGGGTCATCTGGACAAGATTCCGGTCGGCGCTGTCAGAAAGTTTGAAAAAGATTTTTTGGAATATCTGGGAAATAAGCAGCCGGAAATATTTCAGAAGATAAATAAAGAGAAGATTCTATCTGATGAACTGAAAGAAATCCTGACTCACACGGTGGAGGAATTTATTAAGATTTTTAATGCTGGAGAATAACATTATATATGGCTACACTGAGGGAAATTCGCAGACGCATTAATAGCATTAAAAGCACCCAACAGATTACCCGTGCCATGAAAATGGTGGCAGCGGCAAAACTGCGTAAAGCACAGGATCAGATCTTTTCCGCCCGACCCTATGCCTATAAGATTGACGAGATGATCCGGCATTTAATTTCCCAAATTGATTTGGTTGAAAATCCGCTTCTGGCTCTCCGTCCACCGCAGCGGGTAACTCTCATGGTGGTCACGACAGACAGAGGACTTTGCGGCGCTTTTAACAGCCATATTATTAAACAGACCCTCCGTCAGATTGATGAGCACCGGGATAAAGAAGTTTCTTTGGTTTGTATCGGCAGGAAGGGATTCGATTTCTTCCGCAAAAGAAATTACCCGGTGGAACATCGTTATATCAATATTTTTAATCAACTGGACTATCCGATTGCTCAGGAAATTACCGCTTACTTACTTAAAAAATACGCTCGGGAAGAAACGGATATAGTGGAAATCATTTATAATGAATTCAAGAATGCCATCCAACAGACGGTTGTGGTGGAAAAATACTTACCGCTCACCGCAGAAGAGTTCACTGGCGAGATGAAGTATGTTGATTATATCTTTGAGCCGGATAAAATCACCTTGCTGGATTCGCTGCTGCCGAAACATCTCAATTTACAAACTTGGAGGATTCTCCTGGAGTCCAATGCGGCTGAACAGGGAGCCCGGATGACCGCTATGGAGAGCGCCACAGAGAACGCCGGTGAGCTTATCCAGGATCTCACGTTACACTATAATAAAGCCCGCCAGGCAGCCATTACGAGAGAGATATCAGAAATTGTGGGCGGTGCGGAAGCATTAAAATTCGCATAAAATAAATATAAGGAAGTTGCTAGATATGTCCAAAGGTACGATCAAACAGATTATCGGGGTTGTCGTAGACCTTGAGTTTGCTGACGGTAATTTACCAGCAATATATAATGCAGTACACATTAAGCGTCAGGATCAATCACTCCTTGTCTTAGAAGTCCAGCAACATCTGGGAGAAAATATGGTTCGGTGTGTTGCTATGGATGCTACTGAAGGACTTACCAGAGGAATGGAGGCAGTTGATACCGGTCAACAAATCACAGTTCCCGTGGGCCCGGAAGTCCTCGGCCGCCTCATGAATGTCATCGGGGAACCTATCGATGAGGCTGGTGCAGTAAAAACGAAAGAACACTATCCGATCCATCGCCCCGCTCCGAAATATGAAGATTTGAGCACCGAAACTGAATTGCTGGAAACCGGAATAAAGGTGGTGGATTTACTGGAACCTTACTCCAAAGGGGGAAAAACAGGTCTCTTCGGTGGGGCCGGTGTGGGAAAAACGGTGCTGATCCAGGAATTGATCAGGAATATTGCGACTGAACATGGCGGAATCTCTGTTTTCGCCGGGGTTGGGGAAAGAACCCGGGAAGGGAATGACCTTTATCTGGAAATGAAGGAAAGCGGTGTAA
>Ga0209536_100015048_pt1 | contig 11058 bp, 9 predicted proteins | sample DeeMarSeWOR28_12_FD_187461 | JGI IMG/M metagenome (GOLD analysis project Ga0209536, IMG submission 187461) | Marine sediment microbial communities from White Oak River estuary, North Carolina - WOR-2-8_12 (SPAdes) (version 2) | ecosystem: Environmental > Aquatic > Marine > Intertidal zone >... | reverse complement strand
CAATTCGCAAATAAAATTGACAGCAAAATTATTAAGCCATCAAATCGATAGAATAAACGTTAGGGATTGGAGTCCATCTATCACAGTCCGCGTTCACCCCGGATATACGGCAAGCCTAATGCAGCAGGAGCGCCTAGGCGTTTCCGAATCGCCTCGCGCGAGCCAATTGCCAACACAATGATGGTGAAAGCATAAGGTAACATTTGCAGGAAAAAACCAAGATAAGGATTATAGAAAAACGGATTCGCGAAACCCAGAATGGTTGTTGGCCCCTGAACATCCAGGATGAGTCGTCTAAGTGCCCCAAAGGCATACGAACCGAAAGCTGCTCGTAGTGGATCCCATTGAGCGAATATTACCAGACCGATTGCTATCCAACCCTGTCCTGCTGTGGTCAACTCACTGAACCAGCCTGGTGAGATCGCCAGGCTTATGGTAGCCCCTGCTAATCCAGCCATCAATCCACCCACAAAAACGTAGAAATAGCGCAACTTGTACACATTGATTCCCAGGGAATCTGCAGCTGCCGGATACTCACCCACAGCCCGCAGGTGCATACCCGGTCGAGTCCTGTTGATATAGTACCAAGCTAATGGTACCAGCATGTAGCCGATATAAACCATAATGGACTGATCGGTAAAAAATATCGGCCCCAGAAACGGTATTTGGGCCAAGATAGGGATCGAAAATGCTGGCAGCAAAGAAACCGCACCCGCTTTACTAAGTCCTTCACCCAGAACCACACTGATACCGGCTCCCAGGAATGTGATTGCTAATCCGCTAACAACCTGGTCAGCCTGGAGCGTCACGGTGATAAATGCGTGGATTTGACTCAACAGACCAGCGGCTATCATGGCAACTAAAACCCCGAGCCAGGGGTTGCCAGTGGATAGCGCCACGCTGAAGGCGCTCATTGCACCAATCAACATCATACCTTCCACACCCAAATTGAGAATGCCAGATCGTTCCGCGAAGATTTCACCTATAGTAGCAAAGAGCAGCACAGTCCCGCTGGCAACACCAGCCTGCAAAATAATAATCAAGTCCATGACCTAGGCCTCCTGCACCTTGCGCTCAATCCGTACCCTGTATCTCAACAAGAAATCGCTGGCAATCAAACACACCAGAATAATTCCCTGGATCATTCGGGGAATACCTGAAGGCTGAATTTCGCGGCCAGCCAGCAATAGGGCACCAAATAAGACTGAAACGACGACCACAGCAAAAGGATTTAGCTTTGCTAACCACGCGATGATGATACCTGTAAACCCATAGCCTGGAGAAAAACCCGCTTGCAGACGGTGAACCACCCCGGAGATCTCTGAAACACCCGCAAGTCCCGCCAGCCCGCCCGAGACCATCATGACCAGGATAATATTGCGATATATATTGATACCAGCATAGCGGGCTGCTTCTTTATTATCACCAATCAGGCGGATTTCATAACCCCAGCGACTGCGATATAAGATAAACCACACCAACACAGAAGCACCCAAGCCAATCAGCAGACCTAAGTGTGTCGTCAGCCCTTGAAAAACCGGAATCTGTTCAGCATAATCAGCTAAGCGCGGCAACCAGGCATTCTTGGGGAACCTTGGACTCATTTGAAAACCACCTTCACTCCATACCGCGAAGATGAAAAAATTGACCAAAGCTAGAGCGATATAATTCAACATCAAAGTCGTGATGATCTCGTTGATGCCCCAACGGGCTTTCAAAAAGCCGGGGATGAAGCCCCATAACGCACCCGCCAGGACGCCAACCAAAATCATCGCCGGGATAAAAATCCATGGAGTAGTCGCAGGGGGGAGCAGTGGGATCAACACCACTGCACTGGCACCAAGCGCACCCATAAAAAGCTGCCCCTCAGCCCCAATATTCCACAACTTCATCCGAAATGCGATCGTACATGCCAACCCAACCAGGATCAGTGGTGTGGCTTTGACAATTGTGTCCGAGATTACACCCAGGCTGCCAAATGAAGCCCTGGCGATGTGAGCATAAGATTGAAACGGATCACCACCCGATAGAGCAAGGAGAATACCACCAATAACCAAGGCAGCCACGATCGCCACCAGCGATATAAAATACGGATACCATTTCGGTGGATCATGCAACCACGGCTCTATTCGCAGTTTATATGGAAATCGTTCACGCGAAGAAGAGGATATCGTCTCGGACATATTAGGTTACTCCTTCTGCTTCAATCTGCTCCAGTGGTGTACCTGTCATCATCAATCCAATCGTTTCAATATCCGCGGATGGCCCACTCTGCGGATCAATACTAACCTCACCCATAATTTGACCTTCATAGATCACGAGTAACCGATCACTCAAAGTTAACAGTTCTTCTAACTCTTCGGAGACCAATAATATTGCCGCTCCAGCATCGCGCTGTTCCAACAGAAGTCGTTGTACACCCTCAATCGCACCGACATCCAGACCGCGCGTCGGCTGCATCGCGATCATCAGCGCTGGTTCTCCAGAAATCTCGCGTGCCAAGATCACCCTCTGCAGATTTCCACCTGACAGCAACCGTACAGGTGTTTCAACGGTTGGGACAATGATGTCATATTCATCTTTTAGCTCATTGGCAAATTGTATTGCCTCGGTTTGATCTATCATCCATCCGCGCGCGATGGGCGATTGGCGATATTTCTTCATGATGACATTATCTGTGACACTTAGGTTGGGGGCCGTGCCAACATGTGTGCGATCCTCAGGAATGTATCCAAGTCCCTGTTTTATACCGAAGCGGGTCGATTTATTGCTGATATCCACATTGTTTAGCAGAATTTTTCCTCCGGTATTTGCCCGCATACCGGAAAGCACTTCCGCCAGCTCACTCTGTCCATTCCCTGCCACACCAGCCATTCCAACGATTTCACCCGAATGTACCTCGAATGATATTCCTTGTAATGCCCCTAATCCCTTATCATTCTCTGCTTCCAAGTCTGTCACTGAAAGTACCACATTACCTACCGCTTTTGGTTGCTTATCCAGTGAAAAGATTACCTCCCGTCCAACCATTAAATTCGCAAGTTCTTGACGTGTGATTTTGTTGGTGTCAATCCCGGCAGCTGTCATTTTTCCTCTGCGCAGGACGGATATACGGTCAGAAATTATCGTAACCTCTTGGAGTTTATGACTGATAAAGATGACTGATTTTCCCTCTAACGCCATCGTGCGAAGAGTTTCAAATAGACCTTCAATCTCCTGAGGTGCCAGCACCGCGGTCGGCTCATCCATGATGAGTACATCTGCACCGCGATAGAGCATTTTGAGAATTTCGATTCGCTGCTGTTCTCCCACCGAGAGTTGCCATACTTTTGCCCGTGGATCAACCTTTAAGCCAAACCGCTCACCCAAATCTTCGACCACGCGATCATAATCAGATAATTGCATACGAAAACGGGGTTCATCCAAACCTAGAAGAATGTTTTCGGTGACCGTTTGTGAAGGTACTAGCATGAAATGTTGGTGCACCATTCCGATTCCAGCATCAATTGCATCACGAGGAGAAGAAAAAGAGACTAGCTTTCCATTTACAAAAATCTCGCCAGCCTCTGACCGGTACAAACCTGCCAGCACGTTCATCAGCGTGCTCTTTCCAGCGCCGTTCTCTCCCAACAAGGCATGGATTTCACCTTGACGCAACTCGAAATCCACATGGTCATTTGCCAGCACGCCCGGAAATTGTTTTACGATCCCGCGCATTTCAACCACGAACTGATCTTTATGCCCAGTTTTCTGGGCAGCATTATCTGAATTTGTCATATACGCTCCTAAATTCTGCGAGATCAGATCAATACCGATATCCTGAGGCACCCATTCAGTCGAATTATCTGTTACCAATTATGATCCATCTGGTAACAACGCTCAATGTCATCCTTCCGATTCAACAAGCTATACAATGGGATTGGAACCATTGACTGGCTCCAATCCCAATTAAATGGTAGGCTTACTCGAGTTCAGGCAGTTCTGCTGTGATGCCCTCACTCCACCAATACATGCAGTAATTGCATTCCAGACCCTCTGCACCAGGCGGGAACTGATCCAGATCAGCCTGTTCCATCTGCTCACTGGCTGGCACTACCACCTCGCCTTTGTTATCGATGATCTCTCCGGAAAAGACATCAAAGCGGTCCAATCCACCGCTCAAGAACATCGCCATCTTTTCACGAACCTGATCGATTACATCGGCTGGCAGTTCAGCTACACCAGGGGGAAGCTCTTCACCTTCCATGAATCCAACGAGACCCAAACCACCTGTATCAGCATCAAAGTAGTGCCATCCGACTTCGTAGGTGCCGTCAATTACACCTGCAGTGATATCTGAGTAAACTGGACCCCAGACCCAATAAGGAGCGGTCAGGCAGGCATCCACCTTGCAGGATCCATACCAGTCATAGGTCACGCCCCATTTGCCCTTCTCCTCGGCAACATCAGCGACTGCCGGCGTATCTGCGCCAGTGAACACAACCTGTGCTCCCGCGTCAAACAGTGAGGCCGCCGCTTCTTTCTCGATGATGGGATCGTGCCAGGTATTGATCCAGCGAATGTCCATCGTGCACTCCGGGCAGGTTTCCAGCATCCCCAACGCGATGGCATTTCCGAGTCTTATCTCTTCTGGAATGGGGAAGGTCGCCATGTATCCTAGCTTAGGGTTACCATCCATTTTTGCGCGCGCACCCGCCAGCATCCCCGCCAGGTATTTCATATCTTCCATCGCCCCGAACAGGTTGCCAAAGTTATCCATATTCGATTTGTATCCACTGATATGGATATAGGTTGTATCGGGGAACTCTTCGGCTACAGTTTCCATGGCATCCATATAACCAAAGGAAGTGCCAAAGATTAGTTCGAAACCTTTGCGCGATAGACTGCGGAAGATTTGCTCCGAGTCTGCCCCCTCAGGTACATTCTCAATATATGCCACGTGGACGTTGGGTACATTCTCTGCTACATATTCCAGGCCTTCGTAATGAGCCTGTGACCAACCACCGTCATCGTGGGGTCCGATTAAGACCATTCCCACATTGAATTTCCCCTCCTCAATGGCAGGGATCTGGAACCCACCAACCTCCTCAGGTTCCTCTGCTCCGGATTGGCAGGCAGCCAAGGTCAAGGCTATCACAACCAATAAGGCCAGTACTCGCCATAAAGATTTGGTTTGCATGTAAACTCCTCCGTCTGTTAATAGGTATTAGAATTTCCAGTCGTATTTACAGCAATAGTATTTAGCACAGATACAGGATTAAAGGTGACACCTCCTTTCAGAAGCAGTTCTATTTATTCACGAACAATTTTAGTGCCGGTTTCACCATTTAACGCACGTCCGATGTTCTCCGGATTAGTAACGATTGCTTGCTCACCGCCAGCCTCCAGGAACCAAATAATAGCCTGGATTTTAGGCGCCATTGAACCTTTTAAGAAGTGTGTTCCTTCAGACAGATAGTTTTTAGCTTCCGCTAAAGTCATCCGATCTATCCATTCCTGGTTCAGCTTACCGAAATTTAGCGCAATCTTTTCGACTGACGTGGAGATCAGCAGCATATTGGCATCAATCTGCGTTGCCAGTAGAGAACTAGCGAAGTCCTTATCGATAACAGCAGCAGTGCCTGTGTATTGACCTTCTGTCCTTTCAATCACAGGGATCCCGCCACCGCCAACCGTGATGACGATCATGCCTGCCTCAATCAAGTTCTTAACAGCCTCGAGCTCCACCACTTTCTGAGGGAGCGGAGACGGTACAACACGCCTCCAGCCTCTGCCGGCATCCTCTACCACACTCCAGCCTAACTCGCTGGCACGCTGCTGCGCCTCTACCTCTTCCATAAAGCTGCCAATCGGTTTGGTTGGATTTTCGAAGGCCGGATCGTTCTTGTCAACCAGAACCTGGGTGATCACTGTCGCAACAGGCTTGTTGATACCACGACGGTATAACTCATTCTGAAGATTTTGTTGCAGCGCATACCCGATTGCGCCTTGACTATCTGCTCCGCACACATCAAGCGTCAGCTCATGCATGCCAGCTACTTTATGAGCGATCTCCGACCGGCGTAAGATAAAGCCTACTTGCGGTCCATTACCATGTCCAATCGCAACATCCCAACCATCTTCGATCATGTCTGCAATGTGGCGTGTAGTCTCCCCAGCAGCTTTATATTGATCCTCAACGGTTTGATGTTCTTTATCTTTTATCAACGAATTTCCGCCGATTGCTACTACAGCGATTTTGCGTTTATTCATCGCATTACCTCATCGTCAGTGCCATAACAGCTTTTTGTGTATGCATGCGATTCTCAGCCTCATCAAACACTACCGAATTCGGCCCATCCATTACAGCATCAGTTACTTCTATATTACGATCTGCAGGCAGAGGGTGCATATAAATTGCATCCGGTTTAGCCAGCGCCATCTTTTGTTCATCCGTGATCCAGTCCTTATATTGATCCTGAATTCGTTTGCCTTCATCGGGATCTGTGGTGGTCAAAAGTGGACCCCAAGATTTTGCGTAGACGATATCGGCATCCCTGAAGCCTTCCTGCATGCTGTCGGTGGTCTCAAAACTTACATTGTATTTCTTCGCTTGCTCTCGGGCTCGATCCATAATATCATCCATTAGTTTGAACTCTGGCGGGTGTGCCAGCACAACGTCCAAACCAAAGCGTGGCATTTGTAAGATTAGCGATTGTGGCACAGAGATCGGCTTCAGATAAGAGGCTGCATAAGCCCACGACACAACCATCTTCTTCCGGCGCAGGTCGCGCCCTTTCTTCTCGATGATCGTCATCAGGTCCGCCAGAATCTGGAAAGGGTGGTAGAAATCGCACTGCATGTTAAGGATCGGAACGCGTGAGGCCGAAGCGACCAAATTGAGGTAGCGGTTCCCAATCCCCCAATCTACATGCCGGATTGCAATACCATCAAAGTAACGTCCAAAGATTTCACCCATCTCCTTCTCGGTGTCACCATGGGAGATTTGTGTCGTACGCGACTCGATAAAAGCTGCGTGGCCTCCAAGCTGCGCCATGCCCGCCTCGAAGGACCCACGTGTGCGGGTACTCGAAAAAAAGAATAACATTGCCAACACTTTATCGCGCAGATATGGGTGCGGCTCACCTAGCGCCCGTTTACGCTTGAGATCAAATGCTACCTCCAGGACAGTCTCTACTTCCTCTTTACTAAAATCTAGGTCGCAAATCAAATCTCTATTTCTTAAATCTGTTTGCATATCTTAATCTCCTACTCGACTGCACCCAGTACCAATGCCAATAGCGACATCCGAACCACAACACCATTGAACGCTTCAATCCAGTAGCGTGCGTGACGAGTATCGTCCACATCTGTAGGCAGCTCATCCATACGCGGTAGCGAATGCAGAATGATCGCGTCCTGCTTAGCTTTGCGAAGCAACTCTTTCGTGACTTTATAATTCTCAGGAGTAAGTCCTTCGTCTCCGGTACGCTCGTCGCGTGATTTAGTGTAATCAGGCTGAACAACCGGCTCCATATAGATGACATCTACCTCAGCGATCGCTTCCTCGACATGGTCGATTACATTAAAGCTAAGGTTTAAATCAACCAGTTCTTGTTTGAAATCATCCGTTAAGCTCATTTCTGGTGGAGAAACATAAAAGGCTTCGATATCGAATTGGGTCATAGCGTAAGAGATACTATGCATCGTACGCATACGCATATCACCAATGAGCAAGAACTTTAATCCATCTAGACTACCTTTTTCGCCCAGGATCGTATACAGGTCAGTCAGCACCTGGGTTGGATGTTCTCCCCAACCATCGCCTGCGTTGATTACTGGTATACTCGCCCATTTTGCCGCTTCGTGAGGGGCACCCTGTTGAAAGTGGCGCATGACCAGCACATCACCATAGAACTCGAGCATACGAACTGTATCCTTGATCGATTCCTGGTAAAAATCTCCCGCACGTGTCATCTTGGCATCTGAAAAACCGAGCACATGACCACCCAAACGGTGCATGGCAGCTTCATGAGCCAATCGCGTGCGAGTACTAGGTTGGTAAAAAGCTGTAACCAATGTCTTACTCTTCAACAAATCTGTGTTCTGGCGATTGCGAGCAAAAGGAGCAAACTGGTCAGCGACCTCAAAGATTCTGAAGTATTCCTCCCGCCCAAAATTTTTCAGTGATAGAATATCACGCCCTGCAAAGCTACGCATGGTAACCTCCAAAAAGTTTATGATTTAAATTCAGAATAGGTTTTGGTTTCTACAAATCCTTAATTCCTTCAGTATATTGGATCGACTGTTTCCTTGAGTCTCCTTGACGCTAGTCGTAATTCAGCTAGCGAGGTGTCAATTCACGAACAACATGGAATCGAAAATATCCAGGTAAAAAATAACTCAAAGAATAATCAATCACATTCCCATCAAGGGCAAACAATCTTGAGACAAACATCAATAACGCATCTCCTCGTTGGATTTTCAATGCACGCGCCACTTCATGGTTGGCAGCGACTGCACAAATCTCGCAGCGTGAATGCGCCAATGGCGGGTCACCCCGTTTGAGCAAAAGGTCCAACACCGACCCGGTGAATTCCGCCTCTACTTGTTCCCGGGGGAAACAGTCCTTCTGAAGTACGTCTACCAGATACGCAACGGGTCTCTTCTCTGCTATGATGATACGTGAGACCCGCATTACTTCCCCAGGCATCTCCAATCCAAGGGCTTCTGCTTCTCTCTGGCCAGCAGGACCACACACGATCTCTAATTTTCCGTAAGAAACCTGCAGGTTAATGCTCTTAGCCATCGACTCAATACTCTCAAGCACCTCCAGCCCGCTATCGATGACATGAGGTGGGCGTGTGACAAATGTGCCGACTCCCTGTTGACGGCTGATCAATCCTTGAGTCTCAAATGTTCGCATCGCCTCACGCAAAGTAGCTCTAGATACCCCCAACTGCCGCGCCAGTACCGGCTCGGAAGGTAAACGTTCCCCAGTTTCAGCTGTGGCAATCACTCGACTTAAGTCTTCATGAAGCCGTTGGGATGTAGATATTTGCTCAGACATCTATGCTTCTAATACAGGTATAAACTCAAATTTGGTGACATCCACCAATCCCAGGTCTGAAATGCGCAGCTCAGGGATTACCACTAAGGCCAACAGGCTGAGCTGCATATTGGGGTTATTTAACTTACAACCGCACGCTGCAAATCCTTCTAACAATCCAGCTGCGTTTTCCGCTACCAGCTCAGCGCGCTCATTAGACATCAAGCCAGCTATTGGCAGGTTCACGCTCGCGACGACTTTGCCATCGCGGATGACTACTTGACCACCGCCCATATCTGCCAGCTCATTAGCTGCCATCGCCATATCAGATTCGCTAGTTCCTACCACGATCATATGATGGCTGTCATGAGCCACCGTTGTACCAATAGCACAGTCCGATTTCAGCCCAAAACCCTTTACTAGGCCAACCTGTACCTCACCGCTCCCCTTATGGCGTTCAATCAGAGCTATTTTGGCGAGGTCCTGTCCCATATCGACGCGCACCTCCCCATCCTCAACGGGTACCTTTAACCGCAAGTGGCGGGTCGGTGCTTGGTTTTCGATCACTCCGATCACATTAGCAATCACAGTTCCATCTATTGGGCTAATAAGCCGGAAATCTTCTGCCAGCAGTTCACGGCCAAGGACAACAGAATCAGTAGCCCATTCCGGGTATGTGAACGGTGGCAAATCTATCATCAGCCTCCCGCCTTCAGCAACTATAACCCCCTTGGCAATCACTTTGTCGATCGTCAATTTTGTCAGATCACTAACCAGCAAGATATCTGCAAAACGACCTGGAGCGATCTGTCCAACATCACGCGCCAGCCCAAAATGTTCTGCTGTGTTCAAAGTTGCCATTTGGATGGCCGTGAGGGGCTTAAGACCACATGCGATCGCTTCCTTGACCGCTCGGTTTACATGTCCTTCTTTAACCAATGTTTCTGAGTGAGAATCATCTGTACACAGGATAAAATGCCTTGGATCAAGCCCCAGCTCGGTAACCGCTCTGATTTGATCGGCGACATCGTGCCAGGCTGAGCCTAATCGCAGCATAGGCTTCATGCCCTGACGAACACGCGCCAGTGCATCATCCAGACTGGTACCTTCATGGTCATCCTCCGCTCCCCCTGCTACATAACCATGGAATGGAATTCCTAGATCCGGGGAAGCATAATGTCCGCCGATCACTTTCCCTGCTGAACGTGCTTCGCCCATCTCGGCGTGCATCTTCTCATCATTGAGGAAAACGCCTGGAAAATTCATCATTTCCCCCAATCCAATAATGCCGTTCCATGTCATGGCCTCTGCCACTTCTTCAGAGCCAATGCTGGCGCCAGGCGTCTCTAAACCCGGGGCGGAGGGTACACAAGATGGCATTTGCACCCAAACGTGGATAGGTTGTAAAGCTGCTTCATCCACCATCAGCTTGACCCCTTTGAGCCCAAAAACATTAGCAATCTCATGAGGATCGACAAACATGCCCGTAGTGCCGTGCGGGATGACTGCACGCACGAATTCTGTCACCGTCAACATCCCAGACTCGACATGCATATGACCATCCAGCAAGCCAGGCACCAGGTAGCGTCCGGCAGCATCGATTCTGCGGGTGTCTTCACCAACAGTATGGGAAGCATCCGGACCCACATAGGCGATTCGACCATCCTTGATCGCAATGTGCGTATCGGGGATGATTTCACCCGATTGTACGCAAACCCAGCGTCCATCGCGGATGACCATATCAGCGCAAGTGCGTCCCATAGCAACATCCACAAGTTTTTGGGTCATCTGAGCGTATTCATCAGCAACCATGATACCTCCTGAAGATTTTTTTATCTATACTTCACTTAATAACCTGTGTGCAGCCCGGTTATGATCAGCAATCAATTGTGGCAGATCCACAGTGACTGGTACTCCCTCCTTGACAACAAATTCACCACCAACCACCGTATAATCTGCACGAACTGGTGCGCAAAAAACCAATGCTGCAATGGGATCGTGCAATGCTCCAGCGTAATCCAGGCGGTTCA
>Ga0209536_100015047_pt1 | contig 11059 bp, 13 predicted proteins | sample DeeMarSeWOR28_12_FD_187461 | JGI IMG/M metagenome (GOLD analysis project Ga0209536, IMG submission 187461) | Marine sediment microbial communities from White Oak River estuary, North Carolina - WOR-2-8_12 (SPAdes) (version 2) | ecosystem: Environmental > Aquatic > Marine > Intertidal zone >... | reverse complement strand
TGCAAGAAAAATCCTGGTGGTGGTGCAATTCCTGATTTCCGTGGCCTTGATTATTGGAACCATCAGCGCCTATTCGCAGTTAAACTATCTGGGAAGTGCGGACCTGGGATTTGACCGGGACCAGGTGATCCTGATTCCAACCAAGTTCAATACGGCCGTTCATTTTGAGAGGATCTCCGAGGAGCTTAAAAAACACAATCAGGTGGTATGGGTTACAGGAATGGAAGATGTTCTTGGGGCCAATCACAACACACGGTCGGTGGTCGTAGAGGGAATGTTCGAGGATCAACCCTTCTGGTACCCGGCCTTTCTGGTACGCTATGATTTTATCGAAACCTTCAATATCCCTGTGGTGGAAGGAAGGGCCTTTTCCCGTGATTTCCCTTCGGACACCTCGGAAGCGATCATGATCAATGAAAGCATGGTCCGTCATCTTGGCTGGACCAACCAGGAGGCCATCGGAAAGGCGATCCGGATGGATGGCAATGAAAGAGTGATCGGCGTATTCTCCGATTTCAATGCCCTGTCCTTGCATAAACCTGCCGGAAACTTTATCCTGGATATGCTGGAGAATCCCAATGGTGCCGCATTCCTAACCCGTTATATAGCCGTGAAAGTCAACACGGATGATTACAAAGAAGTACTTGATTACATACAGACTGTCTGGAACGATATTTCTCCCACCCGGCCTTTTGAATATTTTTTCCTGGATGAGGAGCTGAATGCACTGTACAAAGATGAAAGCTCTTTCTCAAAGCTTTCCATGATCCTTACAATCCTGGCCATTGTCATTGCCTGCCTGGGATTAATAGGATTAACGTCATTTATGGTGGAACGGAAAACACGAGAAATCAGTGTGCGAAGGGTACATGGAGCAAGCGTTAACAATGTCAATTCGCTTCTTTCGAGGGAATTTCTCTGGCTCATCATGATCGCCAACCTGATCTCCTGGCCACTGGCCTGGTTCGGAATTAACCACTGGCTGGAGAATTTCAGCCGGCATATCAGCATCCAGTGGTACCTCTTTGCCATATCGGCCCTGGTGACCGTATTGATCACTCTGAGCATAACCTTCATCCACGCCATCCGGGTCAGCCGAATGAATCCTGCCGATGCCCTTAAATATGAGTGACGCTTGACTTGGCCCCTGAAGAGTCATAACTTGCATGATAGGAATCTCTTAAATCCTGATCATGACAAGCTTTCGAATTCTTCTTATTTCTGCCTGGATGGCCATTGCCTGCTTGATGGCCGGTTGTGACGAATCACAGCAGCAGGGCCTGGATATTATCCAGATAAAAGGCGTTGCATGGGCCTGCAACGTGAACACCTCCTATGCCGTTTTTGGTTCTTCTTCCGAAAGCGAGGAAAATCTGGAGATTTTCCTGCCTGCCTCCGAAGGGGACCTGATCTACATGCTCCTTGATGATTTCCAGATCTATCATAGATACAGTGCGGAAAGCGGAACCAGCTATACCGCTTCCTTTGACACCCTGAAGGCGGTTTCTGCTTACCTTAACGGGCACCTTTCCTACCAGGAACTTACAAGTCCTGAATCACTTGAAGCATTTATGGAACTAAGCGATGCTGAGATGCAACAGCTATCCTCCCTGTACATCGCGGATGTCCTAACGGAGGATCTCATTTCCAATCTTAATGAGCGTGAAAGTCTTATCCAGGGCATTGGTCTTATCCTGGAAAACAACAGTGGATCAGGCAGGCTGCAGGATCTGCTTTCCATTGTCCGCCCAAGTTTCCTGGTAATTGATGATTCATGGACCCTGCCGGATCCGGACAGGCATATTTCACTCTCAAGCCTTGAGCTTTTGTGGGTGGAGGGAAATATTGAGGCCCTGGAAAAGCTGGCCCGTTGTTGCAGCAACCTGGAATCCTTGATCATCGCTGACTGGGAACCCGTTCCAGGTGAACTTTTGCCTCTTGCCGATTTAAAAAAGCTGAAGAGTCTCACCATTGCCGAATCTTCACTGATAAGCCTGTCTTCAATTGAGTTCCCTCCCTCGCTGCAAAACCTGTACCTGATCAACTGTGACACCCTTTCAGATATTGAAGCTCTTCTTGAAATGAAGAACTTAAGCAGCCTGAACCTCACACAGTGTGAGCGTATAAATAACCCCGGTCTGGTAATGGGGCTGGAATCCCTGCAACGCCTTTCTCTTCCTCCGGGAATAAGCCACGAGGAATTCCGGGAACTTCCAGAACACCTCCAGGGATTGGAAGTGGTTGAATTGGTGGATTGTCCGGATATATTGGATTTATCTCCCCTGAAGGCGCTGCCGGAACTTCGGATCCTCCAGCTTCAGCTTGAACGCGATCAGTTGAGCAGGCTTGAGGACCTGAATCAGTTGGAATTACTTGTATTAACAAGTGAAATATTCGAGGATAATCCTTCTTTGGTCAACGAGTTACGCGCAACACTTCCGGATACAAGAATCGTTCCCGGAAGCGGCATTTGCCTGGGTTCGGGCTGGTTTATGCTCCTGCTTCCCCTTATTTTATTGTTCCGGTTGTTTTTCAGGCGCAAAGCATAGTATGGGGACCGGAAGCAGGCATTCTACCGCCGCCAGAATAAGGCAGCACCCGCAAATGATCAGGGATGTATTTCTCTCATTTACGGGTATTCTGTTGTTTGCCGGATTTATCCATCAATCTTTTCCATTGAGACTGCTTGCTTTTGGTGGCCTTGCCGGAACCGCGGCAACAATAGGGATCACCACCCGGAAAATACCAGTTCTGAAGACCTTTGGGCTCAACCTGCTAAATCGAAAAGTGCTTCTTTACTTCCTGCCCGCCCTTGCTCTGGGTCTTATCCTGGGCATACTTACACGTAATCGTTTTGAACTGACATTGATCCCCGGAGGATTCACCGGGGTCGCTTTAGTGGCCCCAATGGTAGGAGCCACGGAAGAGCTGGTATTCAGGGGCTATATCCAGGGGCGGCTGCGGCCGGGAGGTGCGTTCTTTTCCATCATTGGTGCAACTGCCTTTCATACCTCCTACAAACTGCTGCTTATTCTTACCCTGGCTGTTCCCCTTCAATTTGATTTTTTGTTCCTCATGTTCTGGACCTTTTTGGGGGGAGTGCTTTTCGGAATTCTTCGTGAAGGTTCAGGAAGCTGTCTTCCTCCTTTGTTAGCCCATGCATTTTTTGACGTAATATTGTACGGGGGGCTGGCCACGGCACCTGTCTGGGTATGGAGTTAGTTTGTATCTTTATAAAATGAAAAAAATACTTTACACCTTCTTTCTGCTTGTGCTGGTGGGAGCGCTGGGCTGCAGGCAGGAGCCCGATCAGGTCATCATGACCGTCCTTGGTCCCATCCCCTCATCATCCCTGGGAAGAACATTGAGTCACGAGCATATTCTGGTGGATTTTATTGGTGCCGATTCTACCGGGCATCACCGTTGGGACAGGCAGGAAGTGGTAAATAAAGTCCTGCCCTACCTTGCCGAGATCCAGGAATACGAAGTGTCAGCTTTCATGGAGTGCACCCCGGCATTCGTAGGCAGGGATCCCCGGATATTAAAAACCCTGTCAGATAAAACCGGTTTGCACTTCCTGACCAATACCGGCTACTACGGTGCAAGTGGAAACCGGTATCTCCCGGCCAGTTTTTATGAGCTCTCTGCAGAAGAGCTTTCACAAATCTGGGTAAATGAGTTTGAAAACGGCATCGAGGGAAGCGGGGTCAGGCCGGGATTTATTAAAATTGCCGTTGCACCGGATGATACCCTCTCCGGCGAACATAAGAAGATCATTACCGCAGCGGCCCTGGCACATCAGAAAACCGGCCTGGTCATAGCTTCCCATACCGGTCCGGATGGACCGGCCTTCCAACAGATTTCAGTACTTCAGTCCCATGATGTGGATCCTTCAAATTTTATATGGGTGCATGCCCAGGGAGGAAGCCTGGAGGGCAACATCAAAGCGGCCCGGCTGGGCACCTGGATATCCCTGGATAATGTAAACTCCAAGCGTGAGAAGGGCAGTGAATATGATCTGCACTGGTACGCAGACCGAATCCTGGGACTAAAACAGGCCGGATACCTGCACAGGGTGCTTATATCACACGATGCGGGCTGGTACAGACCCGGGGAGCCTGACGGGGGATCGTTCAGGGGTTTCACAGATATCTTTACGGACCTGATCCCTGTCCTGGAAGCGAAAGGTTTAACACGGGAAGATATTAATTTATTACTTGAAGTGAATCCTTCCAGAGCTTTTACTATAAGAGACATAAATTAATGATAAAAATCAGAGAACTAAAGAGGAGCCCCGGAAACGGGGGATGCAACAGAAGGCTTGTTTAACCGATAAACTGTAAAATATAAGATTATGCCCAACAATTACTCATGTCCCGAGTGCAAAAGCAAGATGAACATTGGCAGTTCACTGGTCTTTTCAGCCAAATCACCCCATAACGAAAGGGGGCTTATTTTTCTTAATACGGAGCTTGGTGATTATACCAAAACCACCCATCCTGAATTTCAACTGCATGAAGGGCAGGAATACAAGTTCTATTGTCCCGTGTGCCACTGTAAACTGAACAAGGAGGATAACTTCAACCTGGTCAGGGTCCATATGACCGATGATAGCGGAAAGGAGTTTGAAATCAATATTTCAAATATCGTTGGTGAACACTGTACATACAAGATCCGGGAAAAAAAAGTGGAAGCCTACGGGCCCGATGCGAAGCGCTACTCCAAATATCTGGACCTGCCTCCGGAATATCATAAGTATCTCTAAGCAGATTGACTTTTTTTGTTTCTTGTAAAACTCTTATTTATTGGGTATTATGTGCGCATTGTAATGAAAAGCAATGGCGCGTAATCATATATGATCGCTATTTTCGTTATTAATTAAGTTATGGGGATTCATAAACTTCTGCCATGAAAAAGAAACACATAAACCGCATTGTTGTCCTGCTTTTTGCCGGGCTGTTATTTTCAAATATCCCAATCCTGTATGCACAGTCCGGGGCCCTGGCAGTCCAGGATTCCGCCCGGCTGGAAGTGCAGCTGGATTATATACATGAAAATACCCGGGTCTACAATGATTACCGGGCTATCAGGGAAGATGTTTTTCTGAAACTGAAGCGAAACGTAAAGGATACGCTGGCTGCGGCCAGGCTGGAATCTGAAAGCCTCAACAGCAGGATCAATGAACAAGATAACCAGATTGAGACACTTAATACGGATCTGAACCGGCTCAGGAATGAAAGGGACGATGCCATCAAGAACAGAGACAGCCTCTCCTTCCTGGGTATTCAGATGAGAAAAGGCTACTACAATGCGATTATGTGGTTTATCATCCTGGGCCTGGCGGCACTGGCCCTTATTATGATCATGCTCTTTAACCGGTCTCATACGGTTACCAGAGAGGTAAAAGAACATTTAAACACCTTGCAGGAAGAGTTTGATGAATACCGTAAGACCTCCAGGGAGAAATATGAAAAACTGGTGGTCTCCCACCACAGTGAAATCATGAAGCTGAAGAACAGCTAAGCCCTGAGGTATGAAATATTAAACAATCTTTCAACATTGCTGGGGATTGGCATCCTGTATCCATATCTTTAGAAAAACCCGGCAAAATGATCAACATCCCCGTTCTTACGGTCACGGCTAAATCCCTGGCTCTTACCTATGAAGCTGCCCTGCTCAAGCTGTACAGGGAAGGGACCCGTTTCAAAACCCAATATGACAGGCCAGGCGACCCCTTAAGCCTTGACTGCACCCTGAACGCAACCGTACTGGATCCAGAGAGCGATCCCATGATCCACCAGGCCTTTCCGGGAGGGATTGATGATTTGAAGGAATACGTGATGGAATTGAAAGGCTTTAAGGACCACTGGGTGAAAAACATGAATGATCCTGAGGATACCCGCTGGGAATACACCTATCATGGCAGGCTGCAGCGTTATGGGTCCTGGAAGGAACAGGTGGAAGAGAATGGGGAGATGGTCCGAAAAGATGTGGGCTTCCAGGTGGACCAGGTGGAGCATGTAATACAAAAGCTCGTGGATCAGCCATACACCCGCCAGGCCCAGATGATCACCTGGATGCCCAACCATGACCTGCATGTATATGACCCCCCCTGTCTTCAGTCCTTATGGTACCGAATTATGGAGGGCTCAGATGGAGTGCAATGGCTCAACTGCAATATCCGTTTCCGAAGCAACGATGCCTGGGGCGCCAGTTTTATGAATATGTTTGGCTTTATTCGCTTCAACCGGGAAGTCATTGCCGATGAAGTGGCCCGGCGCAGTGGCAAGGAAGTGCGCCTTGGCAGAATGAACTGGCAGGCCGATTCCTATCATATTTACGGCCGGGATATTGCTCAGGCCAAAGCCATGTTATTTGACCGTATTGACAGCATGAGCCTGGAGGAACGTACCTTTAATTTTGGAGATGATTTCATCCGGGAAATGTATGAGCAGGCCGAGCAGGCTGCCCTGATGAAGATCATGAAGTACGATGAGGAGCATGCGTCCTGAAGTAAGCATCAAAGAACTTTTTTACCTCATCCAGCTTCTTATATGCTTTCACCTCTGTTTGTTCACTTCCCGAGATCATGGCTGAAAGCTCAAAATCTGCATTTTCCCGGTAAAGGCATAATACGGGCTTGTTCATTTCAATGGCACGGCCTATTTCGTATCCCACTCCCAGACTGGGAACCGTAACTTCTGCCACCAGCAGGTCCGATTCAATGACCCACTTCATATCCCGGTCATGTATCTGCTTGTCAGACAATATCCTGTCCTTTCTTTCAATTTCTTCATTACTGCCCAGGTGTTCGGTCAATACTTCACCATAGGATCTCAGCCAGGCTATCATGGTGGCATAGGTATTTGCCAAATCCCTTCCGCCCCGGATAGATCCGCAAAAGTAAATCTTCATTGGTCCTCCCTTAATTAATGTTCTCTTAATTTTTCTTTCTTTTAAAAATAGTAAATTAGAGAACCTTATTGTTCTGACTTTATACAATTTATCATGGCAAAAGATGTTCAAAACTGCGCAGGTTCAAGTGCCGTATACGGTTTGGGCCTAATTGGTGCCGCAATCTACTACATTGGGACGGCCACCAGCTTTGGAATGGGTGTGCTGGGATTCCTGAAGGCAGTGGTATGGCCCGTTTTCCTGGTCATGGATGCCCTAAAATCACTGGCCGCCTGACAGAAGCCTGAATTATTAAAGTTCCATGTCGCCCAGGTGGAGGTCAAGAGCTTTCACCGAAATTTGTATTTCCCTTATGGAAACGCCCAGTGATATGATCAGCATTACCAGGGCAATGCCAAAAATAATCTCCGCAGCAAGCTGCTGATCAATATATACCAGGAACATACATAGTACGCATAATAACAGGCTGCCTATGCCCAGGAGCTGCATAGTGCGTGTCAGGACCAGTCTTTTACGCAGGTTCTGGATCTGTCCCACAATTATCGCATCCGGGTTTTCCTTATAGCGGGCATGCAGGTTACGTACCACATTGGCATATGCCAGAAATCGGTTGGTATAGGCCAGCAGCAAGAGGGATATGGCCGAAAAAAGCAGTGCCGGCGTGGTAAGTGTCAGTTGGTTCATTTCAAAAGCTTAAGCTCTTACACTGGCTTCAGGCAATCTTTTTTGGATATCCTTTAAATGCTCAATACTCTCCATTCCCAGGGTGAAAGCATCGGCAATGCCCGTGCCTGTCTGGAACTGCAGGCATTCATCTTTGCTATCAAGCAACTGGCCACAGCCATAAACTTTCATAGCAATGATGGCTTTACCGTTTTCTTTCATGCGGGTCAGCACCCTGGTAACCGTATCAACATCGGCATCCATCCGCGCCCCGCCCGGATTAAACCTGGCAAGGTCCACGTCCACCCAGGGTTCATCAGCTGCTGCTTCCAGGGCCCCGATGGAATGGCAGCTTACCCCGTGTGCCCGAATAACACCCTCTTCCTTAGCTTCGCTCAGAGCTTCCATGGCACCTTTGAAGTCCTGGTTCCATTGAGGTTCTGTAACAGCGTGGAGTAGAATGACATCCATATAGTCCGTTCCCAGTTCCTTCCGGAAGCGGTCCAGATCCTTTTTCACATCTTCGTACGTTCTTGAATTGGTCTTGGTCAGAATTACCACCTCTTCCCGCTTCACTTTCTTGAGTGCCTCGCCCACATGTGGGTGCGATCCGTATTGATCGGCCGTTTCCCAGAAATTGATCCCTTCATCAAAACCGGCACGAAGCATATCGGACAATCCCTTAATGCCCAGTCGTCTGGTCTGGTCCGAGGAACCTCCATACCCGTTGGTTCCCGTGCCCATGGCCATACGGGACATTTCTATACCAGTATTTCCAAGCTTCACTCTGTCGTGCGGGTAAAGTTTTTGTTCAAGCGCCAGAGCCTCATAAGGAAAGGCAGACAGGAGCGCTGAGCCTGCCAGGGTGTTCCGGATAAATGTCCTTCTTTTCATAACGATCCATATATTAATTCATCGGGTAAGATAACATTTGTCCGAACTAAAATCCAGTGCATCTGTTAAAAGCATATGTTAAAATCATCATATCCAGATGTATAGATTATTTAAAAAACTGAGGCGGAAGGTTTTGTCCGAAGGCAAGGCGAACGGGTATTACAAATATGCCCTGGGAGAGTTGTTCCTGGTGATGGTGGGCATCCTGCTGGCTCTGCAGGTGGATAACTGGAAATGCAGATCCTGACCAACCTGCATGCGGAAGTTAAAGCGAATGTTGTAATCATAGAAAGGGTCAGTGCAAACAAAGAAAGAGTGCTAAATGCCTGTCGCCAGATTTTGGAGCATACAGGCCCGCATAGCTACTGGCAATCTCCGATGGAATTCGACAGCCTTCTCTCCTGGGTTGTGGTTTCATAAATCAGGATCAGGACCATACTATTCCCTCCTTATTGCTTCCTCCACCGCCTCCAGGTAGCCAAATCCCCAGCGCATATCGGGCAGGAGGTAGCCCCCTTCCACCCACTCGTTCCAGGAAAAGAGGGTGATCAGCCTGGGCTGATCCGGATGATCTTCCACATATTCCACAGCTTTTCGCAGGTAAGCTGCGAAACTTTCCGGCGAATTATTGTAATGGATGACATGTTCCTGCCCCTTGGCCGGGAACCTGGGGGTATCATCCCAGCCGATGGAAACATTGGGGATGTATGGCACGTCCAGGGCCCTGTCCCAGTTATTTCTGCGCTGTATGGCCTGCTCCCCCCAGACAATATAATCCTCCAGGCCTTCGGCCTGACCCCAGTTATACTTGGTCACACTGTTGATGCCCAGATAGGAGCAAATCTCACTATTATCCTTTCCTTCACCCAGATCTCCCCACAACAAGGCAGGATTTTCTTCATTCCCACCAAAAGCAATGACCTGAAGGTGCAGTCCGGGTAAACCCGCCCGGATTACTTTATCCCTGAAATAATCAAGGGCCTCTTTTGCTCCATCCATGCCCTGGAAATCCCTAACAAACTTGGGAAAATTGAAAATGGAAAAGACCGGCTTCCCCTCAATTTTGAAATAGTTGGGCTGATGAAAGTACTGATCTATGACCCGGTCCACAAGGATCTGGAAATTTTCCCGGTCGATGGAACCAGTCCAGAGCAGGGAATCTGAATCATACTTGTAATGGTTCCAGTAGTTCTTCTTTACATCGTGATTGGCCCACATGAGATAGAACTGCATAAGCTCATTATTGCCGGCTTTGAGAAAGCCATTGTTAATAGCACTTTCCAGAAATGGTCCGCCGTCGAACCAGTACCAGTCAAAAATGAAGACATTCACCCCATGGTCCGTGGCAGCATCGATCCATTTTTCCATCACAGCCGGATCGTCGTCCATTTCATATCCCCAATAGGGTACTTTAGGCTGGTAATGACCCGGAAACCGGGGGGTTCCCTTTCTGATAATCTCCCACTCACCTGTTTGCTCCGGCCACAGGACCTCCGCGTTCCTCTCCCCGTAATGGCAGGACGGCCACACATAGGCAGCCACATAAAGTTCTTCCCCTGCACTTGACTGTTCCACCTTGTTATTGCAGGAAGACAAGAGGATTCCAAGGGAGAGAAGTATTCCCATTACCATCCGGGTTTTTGATTTCTCATTCATATCATAAGATGTTGCATTGACTTATTCCACCTGTGTTAAAATCCAGTCAACAATCATATTCAGAGTTTCCGGATCAAATGTCTCTTCGATCACACCGTATTCATTGGGCAATCCGGTCTCGCAATTCTGAAACAGGTGATTCAGCCCGGGTAAAATCCAGGTCTTTGATCCGGTATTACCAGCACTCTGAAGCCCGTTTTGAATGGCGGAAATATTGGCTTCCGGCAACACCTGGCAATCTTTCTCCCCGTTGAGAGCAAGTACCGGACAGGCGATTGAAGCCAGCAGGGGCTCCGGATCCAGCATAACAAAATACCGGAACCAGGCATAGGCTTGCTCAGATATGGAGGTCATCAGGTTTTCCCTGGCCTGTTCAATTTCTTCTTCTGTATAGTCCCCCAGTAGATTCTCAGAATAATATTCACTCATAAATGCAAGGGTGAGTTCCTCCCAAGCTGCATGGGATTCGTTTGCTATCATCAGGTCATATACCTTGGACATCACCTTCCTGTTGTCCTCCAATACATCCTCACCGGCTCCGCTTAATCTGGCTATATGATTGCTCTGGTCCAGAAGGATTGTTTTACCATCCACTCCCGGTCCGGCCAGGGATACCACAAAAGCGAAATCCTGGTATGAAGAGGCCAGCATAAATGCAATAAGCGCTCCCTCGCTATGTCCGATGATGCCTGTTTTTAAAGGATCTATTTCGGACCGCATTGAAAGGAAGTCCATGGCGGCCCTAGCATCTTCAGCCAGATCGCCTGTGGTGGCATCCGCAGGATTGCCTCCTGAGGCGTTTACGCCCCTGTCGTCGTAGCGTAATATGGCTATTCCATTCCTTGTCAGGTGATCTGCAATCACCTTGAACGGCTTATGGCCAAAGATTTCCTCATCCCTGTTCTGGGGCCCTGAGCCAGACACAAGTATG
>Ga0209536_100015044_pt1 | contig 11059 bp, 9 predicted proteins | sample DeeMarSeWOR28_12_FD_187461 | JGI IMG/M metagenome (GOLD analysis project Ga0209536, IMG submission 187461) | Marine sediment microbial communities from White Oak River estuary, North Carolina - WOR-2-8_12 (SPAdes) (version 2) | ecosystem: Environmental > Aquatic > Marine > Intertidal zone >... | reverse complement strand
TCCCGGTCATCTGGCTTGCTTTGGCAATTGTGGTTGCCGCCGGGGCGGCAATCCTGGTGATGGTCAACCTCAGGTCAAACGGGCAGAATCAAAACTCAAAATCCGGTGCCGCGGTGCCGCAAGCCCAATCAAGCGCGGCAGCGGGTCAAAACCAGGGTTTTGAAAACCTGGTCGGTCGTTGGCTGCGGCCGGACGGCGGCTATATCATTGAAATCCGCAGCATCAGCACTGATGGCCGAATGGATGCCGCCTACTTAAATCCGCGTTCGATTAATGTCGCCCGGGCCGAAGCCTCCTGGAAAAAAGGCCGGCAGGAGGTGTTCATCGAACTGCAGGACACCGGCTACCCGGGCTCGACGTACACCCTGGACTACAACCCGGATCAGGATATATTTACGGGTGTCTACTTCCAGGCGGCAATGAAACAGGCATTTGAGGTCGTATTTGTCCGGCAAAATTAATCAACCAATCAACTTATTCAACTAATCACTTAATCAACCAATTACCAACTCCGGGATTAATCTGTGCACCCAATTTATATAATCACCGGCCTTGTAACCTTAATGGTTATACTGGGCTTTGCCGTAACATCGTACATCGAAAAAGAAAAACGGGCATCGGCCATTTGCCTGATTATGGCCACGGTTTATGGCGGCGCCTGGTTTATGGCGGGTCACATTTATCCGGCGATCACCCTGCAGATCGCCATCGCCTTCGGGGCGCTGCTGATTGCAGGTTTCGGATTGCTTTCCTGGCCGTTTGGCGAGCCCGCACCCCTTGAAATCAACCCTTCGTCAACCGAACGCTATGATGAGCGTCATGTTATTTTCGGCCGGATGGAACTTGAACCCGGAATGCCCCAGTATGAAACATATTATTCCGAGCTGAACCCCCCGGTCAAAGGGTTTGACGACCACGTTCGCCGCATGCCGAAACTGGGTGAACCCGGGGGCAGATATTCCCATGAGCTGGATTCGCCGTACTTTGACGCCCTTTTTGAATTTATCGCCAAATACAATCATCTGGCCGATCCGGGCGCCCCGGGCGCCAGGCCGATTGACCTTTCGCCTGAAGAAGCCACCCGCAGGGTCAAAGGTTTTGCCAAACACCTGGGGGCCCTGGATGCACGCGTAACCCGCCTGAAAGACTATCAGGTCTACTCTCACGCCGGCCGGCGGCTGCACAACTGGGGCGAGCAGTACAGCACGCAGCATACCCATGCCATCGTCTTTTCATCGGAAATGGCGCATGCAATGGTGCACAGCACGCCCCGCGCGCCGGCGGCTACCGAATCAGCGGTCCAGTACATGCATCTGGCCAATATCGGAATTGCCCTGGCCATGTATCTGTCCAAACTCGGCTACAGCGCCCGGGCCCATATCGACGGCAACTACCAGGTGCTGGCTACCGCCGTCGCCCATGATGCCGGCATCGGAGAACTGGGCCGCTTGGGATTGATCGTGACGCCGACCCACGGACCCCGCGTCCGCCTGGCAGTGGTCACCACCGAGCTTGAATTAATTGAAGATCCGCCCCTTAACTTCGGCGTGCAGCATTTTTGTGAAATCTGCAAAAAATGTGCGGACAACTGTCCCTCCAATTCTATTGAAACCGGGAGCAAAAAAGAAGTTCGCGGCGTGGTCAAATGGCAAAGCCAGATGGAAACCTGCTATAAATTCTGGCGCTCCGCCGGCACCGACTGCGCCATTTGCATGGCCGTCTGCCCCTATTCCAAACCCCACACCTTTTATCACAACATCATGCGCTTCTTATGCACCCGCAACCCAATCGCCCGCCACGTCGCCCTTTTGATGGATGATCTTTTCTATTCCCGCCGGCCGCGGCATAGCGACAAACCGAATTGGTTCGCGCAAGAGTAAGGTTGGTATCGATTCGTATGGCACCTCTTGGCTCAGATTGTGAAGCAATAACGGTTGCTTTGTAGCGGCGGGTTTATACCCGCCCATAACTTGGTGCATGGCGTTGATGGGTTTGCGTTTGATAATTGGAGTTGGTAGTGTGACTTCAGTGCATCAACATATTTACATTGATACCATCGCTCCAGGTTCTGGGTATAACCATGCTGGAGAACCAGGGGTGGACTATCACCTTCGACTTTGTAGTGGATTCGAACACCTTGATTGCTGGCGTAAGGCATAGTTTGTTTTACCTTCCTTTGAGGGCAGGTTTTATCAGAAGTTCGTCCTAATTCTTGTTAAATCAAACCACAGTTAGGAGTATCTTGGTATCTACAATACCTTATTTTAATGGAACTTTGAAGAATTTATGAATGTTAGGTAGCTAGCCAATCATTATAATTCGTCGGCTATCAAACTCTATAAAGATATTTTTTGAGTATCACACCGATTTAGCGGCTGTTAAATATTGGGCTATATAGATACTATGCCATTTTCTCTTTGGGATTATTGTTTTAATGTATCTGCGAATTACGGTAACTCAAAACATTTGGTTTTTTTATTAATCTTTGCCTCTTAAAAGGCAGAACTGTGATTCTGAACAATCTGCCTTAAAAAAATTTAATTTCCAACCGGGCAGGCTTCTATACATCGTATGCAAAACATGATGTACTTTTGCGTTTTGTACGTTCCCATTTCTTTCTTCGAAACTGACTTATTTGACTTTTTTTCTCCCCAGAACTCTGTAGGATTTTTTATCGTTATACCTGCATCGTTAGCGGCGACAATCGTGTAACACTTGACACGACTGAAATTGCCATTTCTTCCTGGAAGATTGCACATTCCGGTTTTATCCGTTGAAATTACAATCTCACTGAACGCATTGGCACCGCACGCTTTATGACAATACTCATCACAACATTTACATGGTTCGAAATCAATCGGACCGGTAGGAGTCAGTTCAGCATCTATCAGCATAGCACGAAAACGAACTCTTGGTCCAAATTCTGGGCTGATTACCAAATTATTTTTCCCGATGCAACCAAGCCCGCTAAGCACCGCTGCATCCTTGAGGTACATTCCACCTTCCCATAGCCAATAATTAACATGATGGGTTTTGATGTCATATGTCTCTTCGATCCAGACCCTGAGATTTCGTTTAATTTTCATTAGAATCTCGTTCCCCGGAAGATATCCAGATTCAAGATACCAGTCGAGTTCCGGCTTTTCATGCGGGTGGTGAAGCCCAATTACCACCACCGACTTAGCACCATCTGGCCATTTTATTTCAGAAAGATCCGAGAAACCTTGAGCAGGACCAACTCCATCAGTTCCCTTTAATATTTTTTCATGCAATTCATACGAAGGAGTATTTTTAAGGAGTTCGACACTTGTGATCCCGGCTAATGAAGCACCTAATGATTTGGCTTTTTCTATAATCTGAAGGCCGATGTCCTGTGTCATATTTTGATCTCCTTACTGTCAACGTTCGGATTGATTTTACAGGGTCGTAAATATCACAACATATACCATAATGATGATTGGTAAATGAAAGGCTCTCGGGAACTGAGATGCACAGATACATGCAATTTGGCCACAGGAGCTGGAAATGATGATGACAAGCCTTCATTGCTGTCACATAGAGCGGATGCAAATTGGGCTAAATCTCTATCTTCCTGCTGCACCGAGAACAACTTCAGCGAGTTTTTCGTTCAGCAATGCCTGCTCTTGAACTGTCCTGCCAGCTGTTATTCCCGTGTCGATGACAAGGTCATGCCCAGTGACAAAGCTGCCTTCTTCACTCGCCAGGTACAGAGCTCCATATGCAATATCGTCAGGGAGCCCTGAACGCTGTAAGGGAAGCCTCTCTTTGAAGTAAGAGATCAAAGCGTCCACAGTGCGGTCGGCATCGGCTGTGTCCAAACCAATAGCTTTTCCGAAAATAGGGGTTGCAATACCTCCGGGTGATATACTATTTACACGCACACCGAAGGGCGCAAGCTCCATGGCAACACATTTGGTCAACTGAATAACCGCCGCCTTGGCAGCACTGTAAATCGTCGGCCCATATCCCACTCTAATGCCTGCTATACTCGCATTATTGATGATACTTCCGCTGCCATGTTTCTTCATGACCGGGGCGACATATTTCATGCCAAGAAAAACTGCACCAAAAAGAAGTGACATGGCTGCGTTCACGTCTGACAAAGCTGTTTCCTCAATAACACCGATCGGTCCAGGAGCCCCGGCGTTGTTGAACAGACAGTCTATCTGCCCAAACCGCTCTGCAGACGCTTCAATCAAATTTTTCACGTCAAATTCCTGCGTCACATCCGTACGGATGAAAACAGCTTGATTACCCAGCCGATCAGCCAGCGCGTTGCCTTTTTCGGAAGAACGCCCAGCAATGACCACAAAAGCACCTTGTTCCACAAAGATCTCGGCGGTCCGTTCACCAATTCCACTGGTACCGCCGGTAATAACCGCGACTTTGTCTTCAAGTCTTTTTTTCATGATTCCAATCCTCCGATTCAATATGTAATCCGGCTTCAATCCATGTATGCTCCGTATATCTTTGCTTTTCTATTTATTTAATTTTTTATACCACCAGATCATTAAGGGTACAGATATTCTTATACCCCCACATCTATGCCCCCGAAGAAAACAAAAAGCCAAATAACCTTTGCACAGGTAATTTGGCTTCGTATAAAATACAGTTCGCATTCCGTCTCCCCCTAACAGGATGCGGTTAGTCCGAAAAAGCTTGGGATAAATGCTATTGGCTCCCCTGCCCGCTAACCGTTAGCAGGTCAGGTGAGGGAAAGTCAACCATTTATTTTGTCCCAAAAACCAGGTCCTCCCTCTCTGAGCTATAAGATCTACTAGCAGGTAGTAGGGCTGTAGGCCCTGAGGTTTTGAAGCTGAGCCAGATCTGAGACAATCGGCTATACCGTGAATCCTGCTGCACGCGGGATCGGAATTATGGAATACTGGACTACCAGAATGCTGGGTTTAGTGGAATGGGATCCATTTTTATTAAGGATGACACGGATCAGTCTATAAGATCTGACCGCCATCCGCTTTCGATTTTCGATGTTCCATTATTCCAGCATTCCATTATCCCGTTCGGAGTCTAAAATGGCGTAGGGTGGGCTGTGCCCACCTTCGAACGATGAAATCAGCGATATTTGGTGGGCACAGCCCACCCTTCTACGAATAAAGAAATTTCGCAACGTAAGGGTACCCTATCGTCTGCGATTTGTCTGCGTGTGTCCGCGGCTAATTAATAATTTTACCAGGATTCAAAATATTGTTGGGATCCAGGGCGCGCTTAATATTGCGCATCATGTCAAGCTGGGCTTCGCTCATGACGAGATTCATGTAATCGCGGCGTTTGTGGCCGATGCCATGCTCGCCGCTGATGGTGCCTCCGAGCTCGGCCGTCATGGTGTAGATGTCCTTCAACAGGGCCGGCAGTATTTCTTCCCAGTGCTCTACCGAACTGGCGGGATTTTTAAGCGGTATGGCATGCAGGTTGCCGTCGCCGGCATGTCCGAGCACCGGTATGGCAACGCCATATTTTTCACCGATTTGTTTCAGGCCGGACAGGGCCCGGGGAATGCTGGCCATCGGAACCACGATATCTTCAACTGACTGATGCGGGGTGTATTGCAGGATGTCCCAGGGAATCCGCTTGCGGATGCGCCAGAACCGCTCGATCTCCTCATCCGTGGTCGCCAAATACGCTTCGATCGCCCCGCGCTGCCGGCAAATGGTGCGGATGGTCGTGGCATTTTCGGCCACAATCGACGAATGCGTCCCGTCAACCTCAAAAAGCAGGGCCGCCCCGATTTTCTCATAGGGAAAAGGCTCCTTTAATGCCCTGGCCGTCATGTTAAAGGTGAACCCATCCATGAATTCAATCGAAGTCGGCACCAATTTGCCGGAGGTCATAATTTCAGGCACGACGGCAATGGCGGTTGCGGGGTCCTCGAACAGCGCCAGGATAGCCTGCCGAACCGTGGGCCGCGGCAAGAGTTTGATGAAAATCTTGCTGAAAATTCCCAAGGTCCCCTCGGACCCGACCATCAATTGAACCAGGTTGAGCCCGGTGACATCCTTGACCCGCTTGCCGCCCAGTTGAATGATGTCGCCGGTCGGTGAGACGATTTCCAGCCCCAGGATGTATTGTCCGGTGACCCCGTATTTAACGGCCCGGCCGCCGCCGGCGTTCTCAGCCACGTTGCCGCCGATAAAACAAAATTCTTCGCTCATCGGGTACCCGGCGAAGAACAATCCATATTTCTGCAGCATCTGATCCAGTTTATTGGTGACCACCCCCGGCTCCACCACCGCCATCAGGTTCCGGTCATCGATTTCGATGACGGCGTTCATCCGCTCGACCGAAAGCAAAATACCGCCATATATTGGCACCGCACCGCCGGAAAGACCGCTGCCGGCAGCCCGGGGTGTGATGGGAATCATTTCGCGGTTGGCCAGTTTAACGATATCGGCGATTTCCTGAGCGGCTTTCGGCAGCACGGCAACTTCCGGCATGTGGCCATACGGTCCCGGCACCTTATCACGCGCGTATTTCTCAAGCACCTTTTGATCATCAAAATGAACAAACGCTGCGCCGCAAATTCGCCTCAATTCTTGAACGATTTCAATGGTTACCGGGCGGTAGACTGATTCACTCATACCGTTGTCTCCCCAATACATAGCAAGATTTAGCGTTTCAATTAATAGAAATCACATGACAGAGGACAGAAGGCAGAAGTCAGAGGACGGATGACTGATGACAGATGACAGAAAACCTCCGGGTTATTTGTTATCAGTTATACGTTATTAGTGTTAGGAGCCAGGCTATAGAGATCAGATATCAGATTAGACTGGGGTTATTTGGTTTTAGTTGTTGGATGTCGGTATGTGGAATCCGACGACAGAAACGATTAGATTCGACCTTAATCCATTGACCTTCTACCTTTAACCTTACACCTTAAACTTTATAGCCGTTAATTTTCTCCGCGCGCCGTTCGCCCTGCGCCGAAGTCCTGTCATCATATCCAGCTCATATAGCATCGACCCTATCCACAAACTTTGAGCTTTCAGCTTTGAGCTATCAGCTTGCACAATAGTGCATTCCCGCATCCCGCTTTTTGCTATTTACGCTATGCGCTCTGCCCTATGCTCGTCCCTCGCAACCCGCCCCCCAAAACACGTAACTCGCAAGCCGCAACGCGCAGCGCGCAACACGGACCCCGCAACACGAGCCCCGCAACTCATAACCCGCACCCCGCAACTCGTAACCCGCACCCCGCAACTCGTAACCTGCACCCCGCAACTCGTAACCTGCACCCCGTCATGATGGCATCTCCAGGTTCATATTCCAGACATCCATGGCGCCATCCAAATCGTTATATTTGGTATTCACCTGTGATAATTTTTCCTGGATCTCAGTTTTCTGGGATTCCCACTCCAGCGGGCACTCCTCAGCCAGAATTTTGATATGTTTATCCAAATCATCCACCAGTTGGTTGAGTTCGTTTACCAACGGTTCGACTTCTCTCTGGTTCACTTTTTCCAGGGATTCGGTTTTGCGAATGACATCATAAAGTTTTGCTTTCCATTCGATAAGATCGGATCCGGCACTGTCACAAAAAGATTTAACGTCCACAGCAGCCCCCTTTCGTTTTTAGACGGGTAGATGTAAAAGTTGTAATTCAAGATAGGTCCACTTTCAGATACTGTCAATTTGGGCATTTTATAGACTGGTTCCCATATCCAATGTCGTTTACCGTCCGAAAGCTCTGGTCAGAGTAATCATTTTAATTCTCTAAAGTGCAAAAACACTAAATTTCGAATTTTTCGCTTAGATATATCAATAATTCGCTTGCTATTGGATTAAGGAAGGTTTATGTTCCACCCAATCAATGAAGTCCCGCCTTCTAACAGCGGGATGGTTTCTTGCTGAGGGAACAATCCATTTATCAAAGTGGCATCCTCCAGTTTGCAACATTGAAAATTTTTATGAAAGGAGGATGTTATTATGGCTGAAGGAACTGTTAAATGGTTTAATGACAGCAAAGGCTTTGGTTTCATCGAACAGGAAGACGGGCCGGATGTGTTTGTTCACCATTCTGCAATCAACGCCAGCGGATTTAAATCCCTCAGTGAAGGCGACCGGGTTTCCTTTGACATCGAGCAGGGACAAAAAGGTCCTGCTGCTGCCAATGTTACCGTGATCTAATTTTCGTTTTCAAACACAAAGGGCATTCTTCGAATAAAGAGGAATGCCCTTTTAATTTTTTGAATTACTACAACATGATAGGCCCGAATACGGTTGAACCTGCAAGGGTTTCCAATACGCCTTTTGCATAAAAAATTAGCAATTGATGAAAGGAAAAAAAATGAATAAAGGTGATTTAATCAACGAAGTGGCCAAAGCAGTCAACTCCAAAAAAGAAGCTCAGGAAGCGGTGGATTGTGTTTTCGCATCCATTACCAATGCCTTGAAAACCGGGGACAATGTAACCCTGGTTGGTTTTGGCACTTTCAAAGTAGTGGAACGCAAGGCCAGAAAGGGGCGCAATCCGCAGACCGGAGAGGAAATCGACATTAAAGCATCTAAAGCACCGAAATTTACCCCGGGCAAGGCCCTGAAAGACGCTGTTAAATAGTGGCGCTGTTCCGAAATCTAACCCTGAGGAGAAATAACCCATGGCAAACATGAGCTTGTATCAACAGCTGGCTTCCGATCTCGGTTTCGCTGAATCCAAAATGATTCCCAAAATGTTCGCATTCATCGCTGATGAAGACGAAGCCAAACTCATGCTGGCCGCCGCTCCACCGGCCACGATCGAAGAGATTGCCGAAAAAACAGGCTTCACCGTTGAAAAAGCTCAATCAATGGTGAATACCCTGTTTAAAAAAGGGCTGATTTTTAAATCGAAAAAACCCGACGCGACCCGCTATTATAAAGTCAGACATTTTCTCCAGTTTCACGATGCCACCGTCCTGACCCCGGGGGTGGATCAGGCCTACCTGGATCTTTGGAAAGAATTTGAAGCAACCGAACAGCGGGCTTTTCAGGATATGATCAAAGATCAGGACTTCCGGCAGGGAATGCGGGTGGTGCCGGTGAATGTGACCATCGAGCCGCAGAACCAGGTCCTGGCATTTGAAGATGTCAAAAAGATGGTCGAGGAAGCTGGAGCGTTGGCGGTCACCAACTGCTCCTGCCGGACCATTCATGGAATCACCGATGTGCCCCTGGAAGTCTGCATGCAGCTCAACAAAGCGGCCGATTACGCCCTCGAGCGCGGCACCGGGCGGGCCTTGACCAAAGCCGAAGCCGTCGAGATGCTTAAAATGTGCGAGGAAGAAGGCCTGGTGCATTGTGTTGAAAACAAATACGGCCTTGGCCACGTCATCTGCAACTGCGACAACGTCGCCTGCGCCAATTGGGGGCACGACCGGGCGTATGCTAAAAAATTTACGGCGCCCAGCCGCTTTAGAGCCGAAGTCGAGCCCGGGCTTTGCACCTCCTGTGAAACGTGTGTCGACCGGTGCTTTTTCGATGCCGTTTCCATGGACGGAACGGCGGTCATTGATGCGGAAAAATGCATGGGCTGCGGGATCTGCGTACCGAGTTGCCCCGGCGATGCCATAACTTACGAGGAAATCAGACAGAGGGAATTCATTCCCGAATAAAACCTTCAGGTGAATGACAAAGAAATGGCAACCGTCAGCATCGCTAAGGCAACCTATTCCGATCCGGCTATTGAAGCCCTGCTTGCGCCCCTGGGCGGGATGGAACGGTTCGTCGCCAAGAAGGAAAGCGTCCTGCTCAAGGTTAATTTGCTATCTTCCAAAGGGCCGGAAAAGGCTGTCACCACGCATCCTGATTTTGTCAGGGCTGTGGCCAGGGCGGTCCGAGCGGCCGGTGGCGAACCATATATTGGTGACTCGCCGGCGGGAACCTTTTCCAAAAGAAGCCTGACCAAAGCCTACAAGCGCTCAGGGTTGGCGAAATTGGCCGATGAAGCGGAAATTGACCTGAACTTTAACACCGGCACCAGGAAACTGAATATCCCCCGCGGCAAACGATTGCATCGATCTCCTATCTGTGAATTCGTGTTAAACGCCGACAAGGTCATTGCCCTGCCGAAACTCAAAACCCATTCCTTTCAGTATCTGACCCTGGCCTGCAAGATTATGTACGGTGTCGTGCCCGGCCTTGCCAAGGCCAAATACCATGCCCAGTTCCCACGTAAAGCCAGTTTTGCGGATATGATGCTGGATATTCTTACCATCGTGAGACCGCAGCTGTATATCATGGACGGTGTTTTGGCCATGCAGGGCCAGGGACCCGGCAGCGGAGACCCTGTAAAATTGGATCTGGTGCTGGCATCAACCGATCATGTGGCGATGGATATTGCGGTATGCAAAATCCTGGGCATCGAACCCGTGGGCATCCCGGCCCTTAAAATGGCAAAAGTCCGCGGCTTGTGGCCGGAAAAAATTGACTATCCGCTCCGGACACCTGAGGAAGTCGCCTGTCAGGGATTCAGGTTGCCAAACACGGCCGATCACCTGCTGACCGGCAAAAAACCTCCCAAAAAAAGTCCCGTAATTACCGATCAGTGCACCGGATGCGGGGAATGTGAACGAATTTGCCCCAAAGGCGCCGTCGAGGTGAAAGGCCGGGCGGCAGCGTTGAATTATGCCAAGTGCATCCGGTGCTTCTGCTGTCACGAGGTCTGTCCCGAAGATGCCATCGTGTTGCGCAGCAAGAAGTTAATCGCTTAGCAGCGCTTTTCTGACCAAATGCTGTGCCAAAAGGTATGTGCAAGAGGTTGGCAGTGACAAACTGGATCGTTTCCTGGAAAGTGCTTCAGAGCTTGCATTCTGTGTCATTTTAGTGCCTGAGATCATCTCTGGTCTCAATCGCCGTCTGAGAGAACGAGCCTTGACCATCGCGGACTATCGAGCAATTAGGAGACAATTGCTGGGTGATGTACGTGACGCAACGGTTTTGCAAATCACACCTTCTACTGTTTCGCGCACCGTAATACTACTGGAGGGCAACGTTTTACGCGCGATGGACGCTCTCCATGTTGCGTGTGCTCTTGAGTGGCAGG
>Ga0209536_100015043_pt1 | contig 11060 bp, 13 predicted proteins | sample DeeMarSeWOR28_12_FD_187461 | JGI IMG/M metagenome (GOLD analysis project Ga0209536, IMG submission 187461) | Marine sediment microbial communities from White Oak River estuary, North Carolina - WOR-2-8_12 (SPAdes) (version 2) | ecosystem: Environmental > Aquatic > Marine > Intertidal zone >... | reverse complement strand
CGCCACGCGGATACCATGTACCGAGCCTGCCCCGTGGTTACCGCAAAGTGCCGTACAGAGGAAAGCCGTATTACTACTATCACGGCACTTGGTACCTGTACTCCGGAACTCGCTTCGTCGTAGTGCTGCCACCAATTGGCGTTACCGTACCGATATTGCCACCCTACTACACCACCATCTGGGTGGGTTCGGTTCCTTATTACTATGCCAATGGTATCTACTATGTCTGGCGACCGGCGGAGCGGGTCTACGTTGTCACGAACCCGCCGTCTGAGTCGGAAGTAAGCGAAGAGGCGGAAAGACCACAGGAACTGTTTGTCTACCCAAAGCAGGGACAAAGCGAACAGCGTCAGGCCAGTGACCGGTTCCAGTGCCATCAATGGGCAGTGGACCAGACCGGGTTCGACCCGACGCGGGCCGGCGGGAATGTCGCGGAGTCCGAGTATTACGACAAGCGCTCAGATTATCAGCGCGCCATGAAGGCATGCCTGGAAGCCCGAGGTTATAGCGTGCAATAACCTCCCCTGGCACTCCCGGGGCGATGGCCTTGGTTGTGCTATTGATACGGGTTTTTTTCTTGCAGTCGATTTAAGCGGGCGGTTGCTTCATCAAGATAGTGATAGGCGTCAGCGATGGCTGTCTCATGATCGCGCTTTTTCTGTGACAGCAATTTTACTTCGTCGAGCAGATAGGCCCGGCGTGCACGGTTCACACCGGATCGAATCAACTCTGCCTCGGTATCGTTCAGCAGCACAATGGTTTCATCCAGTAATTTCTCTTGCTTGCGGATATCGCTCTTGAGACTGCGAATGCGGGAATTGGTTTTGTATACACGCTGACCGTACTGGTAGCCCGCCAGGAATTCCGGCTCGCTGCTGGCCGGGCATACATTGTGATAGGTTCTGCCGCCGGCGCCGGTCCGATACCCGATATTGGCACGACAAAATTGTCCAAGGCCCTTATCCCGACCTTTCGTGTACAACGCGAGGTCCGGGGTGATCCCATGCTTGGCGCAGGCCGAGCGGTGATTGCCGATACGACTGGCAGCATAACCGCGCGCGCCGTCCTCGTAGCCAATCGATTCCCAATCAGCATTCTGGCACTCGTTCTTGTCCAGCGTGGCACAGCCGCTGACCGCCAGCCCGAGCAAGATTAGCCCCAGGAGTGGAAAACAAACCGAATTTTTCATTTTTGATTGCTCCCTGATTCGTTGCGCCGTTCGAGGCCACATTCCAAAGCATAGAGCATAAAACTGAATCATGACTGAATACTGCGCGTATTCGCGTCTGCCACGCAGTTTCGCGAGGGAAAAGGCGAGTAGACGCCTATTTCTTCTGATCAAGCAGGGATTTCAGATCGGCGAACGGATTGTAGGTGGAGGTCTTGCTGTCGCTACTGCCGCGCATGGCGCCGGCCTGCTCCGCCTCCAGTTGCCGCTGGTGTTCATTGTCATGGCAATAGACGCACAGCAGCTCCCAGTTGCTGCCGTCAGCGGGATTGTTGTCATGATTGTGGTCCCGGTGGTGTACCGTCAGCTCCTGCAGATTGTCACGGTTAAATTCGCGCCCGCAACGGCCGCAGATATGCGGATACATCTTTAACGCCCTTTCGCGATAATCCTGTTCACGCTTCTCGGCAGCGCGGCGGCTATCAGCTACGAGTTTATTCAGTTTGTCATCGTTCGATTTTTGCATACCACCCTCAACACTATTTATTTCTTGCGGCGCCAGTTGTCGCCGTCTTTTTCATATTGCTGCTTTACCGCTGCCCAGGCAACCTTGTGCGCGACCTCCTCTCGCGACGCCTTGCCGCGGCGGTGTTCGGGATCACGGTACTCTTCCCAGGCGTTATTAAAAGCCGCCGCATAAATTTCCTGCGCATGCTTGGGCAGGTGGGTCCGAACGCTTTCCGGAAGAGCTGATATATCTTTATACGGCATCGATATTTCTCCCGCTCCTTGCCATCGGCCCAGATTACTGGAATTTGCGGGCCGCACCAATAATTCCTGTGCCATGACCCAGTTTGGGTATACTGGCAGAACCCTTAATACGTGGTGTCCTGGCATGAACCGAATCGGGCGGTACCTGTTAATTTTTCTCACGCTGTGGCTCGCGGCCGCCGTGCACGCGGCGCCCGGCAAACTGGTCGGCGAAAAGGAATATGACCTGCCCGACTGGTTCAAATTCAGCTTCCTGGAATTGCAGGATGATGTCCGCGATGCCAGCCAGGCCGACAAGCACGTGATGCTGTTCATGCACATCGACCGTTGTCCCTACTGCACCGCCCTGATCGAGGAGAATTTCCGCCAGGGCAGCAACCATGACTACACCCGCAAGCACTTCGACGTAATCGCGCTCAACATCCGCGGTGACCGCGAGATTGTGTGGGACAAGAACACCACCTACACCGAGAAATCGCTGGCGAAAAAATTCGGTATCTTTGCCACGCCGACCATTCTTTTCCTGAACGGCAAGGGCGATGTGGTTTACAAGATGCACGGGTATCGCAAGGCGCCCGATTTCGGGCACGTACTGCACTACGTAGCGGAAAAGCAATACGGGAAAATGAAACTCGCGGACTATGTGCGCCAGCAGAATGAAACTCGATACACCCTGCGCGACCACCCGCAGTTTGTCGCCATGAACGACTTCTCCCGGGTCAAGGGGCCGTTGATGGTGTTGTTCGAAGACAGGAGTTGTGCCGAGTGCGATGAATTCCACCGGGAAGTGTTGCTACACAAATCGGTTATGGATGAACTGAAGCCGTTCAAGGTCGCGCGCCTGAACGCCTACGCCACCACCCCGATCGTGGATAACAACGGTAACCGCACCACCCCGATGGCCTGGGCCAGGTCGCTGAAGCTGGATTATCGGCCGGGCACCGTGCTCTTCGACAAGGGCAGGGAGATTAGCCGGGTAGACGGCCGGCTGTATCACTTCCACTACAAGGAAATGCTGCGGTACGTCTCCACCGGGGCTTACCGGCAGTATGCGACTTACATTGACTACCTGGGGCCGAGACAGAAGCAGTTGCTGCAATCCGGTGTCACCATCGACGTTAGCAAGTAATTCAGCCTGCTGGCATTTGGCGAATTGGCGAAAATTCCCGAAATAAAGATTGCGAGATTTCCGGCGCTGGCGATTTTTGCGAGGCTGCATAGTGAGGCCATTTATTAGATCCCTTCTCCGTCCACTGGGTCCGTAAATCCCGGTTTTGTGGTCATATGGCGTCAATTGGGAGTAACAAAAATTTGTCACTCCGGCCCCTTTTACTGGCTTCAAATAAAGCTTTGCCCAGACCCCTAATTCCCACATTTTTGGCACGGCTTATGCATATACATTCGCCTAACAACAATAACCCCGTGGACCGCCCAAACCGAAATGCGTCGCGAACAACAAATAACCGGTCCATCGACCGGGGGACTTCTTGTCGATGAGCTGCCTGAAAACGCGATAGAAAACTACTCGATTGACAAGAAGATCGGCGAAGGCGCGATGGCGAATCTCTATCTCGCACGCGACAGCGACGGCAAGCAAAGCGTCATCAAGGTGCCGCGTCAGTCGCTTAAGGTGGACCCGGTCTGCCTGGTGGCATTTGAAAACGAGCTTCGGCTCGCGCCCTACCTTGCAGATTTTTCCTATGCCTGCATGCCCAAAGTCAGCAATCAGGAAAGCGCCCGGTTCCTGGCGATGCAGTACATCGAGGGAGTGGATTTATGGTCCCACCTGAAGGAACGCGGGCCGCTGTCCGAGGCGGAAACAATCGATCTGGCGATGAAGATCGTGTTCGCCGTTGCCCGACTGCACGAGCGGCAGATAGTACATCTGGACCTGAAACTGTCGAACGTAATGTTGACGCCTTCGGGTGAAATACGCCTGATCGACTTCGGGCTTGCCAATCATCTTGATCTGCCCGACCTGATTTACGAATCGTTTCGCGAACCCAAGGGATCACCGGCCTACATCGCACCCGAACAGTTTATCGGGGTGCGAAACGAAAAGCGCAGTGACCTGTTCTCTGTCGGGGTGATGCTCTTCGAATTGGCTACGGGAAAGCTGCCTTTTCCAAATGCGACTACCATGATCGGGGTTATCAACCGTATTAAACGCACCCCTGTCTCACCGCGAGTACTAAGGCCCGAACTTAGTCCCCAATTTGAAGTCATTATTGCCAATTGTCTGCAGGCCAATCCAGACCACCGGTTTGCGGACATGGATGCGCTCTATGACGCCCTCGAGGCATGGCAATCCGAACTGATGCTTTTGGGCGAAGCGGAGCCAGTGCCAGTCCCAGCGAACGCGGGGACAAGACGTACTTCGGCCTGGCTGCGCAGAACCGCAGCCTCTTTCAGCACAATATTCAACGGTACCAATAATTTTAGCCAGTTACATAGCTGGATGGAGAATCGCGACAACAAACCGGATACCTCCCCGTACCGTATTCTTGCAGCGATTAACCTATCTTCGGGGGATGCCCTGAATATCGAGATACTGCGGCGCGCGCAACAAATGGCAAGTCTGCAGCCCTCATATATCACTGTGGTCAATGTCACAGCGGTGGATGTTGGTATGGCGCATGGTGCGAAGAATGCGGAGTTAGTAAATGTCGAATTGGTCAAAGCACGAAACAAGATTGCCTCGTTAATCCCGCAGACGGGCCTGGGGGCCGCTCAAATTGGTGTCAATGTACTGATTGGTGATGACCCGGTAGGCGTGATCAGCAGGTGTGTGAATGACTACGGTATCGACCTGGTGGTGATCGGTTGTCCCGAGAAGAATCGCCTGAAGAAGTTCATCCGAGGTAGCACCGGTTACAGAATACTGACCTCGGTTAAAAACAGCGTATTTGTCGTACATCCACCGAAGCAGGTATGCATGCAACCCGATCTATCAAATATCGGAAACGTCGCCTGAAGCCGGGCTAATGACCCAAGGCAAGGCGCTCGGCAAAAAACGGATTCATCCCCGCATCCAGAATCTTGCGGCCGGTTGTCGAGAAGTCGTAGGGTACACGGTGAAAAACGATGGAATCATTCCGATCATCATAGATCACGAAAGACGCGCGATTATCATCATCCCTCGGTTGCCCGACAGATCCAACGTTCACAACATGCCGCATTCTTGGTACCAGGGCATATTCCTTTTCTTCTTCCGGCGTAATCAACTCGACCGGGCCGGCTTCGGTTTCGCGGAAAATCGCAGGTATGTGAACGTGTCCGATAAACACGAGAGAGGTTTCCGCGGCTTCCATGCAGTGCCAGACTTTTGCTTTATCGAGCAGGTAATCCCACTCGTATGGATTTGCCGCGGAGGCATGCACATAGGTCACCCCGTTCTCAACAACCTGGTATGGCAGGCTGCCCAGAAAATCCAGATGTTTCTGCCGCAGCTGACTGCGCGTCCAGTCTGCGGACTGCTTGATCACGGGAGATATAGGTAGCTGCGCGTCCATAATCACGTATTCGTCATGATTTCCGAGAACGGCAACCAGGCCGGGCAGTGACAAGAGTAGATCCAGGGTAGGGCATGGATCGGCACCGTAACCCACGCTGTCGCCAAGACACACAAACTTCTCGACACCATGAGCCAACGCCAGATCCCGGCATGCGGTCAGCGCTTCCAGGTTGCTGTGGATATCGGAAAGAATCGCGATTTTCATAGTATTCACGTGTTCACCAAACAAGGTCTCGCCATCTTCAGGCGGTTTCCTCGTTGGCAACTCCACTATAGTCTAGCTAATCCGACTGTCGCTGCCATAACAACGTAGACAAATTTTAACATAAGAAGCGAGACACAATTTTTTGTCGCGACTTAATTACCCATTCGATGGCCATGGATATTTGATCTCTCTTGATTCACTCGCAGGACAAACCAATGTTATAGAAGACCGGGGCTTAGCGGCGCTATGCGAGTTATATTTACTACCTGGGGCCGAGACAGAAGCAGTTGCTGCAATCCGGTGTCACCATCGACGTTAGCAAGTAGAGCAAGCCCGGTAACCGGGATTAACTGCGATCGCCTTCGTGGTCATTTTCATAAAGAGCGCCTTTGGTCTTGGCTAGCGCCCCGTACAATTTGCGTAATAGGTTACTGTACCTGGCCAGTCGGAGAAGATACCGATCACGCCGACGTCTTTTGCCAGTACGTCTAGCAGCTTGAATGTGTCGCCATCGTTGCTGGTAACCGACTCGATGGTCTGGTAATACCAACCACCCCCCGTCTTGAGTGATCCCGAGCGTTCCAGTGTCCAGGCAATAATCCTCAGTCCGGCGGCCTTCGCGGCCTTCGCGTAGGTAGATGGCACCACCCGGCTTTTGCCATCCACTGCCACCAGCATCCACATCGGCGGCGCGATAATCGTCACGCCATCGGCAACCAGTTGGTCCATGCTCGGCGACCAGGTAGCCGGATTGGTATGATCGAATTTCTTGTCACCAAAGCGTCCGTCCAGATAGACCGCCTGTTTGCCGAACCGTGGCTCGTTCCGGATCCAGTATTTCACGTCATCGATGTTGAACGACTGGACGTAGACCTGGTCCGGTTTAACACCGGCAGCCTTGTACTCATCTATCATTTGCTGCGCGTACTGTTGCTGCGTATACGTGCCCTCGAAAGGCATGGTCACGCTGGGCGATTTGAGTTCCGGCATCATTTTTACACCAAGGCTTTTAAACAGCGCGATACTCTCTGCATGGGTCATCAACGTGCCGCGAGCGGTATTCAGATCGGCACGTGAGGAATCCTTGGCATTCATATACCCCTCGACCGTGGTCGCATTGGGGTTGAAGCCATCCATTTTGCCCTTCAGCGCCTTGAACTCGGCCAGGGTAATATCGCTGGTACAACACCGCGCCTTCGCCTTCACCAACGTTTCGCCTGTGTTTGGATCGATCACGGCGGGCTGGAACGGAACCGAACATTTGGCCGCCATGTCTGTTTGCAGAATGTTGGTGCTGGTATGCAGATCACACTGTGAATGGCGACAGACCAGCTCCCTGTCGCTGGTGAATGTTACGTCGCATTCCAGTATCCCCGCGCCCATGCGCGCACCGGCGAGGTATGACTCCCGCGTGTGTTCGGGAAACCGCAAGGGCGCGCCGCGGTGGCCGATAGAAAAATCAGTCTTGTGGAACGTTCCGTTTTCGCATGACCTGAGTTTTTTCTTGAGCCTCCCGTCATCCATGTCCTCGACAAGGAGATAGGGACGCGCGCCCACCTGTATGGCGTCACCGGCCTTGTAGGTCCAGCCTGTATGCCAGAGGTTTTCATCGCCCCTTTCCGCAAATACCAGATTGCCGGCGCCGAACAACAGGATCAGGCCGACAAGTACCAGTGCTGGATTGTCGTTGTGCTTCATAACTCCCTACTGTTTATTCACAGGAACTAAAGAGCTCGACTATCAGACATAAGTAAATCCAGGATCTTCTGCGCCTGCTTGGGGCTGGTCAAGTCCTGCGGTTCCAGCATATCGCAGCCGTCCTTGATCATGTCCTCAATCAAAACCGGGTAGGATCGACAGTCATCTGGCCGGTCTTCGTAAATAACGCAGACAAATTTATTTTGATCGGGGAGTTTTCTCAGCCACGGACACAGCGCTAGCTGCTTCCCGGTGTCGGGGTCCATCCAGATCTTCCCTTCGCTAACATAGCGATAGATATCAGGCCGGTGGATTTCCCAGTGTTCTATTTCACTCTTCGCTGCAGACAGGCCGCCATTGCTATAGTTGGTACAACATTTTCCGCACTGATTGCATTCGATCATGATTATTCTGGCTGATTCTTACTGGTTGAATGGACAAGTAGTTTGTTACGCTAAACCCAATTGTGGCAAAGATGAACTAGCTCGATACAATCTGGTAGACAATATAGGCGGCGTCTTCACGAATACCGAAAATCAGGCCGGACTTTCTCTTACTCAGCCAGGGTAGGCCTCAGAAGTACAGGCCGGACTGCCCCGACTCGCCTTTCTCGTGCACTGGGTTTCCCCACGAATCGAGTTCGATGCCATCTATCCAGTCAAAATTTCCCTTGAAGCCAGTGCACCAGATCACGGATGAAATCCCGGCCTCGTCGGGTTTCAGTGTCGTCGGCGAATTACGGTGCTGCGCATGCGTACGCAAGCTGGTTAACCTTCCGCCGGCGAACAACGACCTGGCGCGCCACGCCAGTTTCACCGTAGCTTTTTGAAAAAGGGCCAGGGCTCGTTTCTAATCGAGCCTGACCCTTTTGGTTTTCCCTACAATGCGCTGAGTGGTTAAATTCCATCTAATACCAAACGCAATTCCTTTTCACTGATGCCAGCACCGTACACATCACGTCTTGAGCCATCCGGGCCAAACAAAACCAGAACTTCAGAACCCACACCCTGTAGCCGGGTAAAGGCCTGTCCTTGCGGGGTATTAACATCAATGGCCAAAAAATCGACCTTCCCCTCGTAATCTGAACGAATTCTATTGAGCATCTCCATCGCGACCGTACCGCCCATAAAATTCTTGTCATGAGTCAGCACCAAAACAACCGAACCCTGGCCTATTTTTGAAGTGTCATCGCTAAAACCCTTCGGCAACAACATGGTCGCAGCGACCACTACGGCACAAATAACCAGAATAATAATGAGATTAATACTTCTGGTAGAACCATTTTGGGTATTAATCATGCTGTTCTGAATCCTGCGTTGATTGAATAAGGTAGAAAAGGTGTCTGGCAGAAATTGGGGTCGGAGTAATAATACTGAATAAAGAGGGTTAGAGAGCAATTAGCTCTTATATTCCAAGCATCTTATATTAGGAAGAACTGCTCTCTGACCCTGTTTTGTTCTCTTCATCGACGGGCGATTCAGGCAGGTCCTCCTGCGCCGACTGCTGCTTTGATTCGGTTTTTTGCGCCCGCTTGGCCTCCTTCTTCTGCTTTTTGGCGATCTCTCTCTGACGTTTTGCGAACGAATAGTTGGGCTTGGCCATGCGTAGTCCTGTTCAGGTGAATTAACGTTTCGATCAAGTATTAGTATAACATTATATTGCCTCGGATCGTTGCACGGGTGCGCTGCGTCGCAACACTGAAACAAGGGGCTGATTCCGAAATTCGCACGCTCGCTATAGAAACTTCGCCACGAACCCTGAGATATCTCTCCCCCGCGCCGGGTTGATCAAACATACTCTTGTGGAATTCGCGGGCATTGCCTATAGTGCCGGATATTGCAGATATCTTTTGACGTTATGCCGGTTGTTCCTCTCTCGTAGTGCGTAGCAGACCCTTCCGAAATTACTCAGCAACATCTGCATATACACACTCTTTATTTCAACAATAGGTAACGGTAATGGCTACAGGCACAGTTAAGTGGTTCAACGATTCAAAAGGTTTTGGTTTCATTTCTCCTGACGATGGCAGCAAGGATGTGTTCGTGCATCACAGCGCCATCCAGGCTGAAGGCTTCAAGTCGCTCGCAGAAGGACAGAAAGTCTCCTACGACGTCGAGCAGGGCGAGAAAGGCCCCAGCGCGGCAAACGTCGTACCTCAGTAAGTATCGAACCGGGAGCTTCTAGCCCGGGACAAGAGCCCCGCCCTTCGGCGGGGCTTTTTTTATGCCCGGTCCAGCAGTAAAAGAAATAAGAACCTCGGAGTGATTTACATTAAATCACTCCGACTTCTTTAACTCATTTTACTTGAAAGGCCGAGAACCCCGATCACAGACAACCGCGCGAAAACCGGCTGGCATGGGAAACTGATGAAGGAGCCATGAACACCCCTCCCTGGGTAATTGTTATCTGCCCAAAATAGGTGAAGGCGGGTGCTGGCACAAACTGCTGTATCAGTAAGAACTAATACTCGATTGGGTTAACCGGGGCAGAGTTACTTCTTTCCGCGCATCCGGGCCAGGGTTGCGCTGCCGAACTAGAAATCCTTGAGGCTGTCTTGTATTTTCTTCACCGCGGTTTCGCAAGCCTCCTTGCTGGTGGCAAAAATAAAACCGGTGCTCATGGTTTTTTGGCAGCCGATGCTGGCGGTGGCGCCCTCGGTGGAGTTATCCGGCTCGTAGGTGCATTGCTTGTTGTTTATCAGCGTTACCGGTTGATACTCGCTGTTAACGTCTTTGGCTTTTTCGCACTTCATTCCTGAGAACACTACCATCCACCAGTCAATGGACTTGTCCTCGTACCAGGCGGCGCTGGCGGACAGGGGTAATAACAGGCTCAGCACAATTGTCGGTATTCGCATCGCAAACTCCCACTGCTCTAGCCAATAGTCATACATTAACTATAGGAGAACATACCGGTGGCGACAATCCGGCAAATCAGAAATTACCAATATTAAAGGCGGATCCGGTTGGGCCCGAAATGACTCAACCCCCCTGTTGCAGCATTTAGCGAATACGATACGCGGCATGGCAGGCAACGCAGGCGCTGGTTACTTCGGAAAGCGCCTTGTAGGCTGGCAATGCCTCGCCTTCCTGCGCGGTTAGCGCGAACCGGCTGGCCGCGCTGTGCATATTGGTGCCGGCCTTCTGCATCCCCTCCGGCATGAATTTGGCCATGTGGCTCGCCCCGTGTGAGTCCAGCGAACTGGTGCCTAAGCGAAACTCGGCAATCTTCGCGGCCTGCTCCAGCTCGCCCTTTGCCATGCTGGCCAGTATTTCGTTCAGCGCCGCGAGGTGATCGCGCATGTTCGACATCATGTGTTGCTGCATCTTTTCCGGCATCTGCACCAGTTGCCGTTGATCCTCAGCTGCGATTGAAAGCGTACTGGAACACGCCAGCAGACATGCTGCGGCGAGCAGGATCGGCCTCATACCTTGATTCCCTGCGACTAGCGTTTGAGCAGATCCTGCAGACGCGGGTCGAGCTTTTTCTTTTCTTCCTCGATGCGCTTCTGGGCCTCGCTCTCTATCTTCTTGCGCTCGGCATCGATCGCTGCATTAAGCCGCTTGTCGATGACCTGGCGCTTGACCTCTTCCTGCGCGGATTTGGTGATGCGACCGAGGATCTCTTTCGCCAGGGCACTGCCGGTGGCGCCGTTGGGCGCACCGAGGTTGGCCATGTTCAATTCGGGCAGTTTTACCGAGTAG
>Ga0209536_100015042_pt1 | contig 11060 bp, 10 predicted proteins | sample DeeMarSeWOR28_12_FD_187461 | JGI IMG/M metagenome (GOLD analysis project Ga0209536, IMG submission 187461) | Marine sediment microbial communities from White Oak River estuary, North Carolina - WOR-2-8_12 (SPAdes) (version 2) | ecosystem: Environmental > Aquatic > Marine > Intertidal zone >... | reverse complement strand
CTCCGCCTGCAGCAGGTCTGATTCCTCAATGAGCGGGCATACCCAATATGTCTGGCGGCCATCTCGACAGGCGGCCTGTACGCGCGCTACCACGTCGGCGCGGCGCGTGTCCGGCAGCACCACGGTTTCGACCGGCTTGCGTCCCGGCGGCAGTTCATCAATCACCGACACGTCGAGATCGGCATAGAACGCCTGCGCAAGCGTGCGCGGGATAGGCGTGGCAGTCATGGTGAGCTGGTGCGGCACCCTTCCGTTTTGCCGGCCCTTTTCGCGCAGCAGCAGGCGCTGGTGCACGCCAAAACGGTGCTGCTCATCCACCACGACCAAGCCGAGTTTTTTGAACTCGACGTCGCTTTGAAAAAGCGCATGCGTGCCTACTGCCAGCGGTGCGCGGCCGGAGGCGATCAGTTCCAGCATGTTGCGCCGGTTGCGCGCACCGAGTTTGCCGGAGAGCCACGCCACCTCCAATCCCAGTGGCTGCAGCCAGTTATTGAAATTACGCCAATGCTGTTCGGCGAGCAGTTCGGTCGGTGCCATGATCGCCACCTGAAAGCCGTCTTCGACGGCAGCAAGTGCCGCCAGCGCCGCCACGATTGTCTTACCCGAACCGACATCGCCCTGCACCAGGCGCTGCATCGGATGACTGCGCGCGAGGTCGGTGCGGATCTCCTTCAGTGCCCTTTGTTGAGCCGCGGTGAGCGCGAACGGCAACGCAGCGCGCAACGCGTTCACAAGCTGGCCGTTGCCCTGCAGCGGCGGCGCCTGTTGCGCCTGCAGGCGCGCACGCAGGCGCTTGAGACTCAGGTGATGGGCAAGCAACTCTTCGAATACAAGTCGGCGTTGCGCCGGATGCCGGCCCTGTTCCAGTTGCGCGACATCCGCCTCGAGAGGCGGACGATGCACAATCAGCAGCGCCTCCTGCAGGGTCGGCAGCTTCAGTTCGTCGAGCAACTCCACCGGCAACAACTCGGGAAGGCGCGCGAGATAGTGGTCGAGCGCCTGCATCACGAGCTTGCGCACGCTAAGCTGATGCACGCCCTCGGTTACCGGATAGAACGGTGTGAGACTGGATTCCGCCTGTGGTATGGCAGACTCGCCCAGCACCTCGTATTCAGGATGAATCATCTCCAGGCCGGCCGCACCGAGACGTACTTCGCCGAATATGCGCAGTGCGCGCCCGCGTTCGAGGTTTTGTTGTTGCGCAGCGGAAAAATGGAAGAAACGCAAAGTAAGATGCCCGGTGCCATCGCTCACCCGGCACAGCAGGCTGCGTCGCCCGCGGAACACGACATCGGCCAGTTCGACCTTGGCGCTGACCAGTGCTTCCTGTCCCGGCCGCAGACTTCCAAGCGGTGTGAGACGCGTGCGATCCTGATAACGGAATGGCAGATGGAACAGCGCATCCTGCACCGTGCGCCAGCCGAGGCGCTGTTCGAGCTTGTCCTTGAGTTTTGGTCCAACGCCCTTGAGCGCAGAAACAGGCAGCGTGGCAATGTCCATATCAGCCATCAAGCCACGGGTGGAAACCGATCAACACGTATAACCGTTCATGTAGTGCTGGTCTTTAGCCTGCATTTATCGGCGACTGCGTTTTGCCTTCTTCCCGGTTTTCATTTTTGCCGTTTTCTTCATACGCGGCTCGCCAAGCACCATGATCGCATCCATCTCAACCTGCGCGCCGCGCGGCAGGGCGGCGACGCCAACCGCGGCACGTGCCGGATACGGCTCCTTGAAGTACTGCGCCATGATTTCATTGACCTGCGGAAAGTACTTCAGGTCGGTGAGGAACACGTTGAGCTTCACGACATCCTGCAAATTACCGCCTGTGGCCTTGGCAACTGCCGCAAGGTTGTCGAACACACGTGTAATCTGGGTACGAATTTCGCCGGCCACCATCTCGCCGCTCATCGGGTCGAGCGGGATCTGGCCGGATAAATAGACGGTATTGCCGGCCTTAACGGCCTGCGAATAGGTACCGATGGCTTTGGGTGCACCTTGGCTGGCAATAATCTGCTTCTTCATGGAATGCTCTTCTGAGTATATTTGAGTATTGAAACTAGCCTTTCATGCGGTTGATGCGGATAACCGGTTCAAGCGCGCGCAGCCGGCGCAGGATGATAGCGAGATGCACCCGGTCACGCACCTCGACGATGAAGTCAATGGCCGAATTGAGGCCGTCGCGTTCCTCGATGTTGACAGTATCGATGTTGGCGTCGAGTTCAGCGATCACCGCCGCCACCTGAGCGAGCACGCCACGCTGGTTCTTGACCTCGACGCGCACGTTCACCGGAAACACGCCCTTGATGTGCTCCTCCCAGTGAACGTCGATCCACTGTTCCGGGTGTTTGCGGAATTTGGCGACGTTCGGGCAATCCGGGGTATGTATCGTGATACCGCGGCCGGCTGACAGAAAGCCCAGAATCGGATCGCCCGGGATTGGCCGGCAGCAGCGCGCATAAGTCACGACCACACCTTCTGTACCGCGTATCGCAAGATCGGATGTTGATACTTTTACCGACGAGCTGCCGGCGAGGGCCACCGGTTGCAACTGTAATGCCACCACCGTTGCCAGGCGATTGCCGAGACCTATGTCGGCGAGCAGATCCGCCCAGCGCTTGAGCTTGAGGCTCTTCAACAATTCGGTCTTCTGGTCCTCGCTTACCACGGAGGGATCGATGTGTATATCGGCCAGCGCCTTCTCAAGCAGTCTTTCGCCAAGACTGACCGACTCGCCGCGTTGCAGGTTTTTCAGGAATTGGCGTATATGTGCGCGTGCCTTGCTTGTCACCACGTAGTCCAGCCACGATGGATTCGGCCGACCCCACTTTGAGGTCAGCACTTCAACATGATCGCCATTGCGCAATACTGTACGCAATGGCACGAGCACGTGGCTCACTTTGGCGCCGACGCAGTGATTGCCAATATCAGTGTGCACATCGTAGGCGAAGTCAATCACGGTCGCGCCGCGTGGCAGTTTGCGTATATCGCCGTTCGGCGTGAACACATAGACCTCGTCCGGAAACAGATCAACCTTAAGGTGATCGAGGAACTCGTTGGCGTTGCCGGCCTCGCTCTGAATTTCGAGCAGGTCGTGCAGCCAGTTGAGCGCGTGCTGCTGGCTGGCGTCGGTGCCGCCCAGTTCGTTGCTCTTGTACAGCCAGTGCGCTGCCACGCCGGCTTCGGCCACGCGATGCATTTCGCGCGTGCGAATCTGCACCTCGATCGACAGGCCGAACGGTCCGAATACCACGGTGTGCAGCGACTGATAGCCGTTCGTTTTGGGGATGGCGATATAGTCCTTGAAGCGCCCGGGGATTGGCTTGTAAAGATTGTGCACCACGCCGAGGATGCGGTAACACGTATCGACCCGGTCGGTGACAATGCGGAATGCGTACACATCATAGACCTGCTCGAACGGCAGCGACTTGTCATGCATTTTTCTGTAGATGGCGTACAGACTTTTCTCGCGTCCGCTCACGTCTGCCGGGAGGTCATCCTTGGCGAGCTGCGCCTGTATGGCAGCTCGCACCTTCTCCACGATCGCCTTGCGATTGCCCTGGCGCTTGCGCATGGCATTGGCCAGTACCCGGGAGCGCATTGGATAAAGATGCCCAAAAGCCTGTTCCTCCAGTTCGTGCGCCCACTGGCGCATGCCGAGGCGGTTGGCTATGGGTGCGTAAATGTCGATGGTCTCGCGTGCGATCGCGCGTCGCCGCTCCGGCTTGAGTGACGCCAGCGTGCGCATATTGTGCAAACGATCGGCGAGCTTGATAAGAATAACGCGGATGTCTTGCGACATCGCGAGCAGCATCTTGCGGAAGTTTTCCGCCTGCTCCTCTTCCTCAGTGCGGAACTCTATTTTGTCGATCTTGCTGACGCCATCCACCAACTCGGCCACGTCCTTGCCGAACAACTCGGCGATACTATCCTTGCCGTGGCGCGTGTCCTCGATGACATCATGCAGGATGGCGGCGCTGATGCTTTTGCTGTCGAGGTGCATGTCCGCGAGGATGCGCGCGACCTCGATGGGGTGGAAGATGTACGGCTCACCGCTGCGCCGATGCTGGCCCTCGTGCGCCTCGGCACTGAACAGGTACGCGCGATAGACTTCGGCAACCTCTGACGCGCCCAGATAGGACTCGAGCAGCGTGCACAGATCACCGATATGAAAGCGGGCGTCCGGAGACGCCGCGTGCTCAGGCGATGGGGCCGCTTTCCGGGGTGGCGGCAACGTCGCCGACGGTTCCGAGTGGGGTGATGGTGTCGTCATCCAGTTCTTCCCCGATTTCAGGTGAAGTCTCGTCCAGAATGGCGCTGGTCACGAACCCCTCGGCGATCTCGCGCAGAGCGATCACCGTGGCCTTGTCGTTGGCACGCGCCACGGTCGGCTCGGCACCAAGCCCCAGTTGCCGGGCACGCTTGGTGGCGACCAGTACGAGCTGGAAGCGGTTGTCGACGTTCTCAAGGCAGTCTTCAACAGTAACGCGGGCCATAATGTCCTCTTTGAATATGACAAGCCGGGCGAAGCCAAGCTTGGGAAATTTAAAAACAGCAATAAATCAGTACATTGTCCTGAAATTGTAACAGACTCGGCGTGACCGTGCCTGCCGCAAATGTACTGTACCACGGCGCGGCTCGCTGGCGCGCCGTGCAGATACTTGTAACTGTTTGTTTTTCTGGGCTAAGAATCAGCCAACAGCGCCTTAAGATCAATCCGGACAGGCCGCACCCGCTGCGGTTCGCCGTGCAGAATGGCTTTCAGGTCGGCGAGCGCGGCGTCGAAATCGTCATTCACCACCAGATGGTCAAACTCGCTGTAGTGGCTCATTTCCGCGACCGCCTCGTGCATGCGCCGATCAATTATCTCCTGCGAATCCTGCTTGCGGTTGGTAAGGCGCTCGCGCAACGCCGCGCGCGACGGCGGCAGAATGAATATGCTCACCGTCTCGGGCCACCATTGTTTGATCGCACGCGCGCCCTGCCAGTCGATATCCAGTATCACACTCTTGCCGGACTGGACCTGGTCTTCAATCGCCTTCTTCGAGGTGCCATAGGAATTACCGAATACGGTGGCATGCTCCACGAACTCACCATTCGCCACCATACGGTCGAATTCCTCACGCGTGACGTAGTAATAGTGCACACCGTGCTGTTCGCCCGGACGCGGCGCGCGTGTGGTGTGTGACACCGAGAAGGCGATTTCCGGTGCACTTTCGATCAGTGCCTTGGCGAGCGAAGTTTTACCGGTACCGGAGGCGGCAGAGAAGATGAATAGTTTTCCGTTTGCAGACATGTGAGCGATATTCTACTTCACTTACCAACCAGCTTCCCCGGTTTTACGCATGGGTACTTCGTGCCACGCCACGAATAACGATTACTCGATGTTTTGCACCTGCTCACGCATCTGCTCGATCAGCACCTTGAGGTCGACGGCGGCATTGGTGACGCGCACATCGGCGGCCTTGGAGCCGAGGGTGTTGGCTTCGCGATTCAGTTCCTGCATGAGGAAGTCGAGGCGCCGGCCAACCTGGCCCTTTTCGTCGAGTACGCGCCGCACTTCGTTGAGGTGCAGGACCAGGCGATCGAGCTCTTCGTCCACGTCGGTCTTCTGCGCGAACAGCAGCAACTCCTGCTCGACGCGGGCCGGATCGAGCTCCGCGCGCACGTCTTGCAGCCGCGCCAACAGGCGTTCGCGGAAACTCTGGCGGACATCGGGTAGCAGTGAGCGCACGCGTGCCGCAATCTCACCCATGCTATCCAGCCGCTGGCGCAGGATGGAGGCAAGTTGCGCCCCTTCGCGCAGGCGTGTGCTATCGAGTTCACCCAAGGCTTCAGTCAGCAACGTCAATGCCGATTTCTGCAGGGCCTCGGCGTCCACGGAGGTGGATTTGAAAACTCCCGGCCAGCGCAGCAGGTCTACCATGCGCCACGGTGTCACCGATCCACCGGCGGCGGACGCCAAATCCTGGGTTTTCTGCGCCAATGCCACCAGGCGCGCCACCATGGCCTCGTCCAGTACCGCGTCCGCACCCTCGCGTGCAGTGTGGCGCAGGTTGCAATCCACCTTGCCGCGCCCGAGGCGCTTGCCGAGCAGTTCGCGCACCGCCGGTTCGATGGCGCGCAGTTCATCCGGCAGCTTGAGGCTGAGCTCCAGGTAGCGGTGATTAACGGCACGCAGCTCCCAGGTAAGCCCGCCCCACGGGGTGGCCGTCTCGCTCCGTGCAAACGCGGTCATACTTGCCGTCATGAATTATCCCATTTGCCTGATTTCATTGATGGTAAACTGAACCGGCCGGAATGAAAAATCACCGGCACGCGCCACGGCCGGGCGATCTTGTCCTATTATTACGAATAACCGGCGGCGAGGAGGAGATCGAGAACCGGTTTCCCGCAGGCCCGGAGGCAGTATGAAGTTCAAGCGTCAGAAAAATACCTTGCCCAAGGGCTACCTGCTCACCCATTACCGCATCGAAAAACCTATCGGCGGTGGTGGCTTTTCCTTTGTTTATCTGGCGACCGACGAAAAAACCGGCGAGCCAGTGGCTATCAAAGAATATCTGCCGAGCAGCCAGGCGCATCGTGTTGACGACTCACGCGTCGAACCACTCACCGAGGAAATGTCTACTGCGTTCCGCCAGGGTATCAAACGGTTCTTCGACGAGGCCGCGGCGCTCGCCAGTATCATCCACCCAAACATTGTGCGAGTTATAAACTTCTTTCGCGCCAACAACACCGTGTACATGGTGATGCAATACGAACATGGCCGCGATCTGCGCTGGTACATCAAGCGCAAGGCCGGGCGTCTGAGCGAGAACGCACTGCGTGCCATTTTTCCACCGCTGCTCCTCGGCCTGCGTGACGTGCACCAGCACAATCTATTGCACCTTGATATCAAGCCAGCCAATATATTCCTGCGTCCTGGCGGCAATCCGTTGCTGCTCGATTTCGGCGCGGCGCGCATCGCCGTGATCGGCAATCGTCCGGTCGGGCCGTACACCCTCACCCTCGGGTTTGCACCCATCGAGCAGCACCTCGGCGGGCACGTCGGCGCCTGGACCGACGCCTACGCGATTGGCGCGTCCATGTGGGCGTGCATCAGCGGCCGTCCGCCGCCGCCCGCGACCGAGCGCCGCATTAATGACACCTACAAACCAGCGGTGCGACAATTCGCACGTCATTACTCGCCACAACTTCTCGAGGCCATTGACTGGTGCATGCAGTTCCACCAGCTCGACCGTCCACAGAGCGTGCAGCAACTGCTCGACTTCATGAACCCGCTGAGCGCCAACGACCAGACGCCGGCCGAGAACGGCCTGCTGGCGCGCCTGGGCTTGTACCTGCCATGGAGCAACTGACGTGAAATACGAACTCGCCTACCACAGCCTGGCCGGCGGCCGTGCCACCAACCAGGATCGCATCGTGTGCGCAGAACGCGACAACGCCGTGCTCTTGGTGCTGGCCGACGGCCTCGGCGGTCACGAAGGCGGAGCGCACGCCGCAGAAATCCTGACCCAGACCGCATTACACGCGTTCGAGGCGGTGCGTCAGCCGGTTATCAGCAAACCTTCGACATTTCTTGCGCTAATTATCATGCAGGCGCACAAGGCGATTTTCGCGTACGGCCAAGCGCAGGTACCGCCGATTTCACCACGCACCACCTGCGTGCTGTGCCTGGTGCAGAACGGTTATGCCTACTGGGCGCACGTCGGCGATAGCCGCCTTTACCACTTTCGCAATGGTCAGGCATTGATCCGTACACTCGACCACACCGTCACCGAGCAAATGCATATTGATGGCCTGCTGAGCGAGGAAGAGATGACACGCCATCCGGAAAAGGCGCGGCTGCTCAAGGCCGTGGGCGGGCCGCATGCACCAAGCGTAAGTCTCGGCGATGAAACCGTGCTGCAACGAAACGATTCCCTTTTGCTGTGCACCGACGGATTGTGGGAGGCATTATCCGCAGACGAACTGTACGGCTTCCTGAAATTTTCAACGCTCGATGAAGGTATCGAAGAGATGTTGCTTGCCGCGGAAAACCGCATGAAACAACGCGCCGACAACCTGAGCGCCATCTGCCTGCGCTGGAAGGACAACGTCACCAGCACGCTGCCGGTACAATCGCGGCCGATGCAGGAAACCAACCACAAGTCGCTGGTCGAGGATGCCCGCATTCGCAATGCCGAAAAGAAGCTGCGCGGAACCAAAGAGGTGCAAGAAAGCACGCGCAAGACTCTGGAAAATACCATTGACGAGCTTGAAGCATTCCTGACGCAATTCGAGAAAAAATCCTGAGCGATTTGCAATATAATTGAATCCAAACCGGTACAAATAATTACCACCCTTTGACATCGCACTCCGGTATTGTAGTGCCATCCATTTCCCTGAATCCGAGGAATCCTCCATGCGTCCCAGTGGCCGCGCCCCTGATGAACTGCGTACCATCCGTTTCACCCGCCATTACACGAAGCATGCCGAAGGTTCGGTTCTTGTCGAGTTTGGCGATACTCGTGTCCTGTGCAATGTGAGCATCGACGAAAAAGTACCGCACTTTCTCAAGGGCAAGGGCCAGGGCTGGGTCACGGCCGAGTACGGGATGCTGCCGCGTGCCACCGGCAACCGCATGCAGCGCGAAGCGGCAGCAGGCAAGCAGGGCGGGCGCACCCAGGAAATTCAGCGTCTAATCGGCCGCAGCCTGCGCGCCGCCATAGATCTGAAACGACTCGGCGAACGCACGCTCACGGTAGATTGCGATGTAATTCAAGCGGATGGTGGCACGCGTACCGCCAGCATCACCGGTGCCTGTGTCGCATTGCACGACGCGCTCAGCGCGCTGCGCGCACGCAAACTCCTGACCACCGATCCGCTACGTCATTTCGTGGCGTCGGTGTCGGTCGGCATTGTGAATGGTGTACCGGTGCTCGATCTCGACTATGCCGAAGATTCCACCGCCGAGACCGACATGAATTTTGTCATGAACGAGACTGGCGGCTTCATCGAGATCCAGGGCACAGCGGAAGGTGAAACCTTCAGCGCCGCCGAAATGCAGGCCATGACTGCGCTCGCACAGAATGGCATTACTGAGCTGATCCGGCGACAGCGCGTTGCGCTGGAGCAAGCGGCGTGAGCAAGACCATCGTGCTGGCCAGCAGCAACGCCGGCAAGGTGCGCGAGTTCAACCAGTTGCTTGGCAGTTTGCAACTCGAGGTTGTGCCGCAGTCGCAATTCAACGTCACGGATGCCGACGAGACCGGGCTCACCTTCGTCGAGAATGCGATACTCAAGGCACGCAACGCCGCGCAACACACCGGCCTGCCGGCACTGGCCGATGATTCCGGTCTGGAAGTGGATGCGCTGAATGGCGCACCCGGCATCTATTCGGCGCGCTACGCCGGCCCGAAGGCAAGCGATGCCGAGAATCTTGAGAAGCTGCTCGGCATGCTCAAGGACGTTCCCGAACAAAAGCGCAGCGCGCGTTTCCAGTGTGTGCTCGTGTACCTGCGCCATGCCCTCGATCCCACGCCGCTCATCTGTCAGGGTACCTGGGAGGGACGCATTCTCACGGCACCTCGCGGCAACAACGGTTTCGGCTACGACCCGGTTTTTTTTGTGCCGACCCACGCCGCGAGTGCCGCCGAGTTACCCGCCGAAACCAAGAATGCCCTGAGCCATCGCGGCCAAGCCCTGCGCCAACTGCTCGCCTCCCTTCCTGGCCGGACCTGATACCCGCGGTCAGGTCGACCCGCTGCCGATACCGGCGCTGCAGACGCAAATCTGCCACAATCTCGCTCATTCACCATACACAGCTCCAACGTTGCCACCAGCCCGCATGCAACAGAACCGCGCCTGGCGCCTGAAAGTCATCGCTGCCTTTGCTGCGGTTTATCTCATATGGGGCTCAACTTATCTGGCGATCCGCATTGGCGTCGCGACGCTGCCGCCAGCGCTGTTCGCCGGTGCGCGCTTTCTGGCAGCCGGTCTGTTGCTCGCGGCCTACGCGCGTTTCTCCGGCAAGCAGTTCCCGCGCAGCCTCCGTGAATGGATAACGATTGCGGTGGCAGCCTTGCTCTTGCTGGTCGGCGCCAACGGTCTCGTGGTGTGGGGTGAGCAATGGGTGCCGTCCAACCAGGCAGCCCTGATCGTCGCGACATTGGCGCTGTGGCTGGCCGGGCTCGGCGCACTTGGGCCACAGGGCGAATCGTTTTCACGCCAGCGTCTGACCGGTCTGCTCATCGGTTTCGCTGGTGTAGCGGTGCTGATGTGGCCAACGGACGGCTTTGTTCTCGAGCATTTCACCGCGCAGCTGGCGATCCTCCTGGCGGCCTTGTCCTGGGCGGCCGGCTCGATATACATGAAGCGCCGCCGGCCTTCGACACCGCCACTCATGTCCGCCGCTTTGCAGTCGCTGGTGGCCGGTGTGATGCTCGGCACAATCGGTTTCGCTACAGGTGAGACTGGACGCTGGACCTGGGAAGGCAATGCCCTGCTTGCCCTGCTCTATCTGATCGTGTTCGGCTCGTGCCTTGCCTACGTTGCCTACCTGTGGCTTCTGCACGAAGTCAGTCCCGCGGCACTTGGCACCTACGCCTACATCAATCCGGCCGTGGCTGTATTTCTGGGTTGGTGGCTATTGGACGAGTCCCTTAGCGCAGCCCAGATAATCGGGATGTGTGTGGTGCTGCTCGGTGTGCTGCTGGTCAGTCTGCCGGCGGGCGCAAACAGACCGCGCGCAGGAATCCGGGCACCCTGACTCACCAGCCTGCGCGACGGGCGGCGATGCAAACAGCGCAATGGTAAGATGAGTGAGGTTTCCAACCACCGCCTGCGATGTTCGAATTCACCGCGCTCCCGCCGCTGTCGCTCTATGTGCACTTCCCCTGGTGCGTGCGCAAGTGCCCGTATTGCGATTTTAATTCACATGCACTGCGCGGCGAAATCCCGGAAGAACGGTATATCGACGCCCTGCTGGCCGATCTCGAGCAGGATCTGCCGCGCGTTTGGGGGCGGCCAGTGCGCTCTATTTTTCTCGGTGGCGGCACGCCCAGCCTGTTTTCACCCGAGGC
>Ga0209536_100015041_pt1 | contig 11061 bp, 8 predicted proteins | sample DeeMarSeWOR28_12_FD_187461 | JGI IMG/M metagenome (GOLD analysis project Ga0209536, IMG submission 187461) | Marine sediment microbial communities from White Oak River estuary, North Carolina - WOR-2-8_12 (SPAdes) (version 2) | ecosystem: Environmental > Aquatic > Marine > Intertidal zone >... | reverse complement strand
GTCCGACCGGGCCTTGGCGAGGAGATAAAACAGCGAATCCCGCACAGGCTTTCCCGGCATAAAATCGGCTGGGACACGGTCAATATTATCATAGATTTGAGACTGAGTAAATCAGTCGCAGCGGCTGTGATTATCGTAACGATGATTTTGCTGCTTAACTTGTTCGGCAGCCGGGATTCGGCAGGAGGCGGAATAATTAAAGACAGTATGCTGCTGATTAAATACTGGGGAAGTTCCGACGAAGACCAGGTCTCGATTACCAGAAAAAGATACGAACATCTGCTCGAACGAGGTGAAAATGTGGTGTGGTATGGCGATTCGGTCGATGTTAAGGACGCCAATGCTGTTCTGATGCGATACAAGCTGCCGGACGGCAAATATGAGCTTACTTTCGCAGATGGGCAGGAAAAACAAGTCGATACTGAGCAGTTGTTGAATCTGCTGAGCCGAATGCTGGAAAAAAGAAAAAAATAATACTATTTGAGAAGGTGGGAAAAAACGCCATTTACCACTTGTATTTCATTCAAACCTTTGGTAAAATAGCTAAAAATTGCTCGTAATATATGAAAATATTGTTCTGAGGATGTGATAAGGAATATTAGCATGAGAAAGCGAAGAGGATTTACCTTGATCGAACTTCTGGTCGTAATCGCGATTATTGCCCTGCTGATGTCGATATTGATGCCGGCTTTACAGCGTGTAAAGAACCAGGCCCAGTCGGTTAAGTGCATGGCCACTCTAAAGCAGTGGGGCCTTATGTTTAAGTTGTACACAGACGATAATGACAACTACTTCAATGAAGGCTGGGGAGTCGGTGAGACAACGTTATGGCCGAACGCCCTACGTCCATACTACAAAGATAGCTGGGACATGCTTCTGTGCCCGACGGCCACGAGAGAAATGGCACATGACCAGGATTTCGGTACGTTTAAGGCTGCTTATCGCGACATAGCCCTTCCTGGAGGTGGTACATATCACTACGTCTTCAGCTACAGCATAAATTCCTGGACCAATTATATGCATGGTGACCGTGGCGCTCGATGGGAGGAATGGTTCTGGAAAAGACCGGATGACTTAGGATGTGTCGAACCCGGCACTCGGCAGCGCAACGGCAGGTCAGCCAGCGCAAATCTTGTACCTCTTTTTGCCGATTCCACATGGCATGATGCATGGCCTCGTGATACCGATGCCCCTATGCTTACCAGGGACGGCTTTGGAATAACGGACCAGGGAACATCGGGGGAAATGAACCATTTCTGCATCGACAGGCACAAAGGATTCATTAATTCCCTCTTTATGGACTGGTCTGCCAGACGCGTGGGGCTTAAGGAATTGTGGACATTGAAATGGCATCGCTCCTATATTACATCGGGCCCATATACAAAAGCCGGCGGTGCCCGGCCTGAGGACTGGCCCGTCTGGCTCCGAAGTTATAAGGATTACTAAGAGAATTATGCTGCAACAACAAAAGGCCTATTTTTCGAAGCCAGCCTTTCTCGAAGGTAGGTGATTTCTAAGAAGATTTATCCTTTGTTTCGAACTTCTGTAATATCATCACTATAACCACAGAAGGAGTTTTATCATGAGCACCCGGCGGGGATTTACATTAATCGAACTTCTGGTCGTAATCGCTATTATCGCATTGCTGATGGCGATATTAATGCCGGCACTGAACCGGGTGAAGAACCAGGCACAGAAGGTTAGCTGTCAGGCAAGATTGAAACAGTGGGGTCTCATCTTCAAGCTATACACGGACGACCACGACGGCTACTTCAACAACAGAGATGTGACCGGGGGACTGTGGATGTCCGCATTGCAGTCTTACTATAAGGACGATAAGCAGATGCTTCTATGCCCAACGGCTACGAAGCTTATGGCACATGATCTCGACTTCGGTACATTTAAAGCCGCCTCTCTCGACGTTCCCGGATTCGACACTTATATCTTCAGCTACGGCATCAATTCCTGGACTAATTCAGTGGAAGTAGATCGTGGAGCTCGCTGGTTGGAATGGTTTTGGAGGAATACTCAGAACAATACAACCGTAATACCTGACACCAGGCAAGTCGAAGGCAAGTCGGTTAGTACGAATATGATACCAGTATTCGGTGATTCAACATGGTACGATGCATGGCCCCGCCATACCGACACTCCTGCGCAGAACATGGATGCATTTTATATAACAGACCAGGGCACGTCGCAGGAGATGAACCATTTCTGCATCAACCGGCACGATGGCTTCGTTAATCTGCTTTTCATGGACTGGTCAACAAGAAATGTCGGGCTAAAGGAATTGTGGACGTTGAAATGGAATCGAGGCTATGTTACAAACGGTCCATGGACGAAGGCCGGTGGTGTCCGACCCGAAGACTGGCCCGAATGGCTGAGACGCTTCAAGGATTACTGAAAAAAAGCCCCCCAGCTTCTTTTATGAAATAAAGTATAGCGGTGTATTCAGAATTAATAAATGATTGCTATAGCTTCTTCAATCCTTTTGATGACTTCAACAGCATCAGCAGCGTACGGTACATAGCCATCGAAGCCTTTCTGCAGGAGGGCCGCCGATTCCGATTCGCTTAACTGGTTCACAAGAGCAATAATTTTAATCGTCCGCAGGTCCTCATTATCTTTGATGCCTTTGCTGATGGCTGCTGCATCAATTCCTTCAGCCATCATGCTGATTAACAGTACGTGCGGCGTGAATTTCTGTATGGCCGAGCCCGTTTCAAAATTGCTCTGAACGATTTGCACTTCATACTCGGCATCGCTTTGCAGAATATCAGCCAGGGCCGAAGCTGTTTTTTCATTGCTGTCTGCAATCAGGACCCGGATTTTGCCGACGGCAAGGTCCGACGTCGGCATATTATGAACTTTCATAAAACGAATCAGCTCGCTGACCGGAATCCGCCGGTCCTTACTACCGGGTATGCGGTAACCTCTGAGCTGACCATTATCAAACCATTTGGATACTGTTCGGGGAGCAACGTGACAAATTTTGGCCACATCGCCTGTAGTGAGTACGTTTTTACCTTTCGCCATTTTATTGACTCCCGCCACATGGTATTAAAACATTCTAATATTCGGCTTAAAATTAAGGGCTGTTTAGCACACAAACACAATTTCCATATTAGCAGCGAATAATTGATGGTCTGCAGGATGTGACGTCCCATAAGTGTTACTGATATATACCGAAAGGATTAATCCGATAGAACAAAATTGCATTACTTCTATTGGTATATCCGGATATGAAAATGTTTTTGATTTATGCTTCGCAGCCAGTACAATCTCGTAAATTGTGCTTAAACGTAATGAGGTGATTTCGTTATGTGTATATACTTGTCCCGGCCGGACATCACTGATAAAGAAATCGAGGCGGTTTGTGCCGTGCTTCGCAGCCCCGATCTTTCGCTCGGTCCGAGGCTTGCAGAATTTGAGCAGGCATTCGCCGATTACATCGGCAGAAAACGTGCTGTAGCCGTCAATAGCGGTACAAGCGGATTGTTTTTGTGCATATTGGCGCTGGGGATTGAGCCGGGCGACGAGGTCATTACCATGCCGTTTACTTTCGTAGCTTCGGCAACATCGATTATAATGGCCGGCGCCAGGCCGGTCTTTGTCGACATCGACCCGGTCAGTTTGAACATCGACCCGGCTAAAATCGAATCGGCGATCACCAAAAAGACAAAAGCTATTTTGCCGGTCGAAGTCTTCGGAAATCCTGCTGGTTTTGATACTGTCTGCGAAATCGCCCGAAAACACAATCTGTCGGTGATAGAAGATAGCTGTGAGGCGCTCGGTTCGGCTTTGAAAGGGAAAAAGGCCGGGACGTTCGGCAAGATGAGCGTTTTCGGCTTTTATCCGAATAAGCAAATTACCACCGGCGAAGGCGGCATGATTTTAACCGATGATGATGCTTTGGCGGATGTGTGCGTATCACTTCGCAACCAGGGCAGAGGCAAAGCCACCGGCTGGCTGGCCCATGAAAGGCTGGGCTATAACTACCGGATTAGCGACATAAACTGCGCACTCGGTATTGTGCAGCTATCGAGAATCGACGAAATCAAGGCAAAACGCAGGCAGGTTGCCGAATGGTACTACGAAATGTTAGCGGACGATGACCGGCTGATTGTACCTACCGAGCCTGACGATTGTGAATTGAGCTGGTTTGTCTTCGTTGTCCGGCTTGCCAAAGGCTTCACAACAGAGCAGCGAGACCGGATTCTGAAGCAAATGCTCAACCGGAATATTCAGGTCAGCAATTATTTCCCGCCCGTGCACCTGATGCCGTTTATAGCGGAGAAATTCGGCTATAAATCCGGCGATTTTCCTATTACCGAATCTGCGAGCAAAAGAACTATCGCCCTGCCCTTCCATAATCATCTCACGAAAGACCAGGTTGCCACAGTCTGTATAACATTGAAGCAGTTTTTAGCCTGATAAATAGACTTTTTCACTTTTGTCATTTGGCATATTTTGTTTTTCATACTATTATTTTAATAGAGAAAAACAAAAATAGGCCAGCTTGGGGGGGACCGGCCGACTAAATGGTTTTTTAGGAAGGGAGAATCGTTGTGAAAGGCTGGAGAACCAAATTTATATTCCTGCTGATAGTCTATTTTGCCGGTTTTGCAACTGCAATCTATATGCTGGCACCCGCACCCGAAGGCACCACCGATAAATCTTTCGGCAACATCTCGTCATCGTTCGATTCGGAAGCATTTGTGAAATCCTTTAACACCGGAATTCACAAATGCCTTGCCTTCGGAAAAGTAGCGGCCTGTCATACCGCTGAATTTATCAAAGAAAAAATTGAGGAAATACGCGAAGCTTAACACAATTGGAATATTCAGCGTCATGAGAACTGCCTGAGCTGCTTGTTGAAATTGCGCAATCTACCTTCAATCGTGCTTATTACCCAATTGATATAATGCAGCGTATGGGTCGGCTTACGATGCCCCTCGTTCATCAAGCCGGCACGAATTATTCCTATAAAACTTTCGATTGTCTCCTGACTGATTGCCATCGGTTCGGCGGCCCACGTCTTCAACACCTCGTATTGCTCCTGTAATCTCGGATTATCCTTTAGTTGATCGGCAGTTAAATAATCGGCCGGATTGTAGGAAAGCTGCAGACCCTTGAGGCACATGATTAAAGGTTCATAATTAGCTTTTTTCTCAAGACGAATAAACTTGTACTGCTGGACGTGAGTAACTGCCTGAGCCGGGAGTTTGTTTGCGATATCATCCCCACCAAGGTACCACTTGCGCTTGGAAGTTCTGGCGAAGACAAGCTCTTCACCATATTCGTATTGTTTAATCTCATCATGTCCCATCCTTGAAACCCAAAGTCTGCCGGTACTCTTTCGCTCCGGGCCGCCGCCGAGCGCCAACAGACACTTGACGAAACCGAGCGGCAGAATCTTCTGGTGGCCAAGTTGTTTTTTCCGAAGCTGGAGAGACAGATGTAAACTATGTGGATGGACATCATAGAAATTTACCATCTCATTTATTAACTGATTAAGCAGCCAGGGGTCACCCGTTGCCGGCCGGGAAAGTTCCCCTGCGATATTCAGCCTGCCGGGAGCTAATTCGAGAAAGCCCCTTCGTTGCCCCTGGTCGGTTGAGCCGGAGTGATCGTCTATATACCCACCGAGCTTCCAGCTCAAAACATCAAGGTGGAAATCATAGAAGTACTTGAATCCGTCGTATACTGAGTCATGTATTTTTTGGATGCTTCTTTGCGGTTCGACAGCCGCTGCTCCGAGATTGCTTAATTCAAGTTCGATTCCAAGTGGAACCAGCCCCGGCTGAAGATTCGACCGGATTCGAGACAGATGCGATCCGGCCACGCGGGTATCAAACATGCTCTTCGAAGCACGGACGCTATATTTAACATAGTCAATAAGGTCGTTTTTTTCATAGGGCATTGTCTGGAGACACTCATCGACTATCATATTAACGGTATCGCGGTTCCTATTTATCATTTGCAAAGCCGCCAGCAGGCTGATCGTCCGGTTGTAGTATCTTTCTGAAGAACGAATGCGCTCAAGCTCGAAGCGGTATCGGGACTGGATTTGTTCTTCAAGCTGATTGAGCAGGACCTGCCTCACAGTTAAAGCCAGATAATTTTTAATAAACGGCTTTGACTCGGGATCATCGTAAAGGTGTTTTATGCTTGGCCGGGGACGGTCCAGCTCATGTTCAAGATAATAATCACTCACTGCATCCGTATGATAATGACTCATCACCAAGTCGCGTTCGGTGGTTGCGAGCAGCTCCCGGTCAGCCCCGCGTTCTGACTCGGCATCAATTGTTCGTTCGCCGGGACGAGTACGTCTTTTGATGAATTTCTCGATGCGTTTGCGAAGCCATAGTTCGTGTATCAGATTAACGTGGAACCGGTCGCCGAAATGCATTTCCATCGAGTCATGCGTGACCAGGTAAGCCTGGGCTTCCAGGGAGCCGTTTGCGGTGTTAACATGAACGGTCTCTCTCTCGTAACGCTTGCCCTCATATTTGTCGATCTCTGCCATTGCATGGGTGGGAACATCATGAATTAAGAAGCCTTCAATTCTCGAAGATGTTGATTCAATTGCATAGTAATAGACATTATCCGGGCTGACCCGTCGATAATGTGGGAGAAATGCAGGTTCGGCAAAAAGAGTCTTGTTGTCGATTTTATACGCTTTTCTGGTAAAGCTCAGCCCGCTGACTGACTGGAAGATATTCCTGTCTCGCAGTGAGCCATAGATAAACAGGTTTACTTTTCCATTTTTCATACTTTGTATATCACACTTTACATATTATACAGTTAAACTATCAATTTCCATTCCGGATTCGGCTTTGCAGTTTAAACAGCTCTTTGAAAGCACGCAGAATCACTCTTATGCTCGCGCCGGTCTGTTGGCCTGAAGTTCGTGGATAATGGTGTACACCTTTTTGAGTTATTCGGTAACCCTTGCGGACAGCCCGCGCCAGGATTTCGGCATCAATCAGAGCACCGGTACTTGACATCTCAATTTTGTCAAAAATTTCTCTTTTATATAGCTTGAAAGCACAGTCTATATCGCGAATTTTCAGGCCGAACATCAGGCAAACCAACCTGGTCCAGCACCAACCATTGATTTTGCGGATTAACGTGTCCCGGCGATTAAGCCGGTAGCAGCTTACGATATCGAATTGTTCCATCAGGGAAAGTAGCGGCGGCATTTCGTTAATATCGAATTGGCCGTCGCCATCGGTATAAAAGACAAGCTCTTTTGTTGCTGTCTTAAAGCCGGATTGCAAGGCGGCCCCATAACCAAGATTATGCTTGTGATGCACCACTTTTACCCTGCTGTCTCGTTCTGCTATCTCATCAGCGATTTGCCCGGTTTCGTCGGAACTTCCGTCGTCAATGATGATGATTTCAAAATCAGCATTGAGCTTTTCCAGGACATCGAGCGCCTTTTCAACGGTACGACCGACATTTTCCTGCTCGTTGTAACAGGGGAAAAAAACACTGATTGAAACCATTCACCACCTCTTACTTCGATGTATGCTCTCCAATTCAAGCAAATATTCATGCTCCTTGTCGGCATAGAATTTCATAAGTGTTGTATCCCTCCGAGCCTGTGCAAGCCTTCTAAGATGGAAGCACGCCATTTGTACGGCTTCAACTTTGTGCCGGTAGCCATCCCGCTTGGCCCAAATACCTTTTTTTTCCGTAAACTCATCGAAATAATCCGAGCAAAATTTATTAACAGCGGGGCTTAGTTCGGGAAAGTTAGCGGCCATAGTGAGTATTTCATAAATTGTAGTCGGCATCGGATTTAGATTAAATGCCTTTATACCGAAATCAAGGCCCTTCTTCTTTTCGTCTATACCCGGACGATAACGAAGCCAGCTATGGGCGCGAATCAGGTTAAGGTGGTAATCATCCGGATAAATTGTTTTCCCGTTAAATATTCCGTCAAAAAGTGCCTTTCCTTGCGGTGTTCTGACATCCACGAAGAGCTTTTGCCTGTTATTGAAAAATACGATAGGCCAGTTTGGATTTTGCTCAAAACCCCTTATAACGTGATAGGCAGTCGGTTTGTCCGGATCATTATATACGGCAGAGGGCATTAAGACGACCCAGACGTTACGTTTCTCAAGCTCATTGCTGAACGATTGACCGAGCTTGACGTAATCTTCCGGAGTTAATATTTGCTCTAATTTCATTCCTGTAGTCTGTGTTCTTGCATCGGCTGCCTGCATAATCTCATATCCAACCGAACCAGGCAGCCCCCCTGACATAATACTCGTCCAAATGTCAAAGGTTCTGCGGTCATACGCCGCCTGTGCTCTGCCGTCCATGAATAGCTGCAGAGGTGTTTTGCCAGTTTTCGGGTCGGGCTCCTGGCCCCAGGCAATGAATCCACCTTCGGTCCAGTAATTGAACATTTTACCTTTTAGCTTGTTATCTTTGATGAATTTCATTGCATAGAATGGCTTGGCATCCGAGGCGGTCATCCGCATAAATACAGAACTTAATTTCGGATCCGATGGCCATGGATCAAGATAAACAACCTTGAATTTATGCCCCCACCACGTGCCGAAGAACAGAACAGCCAAGGCACCGGCACCGATAAAAAATAATTGCAGCTTCCGAGGCATTGGAGAAACTACCAGGCGATTGTTAGCATAGAAGTTCCGACTCGCTGATACTGCGCGAACGATCTGGTCGATAAACATCGCCACAACAGGACATGCTGCAATCCCGGCTATTGGTATAAATCTTCGCGAACGGATTGCCATATAAATCGTCAGGGCCGCAATCGTAATTACCGCCAAATCTATCCGAGGCAATTGATATGTCTCGTCCCGCTGCTCTTGATTCTCCTTATCTTTTATCCTGCCGAGGACTTCTTTTAAATACGGTAAGCTAAACCAGAAAATAATCGATACCATGTTCGATATAAAAAGCACATCGAATAAATTTGTATAGCTTAATCCGAGGTTACGTTCATATACTGGACGCCATGTCCGTTGCAAGTCGAAGAATTGTCCTATACTCCAAAGCGGCTGTTCGAACTTGAAAGGATTAAAGATCGCAGTCATCAACACCAGCGATACGAGAGCTGAAAGGATCACGAAGACAACATTTACAGGCTTGTCCTTTAACTGTTTGGAAAGCATTGAAGTTAGCGTATGCAGTATAACGTAAACAGGCAATATAACAAAAGGATAGATATACCTGCCGTCATATCCGACAGCCTTGTTACCTGACCATACGGCCAGCAAGGTCAACAAGACTGTCAGGTAAATCAAGTGAACGTTTTTGTAAATACTCAGTAAGATAACAGCTACGAAAACCGCGCACCAGAAGAAGCTGGCAAAATCAAGTCCGATAAGCGAAAAACTGATAAAAGTCACATAGCAAACGAGAACAAATGCTACATAGCCAAAAACCGCCGAAAACTTTACGTACAACCTTTTCTGTGCCTCAAGCTCATTTCTGGGTGCCTTGAGCAATCTCGGCAGCAGAAAACGCGAAAACACCCAGAGGATTAATAAACCAATAACGAGAATATACAGTATTAAAAAAGGAAAACCCGTACCAACTCGGTTGGTCCAGTGGAAGGCCGACCACCATTCGTGAATATTGCGCCACCGTTTGGCGTGTTCACTGACACTGATGACGAATGTATGAGTGAGATTTGTCAAATGGAACGGATTGAAAACTACGGAAGCTATAAAAGCTGCAAAAAAAGCCCCAATAGCATGAACCACTCCCCTCCTGTCGATAGTAACAAGCTTCTCCTTGCAAAATATTAAGACAAAATCCAGAACGACTAACATCACGGCAAATAAAAATTTGTATATTGTAAAGTCCCCTCTGGAAAGAACTACATATAACAATGGCCAGGCAGTAACATTATATAAAATCGCTGTCCATTTTCTGTTCAGGTTGGTTAGAAGGTGTAAACCTATAAATGGTATGAGCATAATAAAGACGTAGATGTATCCGCCGTGAACATTGCACCAGAAAGCGGTAACAGGGACAATAAGCCATATATAAAGTATGCTCCGGTACGTTGTCAGCACGAGTATCAGCAGAAAGACCGCTACCAGCATGTTCGAAAAACCTGCCGGACGGACATCGAGAAACGAGCGCCCTATGAACATCGCAAAGCAGGAGAAGACGGCACAAAGCGCCGGATTAGCCCCTAACAATCGGCCCGTGTAATAGACACAAATCACAGTTATTATGTAAATGGCAAATTTCCAATAGACCAGAGCATTCGATGAGAAACTCATGCCATCCGCGTAGGATGATTTGGGCACCAGCAGGTAGAAAATAACATGCGTCAGCCAGTTCTGATTTACCCAGCCGGTAGGATGTACAGCCTTGAGTGTCTTGAGGCTGACCTTGCCCGCAATCCACTGTGCCCAATCCGGCCAGTTTTGAATCTCTTCTTCCGTCGGTCCGGCCTTGTGTGAATTCGCACTGAATGGCTCGACGGTATCGACGCCGTGATTGACAAAATGTCGACCGCAGGCCATTGCAACCCAGGTATCACCGGCGGCAACCATATGCGAGCAGGCATGAACGGTAAAAATGAGCATCGCCAGCCAGCCTAAAATCATGGGCCAGCCGGATAAAGCGCTGTGCCTGACTGCTTGTACTACCTGTTCAGAGACTATTAAATCTGCCACTTTTGGAGTGGAGACTTTACGTTTCTTGCTCTTTACTGACTTAGCCATTCTTGAAGTCTGTCTAATCCTTTGGTAATTTGTTCGAGCGAACAGGCAAAACTCAAACGCACATTATTGTCGCATCCAAACGGCAAACCCGGAACCAGGGCCACATTGGCCTGCTCCAGCAGTGCTTTGGCAAAATCCATACTGCCGGTAATCTTTGCCCCATTTATATTTCGGCCATAATGAGCGGAAACATCAGGGAAACAGTAAAAAGCGCCGCTTGCTTCGGCGCATTCCACGCCTTCGATTGCATTCAGCCGCTCGGACATGTATTTGCCGCGTTTCTCGAATTCTGCCCTCATCTGCTCTATAGCTGCTGCTGAAGGCTCGCCAAGGG
>Ga0209536_100015040_pt1 | contig 11062 bp, 6 predicted proteins | sample DeeMarSeWOR28_12_FD_187461 | JGI IMG/M metagenome (GOLD analysis project Ga0209536, IMG submission 187461) | Marine sediment microbial communities from White Oak River estuary, North Carolina - WOR-2-8_12 (SPAdes) (version 2) | ecosystem: Environmental > Aquatic > Marine > Intertidal zone >... | reverse complement strand
CTACAGCCGCGTTGGGGCCATGGTGAGGATTGTGCTTCCCCTCTCCATCTCAGGGATCCTCACCGTGGTGGTCTTTTCCTTTACCCTGTCCATGCACGAATTCATTTACGCCCTGGCCTTCATCTCCAGTTCTGCTCTAAAAACGGTGAGCATCGGAGTGCCGACAGAGCTCATCGGGGAATTCTTCGAGTGGGGGCCGCTGATGGCCGGAGCCCTTATCCCAAGTATACCCGCGGCCATCTTGTACACCCTTTTCCTGGATCGTTTCATCGCCGGTTTCACCATGGGAGCTATCAAGTAATAACAAGACTTCCAGCGCAAATCGGCAATCAAAGAGTTTAGTGGCCAGTAGAACTGAGCACGGGGCATAGAGCATGGGGGGGGATAGGGGGTCATGAGTCGGACGGTCACAGGGTGGATTTTAGATTGTAGATCCACCTTGATTTGCTTGGTCCGATGCTCTTGTTGAAAGCCGGTACCTTTCTAAATCACGATTCTGGATTTTGTTGGAGGTTCACCAATGAACGACTACGAAAAGCTCGGTGCCTTTTATCTAGGCAGGGATTATGATCTTGCCACAGGTAAGCTCAAAGACAGATTGGTCCTCTATGATTCCAAGGACCTCACTACCCATGGAGTCATCATTGGCATGACTGGCAGTGGCAAAACTGGTCTCGGTATCGCCCTGATCGAAGAGGCTCTTATAGATGGAGTTCCTGTTATTGCCGTCGATCCCAAAGGAGACTTGCCTAATCTGTTATTGAGTTTTCCCGAACTGCGTGCTGAGGATTTCCGTTCCTGGGTAAATGAGCAGGACGCCATGCTCAAGGGACTGACGCTGGATGAGTATGCGGCAAAGCAAGCTAAAACCTGGCGAAAAGGGCTGGCGGAGTGGAGCCAGGAGCCCGAGCGTATCGCTCGTCTTCGGGCCTCGGCGGACTTCGCGGTGTACACGCCAGGAAGCAATGCGGGTCTGCCGGTGAGCGTTTTGCGGACTTTCGCTCCACCGCCAGGGACCATTCTTAACGATAGCGATCTGCTACAAGAACGCATTCAGACCACCACTACGGGCCTGCTTGCTCTCATTGGCATTGAGGCAGACCCACTCACTAGTCCTGAGCATATTCTGATCGCCAATATACTGGAATCAACATGGTCAAGCGGTAAAGGCCTTGACCTGGCCGGGTTGATCCATGCTATTCAGTCTCCTCCCTTCGAACGACTGGGAGTCATGGAATTGGATTCTTTTTTTCCTGCCAAAGAGCGATTCGGCCTTGCCATGCGCTTGAACAGTCTTTTAGCCGCGCCAGGTTTTGAAAGCTGGCTTTCCGGCGAACCTCTGGATATCAATCGCATGCTCTTCACAGACCAGGGCAAACCGAGGCTCTCGGTATTTACTATTAATCATCTGTCAGATGGTGAGCGGATGTTTTTCATCTCCATACTGCTGAATGAAATTCTGGGATGGATAAGGATGCAACCCGGAACTTCCAGCCTGCGGGCCATCTTGTATATAGATGAGATTTTCGGGTATTTTCCGCCAGTAAAGAATCCGCCGTCAAAAGCACCGCTACTGACCCTGTTGAAACAGGCCCGGGCTTTTGGCCTGGGAGTAGTGCTCTCCACTCAGAACCCGGTGGATATTGACTACAAGGGACTTGCCAACGCAGGGACCTGGCTTATCGGTCGCCTTCAGACCGACCAGGATAAGGAGCGAGTTCTGGGTGGCCTCGAGGGAGCTGCTGCAGGTACCGGTTTTGATCGGGGGCAGGCTGCCGAGACCCTCTCAAGACTTGGTCAGCGCGTATTCCTTCTCCATAATGTCCATGAAAACGAACCGGCTATTTTTCAAAGTCGCTGGGTGCTTTCCTATTTGCGTGGACCCATGACCCGCGAGCAAATCAAGGTGCTTATGGCTGCTCGCAAAGAGCGGGAATCGGTCTTTACTCCACCTTTGCCTGGGGGGCAACACGTAGCGGCTAGTGCTGCCTCGCGAGTCACAGAGGCAGATGCTTTACCCACAGTCACATCACAACCACCGGTGCTGCCTCCGGGGATAGATGTGTTTTACCTGGCTGCATCAGGAGCCGGTCATGGTCTAATCTACTATCCCGCGGTGATCGGCCAAGTAGACGTTTTTTACAGTAGCGCCAGCCATGGTGTGGATACAATGAAAACCATGGCCTTTGCTGTCGAATTTGAAGAGGGCCCCGTAGCCCTCGATTGGGGCAAGGCTGTAGAATTCGGACTGGCCGACCTGCAATCCGCTCCCGTGCCAGGCGCAGAGTTTGGTGAGTTGCCAGTGGCGGCTCATGACTCGAAGGCCTACCGCAATTGGAACAGAGATTTCCTGCGATGGGTCCGCTTAAATCGGCCGCTTACGCTATATCGGTCCAAGCGGTTTAATCAGACAAGTGAGGTGCATGAAACTGAAGGTGAGTTTCGTGCCCGGCTTGCGCAGGGAGCTCGTGAAAAGCGGGATCTGGCAATCGAGAAGCTGCGCCGCAAATACAGTTCAAAGTTCGCCACATTGAACAACCGGCTGATGCGTGCTGAGCAGTCCGTTTCCCGAGAAGAGGAACAAGCCAAGTCCAAGACGATGGCGACGGCCATTTCTTTTGGAACAGCAATTCTGGGCGCCTTTTTGGGGCGCAAGACCATCAGCGCCACATCAGCCTCGCGCATGGGAACGGCAATGAAATCGGCTGGTCGGATGCGGAAGGAAAAGATGGACGTTGCCAGAGCCCGGCAGACTGCTGAAGCTATTAGGAATGAGATGAAAGAGCTCGAAATGCAACTGCAGGCGGACATCCAAAGTCTGGAGGGGGCGCACGATCCGGCCTCAGAGGAGCTCGAGGAAATCAGTTTGAAGCCCAAGAGCACCAATATGAGCCTGAGAATCTTTGGCTTGGCCTGGATGCCCTACCGTAAGGACAGAGGGGGGCGGTTGAGTCCCGACTGGAGTTAGATTTCTTCAACATCGGAACAACCGTACGTGAGATCCTGGCCGAGCCGAGCACAGCCGCAGATGGGGTGCTATGGAGCGAGCCTAGCGATTTTAGCCAGTGTGGGTATGCAACGTTAGGGTTAACTTTTTGAGAATTTCCCATCTTGGCAAGTGAACATCAGTCGTCCGACGACGAGTATCTCGCCCAACATCTTGGGTCAATATGACGACAGTCAAGCTGGCCTTGAGGGCTCTACGCAGAGCGCCCCAGTTAGCTGACTGATACTCTCAAATTCCAGTATCAGATGACTATCTGCACACAGATCCTGAATACTCTGTCGATGCCTACCTCTGCTGATTCGAAGACAGTGAAGATATCGAAAGGGGTTAGTGCGCTCGAATTTCCAAGGCTGGTCCCACTCCCGGCCCGTGCGTCGCGCATACTCCATCGCCACGGCCTACTATCCCCGGCCTTGAGATAATCGAAAAACGCCAAACCACCACATGTTACCGTTGCCGATGCTTGACACGCAAGGCTCCTTCAGTCTATACTTCATCTTCTCGAAAGCGAGTTCTTATCAGTTTATCAGACTTAGCTTTTCTGTGCGTGGCGTTGGCCCTCTTTAAAGTAAAGATATATAACGCAAATGCCCATGCTGCTGTATGCAACCGTCTCACGGCAATTTTGAGCTTTTTAAGCCAAGTGAGTGACAAAAAGAGTGTTTCTGCCCTCCTTCAATTTGAATTGGCGATATGCGGCGAGTCTGATCTGTGTGAATGACTTTGGAAACATCATTAAGGCGACCCGAAGAAGGCAGAACATTTTGGAGACTAAACGATGGAAACCGTTGGAGATTATCTCAAGAAAGAGAGAGAAGCTAAAAATATCAGTTTGCGCGAAGTATCGCGTTTAACAAAGATTTCAGAGTTTTATCTTGATTTTCTAGAAAAAGATGACTACGAGAAACTCCCGCAAGGCCCATATATCAAAGGCTATATTTCTTCCTATGCCAGACTGATTGGCGGAAACGCCGATGAAGCCCTAAAATTATATGCTTCTGTACAAAAACAGAGGGATGATGCCGACGAGCTCTCTCCTAAGAAACCGAAAGATGATGGAAAACAGGGCGCAATCCCCTCTCCAATAAGAACAATCACTTTATTATTAAATAAGAAAAAGAATCAAGACGAGCACACCCAACACGAAAAACCGCAAGACAATAGATGGCAGTCCTCAACAGCCCTTTTAATAAGAAAGATGGGTGCTTCATTTAATGCAATCGGCTCTTCATTTAAAAAAACGACCGCCTCATTCAAGTCAGCTGCCCTTTCATCAAAGCAGATTGTCGCTGCCTTAAAAACTGTTTCTTCTAAATTAAAAGTAAGCGGAATTTGGCTAAAATCAGCTGCCCCCTCCTCAAAAACGATAACTTCATCATTACAATCAACTATCGATTCAAGTAAAAAAGCTATTTTGTCATTACCAAAGGTCACTTTTTCATCAAAATCAATTTCGTTTTCTTTGAAAAAAGCCATCACTTCATTAAATAAACTAAGATGCTTATATGATAAAAGAATTTGGTTGTTCGGGAGTATTGCCCTATTGAGTTCCGGCATTCTGATACTTGCCGGGTTCGGATTTTATCATTTGTTTCTGTATCAAAAAAATCCTCCAGTACTTGCCGATGGTCAGGTTCTGCAAGGCAAGGGATCACAGACCATCCTTGCCGCGGACACTGCAGAAGGTAAAGGGCCATTTCTGCCCCTCGAAGCGCCTGTAAGATTGGAAAGTCCTTTACCTGTGACTTCCAACCCAACCAAAGCGGTATCGCAACCGACATCTGGTGCAAAAGATTCGGGTGCGGCTTCTCAAAGCCTAGCCAAGAAAGAGGATTCGGCTGTGGCAATACCTTCGTCATTAGTGCCGTCACTTTCCGAGCGGATCGCCCCCACCAAAGCCACAAATGGGCCACTGCACGATACGACCGGACTTGACCGTCCAACTCCAGAATCATTATCCGGGGATCTCAATATAAAAGCTTTAAAAGCAACCGTAGGTAGCGATGTAAAAGACAGAATGCCAGTCGGAGTGAGTAATTCCTTTGCCTGGTCGACTGACCGCGTTTACGTTTGGAGTTTAATTCAATGCAAGCACCCTCCGTCATCGATCAGACATATTTACTACTTTAAAGGAGAGAAGCTCAGCGATGTTCACTTGAGCGTCCAATCATCCCACTGGCGGACATGGAGTTATAAGTCACTCTCAGACAGACGCTATATTGGCCCATGGCGGGTAGACATCACCTCGGCTGAAGGAAAAGTGTTTCGAAGCCTATACTTTGAGGTCAGATGAGAGTCTACCCTAGTGGTGCAAACCCACACCGGTAAAAACCGCTGCGCTCGCGTGAAAGCCCGCCATCTGCGGCCGTGCTCGGAACAGGATAGCACGTACGGTCAAGTACACTTCATCCTCATTGAGCCTGCGCGCGGCCACATCTGGCACACTTTGACGCGTTTTTCCACGGAGTAGGTTTGCAACATGGGGGTATAGCTAAAAAGCCTTAGCCTGAATCGCGTCAAGATGGTTCTTTTGTGGCAGCGTGCCATCATTACTCAAGCCAAGAGCATCCTCCCGGCCAACCTACAGCCAGAAATCTAAAGCGTATCTGGCAAGTCTTGTGCTGAATAAACAAGTTGACATAAAAGTTTATAGTGGGGATCGATACGGCCAAATCCTCGCGGAAGTCTTTTTTTCTGTTTCTGGCTTTTCTTTTTCTGGGGTCGGGCCAAGCTCATTAACTGATTTTCATTAAAAAGATGTGTAAATACGGGCTTATCTCTAGTCAATAATAGCGATTTTAGGGGCAAAAAGAGCACTATTGGAAAGGAGTAAAGAGATGATAGATGTAATCAAAGCGCAAGACCGCCACTTCTCCGATTTTGGTTGGTTGAAGACCTACTGGCTGTTTTCCTTTGCCAGATACTTCGATCCTCACAACATCAAGTTCGGAGCGCTACGGGTATTCAACGATGATGTGGTTGAACCGGGAAGGGGATTCCCCACCCATCCCCATGAGGAAATGGAAATTATTACCATTGTTCTCAAGGGCGAGATGACCCATGAGGACAGTATGGGAAACAAGGCAGTCATCAAGGAAGGGGACGTACAGAGAATGTCCGCCGGCACCGGTTTGACGCACTCGGAATTTAACCTCGCTGACACGCCCGTCCACTTCTACCAAATCTGGATCTACCCGGACGAGTCCGGACTCGAACCCACATACGACCAACGGACCTATGATCCAGCCGATTGGAAGAACAGACTTTTTCCTGTGGCCTCCGGTCAAAATCTACAGAATGTCGTGACATTCCGCACAGATGCCACCATCTACCGTTGTGATCTTGAGGCAGGACGCAAGATCACCTTCGACCGCACCAAGGATCGCCGTATCTTCATGTATCTCACCAAGGGCCAATTGTCAGTCAATGGCCAGCAAATTGCTGAGGCGGATCAAGCCCGCGTCGACGTTGAAGAGCCCTTGGTACTCGCTGCCGAGCACGGTGCTGAGTTTATCCTGCTTGACGTACCTTCCTGCAAAGGCTGGGGCTACAGCGATGAAATACTTCGTGGGGGTAAGAGATAAGGCACCCATCCATTTGATTAGAGAATGGTTCTTTTTCTCATTGACCGAGTAGCTAGCTCAGTTGTACCCTGAGTTTATTGAACATCGAAAACCTGGTCCTCAGGGCCAGGCTAGAGTTCAATGGCTTTGCCGGAAATGACGGGAGCAAGTAGTCTGTAGCCAGTAGTCAGAATCCAGAATGGAAAAGGCTGTCGCCTTGATGAACACTGAGGAAAGATCCATGCAGTGAAACCGTTATGATAAACGAATTGTCAAAGCACATCTATTCTTGCTCCTGAATTCCTTTTTGATCTGGGCTGGGACAATTGAAGCCCCCTCATGGGGCAGCCCAAAGCCGGGTCCTTTGAGCCCGGGTTCTTTACTAAGTTCTTTCTCAACCCCCAGCCAGTCGCCTTTTTTGTCAGGATTGGTACATGAAGAGTAACAGGTGATGGCTGGACTCTATCTCATATAACTAGCAGGGTGCTGTCGTGAAATCCAGTGTCGGGGATCTTTTGTTCTATATTGGAAAAGTGGCTGAACGATTATGTTCCATTGAGGCAGCGGCAGGAACGTCTGGAAATATTTCTGTAAGGGCGGACCATTTTCCAATAGAGGAATTTCCACAAGAGGGTTCTAGGGACAAGACACATCACAAATTGGATAGCGAGTTTCCAAAGCTTCACAAGGAAAGATTCATTATTACAGGTTCTGGTAAGAATTTACGTTATATCAGAGAACGGCCTCACGAGTGCATTGCTCTGATTGAGATAGTCGAAGGAGGATATAATATACTATGGGGGTTGGAAGAAGGCGCGGTTATTACCTCAGAGCATCTCGCCCATTTCAGCACCTATCAGATTCGCCCCCAATTGTCAGCCTTTCTTCACGCCCAGCCCACAAGCATCAATGTCCTGGTTAGACTTTTTCGAAGCGAAGACAGCCTTAATAGATTACTGTTTGCACAGCACGAACAGCTAAAAATCTACTGCCCCGAGGGCATTGGCTTAGTAGATATAGTGAGGCACGGTTCAAGTGAACTCGCCCGTGCGATAGCCTCATCGCTTACAGAAAAGGATATTTGTGCTGTGGTAAGGCATGGAACCTTTTCTGTTGGTGAGCAAGACCCCATCAAAGCCATAAATCAGGCCTGTGACATCCAAGAGTATTATCATGACGCAGCCAGAACTTTTTTGGATAATCCCTGGCTAAGATTGCTACCCGTGGATTTTTTGTTGAAGAGTCTCGGAAGAGCTTCAAAGCTGCCTTTAGGAGCCAAATTTGTTAATGCATTTCTGAGGCCGCCAAAATAAATGTTCTTATGCCATTTTTCGCACCTGACGTTCGCCCTCCTCAAGATAGATATTTAGATTTTGGCAGTTAGGTTTTGAATAATCCATTGCACAGGACGGAGTCGGGGGTTCCCTTATTTTTGCCAGCCCTGCCAGGAGTATCTACGGCGCTTTATCTGCAGTTCGATTTGATCTTTTGGAAGTTCATCTACTTTAATGCACACTCTCCGGTTTGAGAATCAGCCACCATACGTAGCATGATTCAACTATGTACTTCCTCACAAAATGAGCGAAGCATTTGCCCGGCTTTTTTTGATGGCATTGGATTTGCAAAATGGAAGAAATGATGTGGGCGCCCCTTTCAATGACTTCCAAAAAGGTCGTTAGATGTCTAAGAAAAAAAGGGCATTTTTTCTCCTTACCCTGTTCTCCGTTATCTTCTTTTTGAATAGACTCTGCTATGCCTTTCCCCCATTTTCTATGGACGACGAATATACTACTGATGAGGACAAGACCTTGAAAGTGGCTCCACCAGGCGTGTTGGCGAATGATCTAGATCCTGACGGCGATACGTTGACAGCCATTCTGGAGAGCGGTCCGAGTAACGCCACACTGACGCTGATTAGGAATGGGAGTTTCAACTACACGCCAAAGCCAAACTTCAACGGTACTGATTCTTTCACCTACAGGGCCAACGACGGGAGTGCGAATACCCACGTTGCCACGGTTTTCATTACAGTCCAGTCGGTGAATGACCCGCCTGTGGCCAAGGATGGTACTTATTCTACCGACCAGAATACTATGCTTACCGTTGCTGCTCCTGGGGTGTTGGGTAACGACTCTGATATTGATGGAGACGCTCTTACCGCAAGTTTGGATGACGACATCGGCAACGGTACGATTGCACTGCAGCCAGATGGCTCCTTCACCTATTCGCCTGATATCGGTTTCTTTGGTACAGATAGTTGCACCTATTCAGCGTGTGACAACCGTGGACTATGCGATACTGCAACAGCCACATTTACTGTCTTAAAGGTTCGCCCGGACATTAACTTAAATCCTCCTTCACTAAACTTCGGCACGGTCATTATCAGCAATGGCAAGGTCTTGACCGGCCAGATAAAAAACCAAGGAAAAGACGATCTTGAGGTAACGAACACCTATCCTTGTGCCCCGACAAGCAGTGAGTTCACCACTTCGCCCACTGCACCTTTTACTGTGGCTCAGGGCGGCAGCCAAACTCTGACAGTCACTTACACACCAGTGGATGAAGGGGAAGACAACGGCTGCCTCGTGATAGAAAGCAACGACCCAGGTAAAGATACGGTCGAGCTTAACCTGGCCGGGATTGGAGCCGAGCTAGTAGACCTTGATGTGCAGAGCTTCAAGGTGATAGACAAGGTAAAGCTCTCAAACTTAGAACCGATCAAGATCGAATTGATAGTGCAAAACCTTAGTTCAGCCAACGGGTCAGCTAGGCGAGCGACTGTAGTTGGTGTACAGAACATTTTTGAAGTTTATAGGGAAACAATGATGGTCTTCGATCTTGTTGGAGGAAGCGGTACCAAGTGGTCGTTCCCAACCTATTGGCCCACAAATTTGGGAAACATTCAATGGACTGTAAAAGTTGACGACGACGACCGTGATGTTGACCTGGCTACTGCTCTGACCATTCTCAAGCCATAAGTATTTGGGAAAATAGGTCTACAAACATTTTCCAGAGGTCACAGCTGAGTTACTGGCGGTAATGGCTCCGCTTTTTCATGCCCCTCAACATATTGAGCTCGAATAAATTGAAGCCACGTTTGCCTTTGGGGAGGTGATCTGCACTTTCCAGCTTTCCCAGCGACAGGTGTTTGTCAAATTTCGGGCTCATTTCGGGTCGAGAGTGTGGGGGCTGGTGTCACTCTGATTGGGCCTTTAATAAGGATAAGACGATCATAGAAGGGCAATGTTACCAACTTTTCGCTCCTTACCTTGACTGTCCAATCCTTCTTTCTCAAAGTATCGTCAAGGGGTCTCAAGGGGTCAAGTCTCCGTCAAGGGGTCAAGTCTCCGTTTGACGTTTGACTAACATTTGTGCTAGTTGATCAACACGCTTCTTGAATTGCCGGTCCTTAATAATCTGACCCCTCACCCTCTCTACTACACTGCTCGCCGAACTATGGGTCTTTAACCCATATTCCCTATAGATCTCTGCCAGATTCTCACCCCTCAACTGCCTCGTCAGGTAGATCGCCACACTCCTCGGCTCATTAAACGTTCCCCTCTTCGGCTTAAGAAGATCTTCCTCACTCACCCCATAGATACGACAGACAAGCTCTTTGATTTCCTCCCTGCGGGGAGCCAGAATTTTTGATTCAGGCACCTCTCTATGCATCTTGCTTTTAAAGAACTGACTCCGTATCCTATCAATGAAACCTTCTCTGCCCAGAATGGACGGTAACTTCTTCTTCTCAAAGAGTTGATTAATCTCTGCGGAATCTTCCTGGACTACAAATTCTCTATACAGCCTGCGTTGCTGCCTTTTGTCTTTACTCAGCATAGAAAGAACGAAATTTTTGTGCAGCCAATCCCATTTCTTGGATTTCGACAAATACCCTCTGTGACTGCTCCACTCATAGGAACTCAACTCCTCCACTACTCCTGCTCGTAAAGGATTCCTGTGAATGTATCTTACAAGGTGCAGGAGATAACTGTCAGCATCTACAAGAATCGCCTTGTATCTTCCGCGAAACAGTTGCCCGTCACATTGGTGCAATCGATTGAACCGCTGCGTATAGACCCCGTTTATGTGGCGCATGCAGCGGGCCAAATTGGCATCCGGAGTTTGAACTAGGAGATGATAGTGGTTTGGCATCTGACAATAGGCGGCAATTCTTAGATGCCAAAGCTGCACCGATTCCATCAGGAGTTCAAGGAATGTCTCGTAGTCCCTCTCCTCCAGAAAAATCTGCTCACCCCGCCTACCACGGTTCATCACATGGTACCAGGCATCCGGATATTCGATCCTTAACGGTCTGACCATATGCTATTATTAGCAGTAATAGAGATAAACGTCAAACGGAGACTTGACCCCTTTTTATTAGCAGTAATAGAGATAAACGTCAAACGGAGACTTGACCCCTTTTTTACAACCTGTTTTACTTTACTGTAGACGAAATGTTTTGATCGTGCTGAATTTCGGGCATTGACGGCGT
>Ga0209536_100015039_pt1 | contig 11062 bp, 8 predicted proteins | sample DeeMarSeWOR28_12_FD_187461 | JGI IMG/M metagenome (GOLD analysis project Ga0209536, IMG submission 187461) | Marine sediment microbial communities from White Oak River estuary, North Carolina - WOR-2-8_12 (SPAdes) (version 2) | ecosystem: Environmental > Aquatic > Marine > Intertidal zone >... | reverse complement strand
CAGACGATCTGTTTCGGCCATATGGGTTTTGGTGCTCGTTGGTTTTTCTATGTGATTCGGTTTTGGCAGTAGAAATCTAGCAATGTCGAGTGATTTCGGAATCCCATCATAACTTTCTCAGGGTCCACTCTTGGCCGAAATACGTAGCCTGAGCCGTGTTACTGGGCGTCTGTTATCAGGATTCAATTGCAATTGGAATAAAAGGGGACGGAGGCACTGCTGTCCCACATTTTCATCATGCCCATAACGCCATCTGCGGTAGACGGCTCTGATTGGGTGGTGGCGATGGTCTGATCAACGCCATCAGATCCTTCTTCGAGAACAGATTAGCTTGAAGTAATCGCATTATCCGTTGCTCGGTCCACCCCGTTTTCGACAGGAACTTCAGGTAACTCAGCATGAGATAGGCGCAAAGCGCTATCCATATCTGGGTGAGTACCGCATTCCGGGAATTGCCTACAAACGCGTGTATTTTGAGATTCTGCTTGATGGCCTTGAAGAATAATTCAATCTGCCACCGGTCCTTGTAAACATCGGCGATCGTCTTTGCCGAGAGTCTGAAGTGATTCGTCAAAAACACGTAATGCTTACCACTGTCAGCATCTCGATAGCCAATGCGCCGCAATCGAGGAAAGGTACCGTCCTTAAACCTTGCCCCGGTCAGTTCGATCGTCTGATCCGAGGTGATGCCTTGTGATCGATTGACCTTGTGCCGCTCAACGACTCGATACCTCGCATTGGTTCGCTGCCTGGTGACAAAGAAAATCTCTTTCTCCGTCAATTGCTTATACCAGCCGTAGTCGGTATAGCCCTTATCAATCACCACCACGCTGCCCTTGGGGAAGTCAAACTCGCGACCGACCGGAACGTCGTGGCGGATACCGTCGGTAATCGTGGCAAAAGCCGGGAAGTGGCCGCCGTGATCCAGACCGACATGGAGCTTCATCGCCGCTTTGCTACGATTGTGATCGGCCCAGGGAAAGAGAGCGAGCGATAAGTCGATCAGACTGGAATCCAGGGAATACAGTGGATTCTTGAAACGAAACTTGTGCTGCGGGGAACGGCCACGGCATCGGCTGACCAGTTTTCCAAATAACGCCTCAAAGAGTGTATAGGGCTGGTTTTCGTTAACGCGAGCCAATGAGGTTCTGGCGATTCGCTGAACACCCAGGTGATATTGACTGGCGCCCTGTGCGTTCATGTTGGCCTCAATATCTCGCAGGCTTTGCCGCCCGGACAGCTGAGCCATGAGAAGTGAAACGAATTGGTCCCAGCGACTGATTTTGCGCAGCGCCTGGCCAATATGGTGTTGATTGGCAAGACGCTGAAACTCATGTCTCGACACTAATCGCAGGAGCTGAGAAAAAACTGTGTTAGCATGTGCCATGGCTTAAATCCCCCGGTTTGTATGGTGTTGGTTCGCACTTCCATTGTACCAACCGGTCAGGATTTAAGCCTTTTTACTTTGAGTTGTGGGACAGCAGTGCCTCCGTCCCCTTTTTGTTGTTCGAATTTGCCCCGATTAGAAAATATCTGTTTTAACTTATTTGAGTGGTTATCCATTCACAAAATACCTTCACTTTTGCCTCGACCACTGGTCCCTTACGATAAGAAACATAAAACCCCTGTTTATTCCAAATTGGTTCGTCACGCAAGATTACCAACCGGTTTGCCTGAACGTCTGAAGCAATAAGATGCCGATCCGCTAAGGCGATCCCGGCACCCGATACGGCCGCATCGAGAGCGAGTGCCTGGGTAGGGAAAAAGACCAAATCCAGTTTTCTTTCAGATTTGCCAAATTGGTTTTCTATCCATTCCGGCCACTCGTTTTTTCTTGGCGAAGCGCTTAAAAGTGTTTGATTCAAGATGTCCGCTTGATCGACTTCACCTAAATAATCAGGAGAAGCAACTGGAACGAGTAATTCATCGAATAGCTTTACCGACTTCACGCCTGGCCATCGCCCTTCACCGTGACGAATCGCAATATCTAGATCGGACTTTTGAAAATCTGTTACTTCTATCGACGGAATAAGTTTGACTTCCACTTCCGGATATAGAGTTTTGAATTGGCTGAGTCTAGGTAGAAGCCATCTGGTAGCAAAGGAAGGGGCCGCAGAAATTTTGAGCTCCCCATTTACTCTGTTTTCAAAAAAACGCGAAGTTGCTTTTTCAATTATGTCGAGAGCCTTCCTCGCGTCTTGATAATACTCTTGTGCTTGATCAGTCAATTTTATTGAGCGCGTCATTCTGTCGAACAAGCGCGTTTGCAAAAAGTCTTCCAAAGCTTTTACCTGGTGACTGACTGCTGCGTGGGTAACAAAGAGCTCTTCAGCGGCTTCACTAAAGCTCAGATGGCGAGCCGTCGCTTCAAAAGCTCTGAGCTGATTAAGAGAAGGTAAGTGCTTTCTCACAACCAAACCTCGGATCATCAACGTGTTAGAAATACTAACACGTTTGATTAATTAATGTCGTTTGTGGGATTGGCGTAGATTTCCTTTAATGTCAAACACTAATTGACGAAAACAGGTGATGAAAATGAAATCTCAAGAATTTGCATCAGAACAATCCTTATTTTTGAAAATTGCAAAGATCTCGCAAAAAGTAAATCTGCTAACTGAAGCAGTAGGTAGATTCATCAATTCCCAAAAGAAACATAAAAAGGACTATATGGCCAAAACGAAGTTCAAGGCGGTACGGGATTTGGAGAATAAGCAGTACTTGAATCAATCTTGTCTGGAGAGCCTACCCGTCGAAGAGAAGCTTCGTGTCGGATATTATAATTTTTAATCTGAGGCACGAATTATTAAAGAAAGGGGACGGAGGAGTTTGGTAAAGAAAGGGGACGGAGGAGTTTTTGAATAAAGGGGACGGAGGAGTTTTTACCAAAAACGGCGGCTGGTTATTAAATAATCCCTCCGTCCCCTTTTTCCCATCCCTCGGCCGCAAGCCATCAAAACCCAAATAGGTATACTATCCCCGGAATTCCCTTCCCTTTTTCCATCCACCGGGAATCACCAGTTGATCTCAATCTCCAGACTGTTGCCGTCGTCACCAATTTCCAATTCGAGCTCGACTTCAACCTGGTCAGGTACGTCGACAATGAACTTCTTCCCTCCCCGGTCAAACTGGAGGTTGTTCTGGCGCGACAGGGAGTCGGCGATGTGTTGCAGCAGCTTGGCTGCTTCTTCTCGGCGCATCTCCCGCTTTTCTTCTATTTCGAGCAGATCCATTGTCATCTCCTGTAAGTGTAGGAAGGGTGGGAGTATAAGTAGAACAAATTCTGCGTGCCAATTATCCAAAAGATCTTTTGTTTAACAACCGACAGTTGCTAACAGGGTCAGTCCTTACATCTCTCATTCGCAAAGAATAGCCCTGTCAATTGTAAGGCCCGCCAATTAAGGGGACAGTATACCTGTTCAAGATAAGCCGGCAGTCTCATCATTCGTGCTGTCGATTTGAGCGAATTGACTTACAGTGAGCCAGGTTATGGCCGGGATGCCACGCATCGTTATTCCCGGATATCCATATCACGTGACCCAGCGGGGAAATCGTCGGCAAAAGACGTTTTTCTGCGATGACGATTACCGCTATTACATCGAGAACCATCAGGCGGATTCGATCCGGCGCAATACTCGAACCGGCCGTCCGCTGGGCACAGCCGAGTTTATCGACAACCTGGAGCGATTAACTGGCAAGCCACTGGTCCCCAAACGCCCCGGCCGCAAACCATCAAAACCCAAATAGGTATACTGTCCCCGGAATTCCTAAATTCCTGCTCAAACTGACCAGCGCTGCCTGGCTTCCTGCCAACGAGGCTCAACCTGTCGCCAGTTTCTCTGCTTCACGTGCCCGAATCCCTTCACCTCGAGCACCAGGTTGAGATCCTGTGTTGCTGCTTTGCTGTCAACGGTTGCACCCTGATCGCCAATCGCCCTGACCATGGCCAGGCAGTCGGCCGCCAGGGCGCGTTCATTCTTGCGCTCTTCACTGTAAGCAAAGACATCCAGCGGCCCGCCCCGCAGCCACTTCAGGGAACGCAGCAGGCGAAACACCGGCTCGATGGCCCAACCCGGCATTTTGAATTTCAAGGGCTGGCCGGTAACCGCATCCCGGGCACCGAAAATGGGCGGCGCCAGGTAATAGAAGCGCCTCACCCGGCCCGTGACCTTGGCACCCGCATCCGGTTGCGCCAGCATCAAACGCGCCACTTCGTATTCATCCTTGTACGCCAGCGCCTTGAACAGCGAACTGGCCGCCACTCGCCGCAAACCCTCGTCGTCGATACGCGTTACGGCTTCGCGATAAACATCGGCAAGCGCCCGGTTTTGATAGTCGGTCAATTCCCGGTAATGACTATCGATCAGATCACTGGTCGAGGGCGGCTCGAAGCCCCCTGTCAAATGAGGCGATGCCGCGCTGTGCACCCTGTCGAAATCCGCCACCAACCAGCGTCCCCAGGTAAAGGCCGCCAGATTCATCTCGATCGCCACGGCGTTGAGCCGGATGGCTTGCTGGATTGCTTCGACAGAGACCGGCAGCAACCCCTGTTGCGCCGCGAAACCCAGCAACATCATGTTGGCACCCATACCATCACCGACCAGGGCTTCGGCCAGGTCACTGGTGGCCGCGGTGGTCACATGATGTTCAGGTACGACCGCGGTTAAACGCGACATCAATAAATCAAACTGAGGGCGCGCATTCGCATCCCTGGCAAAGTGCGGCAAAGGTTCGACCCGGGTATTGGCGACAACACGGGCTTTGTCCGCGCGCAAGGCCGTCAGGGTTTCATCGCTGACGCCGCCCAGCAGGTCACAGGCAATCAGCAGATCAGCCGCGCCGGGCCCGATCTTGCTCGGATGATGACGGATTTCCCGACAGCCAATCGTGAGGTTGCTGGCAACGGCGCCGTTCTTTTGACTGAGGCCGGTTTGATCCAGGCTGAGCGCATGTTTGCCCTCCAGCCGGGCAGCAACGGACAGCACCGCACCCACGGTAACAACACCGCTGCCACCAATGCCGGTCACCAGGATACGCGTGGGATCACCTGCAAACACCGGGGGTGTCGGCAAAACCTCATCAGGGAGCGAGACCAGTGATTTGTGTTGCGGTTTCAACGGGTCCTGGCCATCAACACCCTCGAGCATGACAAAGCTGGGACAGAATCCGTTCTTGCAGGAAAAATCCTTGTTACAGCTGGTTTGGTCGATCTTTCGTTTCGTACCATAAAGCGTATCCAGCGGCTTGATCGCAACACAGTTGCTCGCGAGGCCACAATCGCCACAGCCCTCGCATATGCGTTCGTTGATGACCATCCGCTTTGGCGGATCCGGAAACTGTGCCTTTTTACGCCGCCGGCGCTTTTCCGCGGCACAGGTCTGGATGTAAATCAGCACCGATGTACCGCTAACCTCGCGCAGCTCCCGCTGAACCTTGTCGAACTCGCGCCGGTGCCGAACTTTTAACCCCCGGGGCCAGGGTGCGTCTTTGAGGTCTTCCGGCCGGTCACTGACAATCTCGATCCTTGCAACACCCTCCCCTATCAGCTGTTGGGCGATGTCCCAGGGGCGATGATCGCTATCGACGCGCTGGCCACCGGTCAGCGCGACCGCATCGTTGTAGAGTAGTTTGAAGGTGATATTGACCCCGCTGCTGACCGCACTGCGGATGGCGAGACTACCGGAATGGTTATAGGTGCCGTCACCCAGGTTCACGAACGTGTGCCTGATCGGGCTGAACGGGGCCCGGCCTACCCAGTGCTGCCCTTCACCCCCCATCTGGCACATCCAGGTGTGGTTTTCAGAATCCATTAGCGCGCTGATGGAATGGCAGCCGATACCGCTGGCCGACATCGAACCGTCGGTGACGCGGGTCGAGGTATTGTGCGGACAGCCAGCGCAATACCACGGGATGCGTTGTTTTGGCTGTAATCCGGGCAGCGTTACCCGGGCTGCGGCAGGTTTGAGGCCTGCAACCTGCAAAACCTGGCAACGAGCGGTAATGGCATCAGCAATCTGCGACGGGTTCAGCTCACCATTTTCAGACAGCAGGGGCCTGCCGGAAACAGGCTCTGTTTTACCGCTCAATCGAGGGCGCTCGGCGTCGTTCAAGTCAAGCAGCATGCGGCCCAGTTGCGCCTCGACAAAGGCTCGCTTGTGCTCGACCACAAGCACTTCGTCATAACCACTGGCAAAGTCAAGAATGCCGCTCGGCTCCAGTGGCCACAGAAAGTTGACCTTGTAGAGACCAATACCCAGTGACGCCGGGTCTTTCACATCCAACAGTTCCAGCGCGGCCTGCACTTCCGGATAGGCGGCGCCGACAGCGACAATACCCAGCTTTTTTGTGTTGGGTTCGATCACTGCAGCATTCAGGCGGTTTTCCCGGGCATAGACGACCGCGGCAGGCAGGCGTTCTTCCAGCAGGATACGCTCGGCTTCCAGGAACGGCACGAAACCCGGCTGGTAGTGCAGACTGCCACGCGCCGGCGGGGTGGGCAGTGTGGCAAACTCGGGAACCAGCTGCGACAGGTCGACGGTTGCCGCGCTGTCCGCCGTGTTGGAGGTTATTTTCAGGCTGGTCAGCGTACCGCTGTAGCGAGACATGGCGATCGCATGAAGGCCGAGGGGTACATATTCGTGAACACTCGAAGGCGCAAGGATGGGCACATTGCCACTGACCAGCGACTGCTCACTCTGGTGACAAAGGCTGCTACTCTTGCCCAGTTGATCGTCGCCAACCAGCATCAGCATACCGCCATGCGGCGATGCGCCCGCCAGGCTCGCATGTTTCATCGCATCGACACTGCGGTCGACGCCAGGCCCCTTGCCATACCAGATAGCAAAGACACCATCCAGATCGGCCCTGTCGGTGGCCACGACATGCTGCGTACCGCCAACGGCGGTCATGGCGAGATCTTCATTGATGCCGGGATTGAAATGAATACCGCGATCGGTAATCGCTTCACCCGCCTGCCAGATAGCGCTATCGAAGGCGCCAACAGGGCTACCCCGATAGCCACTGACATACCCCCGGGTGCGTAATCCCTGGCGTCGATCGAGGTCGATTTGCTCGATCAACAACCGTACCAGGGCCTGCATCCCTGTCAGGTAGACAGTGCCATCGGATTTGGTGTAACGATCGGCTAGCGCAAAGTTGTAATCGACGCCCGAGGTTTTCTCGTTCGAAATAGCGTCATCCGGCGGAACCATCGCCGCCCTCCCCGTCTGAGTTGCATGCGCAGGATAGTATCAAAACTGCGAGGGTGTTTTGCTGTTTATTGTTTTTCGGCGTCGCGGGCACGCCAAGAGCAAGGTGGACTGGTACGCGTGTGAGACTGCGGGGTGAAACTGAATAAAGGGGACGAAATAAAGGGGACGGAGGAGTTTTTACCAAAAGAATGTTTTTTAATCCCTCTAAATAATCCCTCCGTCCCCTTTTTGATGTCCGGAAATACATAACTTTAGAGCTATATGCCGTCGATACGGGATCAAATAAACTGTCGGCGTTACCGGGCTGATTTACTTGAACACCCCGCTCCCTGACGGCAGCAACATGGCCTGCCTCGCACAACTTCTGCAGCCGGTACAAGGTGAAACGGGGTAACCGGGCCGGAGAAAAGTCATGTCAACCAACCTTAGACGCTCCATTGCCGCGCAACGCGCCGTATTGCACGACCTGCTCGCGCCCGAACTCGCGCGTCACGCCAGCGAGATTCCCCCGTTCCTGGGGGATCGAGAAAAGCTCGATGCCCGGCTGCAGGAGATTTTTCACCAGATCGATGACTGCAAGTATGCCTACGTGCTCGATAGCGCCGCGGTACAAATCAGTTCGACCGTCAACCGTTACGGCGCCGACGCGGAAGCGTTCAACCGGGATCGCTCGCAACGACCCTACATGCTTGCGGCGATGCGCGATCCGTCGCTCATGTTCGATTTATCCGAAGCCTACATCAGCCGCAACAAGAAACGCCCGTCGCTGACCGCAATCCAGGCGATCGTCGACGCTGACGGCAAGCGCATCGGTTTTCTCGGCGTGGATTTCGATTTACGCGAACTGCCGCACACGGAAGTGCTCTACGAGGAGCCCAGCCAGTGGCGCCAGGTCAAGGGTGACCCGGCCATCCGCTCCGGGCTGTTTCAGCAGCAGCGAAGCACCAGCCTGATGGATGAAAACATCGATCACGTACTTTCCCTGCACGAAGCCCTGATGATCGACCATGGCGTGTTCCACATGCACATTCATTTTTCCAGCAGTCGCTCCACCGTCTGGCATATCGACGACCCTTACGTTTACCGCCTGCTGTCGATGGACGAGCTAGCCGATACCAGTATCTGTCTCGCTTATCCGCAGCGCCCATACTTCGAGCGGAATACCGTGCCGGCGTCCGCCATTGGCCCGATTTTTCAGCAGTTCAAGGCGCTGCGTTTCGCCGACGAAACCATCTACCTGCGCAATGCCTCTTTGAATCTCGTCAAGGGCGCGGTGTCGCTGAATTTTTCCTGCGACGGATCACATTACCTGAACTACCGGGAATTTCTCGAGCGGGGGCTGGACTTCTGGATTGGCCCGGAAACCTTCCCGAACGCCGTCCGCACCGCCACGCCCTGCGACCTGGACCAGCAAAAACTGGAAGCGCACATCGAGGAACTGGCGGGCGAAGGCTGTATCGCGGTGAACAAGCTGCTCTACGCGATGGACAGGAACGAAGTGCCGGAAAATCTGGCCGTGCTCAGCCCGCCTGAACGAGAGTACATCTACAATGAACTCAAATCGGTAATGGATATCTACGAAAGCAACGCCCGCGGCAACTGACCTTAATTCGGGGGACAGTATACTTGATTAATAGCCGGCAACCGGTTGCTTACCATCCTGCACTCGCAAACTGGTCGCAGTTTAGCTAACCGCCGATGAGAAAATGGAATAGGTATACTGTCCCCGGAATTGCGGACTGATCAGGTCAAAATTGAGACCCGCCCGACTGGAACAGGCCCGCTATCGAAGCGAGAGGATTATCTCACTCAGAGGGTGTGTGCCCTTGTCACTTGCGTTTCCTGTTCAACCATCGCTTTTCACCGTGCCAGCCAATTCCGGCAGAAGCCGCGTCACATCAAATGCGGGATGTAAGGCTTGACCCCTTTGTTCATGCTGCAGTTTTACTTCTGGTCGACCAGTTATCGAATTATCACGACGAGCAGCTGTAATACGACAACCCACCGACCTCAAAGAACTCAGGCGGCTTCAGCCTGTAGTACTTCTCTTCCACGTCCTTTGACTGCTCGGCGTATGGCTGCGTCATGACTTCCTGCAGTTCTCGAATGACTTCGTAGTTCCCCACGGCTGCTTGCTGATAGGCAGGCACAACGAACCACTCGCGCCAACGGTATTTCGGGTTGACCCGTTTCATCTGTGTGGAGATCGCCTCATGCGAGCGCAGCGGGACAGCATTCGCGTCGTTCGTGCCAGCGCCGTTGATAAGCGCTTTCCATTTTCCAAGCCACGCTGACCAGCGCTTGTCCATCTCATCGGTGTCTGTTGCAACCGTCATGTCGATTGCAGCCGCAGCACCCCTCGAGCCCTTGTAGAAACTTTTCCTGAGCGGACCAATATCGTCAGGCAGCGTCGAAAGCTCGCGGAAGAATAGCGTGTAATCGACCGGGGTTTGCACCATCAGCGTTTCGAGCTCACTGAACAACGCCGCATCAAAAGTGGCAAGCCCCAGTTTGTCAGCCCACATTTTTTCCATTTGCGTTTGCATCGCCGCTGGAAAGCCACTGTGAATTTCCTGGAGCTGTCGCAGACAGTCTTCATGCGACGTCAGTAAAGGCAGCAATGCCGTACAAAACGAGTAGAAGTTGCGTTCTGCTGCCACGGGCTGGTTCATGAACGCGAAGTGTTCTCCGCCGCCCGTCCATGGCTGGTAGTGCGGGTTGAACTCATCGCAGAACCCGAATGGACCATAGTCAAGCGTGAAGCCACCGGCCGCGCAGTTGTCGCTATTGAAGTTGCCCTGGCAGTAGCCGACGCGGATCCAGTTAGCCACAAGCGATGTAAGGCGGCGACGGAACTCTTGCGCGAGCAACACCACTTTTTCGGCGGTGGTGAGTTTCGGGTCGATAACGTCAGCGTACTCACGGTCGATCAAGTGCAACACGATCTGCTCGAGTTCCTCCATCGCCTTCGGGTGTTCCTGCTTGCGCGCACGCCGACCGAACAGCTCGAGCTGGCCTACCCGAATGAACGACGGTGCGACGCGCGTCGAGATGGCGACAGCATCCGACATCAGCACGTCGGGGTCTTGCGCGCGCGAACCCTCCGAGTACCACGGCCGCTGGACCTTCTCCGTTTTCGAAACGTACAAACTCAAAGACCGTGACGTTGGCACGCCTAGCGCGTGCATGTGCTCCTGTGCGAGGAACTCCCGCACACTCGAGCGCAGCACTGCTCGACCGTCCGCGCCGCGACAGTAAGGTGTCCGACCGCCACCCTTGAGTTGCATTTCCCAGCGTTGACCGTTGATGACGGCCTCAAGCACCGAAACTGCGCGACCGTCTCCGTATCCGTTGCCGGTCTGGAACGGGCACTGCTGGTAGTACTCGTTGCCGTAGATAGAAAGTGCATAGCCACAGGCCCAACCAAATTTGCGCAGCGGCTGCGGAACCTGCGAGATGTCACCGGAGAACATGCGCACAAAATCGGCCGACTGCGCCATGCTATCGGCGAAGCCAAGTTCATGGAACAAGTTCCTACTGTGTGCGACGTACTCGGGGTCTTTGATCGGCGTGGGATTGACCGGGACATAATGGCCCGTAAAGACTTGTCGCGGCGCGTGGTCCTCGCCGTTTGCTTTCGCATCAGGATCGCAATTGAGCGTGGCCATCAGCGAGTAGTCTGCCAACGTTGCGAGATCGTCAAGCGTTGCAATGGCAGGGGAGGCTTCATCAAACAGGCGATTGGTCATACAGCTGCTCAGGGCACTAGTGATGGCATGAATTAGAGGGACAGTATACCTGTTTCCTAAACTGAACCCGATGAACATCATCGGTAACTAGGTTTACCGCCCCCG
>Ga0209536_100015038_pt1 | contig 11062 bp, 7 predicted proteins | sample DeeMarSeWOR28_12_FD_187461 | JGI IMG/M metagenome (GOLD analysis project Ga0209536, IMG submission 187461) | Marine sediment microbial communities from White Oak River estuary, North Carolina - WOR-2-8_12 (SPAdes) (version 2) | ecosystem: Environmental > Aquatic > Marine > Intertidal zone >... | reverse complement strand
AAAACAACAAATATTTTTACCAGGAGGAATAGCGTTTTATAACCTTCTAACACATTGATACAAAATAGCTAATAAATGGTATTACTTCTCGACAATAACAATGGACTATCACGTTTCTATTTTATGAAGGCAATTCAAAAATTGGGTATCAATTGGAACGGATCCCTTCGACACCGCCCTGCGCATCCGCAGGGCCCTGTTCGGCGAGAGGATTACTCCATCGGGTAATTGATGATACCCTTTCAACCAGGAAAATCGTGACACTTGATAGAACGACCTGGCCTGGGCCTGACGCGGGGATGTGCGGGGCGCAGGCCCGGTTCCCCGCGGGGGAACGGACCCGATGCGCATCGCCCTGGTGAACACGAACCGGATTACCCCGCCGGTCGCCCCCATCGGCCTGGACTATGTCGCCGAGGCGCTTACCGCATCGGGCCACCGGCCGGAAATCCTCGACCTGTGCTGGGAAGAGCGGTGGGAGCAGGCCATCGCGTCGTTCCTGCGTGGCGGCGAGATCAGGCTGGTCGGGGTATCGGTCCGCAACACCGACGACTGCTCCTTCGCGACCCGCGAATCCTTCCTCCCGGACGTCGCGGCCATGGTGGCATGCCTCCGGAGACACACGGGGGCCCCGATCGTCCTGGGGGGGGTCGGCTTCTCCATCATGCCGGAGGAGGTCCTTGCGCAATGCGGCGCCGACGCGGGGATCTGGGGCGAGGGGGAATTCCCGCTGGCGGACCTCGCGGGGCGGCTGGAGCAGAACCGTCCCTGGGATGACCTCCCGGCCCTCCTCGTGCCCCGCGGAGGAGCGTGGCGGCGAAACCCCGTCTCCTTCCGATCGCTTGCCGACCTTCCCCCGATGAGCCGGGGGTTCCTGGACAATCCCCGCTATTTCCGGGAGGGGGGCCAGGCCGGCGTCGAGACGAAGCGTGGCTGCCCGCGCCGTTGCATCTACTGCGCCGATCCCGTTGCGAAGGGAAAACGCGTCCGGCTCAGGCCCCCCGCGGCGGTAGCCGACGAACTCGCCCGCCTCGTCGCCATGGGGATCGACCACGTCCACACCTGCGACAGCGAGTTCAACATTCCCGAAGGCCACGCCCTCGCGGTGTGCCGGGAGATTTCCCGACGGGGGCTCGGCGAACGCCTCCGGTGGTACGCGTACTGTGCGCCCGTCCCTTTCACGGAGGAACTGGCGGACCGGATGCGCCGCGCCGGCTGCGCGGGGATCAACTTCGGCGCCGACAGCGGGGACGACAGGATGCTGGGACTCCTCCGGCGGGCGTACCGAGCGGAGGATATCCTGCGCACCGTGCGCCTGTGCCGGGACGCAGGCATCACGGTCATGCTCGACCTGCTGATCGGGGCCCCCGGCGAGACGCGGGAAAGCATCGTCCGAACCATCGAGGTGATGAAGGCGGCGGCCCCGGACCGCGTCGGCGTCTCCGTGGGCGTCCGGGTCTACCCGGGGACGGAGCTGGCCCGCATGGTCGCGGGCGGGAACGGGAAGACGGGGCTCGTGGGAGGCGACGACCCGTCGCACCCCGTCTTCTTCCTCGACCCGGAAATCGCCCCGTTCGTTTTCGGCCTTCTCGAGGAGCTCACGCGGGACGACGCCCGTTTCCTTTTCTTCGACCCCTCCAGACCGGACAGAAACTACAACTACAACGCCAACCAGGTTCTCGTGGACGCCATCCGCGCCGGGTACCGGGGGGCGTACTGGGACATCCTCCGGAGATGCGTGACGCCGGAATCGCCGGGACGGCCGGAATGCGGTCCATGATCCGTTGGATTCCGGGCATTCTCGTCCTCCTGGGACTCCTGTCGTGCGCACCGGAGCGGGTTCCGGTCGAGCAGGACGTCACCGGGGAGGTGGGAAGCCGCCTGCGCGTCAAGATCGAGTCCGGCCGGGGGATTTCGCAATTCACGTGTCGCCAGGAAATCCTGTGCGGGTCCTCGGTCATCCCCGTCTTCTATGAACGTCGGGGATTTACCCCTGCCTGGAGCGGGCGCGACGGGCGGTTTCCCCTGGCGGACTCCCTCATCGCCGCGATCCGGGAGTCGGACCGGGAGGGACTCCATTCCTACGACTACCACCTGGCGGGCATCGAGCCGCTGCTGGCCGACAGCAGGAGGAAACGGGCCGGGGGGAAACCGTACGACCCCGAAATCGGGGCCGATCTCGACCTTCTCCTGACCGACGCCTTCCTTCTCTACGGATCCCATCTGCTGGCGGGCCGCGTGGATCCCGAGACCCTGCATGCCGACTGGATCGCCTACAGCCCTTCCACGGATCTGGCCGCCCTCCTCGAATCCGCCCTCGGGGGAGACAACGTCGCAGACACCTTGCGGTCCCTTCGGCAGCCCCATCCCGGCTATGCCGGATTGCAGACCGCCCTTGCGCAATACCGGGAATTGGCCGGCCGCGGGGGGTGGCCGGTCGTTCCTCCCGGGGAAACCCTGCGGAAAGGGGACGGGGGCGACCGGGTCGGGCTGCTCCGGAAACGCCTCGCGGCGACCGGAGACCTGGATCTCCCCGCGGCGGAGGAGGAGTCGCCGTTCGACGAGGCACTGGAAGATGCCGTCCGCCGGTTCCAGCGCAGGCACGGTCTCGAGGACGACGGCATCGTCGGCCGGGAGACCCTTGCCGCCCTGAACGTCCCCGTCGAGAGGCGGGTCGCACAGATGGAATGGAACATGGAGCGGTGGCGCTGGGTCCCGCACGACCTGGGCGATCGATACATCCTGGTGAATATCCCGGATTTCAAGATGCGTATCGTCGAATCCCCCGGGAGCGAGAGGGAAATGCGGATCATCGTCGGAAAGCACTACACCGCGACGCCGGTCTTCAGCGGGGTGCTGAACCATCTGAAGATCAATCCCTACTGGAACATCCCGCACAGCATCGCGGTCGAGGAGGTCTTGCCGAAAATCCGTCAGGACCCCGGCTACCTGGCCAGACAGGGGATCCGGGTCTTCCGGGACTGGAGGGACGGCGCTCCGGAAATCGACCCCGAAACCGTCGATTGGAGCCAAGTGGACGACCGGAGCTTTTCCTTCAAGCTGCGCCAGGATCCGGGCCCCCTGAACCCGCTCGGCCGCCTGAAGTTCCTCTTCCCGAACAAGTTCGCCGTGTACCTTCACGATACCCCGGCCCGGGGACTGTTCCGCAATTTCGCCCGGGGCTTCAGCCACGGCTGCATCCGGGTGGAAAAGCCCCTGGAGCTTGCGGCGGCCCTCCTGCGGGACGATGACCGCCATTCGAAAGAGCGCATCATGAAAATGATCGACAGCGGCGTGAGGGAAACGATTCCCCTGCGGAATCCTGTCCCTGTGCACATTCTCTACTGGACGGCGTGGGTGGACGACGGGGGGACGATCCAGTTCCGGGAGGATATCTACGGGCGGGATATCCCTCTCGCGAACGCCCTGAAGGAGACTCCCCCGGCTCCGCGGGAGTCGTGAATCCGTCAGACCAGCACGGAGGCTACCAGAACCGTACCCTGCCGACGTCCACGTGCACGAAGTTCGATCCTGGGTAGAACCCCACCCCTCCCCTCTTCAGGTCCAGGGCCGCCTGCCGGAGCGAACCGAGGCCGCAGCCCGGGAGACGGATGTCGACCGCTTTGCCCTCCATGTGAAGGCTGTACCTGGCTACGCTTCGCGAATGATCGCGAAGTTTCGCATTCGTGGCCGGTGAGCGGTACCCGGAGATGATATGGAACGGCGAAGGGGCGCCGACTCTCCGGGACAGGGCGTGGAGAAGATCGAGCAAACCGGGATCGACGGGTGCGACTTCCCCCGTCCGATGGTCGCGGAGGATGTGATTGATGTCCCGCAGGGCTTCGGGACGGTACCGCCCCCGGACGCAGTAGGCCGCCTCCAGGGTCTCTTCGGTGTGCGTGTTGTAGAAGGAGAGCCTGCGCACGGGGGGGGAAAAGCGATCCAGGGCAGCGAACGAGGGAACGGGGGATAACCCCGCAACGGCTGCCAAAGCCCCCATCTTGAGAAATTCACGGCGGTCGATCTTCCGGCGGTTCATGACACCCCATGAAACAAAGGTTCCCCCCCGTCGTTCGGGTCCGCGGCGACGGGTAGGGATTGCAGAGTTCCTGCGCATTATATCGGAAGATCGTCTTGCATATTTCAAAAAAATTCCGCTCCTCCTTGAATCGTCGCGCTTGCGCCCTGTCGCGTCAGGGTCGCGGGATCCGTACGGAACCACAGGGGCGATCCTTGACAGGGCGGAATCCCCTTGGAATATTTGTCTGCAAAGACCGGAGGATCCAGGGCCGGAATGCCGCCGGCAGGAAGGGAGATGGAATGACGACTGCGCTTGTGACCGGGGCAACTTCCGGGGTCGGCAACGCATTTGCGCGGCGCCTTGCAGCCGAGGGGTGCGGGCTTGTCCTCGTCGCCAGGGAGACCGGCCGGCTGGAGGATGTGGCCAGGATCCTGCGTGACCTGCATGGCGTGGACATCGAGGTGCTCGCCGCGGACCTGAGCGACCGGGAACAGCTGGAACGGGTGGCCGGCCGCCTGCGCGAAGAGGCCCGGCCTGTCGACGTTCTGGTCAACAACGCGGGGTTTGCCGTGGGCAAGCCGTTCCTGGCCGCTCCCGTCTGCGAGGAGGAACGCATGCTCGACGTCATGGTCCGCGCCGTTCTCGTGCTCACCCGCGCCGCCGCGCCCGGCATGGTCGCTCGCGGCCGGGGGAAGGTCATCACGGTGTCCTCGGTCGCCGGCTTTTTTCCCGGAGGCACCTATTCGGCAGCGAAAGCGTGGGCGACGTCGTTCACCGCGTCCCTCGCGGGAGAATTGGCCGGCACCGGTGTCACGGCGACAGCCCTGTGCCCCGGGTACGTGCGGACCGAGTTCCACCGGAGGGCGGGGCTGAACACAGCGCACCTTCCGGCCTGGGCCTGGCTGGACGCCGACCGGGTCGTCGCCGACTGCCTTGCCGACGTCCGCCGCGGGCGGACGGTCAGCGTGCCGAGCCTGCGGTACAAGGCGGCGGTTTCCTTCCTGCGGCACATCCCGCTATGCTTTGGCAAGGTACTCTCCGCACGCCGCGCCGCGATGCTGGCGCGGGACTCGGGGCGATGATCGCTGTTCCGGTTCGAGTCCCCGCAGAGCGCCAGGAAACGAAAAAGGAGCGACGGAGTTCTCCGCCGCTCCCCGGTTGTTTCCTGGTGCCGGAGGGGGGCTCGCCCCCCACGGCCTTTATGCGATAGCGTCCACTATGGCATTAAAAGTCGGGCTGGAACGCATTCCCTTGGACGCCTTTTCCGGGTCCGGATCATAGTAGCCGCCCAGATCCTGGGGTTTCTTTTGGGCCCCGAGCAGCTCCTGGTTGATTGTTTCCTCGTTCTCTCCCAGCTGCTGCGCCAGTTTGGCAAACCGGCCCTGCAGCTCCTTGTCCTTGGTCTGCCCGGCCAACGCCTGCGCCCAATACAACGCGAGATAAAAATGGCTTCCCCGGTTGTCGATCTCCCCTACTTTCCGGGCCGGCGACTTGTTGTTGTCGAGGAACTTGCCGATCGCCTGATCCAGCGTCTCTGCCAGAACGAGGGCTTTCCCGTTCTTGAAGGTATTCCCCAGATGCTCCAGGGATGCCGCAAACGCCGAAAATTCGCCAAGGGAATCCCATCGCAGGTACCCTTCCTTGACAAACTGCTGGACATGTTTGGGCGCCGAGCCGCCGGCTCCCGTCTCGAACAGTCCGCCACCGCCGAGAAGGGGGACGATCGACAGCATTTTCGCGCTGGTTCCCACTTCGATGATCGGGAAGAGGTCGGTCAGATAATCGCGCAAGACGTTTCCGGTGACGGTGATCGTATCCTTCCCCGCCCGGGATCTCTCGCACGTGTGCTTCATCGCATCCTGCGGGGCCATGATCTTTATCTCGAGCCCCTTCGTATCGTGGTCCTTCAAGTACGTGTTGACCTTTTCGATAATCTGCGCGTCGTGCGCCCGGTTCCTGTCCAGCCAGAACAGGGCCAGGGCCCCGGTCGCCCGGGCCCGCTTGACGGCGAGCTTGACCCAGTCCCGGATCGCCTCGTCTTTGGTCTGGCACATCCGGAAGATATCCCCTTCCTCCACCTTCTGCTCCAGCAGGGTCGCCCCGGAAGCGTCGACAACTCGGATCGTCCCGTTTCCCGGCGCCTGGAACGTCTTGTCGTGGGACCCGTACTCCTCCGCCTTCTGGGCCATCAGCCCGACGTTGGACACGGCTCCCAGGGTCGCGGGATCGAACGCCCCGTGCTTCCTGCAGTCCTCGATGATCTCCCGGTACGACGTCCCGTAGCACCGGTCGGGAATCACGGCCTTCGCATCGTGGAGCTTTCCGTCCGGACCCCACATCTTCCCCGAGTCCCGGACGACAACCGGCATCGACGCGTCGATGATGATATCGCTCGGCACATGCAGGTTCGTGATCCCCCGGTCCGAGTCGACCATCGCGAGCGGCGGACGTTTCTTGTAGACCTCCTGGATGTCCGCCTCGATTTCGGCTCTCTTGCCCTCCGGCAATTTCTGGATCTTCGTGTACAGGTCGCCCAGGCCGTTGTCCGGATTCACGCCCAGCTCCTTGAAGGCCGCCGCGTGTTTGTCGAACACGTCTTCGTAGTAGGCGGACATGCAATGCCCGAACATGATCGGGTCGGACACCTTCATCATCGTGCACTTCAGGTGCAGCGAAAACAGCACGCCCTGCTTTTTCGCATCCTCGATCTGCTCCTCGAAGAACTTCCGCAGTGCGCGGACGTTCATCACGGATGCGTCGATCACTTCCCCTTCCGCGAGATCGAGCTTCTTTTTCAACGTGGTGACCTTCCCGTCGGCGGCGACGAACTCGATCCGCACTTCCGTCGGCTTTTTCAGCGTGGTCGATTTTTCGCTGCCGTAGAAATCCCCTCCCGTCATATGCGCCACGTGGGACTTCGAATCGGGGGTCCAGGCGCCCATCCTGTGCGGTTTCTTCTTCGAAAAATTCTTCACCGAGAGGGGGGCCCTGCGGTCCGAGTTCCCTTGCCGGAGCACCGGGTTGACGGCGCTTCCGAGAACCTTGGCGAACCGCTCCTGCAGTTCTTTCTCCGCGGCGGTCTTCGGCTCCTCGGGATAGTCCGGGACCTTGTATCCGTGGGCCTGCAGCTCCTTGATCGCCTCTTTCAGCTGCGGGATGGATGCGCTGATATTGGGCAGCTTGATGATATTGGCTTCCTGCTTCATCGCAAGCTCGCCCGCCATCGCCAGGTAATCCGGTATCCGCTGGCTTTCGGTCAGGTAATCCGGGAAGTTCGCGAGGATTCTGCCCGCGAGAGAGATATCCCACGTTTCCACATCAACGCCGGTTCCCTTTGTGAATGCCTGGACGATCGGAAGAAAGGAGTATGTCGCCAGTGCCGGTGCCTCATCGGTTTTCGTCCAAATGATCTTTGACGTTTTCGTTGTCATGGTCTCTCCTTTTATTTTCTTTCTGTATTGCCGGAGACTTCATGAAAGGGCATCTGGGATTGCAATCTTTCCCCGATGGGAAAAGGTCACCTACCGCCGGAATCCGACATCTTTCCCAGGGATATCCCGGGCACCGGGAAGGAAGGGTTCTCTCTCCCCGAACACAGGTTCTACCTTCCCGGAAACAGATATGCTGTATACAAAGCACTATACAAAACCTGTTGGAAAGTCAAGCAAAAATCTGTTTCCGGACGCGATCCGGGTCGCGGCGATGGAGGGGAGACTCGAACCTCACGGGCCTCCTCACCACCCCCAATAAACCATTGACATCCAGCCGGGATCAGCATGGGATAGACATAGTTCCTTCAACGTCTTGGTCGTTCGTCCGGCCCGCAACCAAACCAACCCACCCAAACCGAAGCATTCGGGAAAAGATCCTTTTCCCACATACGGGAGATCCGACGATGACTACTGCCGAACGACCGACGAAAGGCGGGGAGTTCCTGATTGAAGAGGGACGGGCGGCCGAGGTCTTCACACCCGAGGATTTCAGCGAGGAGCAGCGCCAGCTGGCCGACACGATCGAGCACTTCGTGGCCCGCGAGGTCCTTCCGAACGCGGAGCGGATCGAGAACCACGACTTTGCCCTGGTAGCGTCTCTCTTGAAGCAGACGGGCGATCTGGGGCTCCTTATGATCGACGTCCCGGAGGAGTACGGGGGACTGGAACTTGACAAGGCGACGAGCGCCCTCGTAGCGGAGAAAATTTCCGCTTATGGCGGATTCGCCTGCTCCTTTGTCACTCACACGGGCATCGGGACAATCCCCCTCGTCTACTACGGGACCAGGGCGCAGAAGGAAAAATACCTCGGCAGGATCATGACGGGGGATTGGATCACCGCCTATTGCCTCACGGAACCCGATTCGGGGAGCGACGCCCTCGGCGCAAAGACGTCGGCCGTCCTGTCCCCGGACGGCCGGGAATACGTCCTGAACGGAACGAAACAGTTCATCACGAACGGGGGGATCGCCGGCCTGTACACCGTGTTCGCGAAGGTCGATCGCGAGCACTTCACCGCCTTCCTCGTGGAAAGGTCGTTTCCGGGAGTGACGGCAGGCGCGGAGGAGAAGAAGCTCGGGATCCGGGGATCATCTACCACCCCGGTGATCCTGGAGGATGCCAGGGTCCCCGTCGAGAATGTCCTGGGCGAGGTGGGAAAAGGGCACAAGATCGCTTTCAATATTCTTAACATCGGACGGTTCAAGCTCGGGGCGGCGGTCACGGGGACCGCCAAGGCCGCTTTCGAGGAAGGAGCGAGATACGCAAATGCGAGGAGGCAGTTCGGCGTCCCCATCGCCACCTTCGGTGCGATCCGCGAGAAGATCGCCGACGGCGTGGCCGACATCTTCCGTGCCGAGTCGATCGTGTACCGCGTCGCAGGACTCCTCGACCGCCGGCTCGCGCCAATCGACAAGAACACGCCAAACTACTACGGGGACTACCAGAAGGGGATCGAAGATTTTGCGGTCGAATGCGCTATCACCAAGGTCTACTGCAGCGAGGCCTTATGCCGGATCAGCGACCAGGCCCTCCAGATCCACGGCGGGTATGGCTTTATCCAGGAGTACCCCGTGGAACGGTTCTACCGGGACGCGAGGATCAACCCCATTTACGAAGGGACGAACGAGATCAACCGTCTGCTCATCTCCGGCACCCTCCTCAAGCGAGCGATGAAAGGGGAGATTGATCTGATGCCCGGGGTGATGAAGGCTGCGGAAACCCTCAAGGCGGGGATTCCTGCCGCCCCGGAAGCGACAGGCCCCTTCGTCGCGGAGCGGGCCCTGTTGGCGAATCTTAAGTCGGTCTTCCTCGCCGTTGTCGGGTCGGCGGTGCGCAAACACATGGAGAAGCTGCGGGACGAACAGGAGATCCTCATGGCCCTCGCCGACGTGGCCATCGAAATCTTTGCCCTGGAAAGCGCCGTCCTGCGGGCCGGGAAGGCCGAAGCAGCCTCCCCGGGGAGCCGTGCGGATATGATGGCCGCGGCCGTCAAGGTGTGTGCCTGCCAGGGAGCAGCGGGGGTGTCCCAGGCAGCAGCACGCGCAGCCGCCTATATCGAAGAGGGGAAACGGCTCACGCCCCTGCCGGAAACCATCGACTCGTTCTGCCGGTACGATCCATCGGGGCTCCTCGCAGCGAAGAGGGCCTTGGCGGCCGCGGCGCTCGAAGCCGAGAGAACCATCTTTTGAGGGGAGACTCGAATCCCTGCGGGTCTCCCCATCACCTCTTCAAACAAGTTCCCCAAGGCCCCCCGTCGCCAACAGACAGAACCGGCATTTTCTCGGCATGTCCAAGGTCGTGGGTCCTGCATGGTCCAGGGGCATCCGCCTGCCCTCCGCGACGCAACGACTAGGCCGCCCGCCGATCCTCCTCCTTGTCCTCCCACGTGTCCTCCTCGACAGACCCGGTCGATTCCGCGAGGCTTTCTTCGCCTCTTTCGGGCACCGACTCCTTCGCGACGGGGAGGAGGAGGGAGGCAACGACCGACCCGGCCAGGACGGTGGCCACCACCCCCAGCGAGATCGCGATGGGGATGTGGACGAACTCGGAGATGAGCATCTTGACCCCCACGAACACCAGCCCGACGCACAGGCCCACCTGCAGGAACCGGAACATCCCCATGATCCCCGCCAGGAGGAAGAACAGGGCACGCAGCCCCAGGATGGCATACAGGTTGGAGGTGTACACGATGAACGGATCCTGCGTAATACCGAGGATCGCCGGGAACGAGTACGCGGCGAAGATGATGTCCGTCGTCGCGATCACGATCATGACCGGCATCAGGGCCGTCGCCACCAGCTTCCCCTTCCGGCGAACGAAGAAGTTCGGCGAGTCACAGGTGGTCTCCACCGGAACGATCCGATGGAAGAACCGAAGAACCGGGTACTTCCGCGGCTCGACGTGCACCTCGCCCTGGCGCAGCAGTTTAATCCCTGTGTAGATCAGGAAGGCACCAAATACGTAAAGGAACCAAGCGAAATACGAAAGCAGGTTTACCGCCCCGACGATGAATATGCCTCGCAGGACGATCGCCCCCATGATCCCCCAGAAGAGCACCCGCTGCCGGTATCGCTCCGGCACGGCAAAGTTCTGGAAGATCATCAGGAACACGAAGAGGATGCCGACGCTCAAGGACCACTCGGTGATGTAACCGGTGACGAACTCCATTCCCTTGTCCATTCCGTGGAAGGCGAAGACCGCCACGCCGAATAGCGCGGCCAGGCCGACCCAGGTCCCCGTCCAGGCGGCGGCCCCGCGCAAGGACAACGCATGCGGTTTATTCATGTGCCGCAGGATGCCCACCATGAGTGTCCCGACGACCAGGCCAGCGAAAAATCCCCAAATCGCCAATACTTTCATGGCTCCCCCTCCCTCTGTCAACGTTCGTTACATAAAACGGTTGACGCTCAGCTCATGTGTTAGCCATACATTTCGGGCCTGTCCGTGGGTTCGCATCCGCTTACCCTCCGTGGCGCAGCGACTAGGCTGCCCGCTTTTCCTCCTCGGCCTTTCCCGCGTCCTCCCCGGCCGGACGGGTCGGCGCCGCGGG
>Ga0209536_100015037_pt1 | contig 11062 bp, 10 predicted proteins | sample DeeMarSeWOR28_12_FD_187461 | JGI IMG/M metagenome (GOLD analysis project Ga0209536, IMG submission 187461) | Marine sediment microbial communities from White Oak River estuary, North Carolina - WOR-2-8_12 (SPAdes) (version 2) | ecosystem: Environmental > Aquatic > Marine > Intertidal zone >... | reverse complement strand
TATAGCAGTGAATTCAATGAGATCGATATACTGGATGAAGCAATCGTCCAGGAATATGTGGACCGTAAAAGAACGGTCAAATATGACCTTTATAAGATTCCTTTTAACAATGGAGAAGGAGGTAAGGCAGTGCCCATTGAAGGCGCATCGAATAACGGGATGAGTAATTACTTCCCGGCCATATCGCCAGATGGCAAATGGATCATTTATTGCCAGGCTGAAAATTTCATGCTGCTGATGCCCGATAGCAGATTGTATATAGTACCTGCTGAAGGCGGAGAATCCAGAAAACTGAAAAGCAATTTCAATTCCATGAATTCCTGGCATGCCTGGTCACCCAATTCTAAATGGACGGTATTTGTATCCAAGATTTTCGGTCCCCATACGGACATGTTCCTAACCCATATCGATGAGCAGGGCAATTCTTCCATTCCTGTGCTGGTAGACAGGGCCCGCGAGCCTTACCGGGTGGTAAACTATCCGGAATTCATCAATATTAGGCCTGAAAAAACGTTCGTAATGAATTATGATTTCGTGGAGTTGGAACACATCAATCAGGCAGTGAAAAATGGGGATTGGGAAGAAGCCAAGAAACTGTATTACAGGCTGGAAGAACAACAAACCTATTATTTTAAGGAGGATTACAGGGATCTGAATACCTTACTGACCAAGATGGGTATGACTGAGGAAGCGGAAAAGTACAGGAAACTCGCCATAGAGACCGTTGATTCTGAAGTGTTCAAAAAAGAACCGGGGAGATAGGTTTTTCCTTGTAAATAGAAATGTTGAACCAATAGCTGTTGGATCAGGATTTTTTCCAGGCATCGGGCATTTCTCCGCCAAGGTCCATAATTTTATCTTCGACACGTGCACGGTAAAGCCGATAATGTTCGGGGCTTTCAGAAGCCTTAATGATTCTCTGTAACCAATCCGCCACTTCCATCACTTTCTCCAACGCTATATCCCTGTTCCCATTAAATTCTTCCTGCTTGATCTCTTTCATTCTTTTGCCGAACCTGAGACAAAAGAATGTCTTGCAATCCCTGGATGATAGTGATACGATCAAGCCTATGGCTGGACTCAGAAACAGCGATACAGCCAATCCACCCCAGTATCCCAGGATCTTGTTTCTCGAGTAAGAAGCCACTATGAGAGATAGCAATATCCAGACAATTATTAGAATAATATAGTCCATACTCACGCTTAAATACGTGTGATCTAAAAAGTCCTCCTAAAAAATGGAATATAATATTATGAATATGAATCAAAAATCAAAAGAAAACTTTGTAAATTTTATGATCTCGATTCGGCCTTACATCGGTTGATTAACCTAACAAGGCTTTGAAACGTAAGTTATACAATGGATATAATAGGAAAGTCCACCATTCATCCAGTGTTGTTTTATACCGGTAAAATTGCTGGATATATTACCTGGATTCTATTGATCCTGGCTGCTGCAGGCATGCCTGTTCTTGATAATTCACCCTCGACTCTCCAGATAATATCAAGCGGCATTACTTCACTTATCGCAATGCTGTTAATAACCACCAGTGCAATTGGATTGGGCAAATCTACCCGGCTTGGACTTCCCAAGGAGGATACAGTATTAAAGACAACTGGGATATACAGGTTCAGTAGAAACCCAATGTACCTTGGATTCAATTTGCTAACCCTTACCTCAATGATCTATTTTTTCAACTTCCTGATCCTCGGCCTTGGGCTATACAGCATCATTATCTACCACTTTATCATTCTGGGGGAGGAAAGATTTCTTAAGAAACGGTTTGGCGAGGATTTTGCTAAGTACAGGAAAAGTACAGGAAGGTACTTTTGATGGGGAGCGCGGGATTATCTTCGATGATCCCTTTTGGGGAGACCTGCAGAATAAAAAAGACCGAAGGATTGCTCCTCGTACCTCGTAGCGATCCCTAAATGGGATTATCTTCGATGATCCCTTTTGGGGAGACCTGCAGAATAAACCTAGCCTTTCAGGTTGATTTTATTTCTTTCGAATGCAATTACAAGCTAGCTTGTTTGCATTCTCCAGAAACAAAAAACCCCGCTGACGCGGGGTTAGGTTTATTCTGCGGAGAGAGGGGGATTCGAACCCCCGGTACCCTTACGGGTACGGCAGTTTAGCAAACTGCTGGTTTCAGCCACTCACCCACCTCTCCGGGCATGTTCTGAATTGCCTGTTTTCCTTAAAAAAGGAATGCAAATATAGTATAAGATCAAGAATTCTGAAACAACATCCTAGAAATAATAAATATGTAACATCACAGCTGCAAACACAATTCCTGATCATAGCGGCAGTAAATAAATTTATATCCAGGTTCTTAATTCATACCCAGCATCTGTAACAATACATCAAATTAGACCAATCGGTCCAACTTGCATGAAATACAGGGTAAAGGATCTAAACACCACATCAGATTCTACCTATAATTAACATCTGTTAACATTTCCATTACGCTGAGCACCCAATAATTGATATTCCTTTTTTATCTTTGCCTTTTGGGTAACAAAACACCTAATCAAAACACAAGATAGTATTCAATGATCTGGTTTCGTTCCATAGGTATGTTGGAGATAACCATCATCCTGGTTTTTGCCGGGTTGTACCTGGCCTATATATACCGGATCATCCGCATAGCAAGAAGCCTGAGGACAAGCTATACCAAGGTATTTTACAAACTGTTCTTCAGGTCATTATACTTCATACTCCTGATGGTAGCTTTACTGGGCCCGAGTTTCGGGGAGAATACCCGCGAGGTACAATCGGTGGGGAAGGACATGTATATTTGCATCGACCTGTCCGAATCGATGAACGCCAGTGATGTACAGCCAACAAGACTCGAAAAGATAAAATTCGAGCTGAAAAACCTGGTGGCTGATTTTAACTCAGACCGGATCGGGATCATAATTTTTTCCTCTGAAGCCTTTGTCCAATGTCCCCTCACCTACGATCAGAATGCGCTGAACCTTTTTATTGAAACCCTGAACACTAGCCTGGTACCGAAAGCAGGCACGGATTTTGGCCCTCCCCTGGAAATGGCCCTTAAAAAATTGCAGGAGGAAGATGGTAGTTCGCTGCAACAGAAATCCAAGATCATAATACTGATCAGTGATGGTGAGGACTTCGGCGATAATACCGATAAGGTGGTTCAGGATATACAAAAATCGAACATCAAACTATTCACACTGGGTGTCGGCACCTCATCCGGTAGCAGGATACAGACAAATGCCGGATTTAAAACGGACAGAGATGGCAGGGAGGTGATCACAAAATTGAATTCCAAGGCACTGAAGTCCATTGCCATACAAACGGAAGGCAAATACTACGAGATCAATGAATCCCGGAATGACGTTATCCGTTTAATAAATACGATAAACCAGATCGAAGGAGAATTACGGGATGCAAGAATTATGGATGTCAGCGCAAATAAATACTATTATTTCCTAGCGGCAGCATTGCTGCTCATCGTATTTGACATGATCACCAGCGTTAAACCCATCAAAGTATGAGATACATCCTGGTTTTCATATTGCTCAACCTGTTTTTCGACGATATCAATGAGATCGCCACCATCAACCGGGTGAAAGATCAGGCAGCAGAAGCCTACAATAATGGAAATTACGAGGAGGCCATCAACAACTACAGCTATCTCTACGATTCACTAGGACAGGATAACGACAAGATACTGCTCAATCTTTCGAACGCATATTTCAAGGCCCAGGATACAGCCAGCGCCTTCTTCCATTATAATAAACTGACCGAATCAGGCGATGATAATGTACGATCCATAGCATACCAACAGCTTGGCGTGATTGCGAACAATATGGGCAAATATGATGTGGCGCTTGAGGAATTTAAGAATTCACTGCGTGCAAACCCGGCAAACAATGATGCCCGGTATAACTACGAACTGCTCAAACGATTGATGGAGGATAATCAGCAACAACAAAACCAGAACCAGCAACAGAATAAAGACCAGCAGAACCAGGATCAACAGGATCAGGAACAGGATCAGCAACAGCAACAACAACAGGATCAGCAGGAAAAAGAAGAACAAAATCAGGATCAACAACAAAACCAGCAGAACCAGCAACAGGATCAGGAACAGCAAGAGCAGGAAAAAGAGCAGCAACAACAGGAATCTGAAGAGGAAGAGAACGAGGAACAACGGGCACAACCCCAGCCCCAGGATATGGAAGAAATGGAGATCTCAGAAGAAATGGCCAAAATGATTCTGGAAGCTATGCGGAATAATGAAATACAGTACATTCAGCAGAATAAGAAGAAGGCCACAAAACCTAAAGACAATAGTAAACCTGACTGGTAACAACCCTCAGATTTCATATTTTTTTAAGGTATCTGAGGGATAAAAACGCTATCTTACATAATAAAACCAACACAAATGGAAGAAGTATTTATCATAGCAACTGCCCGTACTCCCATAGGCAGGTTTGGAGGTATACTGGCCGATTTCTCTGCGATAGACCTGGGAGCAATGGCCATCAAAGGAGCTCTGAAAAAAGCGGACATCGGACCTGAAAAAGTGCAGGAAGTATTTCTTGGTAATGTAATCCCTGCCAACCTTGGGCAGGCTCCCGCACGTCAGACGGCACTCAAGGCCGGGATAGGTGAACAAGTACCGTGCACGTTGATCAACAAAGTCTGTGCTTCGGGGATGAAATCGATCATGATCGGAGCCCAGTCGATCATGACCGGGGCCAATGATATTGTCGTGGCAGGTGGCATGGAAAGTATGTCCAACATACCCTATTACATCCCAAAAGCCAGGTTCGGGTATAAATATGGCAATGCGGAGTTGGTCGACGGACTACAAAAAGACGGTCTGTGGGAAGCCTACCACCAGTTCGCTATGGGAAATTGTGCGGATCATACTGCTAAGGAAATGAAAATCACCCGGGAAGAACAGGATGAATTTGCTATAGAATCCTACAAGCGGGCCATCGCGGCTACTGAAAACGGATTCCTTAAAAAAGAGATCGTACCGGTGGAAATACCTCAGCGCAAAGGCGAGCCTGTGATCATGGATGAAGATGAGGAGATAAAATTCGTGAATTTCGATAAAATACCATCCCTGAGACCTGTATTCTCAAAGGAAGGAACGGTCACGGCGGCAAATGCCTCAACCATAAACGACGGGGCTTCAGCCGTTGTTCTGGCCAGCAAAAAAGCAGTTACAGAGCTAAAGTTGTCACCCCTGGCAAAGATCAGGAGCTTTGCTGACGCCGCCCAGGATCCGCTCTGGTTCACCACGACGCCTGCTCTGGCCATTCCAAAAGCCCTAAAGCTGGCAGGCATCACGCAGGAGGACGTGGATCTTTATGAGATCAATGAAGCTTTTTCCGTGGTGGTCCTGGCCAACAACAAACTGCTTGATCTCGACCCGAACAGGGTGAATATTCACGGAGGTGCCGTATCACTGGGTCATCCTATAGGATGTTCAGGTGCACGGATAACCGGAACATTGGCCTACACCTTGCAGGAAGAAAACAAAACCATTGGTGTAGCGGGCATCTGTAATGGTGGCGGGGGCGCCTCCGCCATAGTGCTGGAAAAATATTGATCCCCGGAAGAAAATTATCCCGAATTGTCCTGATTTTAAAAGAGCTTATATAACTTCGAGCCAAAATAGGTGTACATGAACAGGACCGTTTACATCACATTCACAATTTTCATGCTGACAGCGTCTTTTCATTTAAGTCATGGGCAGCAGCAGGTGATCATTTACTATGACACGGTCGACCAGGTAAGAGAACAGTACACGATAATCAATGATGATTCCAGCTTGATTGATGGAAAATATGTGATGTTTTATATCACCGGTGAGCTTGCATTGACGGGGAACTACGATCAGGGACAGAAATCCGGGTTATTCACCGAATTTTACCAGTCAGGGGGCAAGAAAAGGGAGATCAATTTTTCTGATGACCTGAAGAATGGTGAAATGCTGGTGTATAACGAAGAGGGTAAGCTTCTACAGTCTGCGGAATTTAAAAACGACTCCCTGACGGGAATGGTCAAACAATACTATCCGGATGGCAAGCTCATGAGTGAAAGCGAGTTTGTCAATGGTGAATTGAATGGAAAGGTCACGAAGTATTTTGCTTCCGGCATGACCAGTGAGGAGATCCACTATTTGAATGGTCTTCAGCAGGGTCAGCACATTGAATTCTACCCGGACGGCGCTACCAAATCGGAAGCACAATACGATGCGGGGATGCTGGACGGTTTTTTCAAAACCTATTATCCAAATGGACAGCTCAACACCATCTACAGAAATAAAAAGGGAGAAAAAAATGGTGATTTCAAATCCTATAGCCAAAACGGTGTTCTGATCAAGGAAGGATTTTACAGTAATGGCAAAATCGATGGTGTCGCAACTACCTATTATGAATCCGGCAAAATACAATCCACCAACAAGTACCAGGAAGGCGTTCGCGTCGGTGAAAGTCTGTATTATTTTGAGAGCGGACAGCTGATGAAAAGTATCCGATTCTCGGATGAAGGTAGCACACAGCAAATACTCGAATACCATCTGAACAACACACTTAAAGCCGAAAAACATATGTCGGGTGGACTTCCTTCCAATTCCTGGAAATATTACTACGACAACAAGAAAGACAGCCTGACAGAATCCTATGCTAAAGGGAAGTTAAATGGACTCAGGCTGCATTATGACAGAAAGGGCAAAATTACTCGTGAAGAACCCTATGTTTTCGGGCAGCTCATTGGAAACGTGATCGACTATTTTCCCAACGGAAATATAAAAACCAGCACCCAATACAAATCAAATAAGAAACATGGGGAAATAATGTCTTATTTTGAGAATGGCAACGTAGAATCCAAGGGCAATTTTGCAGCCAACAGGAAGGTTGGCGAATGGGTATATTTCGACAAGAAAGGTAATATGATAAAAAAGGAAACCTACGAAAACAATAAGTTGGTAAGCGAAGAAAATTTTTGAAAACTAATTCCTAATTTAATGGTTGAAACATATAAAAACTAAAGATATGATCGAAGGACTTAAAGAAACCAATTTTACTTTTGATGGACAAACCGATTTTTATCGTGGAAAGGTCAGGGATGTATACCATTTCGATAAAAAACTGGTCATCGTTGCCACTGACAGGATTTCCGCATTTGACATCATATTACCCAGGCCGATACCCTACAAAGGTCAGATATTGAACCAGATAGCTTCAAAATCATTAAAGGCCACTTCGGATATCGTTCCTAACTGGCTGGAAAAAAATCCTGATCCGAACGTAACCGTAGGAAAGAAATGTGAGGCGCTACCAGTGGAAATGGTGATCCGTGGCTATGTAGTGGGACATGCCTGGCGGGAATACAGGGATGGAAAAAGAAGCATCTGTGGCGTACCCATGCCCGATGGTCTGAAGGAAAACGACCGGCTTCCCGAGCCGATCCTCACCCCAACAACAAAAGCCAAGGAAGGACATGATGAAGATATTTCCAGGGAAGAGATCATCCGTCAGGGACTCGTAGAAGAAAGCATATACACTCAGCTCGAAGAGTATACCCGTAAACTCTTTCAGAGAGGTTCGGAAACAGCACTTAAGCAAGGTCTGATCCTTGCGGATACCAAATATGAATTCGGCATATATAATGGCGAGATCTATCTGATCGATGAGATCCATACCCCTGATTCTTCCAGATATTTCTATGCCGACGGATTTGATGCGCGGCAGGCCAAAGGAGAACCACAAAAACAGTTATCCAAAGAGTTTGTAAGGCAATGGCTCATCAGCAATGGCTTCCAGGGACTGGAAGGTCAAACCATGCCTGTAATGAGTGACGAAGTAGTTGAATCCGTATCAAACAGGTATATTGAATTGTATGAGAACTTTACCGGCGAGGCATTTCAGAAAGCGGATTATTCCAATATTTTAGATAGAATTTATGAAAATATCCTTAAATTGGCGTAATCTAATGAACCCAAGCCCTTATGAAATATACTATTGATAAACAGGATCAATATACTGTTCTCAAACTTCAGGAAGAAAAACTGGATACGGTACTTGCTCCTAATCTGAAATCTGAACTGGTCACCCTGAATGCTGAAGGAATTAAGAACCTGATCCTTGACCTGGGTGAAGTGAAGTATACGGATTCTTCAGGCCTTAGCGCTATCCTTGTCGGCAACAGGGTATTCAGTGAATCAAACGGTTATTTTGTGATCGCCAACGTAAACGATCATGTATTGAAATTAATCAGGATCTCACAGCTGGATTCAGTCCTGAATATTGCCAACAACGTAGCAGAAGGCATTGACGCCATCCTCAGCGCGTTGGAAGAGAAGGAAGAAGATTAAAGGGATAAGGCATTACTCTTGACGTTCAGATTAAAAATACTAGGCTCAAACTCAGCCGCACCCGCATTTAACAGAAACCAGACTGCCCAGGTACTGCAGGTGAATAGTTCTTATTTTCTAATTGATTGTGGAGAAGGCACCCAGTTAAGAATGAGTAAAGCCCGGGTGAAGATCAATAAGATCAGCCATATCTTTATCAGCCATCTGCACGGAGACCATTATTTTGGCCTGATCGGCCTTGTATCCACCATGCACTTGTTTGGTCGCAAACATGATCTCACTATATTTTGTCCCACCCCGCTCGAAGAAATCATCAACCTGCAATTGAAACATTCGGAGACTGTATTGAATTTCAAGATCAACTACGTATTCATCGACCAGATGGACGAGGACCTGATCTTTGAAAATAAGAACCTGACCGTTGAGAAATTCATGCTTAACCACCGGATCTTCTGCAGCGGATTCGTTTTCCGCGAGAAACCGAAACCCATCCGGATAAACAAATCCAAGCTTCCCGAAGATTTTAGCCTGGCGAATATCGCCAAGTTGAAAAAGGGAGAAGACATATTGGATGAAAATGGCAAATTGCTCTACAGGAACAGCGACCTTACACTCCCACCAAAAATAGCCAGAAGTTATGCGTATTGCTCGGATACCAAGTATGAGGAAAGTATCCTTAAAACCATAAAAGATGTAGACCTTTTGTATCATGAAGCGACCTTCACAAAAGATATGGAGAAACGGGCCGATAAAACCTACCACAGTACGGCAGAACAGGCGGGGAAAATTGCCAGCAAAGCGAATACCAAGAAATTACTAATCGGTCATTATTCGGTACGTTACAGGGAACTTGAACCTCTTCTTGAGGAAGCCAGGCGCGTATTCCCGGAAACATACCTGGCCATAGAAGGGACTTTCGTGGATGTGGAAGAATAATACTCTATGATTTGAAAGCAGGAAAATTGCTCATAAAGGACAAAAAGACAAATCTCTTTATCATATTGAGCGGGATCTTTCTTACGAATGCCATCATGGCCGAGATGATCGGCGTAAAGATTTTTTCCCTCGAAAAAACTCTTGGATTTGAACCCATGCAGATCAGTCTTCTGCTGGAAGATCCCCTGAGTTTCAACCTGACCGCAGGGGTTATTATATGGCCTGTGGTCTTCCTCACCACGGATGTGATCAATGAATATTTTGGAAAAGAAGGGGTACGCAAGATCAGTTTCCTCACCGCAGGTTTCATCGCTTACATGTTTCTGGTGATCTATCTGGTCACCATCCTTTCACCTGCCACTTTCTGGCTCGACCTGAACAATGTGGATGAGGCAGGCAATTCATTCAATATCGATTTTGCTTTCAGGATGATATTCCGCCAGGGCCTCGGCATTATCATAGGCTCCCTGATTGCTTTCCTGATTGCCCAGTTGCTGGATGTATTCATCTTCCAGCGGCTTCGTGGAATTACCGGACGGCGCATGATCTGGCTCAGGGCGACCGGTTCCACGCTGATCTCTCAATTCATCGATAGCTTTGTGGTCCTGGGCATCGCATTCTATGTTTTCGGAAACTGGAGTCTCGAACAGATCATAGCTGTTGGGATCATCAATTACATTTATAAGTTCGTCGTCGCTGTAGTCCTCACCCCTTTGATCTATCTGGCCCATTATTTTATAGACAATTACCTTGGTAAAGATATCGCCCATCAAATGGCTGACGAGGCCAGTATTGATAAATCATTCTTTTAGTATATTGAACGGTGTTAATTAATTGAGCACCCTTATTAAATTGTTCCCTGATATCAAAACAGCTTGTATCAATAATGACTTGAGCCATCCCAGCAATGGGTACACAATTTTTCCTTGGGAAGTCCTATGGCATGAACCAGGTCATCCAATTTCTGATACTTCAAGGAGGTAAGGTCAAGATTCTTCCTGATCTGTTCAACCATCTCCTCATATTTGCCATTTTTGGTATCCGAATATTCCTCCATATCAAAGTTATCTCTTCCTTCTATCTGCTTTACTGCCTTTCTTGTGGCCAGGTCCAGGTGGGAGCGGGACCGGCTGAAATTAAGGAATTCACAGGGATAGGTCAGTGGAGGACAAGCTATTCGCATATGCACTTCTTTTATGCCTGCAGCATGAAGGTCGCGTACATTATCCTTTAATTGTGTACCCCGCACGATGGAATCATCCAGAAAAACACCTTTTTTATCTTTTATCACGGAGTAATTGGGCAATAATTTCATTTTTGCGACTAGATCCCTGGTCTCCTGTTTCTGGGGCATAAAGCTGCGCGGCCAGGTGGGTGTATATTTAGAATATGGCCGTTTAAATGGTATTTTTCTTTCATTGCTGTAGCCCATAGCATGACCGACTCCGGAATCCGGGATTCCTGCAACAAAGTCCACCTTAGCATCGTCCTTCTTCGCAAGTGCCGCACCACAGCGATACCGGCATTCATCTACATTAACCCCCTCGTAGAAAGAGGGTGGATATCCAAAATATACCCATAAGAAAGAACATATCTGCATCTTGTTATTGGGCTTCCGAAGTTGCCGATATCCTTCAGCGGTAATTTCTACGATCTCACCGGGGCCGAGGTAATATTCATTCTCATACCCTAGATTAGCAAAAGCACAGGTCTCAAATGTGATGCCATATCCGGTATTCTTCTTGCAGATGATGACGGGG
>Ga0209536_100015036_pt1 | contig 11062 bp, 8 predicted proteins | sample DeeMarSeWOR28_12_FD_187461 | JGI IMG/M metagenome (GOLD analysis project Ga0209536, IMG submission 187461) | Marine sediment microbial communities from White Oak River estuary, North Carolina - WOR-2-8_12 (SPAdes) (version 2) | ecosystem: Environmental > Aquatic > Marine > Intertidal zone >... | reverse complement strand
CTGAACGATATTCTAAAAAGCCATGGACATGTTCTCTTTTAAGCGCTTTTGTTTGCGAGTTCTTGCAGATCTCAACGAAATTATCCGGCGGATGAAACGTCATGTTTTTCTGACAATAGCTATAAATTCGAAAAAAAAGAAAAGGCATCTCCCTTTTGTTTCAAAAAGATGCCTTTGATGGTTTGATTTTAAGAATACAAAATAGCTAAGCTTTTTTGACGTTCTTGGCTGCGGGTCCCCGATCGCTCTCTTCTACGTCAAACGTCACTCTTTCACCTTCGGTAAGGGTCTTGAATCCATCCATATTGATGGACGAATAATGGACAAAAATGTCTGTTCCATCTGCCTGCTCTATGAATCCAAATCCCTTTTTGTCACTAAACCACTTTACTATCCCATCTGCCATAACTCTAACCTCCTTCTTAATCCTTCTAAATCCTTTCAATTTTGACCTAAGCTTCAGGTCGTCACGCCAGCAAAAGGGAAAGATCCTTCAGAGCGAAATCGACCCTCAAAAAAAAACAATATGGTCCCCATGTTAAAAAAACAATCAAATATCCTCATGTCAAAGGACACACAAAATGTCAAGGCAAAATAGTTTTTGGAAAGATTTTAGATAGAAATCGGTTTCAAGTGGTGACAATTTTTATCTTAAATAAATTCACCCGTTATAGAAGATCCATGAGCAATTTAAGGGATGTATAATTATTTTATTCTTTTGTGGTTCTGTTACTATTTGAAATGCTCCGTTTGGGTGCCAGATGTATCTTCCTGTTCGTATGTTAGTTGAGGAGGACGATCTTCGATCTTATCGTATTCCAACTGCAGGCGATATTTATCGATTTCCGCCTGACGATCTATTGTTCTTTTGGCCAGAAGATACCTTAAATAAATTATCCATATGAACAGGCCCAATAAAATGACACCTGTAGTCAAAAAAAACCATTTATATCGAATGATTGTATCAGTACCTGTCCGCCCGATATAGACGATCAAATTGGGAATAATCCAGTATAAAAAGACGGCAAGGAAAATAAGAAATCCTATTACAAAAATGTTAAACCTGCTGATGGCAGCGATGAGCTTTTCGAATCGGTATTCATATTCCGTTCTTTTTAACTCCGTTTCATTTATGATTTTTTCTTCGTTTACAAAAAGGTGCTGATAACCACGCACAAAAAAAGCAAACAAAAGAAAGGCGGCAACAGGTATTCCGACAGCCGATGCAATCCATGCTCTAAATGGGAAAGGAAGGTCCTTGGTTATAAGTTTGACCTGGTATTGTTCAAAAGGACCGAATGTTTTCTCAAAATAGTACTTATTGAACTCGCTGAGATTTTTTCCATCTGTTTCATGTATGACATTACCATTCGCATCCATAATCTGCAGCCAGGATTTTCGGCCGGACTTCATGGCTGCAAGTGCAAAAATCTCTATTTCGAGCAAAAAAAGAACAACTGAAATAATGAGGAATAGCGTCTTGTTCTCTCTCATGAAAGCGGTTATGTTTTTTCTCTGAGACATCCTGTATTTCCTACACGCTATTTAAAAACAATCAACGATTCCGCTCTCCGAAGCGCAGCCTCTAAGAGCCGGAGGCGCATATGAATGTGTTGCGTGTGTTCAGGGGGGTGCTTTTCCATTCTCTCATTAAAATATATTGTAGATGTTTATATGCGCTATGTCTGGGCCGGGGTTTAAAATGAACGATAACCGTCCTGGGTGGGAATCGTATATAGGTGTAACAAAGCCTGTTCATCAGCGCCAGGCTTTGCTACGCTAAACCGTTAAGCTTATTATTTAGGATGGCACTCGTTACAACTGGTCGGAACATTTTTTATCTTTGTTTCCGATGCCTTGTATAACATTTCCTTTTTTTTCTGCTTGGATTTTATTTCTTTATGACACCCGATGCAGCTTTGGTGATAGGCATATTTAAAATACTTTATCCCATCTTCAGTATACGCCAGGTATTTTGTCGGCTTTTCCGGCGCTTTCAAAAGATCATGACATTTTGATGTTGTACAGTTGGTGACCTTGGTATTTGCTTCCCATTTGTGATGGCATGTTCGACAATCAAACGAAAAATGTTTGGCATGATTGAATTCAACCGGAGCTCTCTTTTGTTCGACCGAGGGATCGGGTTTCAGGACAATAATGCCCATGGGGACACACATATCCTCAACAGCTTCTATTGTATCGCTTTTATTCTCTCCGGTGGCATTTAGCGCTAATCCAAAAACAAAAACCATCACCAAACACAACACCCCCACTCGTAATCTGTACATCCTGTTCCTCCTCATGAAAAACAATAAATTAAGCTTTGGACGATCTTTTTGTCAAAAATTTCAAAAAATTATATTAAATTAAAACCAAGCTATGTTGAAATAAGAAAATACTTATGCTAAATAATTAAAAAAATTTCAATGAAAAAAGTGAGTGTCGATGCTTTTTTTTTACTGACAATCAAATTATTTAAGGGGTCAGGGTGTTTTTGTTGTAAACACTTATGTTCGTGTTCGCGTGGCGTGCCCCCGTTTCACTTTGGTGTCTACGTATCTGGTCATTTCAAAAGCTTAGCAGCGGTGGCATTCCTGCCCCCTTTGCATTCTCCCGGAAAAAGCATGCGGGAGCCGCGGTCTCACTTACTGCTAAGTCATTGAAACGACAAGGCCACTTCAACCGTATCGCACCATGCAAACGCACACCCCTGAACGCGTATATTTGTGTTAATAAAACTCCCCTCGACCCCTCATTTCTTTAGTGTTATGCCACAGTTTGAGACGCTCAATTTAGGTTTTTAAAACTGTTCTTGTAGAGGAGGTCGTAAGTTCAATATGAAATATTCTCAAGCACAACAGGGTCGCATTTTTGTGATACGCCTCGAGCATGGAGACATCATTATATTAAATTTATAACCAGAAAGGATAAGCTAAAATGCAGATAACGTTTTACGGTGCGGTTCGGGAAGTTACAGGTTCAATGCATCTGATCGAAACCGGAAATAATCGAATTTTACTCGATTGTGGGATGTTTCAGGGACACCGGAAAGAGAGCAATGAAAAAAACCGAAACATACCGGTCGATCCGAAAACCCTTACCAACGTCGTGCTTTCCCATGCCCACATCGACCATTCCGGCCGAATTCCGATACTGACGAAAAACAATTTCCACGGCCGTGTGTTCTGTACACGTGCCACCGAAGATGCCAGTCACTACCTCCTTAAGGATTCCGCCTATATCCAGGAGTCGGATGCCGATTATCTGAACTATAAAACCGTCCGATCAGTTCTGGCCGAACTGGATACCTCCGGACCTCATAAAAAGATTTCAAAAAAGAAACTCAATAACATCAAGAAAGAACTGAAAAAAGATGGCCATCGGATTAACACCGAAAAAATCAACGAACTTCTGTTGAAATATCGTCTTGAAGGCGTGACACCGCTATACAGCATTGAAGATGCTGAAAATGCCCTGGATCATTTTGAAGGATATCCCTACCGAAACCCGGCGACAATCGGAAAAGATGCCACCTGCACATTTTATGAAGCCGGTCATATTTTGGGCTCGGCCATATCCATTCTCAAATTCCGGGAAAACGGAAGAAAATTTACCATCTGTTATTCCGGTGATATCGGCAGATTTGAAAAACCGATTATAAAAAACCCTGCGCTTTCTTTCTTAAACGACGATATTGATGTGGACTTGATGATTATGGAAAGTACTTATGGGGACCGCGTACACGAGCCGTTAGAGGATTTAAAGCCCCGGCTGAAAAAGATTTTCACTGAAACTTTTCAGCGAAATGGATCGGTTATTATACCGGCATTTGCCTTTGGACGCACCCAGGAGCTTTTATATCTTATTCACGAATTGTATAATGAAGGCGAAGTCCGGAAAGTTCCGGTATATATAGACAGTCCGCTGGCCACCCATATTACCCGGGTCTTTGGAGAACATCCTGAAGTATATGATAACGAAACCCATGAAACCTTTTTAAAAAAAGGTAAAAATCCATTCTTTTTTGATAAGGTTCGTTTTGTGGGATCGGTGGAAGAATCCATGGCCCTGAACCGTGAAGAGACGTCGCATATCGTCATCTCGGCCTCGGGGATGTGCGAAGCCGGCCGTGTCCTGCATCATCTGCGCCATAAAATCCACAATCCCCGCCATACGATCCTCATTGTCGGTTATATGGCTCAGAACACCCTGGGTCGCCGCATTCTCGAACAGGGCCTCGAATATGAAAAATCAGGGCGAAAAGGATCACCACCTTTATTAAAAATTTTAAATAAAACGTATCCGTTAAAAGCCCATGTCGAGAAGCTGAGCGGTTTTTCCGCGCATGGCGATAAGAATGAGATGCTTCGTTTTCTCAAAGAATCGAATTTGAAAATCAAAAAGATCGCCGTTGTTCACGGCGAGGAGGATCAGTCCCTGGCATTTGCAAATCATCTACAGCAAGAAGGCTTTCCGACAATTGTGCCCCATCCGGGAGTAACAATTGGAATAGAAGCGGATTGATGATAGACGCTGCAGATCAAAATAAAGACCTCTCTTTATTGGCTGCCGTCTTTACGGTGTTCATATGCATGCTCTTCGGCGCCAATGCCGTGGCCATTAAAATCAGTCTTGAAGGTATCGGTGTCTTTACTTCGGCAGGCATAAGGTTCGGTATTGCATCAATAACCATTTTCTTATGGGCAAGAATCACCGGACGGTCTTTTAAAATTAAAAAAGAGCAGATCCTTCAACTTTTTGTGATCTCTATTGTTTTTACAATCCAATTATCTCTTTTCTATCTTGGTCTCAACAAAAGCAATGCTTCTCGTGGAACCCTGCTTGCGAATTTTCAGCCTTTTTTTACCCTGTTTCTGGCACATTTTTTTATTCCCGGTGATCGGATTACCCAACGAAAAATTATTGGCATCTTAATGGGTTTTGCCGGTGTTGCTTTCGTATTTTTAGAGAAAAAAGGGGTGACGAGCGAGTTTAATATAGGGGATATGATGATCCTGACGGCCGCCTTTCTCTGGGCCTGCAATGCGGTTTATACCAAACGGATTATATCCGCGTTTCAGCCGTTTCAGCTGGCACTTTTTCCCATGTTTTTTTCGGTGCCGTTGTTTTTTATGGCAGGTGTTTTATGGGATCACCAAATGATTGCGGTTATTGATGCCAAAATTATCGGTGCCATGGTGTATCAGAGTTTGGTAACGGCATCCTTTGGTTTTGTGGTCTGGATGAGTTTGCTGCAAAAATACGGGGCCGTGGCATTGCATTCTTTTATCTTTATTATGCCCATCACCGGCGTTGTATTAGGGGGGCTGATTTTAGGGGAACCGATAACCATTAACATCCTTATTGCCATGCTGTTGATCGTAGCCGGGATACTGATTATTCATTATAAACAAAAGAAGCCAATACCCCTTTCTTCCATCGGAAGGAACATATAGACGTCTTTAAAGAGAGGCTGTTGAAAAAAAAATATGGCGATGCTAATAAATGTACAATGACCAACAAAAAGCACATAAAGGACCCAACCATGCCTAAGCCATTTCAACATCTTCATCTCAATCTGGTTTCAAAGCTGATCCTATCCGTGGGTCTGACGTTGCTTTTGAGCATATCCGTATGGGCCTATTTTAATATTAAATATCAGACCAAAAAGATTATGAAAGACATTATGGTGGGAACCGACAGATTGAGCAATACCATTATTCTTGGTGCCCATTATGCCATGATGCTGAATTCAAGAGAAGACATCAACCAAATCATTAACAATATCAGCAAACAAAAAGAAATTGATACGATTCGGATATATAACAAAAAAGGACAAATAAAATTTTCGAACCGCCCCTTGGAAATCGACCTGGCGACCAATATAAAAGCAGAAGCCTGTGATGTGTGCCATCGGGAAGAACCGCCTCTGGCCGAGCTTGATTTGTCACAAAAAACCAGGACGTTTTATTCTTCTAATGGGCATCATCTTTTAGGGATTATCAGTCCGATCCGGAATGAAGCCGGCTGTTCGTCCGATTCCTGCCATGTGCATCCCGAAGGGAAAAAGATACTGGGGGCGCTGGATGTGGTGGTCTCCCTTGAGCAGACAGATAACGACATCGCGTTTCTTAAAAACGGAATCATTTTTCTGGCTGTTTTTGCTTTTCTGGTAACTTCTGCCATCATTTTTGTCTTTGTGTTGAAATTTGTCAATCAGCCTATAAAAAAGCTCATTGATGCCAGCAATCTCATTGCCAAAGGGGAGTATTTAAGCAATATCGACATCAATCAAAACGACGAAATAGGGCAATTGTTTGTGGCCATCAACGAGATGGGCAACAGAATTGCGTCAAAGCGGGCCCAACTTGAAAAACAAAGAGATGAATACCAGAATCTTTTTGAGCTTGTCCCCTGTTTGATATCCATTCAAGACCGAAACTATCAGCTCATCAGTTACAACAAGGAATTTGAAGAAACGTTTAATCCAACCCCTGGAGATTTCTGTTTCCGTGTGTATAAAAAACGTGATGAAAAATGCAAGGTCTGTCCGGTGGAAAAGACATTCAAAGACGGACGATCTCACTACGGTCAGGAAACCGGTATGGACAAGAACGGCAATACAACGTATTGGCTTGCCAGAACGTCGCCGATTCAGGACGCACAGGGCAATATTGTTTCGGTCATGGAAGTGTGCCTCGATATCACCCGTATGAAGCAGCTTGAAGAACGGCTCGAAAAATCGGAAAGAAAATATTACGCCATTTTCAACAACATTCCCAACGCTGTTTTTGTGCTGGATGTAAATACTCTTGAAATACTCGACTGCAATAAAAGCGTAAAAGATGTTTACGGATACGAAAAGGATGAGATCATCCATCGATCTTTTCTGGACTTGTTTCTGGACGAAGAAAAAGATCATTATGGTTTCAAAATAATGACCTCTGCCTACATCAAGCAGGTTAAGCATGTCGACAAACGCGGGAGAATGCTTTTTGTCGCCATCCGACTTTCACCATCAGAGTACTTGGGGCAAAAAGTGCTTCTTGTTACCACCAGCGATATCACCAAACGGCTTGAAGCCGAACAACAACTCATTCATGCTGGCAAGATGGCAACATTGGGAGAAATGGCCACCGGCATTGCCCATGAATTGAACCAGCCGCTTTCGGTCATAAAAACCGCCAGCAGCTTTTGCTTAAAAAAAATAAATAATAATGAAGTTATCGAAGACAAAGATCTTTATACCATGCTTGAAAAAATAGACCGAAATGTAAATCGCAGCGCAAACATCATCAGTCATATGAGACAATTCGCCAGAAAATCGGACGTTGTGTTGGCTGAGGTGCAGGTCAATGATGTGCTGAAAAGAGCCTTTGATATTTTTTGCCAACAGCTCAAAGTGAGAGGCATTGATGTGATTTGGGATATCGATGAGAATTTGCCGACCATCATGGCAGATCCCAGCCGTATGGAGCAGGTGTTCATCAATCTTCTTTTAAATGCAAGAGATGCCATAGAGGAAAAGTGGTTGTCTCCAGAATCTGCCATGGGTATGAAAAAGATTACACTGAAAACGAAATTAGAGGAAAAGGCCGTGATCGTTGAAGTCATTGACAGCGGTATAGGGATTTCAGAAGACATCGCCGATAAGATATTTGAGCCTTTTTTTACCACCAAGGAAGTCGGAAAGGGAACCGGTCTCGGCCTTTCCATCAGTTATGGAATTATCAAAGATTGCCATGGAGACATTAGCGCAACCATGAACGAAACAGGGGAGACCTGTTTCAGGTTAATTTTTCCTGCAAAGGATTCAAAACGATGAAAAAAACAATATTGCTAGTAGATGATGAAGCCGATCTTCGGGAAGTTTTAGATATTTCATTGTCCCATGGAGGTTATGAGGTTTTCACTGCTGAAAACGGGGTGCAGGCGCTTGATATTCTAAAAGAAAAGGACATCCCGGTGGTGATCACCGATATAAAAATGCCCGGCATCGACGGCATCGACCTTCTTAGAAAAATAAAAAATAGACATCCGGAAACGGAAGTCATTATGCTGACCGGACACGGAGATTTGGATCTTGCCATAAAAAGCTTGAAGCATGAAGCAACTGATTTTATTACGAAACCGATTAACGATGACGCGCTGGAAATGGCGATGGTAAGGGCCTTTGACAAAATTTCAATGCGGAAAAAATTGAAAGAATATGACCGTAACAGGGCCATGTATGATATTTTCATCAATGAACTGATTCAAGAAGATGTGCTGGTCATCGGTTCCGACTACCGGATTTTGGATATCAACGAAACCCTTCTAAACAAATTGGGTCTTAAACGAAAAGAGGCTGTGGGTCGATACTGCTATGAAATTACTCACAGGCTGACAACGCCATGTTCCGGCGAAGATCATAAGTGCCCCCTTAAAGAAACACTGATGACCCGAAAGCCGACAACGGAAACCCATATTCACAAAGACAAGGACAATAAAAATGTCTATTATTCAATTTCCGCATATCCGCTTTTTGAAAATGGTGAAGTGATCGGTGCCATCGAGCTTTCCCGGGATATTACGGCGGATATCAATGGCCGACAAGCGATGATGCAGAAGGACAAGCTGGCCTCCATCGGTCGATTGTCCGCCGGCGTTGCGCATGAGATCAACAACCCGCTCACCACCATCCTAACAACAGCCATGTTGATCCAGGAGGACATCGATCCGGACAATCCCATGTACGAAGAGTTGGAGACGATCACCAATGAAACGCTTCGTTGCCGAAAAATTGTTGCCAGCCTTCTCGATTTTGCCCGTCAGACAAAACCGGCTAAAAAACATCACAACATTAACGATATTATTACTGAATGTATCCAACTAACCCGCAAACAGGCTGAATTCAAAGATATACAAATTTTAAATGAACTTTCCGAAAAAGTACCGAAATTGCTGCTGGATAAAGAACAGATTCAACAGGCGTTCATCAATCTTATCCTCAATGCCACCGACGCCACGGACCCTGGAGGTACAATTACAGTTTCAACAGACTTTTCTCCGGACAATCAATTGGTCAACATAACAGTGAGCGATACCGGAAAAGGAATTGCGGCCGAGGTTCTGGATAAAATTTTTGAACCTTTTTTTACCACCCGGGAAATCGGAACCGGTCTCGGTTTGGCCATTACACATGGGATCATCGGACGGCACGGCGGCGATATCCGTGTTCATAGCCGGCCGGGTGAGGGTACGACGTTTACCATCAGGCTTCCACACAACAAAGGAAATTAAGATGACCGCCCATAATCCTTTCATCCTTATCATTGATGATGAGCCTGCGATTTGCCGAAACTGCGTCAAAATACTCTCAAAAATGGATTATGACGTCCGGTATGCCCTCAATGGACATGATGCATTAAAAATGGTGGATGAAACCATATTCGATGTGGTGGTCACAGATTTAAAAATGAGTAACTTAGGCGGTATGGAAGTTCTTCGACGATTGAAAGCGTCTTATCCGGAAACCATGGTCATCGTTATCACCGGATATGCCAGTGTTTCTTCGGCCGTCGAAGTGATGAAGATGGGTGCCTTTGACTACCTCCCGAAACCATTCACACCGCACGAACTGCGCTCGGTTGTCCAACAAGCCCTCGTTCAGAAAGAGAGGCTGCTTCAGAATCGAAAATTTCTGGAACAGAAAAAGCACCGAAAAACATTTTCCCACCAACTCATCGGAGAAAGCCCAAAAATTAAAAAGGTCATTTCCATGGTTCAAAAAGTTGCCCCCACCGATGCCACGGTCCTTGTTTATGGGGAAAGCGGAACCGGTAAAGAGCTGATCTCAAGAGCGATTCATGCCAATAGCCGTAGAAAGAGCAACGTATTTTTTGCTGTAGATTGCGGCACCCTGTCAGACACCCTTTTAGAAAGCGAACTTTTCGGTTACGCCAAAGGCGCGTTTACGGATGCACGCGCTGACAAAAAGGGTATCTTCACCCTGGCAAACGGCGGAACCGTTTTTCTGGACGAAATCAGCAATATCAGCTTGAGCGTTCAGAGTAAATTATTAAGGTTTTTAGAAAATCGAGAATTCCTGCCCTTGGGTAGCACCAAAACCGAGAAAGTGGATGTTCGATTGATTTTTGCCACCAATCAAAATCTTGAAGAAATGGTTGAAGCGGGTTCTTTCAGAAAAGATTTTTATTATCGAATTTATGTATATCCGATCATTGTCCCTCCGTTAAGAGAAAGAAAGAGAGATATTTTGCCCATTTCCTATCATTTTCTACAACATTTTTGTATTGATTTCGGAAAAAAAATCATTGGGTTCGATGATGAAGCAGTGGCACGTTTGACGGCATATAATTGGCCCGGAAACGTCAGGCAACTCAGAAATATCATTGAGCGGGCGGTTATTTTGTGTGAAAAAGATACCATAAGCTCCAAAGAACTGCCGCTTTTGGGAGAGATGGCGGATATTGAAGAATTGATCGACCATGTTCCTGAAACCAATGATGAACTTAAGCGCGTCAAAAAAGAAATTCGGCAAAAAGCGGTTCTTCAGGTCGAAAAGAATTTCGTGATGAATGCATTGATGAAAAACGACTGGAATGTTACCCGCGCCGCCCGGAAGGTGGGGCTTCAAAGAACCAACTTTCAGGCCCTCATGAAAAAACACCGTATCAAGCTTCCAAGAAGCGCCAATCCGGATGCATAAAATGCAATGAGCCCTCCGAGTGCTTTTCTAAAAAGGTTGCGACATGGATAAGTTTTTCACGGCTGTTTTGAAATTCCAAATTCCAAGCATCAAAGATCAAATAAATTCCAAATTCTAAATATCAATAATCTAAATCAGTTCGTTGTAGCAGTTGCCAAAAATATGTTCCGATTGAATGAATAACGGTCACGATTTACCGTAAGTCGCCGGATGATTTCGTTGAGGTCGGGAAGCTGTCTGAGCAAATTAGAGTGCGTTAAAGAGAACATCTTCGAAGTATTTCAAATTAAAACATAAAATCAAACTACTGAACGATATTCTAAAAAGCCATGGACATGTTCTCTTTTACGC
>Ga0209536_100015035_pt1 | contig 11063 bp, 12 predicted proteins | sample DeeMarSeWOR28_12_FD_187461 | JGI IMG/M metagenome (GOLD analysis project Ga0209536, IMG submission 187461) | Marine sediment microbial communities from White Oak River estuary, North Carolina - WOR-2-8_12 (SPAdes) (version 2) | ecosystem: Environmental > Aquatic > Marine > Intertidal zone >... | reverse complement strand
GGGCCAGTGGTCTAGTGGTTATGACGTCGCGCTTACAACGCGGAGATCGCCTGTTCAATTCCGGCCTGGCCCATATAACTTTAATACCCTGGAAGGGTATATAGAGGATTACAATATGGCTGAAAAAATACTATTTTCACTTGAAAATTGTATGAAATGTACACAAACTAAGGAGCTTTTAACTAATAGAAATGATATTAAAATTGTAACATATCCACATGATCTATCTGATTGGAGTAAGGAGCAACTTAACGAAGCAAAAACTTATGAGGTTTTTGAAGATTTACAGATAACTGCTCCTATTTTATGGTTAAATAGTGAAAAGAAGATAGGTTATTTAAGAATTAGAAAATGGTTACAGGATACTGAGAAATAAATGGATGAAGAATTAAATGAAATTAGAAAAAGAAAAATGGAGCAGTTAAAAAGAAAATTAATTATTGGAGGTAATATAATGGAAGGAAATTTACCAAATGAACCAGTAACTATTACAGATGCAGATATTGACGATACAATAAAAAAATATGAAACAATTGTTGTCGACTGTTGGGCACCTTGGTGTGGCCCATGTAGAATGGTTGGACCGGTTATTGATGAATTAGCAAAGGAGATGCAAGGAAAAGTTGTTTTTGGAAAATTAAATGTTGATGAAAATCCTGAAACATCTATGAAACATAAGATAATGAGTATTCCAACTTTACTTGTATTTAAAAATGGAAATCTTGTTGAAAGACTCGTTGGTGCTTATCCTAAAGAAGAATTAAAAAAGAAACTTGAACCTTATCAATAATTAATAACTATAGGGTGATAAAAATAAAAAAAGATTTTAAGTTACCAATTTTTATTTTAATAATTTTGTTAGTTACACTATTAATTGGTTGTATAGATAATTCGTCAAATAAAACTACTGAATATGAGGAAAACTTTTCTTTTACTTTATTAGATGGTACTACACAATCAACAAGTTTTTTTGCAGGAAAAATCCTAATAGTTGACTTTACAGGTGTCAATTGTCCGTGGTGTGTACCCCAAATGTTTGACCTACATGAAATTTACAATGAATACAGTAATTATGATGTTGAAATTTTATCAATAAATGTTTGGGCAGCTTATGGGGAAACAATTGAGGATGTAAATAGATTATTTGAAGCATTTGAATGTGTATCACCATGTGATGCTGAGGATAATTTCCAAAGTTTAAATATACGCGGATATAAAGAAGCCTTAGGTTATGAAAGTGGTATTGTTTTTGAATGGACATATGGTATGGACGATTCAAGTGGAACAATTTCAAGTAGATATGCGATTTCAGGTATACCACATATAATGATTCTTGATAAAAAGGGAAATATTTATTATACAAAGGCGGGTTACACTGATTATAATAGTCTAGCTGAAATATTAGATGAAGTAGTAAATTAAATGGGGAGAAATATATGAAAAATATAAACAGAAAGATATTAATCACAATGTGTGTGATGATAAGCATATTTATGTCGAGCGCAACTGTTTTAGCTGAAATTGATGCAACTATTGATATCGATCCTGAAATTCCTAAAAGAAAGGATACTATTTCTTTTACAGCTGATATAACAACTGATGAAACAATTCAAACTGTAACATTAAAAGTACAAGAATGTAATGTGCAAGTGTGTTTTTCTCCTGATATAGTAACAATGGAAAAAACAGGAGATACCTATACTGGTGAGGTAACTCTATCTCGTAGTGATACAATTTATATACAATATTGGTTAGAAATTGAAACAGATATGCAAACAAATGAAACTGAAATTATCAAAGTCGATTTGGATACATCATCCACAAATGGTGGCACCAATGGAGATTCAGATTCAAACGATGGACCTGGTTTTGAGCTCGTTATAGTGATAATAGCAATATTTATAGGGGTAATTCTGTTAAATAGAAAGAGATCACGATGAGGTTGCAGATAAAACGGTTATGGTCTCAAATTGTATTCTTAATTGGGGCTAATCTAGGAGCTCTGGGTTTAAGGACAGGATTCTGCTATCCTTTTTTTTATTGTCATGCCTGTCCTGCTGCTCCTGCAGCCTGCCCCTTAAGAGCTATAGAAAAAGCCTTTTATGATCATAGTTTTGAATGGAAACTTCTTTTATATCCAATATTAACACTAGGATTTGTCGGATCATTAACCGGTAGAGGTGTATGTGGTTGGGCATGTCCAATAGGTTTTCTACAGAGAGGTACAGGACATGTTGCAAGAAAAATTAGGAAAAAAAAGAGAGCTCAAAAAATTGGCCAGCTTAGAATTGAGCCTTTTTTTAGATATATAAAATATATTCTTCTTATTGCAACTGTTATTATAACTCCATATTACATTAAATTTATGTTCACAGATATTTGTCCAACAGGTATGATAGTTGGAACATTTCCATTACTGGCGGTATATCCAGGAAAGTTTGTACCTAATGATTTCTTTATGTATGCTTCAGTTGTTCTTATACTATTTTTTATCTTAATTTTCATAATTGAAAGAGGATGGTGTAGATATTTCTGCCCAATAGGTGCAATTCTTGCTCCTTTTAACAAGGTTAGTTTTGTTAATGTCGCGGTAAACCAAGAGGAATGTCTTCATTGTAATCTATGCTCAATGGAATGTCCTATGGGAATTGATGTTCCTAATATGAATAGGGATCCAGAGTGCATCCTATGTGGCAAGTGTATTGAAAAATGTCCGGCAAATATTATTAAATTTGAGAGGATAAAATGGAAAGAATAATTATAGCTCAGATAGCAGTTTTCCTTATTGTTACAGGGTCATTTGGTGGTATGTTTTTATATACTGATGTATATGAAGATGTTCAAGCAAAAATTGTTGAAACAATATGTCTGAGTTGTGCAAAACTTGATACAAACCTACCCGTGCAATTTACATTTGAAACAGCTAATGGTAAGGGCCATCCTGATTTTGTTATAGACATATTAAAAAATAAAGGACCGATTTTAATTCAATATGGGGAAAAGGCCTGTGCAGCTTGTGAGGATATGCTAGATAATATAATAAAACCAGAATTTGAATTGGATTTTGATAAAACTATCACCCGTGATTTTGATATTGACATTCATGGTTTGAACTTCACATATGTGTATATTTATATAGACGATCCCGCAACACCGCAAGAAAAAATTGATTCCTATGATGTCTACGACATTGAGTATATTAGAGGATTTCCAATGTTTACTATAATTACTATAGAGTATGATCATAGTGGAATCATAAAACCATACTATGCATCTTTGTATGGTAAGTTTGAGCCTAATAACAATTATAAAAAGATGAAAGAGACATTTTTTGAACTGATTGAAACCAGTATGGAATTATGGGATAGAAATATTGCTGGATACGATGTTTAAAAATTAGATATATTCATGTATTCTAAAATTACTTTTATCAACCTTTGATATAATTCGCGCTTCTTTTTTGCTAACACTATCTATTTCCCCTATTTGAATTTCAACATCGGGTCCAACTTTTTCTTGAAAACCATCTTTAATTATTGAAAATATTTTTTCAATAGGAGGGTCTTTAATTTGCTTATCAATTACTAGTTGTATCTCTATTTTGTCCATGCTGTGTTGAATTATTTTGTTTTCCTTGACCTTTGTTGTTTTCAACTCATATAAAACCTTACTATATATCTCCGAGATTGACGAAGGAAGCAGAATTCTACCACCTGAAAAATATAAGGATAAATCATCTCTTCCATAAATTCTGTCTATAAGACTACCAACCATCCCACATGAACATTTTTCATTAAGCGGTGCTACAATGTCATTTATTGCATTATATCTAATAATAGGAGTTCCAAGACCATATAACTTAGTAATAATCATGTGTCCTGGGACTTTTGAGTCCACCGGTTCACCATTTTTTAAAAATTCTGGATATACATTATCAGACATTATATGATAATGTCCATTTTTACACTGAAAAGCAATTGTTCCAGATTCTGTTGCACCATATACTTCAAAAACATGGGCATTGAATGTTTCCTCAATCAATCCTTTAAGGTTTTTGTCTAAAACAGATCCAATTGTAGCAATATATTTTGGATTAATGTTATTTCCAAGACCGTTTTCTTTAAGTAGGGCTAAGTGACCAAGAGTTCCAGGATAACCACCTATAAAATCAGGTTTAAACTTGTTGACCACTTTAATAATATCTCTGGGGTCATCATTTGTATTCAACCATTGCATATTTGAAAAATATGTCTTATCATTCATATTTGCAAACAAACCTCTTTCCGTATAACCGGTTCCAATGGTATGTGGTGCAAGATCTCCGATAATTGTCAACCTGTCTTTTCTCCAATTAATTCCATATTCTCTTAAAATTCGTATATATACAAAGAACCACCTTATTACTTCATACATGTCGCTAAAAATGGTTAATGATTTTCCAGTAGTACCAGAAGTCGAGATACTAATTAGTTTATCTTTTGTAATTCTAGATGAAATAATACCATCTGGATAATAATTTTTAATATCTTCTTTAGAGATAATTGGAAGTTTTCTGATATTTTCAATACCCTTTATTTCATCAGGATTAATCCCTGCTTTCTTGAATTTATCATGATAAAGTGGTACAGTATTTGCGTATTTTACAATATTTTTTAGTTGTTTAACCTGATATTTCTTAAGTTTCTCTTCATCAAATTTTTTAAGTCTATTTATTTCCGATAAGTATGTTTTAAGAATCCATGATAAGAAGATAGGGTTATGAAATGATTTCATGGTTTCACAGCTATATTAACATAATTCAATAATCTTGAGATATAAAAGATTACTTAAATACATATTTCTATTATTTGAAAAGAGTCTATGAGAATATTAATAGTGGAAAACATCTGGATGGGTGATATTAAATATGGTTTCTTCGACAAAACAATACTTACGTTGTTTTCAATACTTCCCACGTTGTATGCCCGTAAAATTGCAGCAATCACTCCGAAAAAACATAATGTTACAGTTGTAAATGAACGATATTCAAAAATTGACTTTGATGAAACTTACGATATAGTACATATTAATTTTACCACTTCAACAGCACCTAGAGCCTATGAAATTTCCAAGAAATTCAGAGAAAAAGGTGTTACTGTTGTTCTAAGTGGTCTTCATGCCTCAGCTCTTCCACAAGAGGCAAAACAAAATGCAGATAGTGTATTACTAGGCTGGGGTGAAATCAACTGGCTTCGATTATTGGAAGATTTTGAGAAGAATAGATTAAAATCAGTTTATGATTCTGAAAAATATAATGGGTCTGTAATTCTACCTCCTACTGATGTTAAATTACCAGGTTTTGTTATTTCTGGTGCTATTGAGGCAACACGTGGTTGTCCCTATAAATGTTATTTTTGTCCTGAAATTAGTATCCCAGGTGGTTCCCAGTATTATACTCGACCTGTTGAGGACGTAGTAGCTGAAATAAAAGCACTGCCTCAGAAAATATTTAATTTTTATGATTTGTCTCTTACTATTAATCCTAATTATACAAAATCTCTTTTCCGAAAAATGAAAGGTCTTCGTAAACATTTTTCATGTAATGGAAATGTAGATGTTTTAGCTCATGATTTAGAATTGGTGAAACTATCTAAGGAAGCTGGTTGTGTATCTTGGCTTGTAGGATTTGAATCAATATCTCAAAAAACTTTAGGTGATGTTGGAAAGGGAATAAATAAGGTGGAGGAATTTAGGCAGGCTGTAAAAAATATTCATGATAACGGGATGATCGTTGTAGGCAGTTTCATGTTTGGTTTTGATACAGATACAAAGAATGTGTTTGATGAAACTCTAAAGATGATTAAAGATTTAGAAATCGACATCGTAGATTTTTGTATTCTAACTCCATTTCCAGGAACACCTATATTTGAAAGGTTTGACAAAGAAAATCGCCTTTTAACTAAGGATTGGTCAATGTATAAATCAAATGTTGTTTTTAAACCGAAAAATATGACCCCGGATGAGTTGTTGCAGGGTGTTAGGAAGATGTATAAAGACTTCTATTCAACATCATATAACGTGAGAAGAGTAGTTAAAAGTATGAAACTAGGTTTTTATCCGTTTATCTTAATGTTAGAGAGGAATTTTGCGGCTAGTATAAGTCATCGACGGTTGTTCTCATCTAAATAAAACATATGGGATTTAATAATAAGGAATGTATTTCCAGTGATAGAAAATGGAATTTGAAAAGAAAGGTATGTTGGCACCTTATACGATTATTACATCTATAATAACTGGTGCTTGTTTTCCACTATTAGGTTCTATTATAGCACTTGACCTTGGAGTTATTGATATATTATATACTGAAGGTGTTTTATTAGTAGTAATTGGAGGTTTCATAGCTCACTGGATTCTTGCACATTGCATTCATGATCTTTATCATATTGACTTAGAAGAAAGAGTCACTTTTTCTAAAAAGACCTTGAAGGTATTGCTTATTTTATCATTAATAATTTTACTAGCTATAGCTTTTTATTTAACATATCAAAGAGGTTGGCCAGTAATTGTATTTTCAATAATTGGTGGCATTTTAAGTTTGTATGCGGAAGGTTTGTTACATCATGAATCACAAATGGCTTTTGGAGCCATGTTTCTTGTTATTGGTGGTTTTTATGTTCAAGCAGGTTCATTGTCTCTAGACTATTTAATATGGTTACAAGTAATATGTATCTCACTCTTTGCATTTTTTTCACAGTATGGTTGGCTTTTAATCTATCGATTGGATGATTACAAATATAATGAAAAGATAAAAAATCGAAATATCATAATTACAAAAGTTGGTCTTTTTTTCCTGATTCTATACTTCATTCTTTAAAAAAAATTTTAAAAAAACCATTATGAATATCAAAAGATTAATTCTATTATATGCCCTTAAAAAGGTCATGCTCGCGTAACCAACTCTTTACAGGAGGATACTCACGCATATAATAGTCTCGGTGTCCTAAGATTTTATTGATTATATTTAAAATATGAAAACGAGGTATAGAATTACCCACCATACTGGCATGACATTTTATGGCTCTCGCTTCAGCTTCAACAGCTTTTTTAGAAGGAACTAAAACTGTGTGAATCGGAAATTTATTTTTTACTATTTCTGCGATATCAACATTTTTATTACGACCAACCTTATGCATATCTTTTCCAAGAAAAGAATATAAAAGGACTATCATTCCTGTAATTTTTCTTGGTGTAACAGAAAAATAAAGTTTTTTAGGTTGAAAAGTTAGACCAATTTTAGGAAATTGCTTTGAATCTCCAGCTGCATAGAATGCCTTTACAGTTGCTTTGTGTATAATAATATGATCTGGATGACGGTATCCCCCAATTGGATCAAAAGTAATTACAACATCTGGTTTAAGCTTTCGGAATATCTTTACTATCCGACCTGTTACTTGTTCCATAGGTGTTGATATAAGAGACTGAGGATGTTTATTTTCTTTCCAACCCAACATACCAGAGTCACGGTAGTCAAGATGGATAACATCAGTTAGACCAAGAACCTGCGCTGCACTTTGTAGCTCATTAGTTCGTAATTGGCTGATTGAAGAATACCCTTTCATTTTCTCAGGTTTTGCATTACCAACCTCACCACGTGTTGCACATACATAATAGACCTTTACTCCAGCCATTGCGTAATGCGCTAGAGTAGCTCCTATATTAAATGATTCATCATCAGGGTGAGCCCCAACGAAAATAAGCGTTCTATTCGTTACCATTTTGCCTTACCTAAATCTGTATTTTTTTTGTGTTAAATGATTTTTTCACTTTCTCTTAACAATTTTTCAGCGGTTTTTTCCCACATAAATCTTTTTTCACATACTTTTCTTCCATTACTACCTAATTTCCTTTTTAAATCCTCATCTGATAGTACTCTATCTATTTTTTCTACTAAAGAATCTAATGAATAAGGATCTGCTAAAAAACCAGTAATACCATCATCTATTACTTCGTTACTACCAACAATAATTTTAGGGTAATCTGGCTTCAACCCGATACATGGAATTTCTGAGGCCATTGCTTCTAGATATACCAGCCCAAAACCTTCGTATATTGAAGGGAGAACAAATAAATCAGCGATGCTATAGAACCTCTCTACATCCGTTCTCTCACCGGTAAAAATAACGTTTTTAGTAAGATTTAATTTTTTTACAAGTTCTTCTAAATACCTTTTTTGGTCACCTTTACCAACTATAATTAGAAATACATTTTCATTTGAAATTTTTTTAAGGGCTTTAATTAATGTTTCAATGTTTTTTTCAAAAGAAAGTCTACAAACGGTTAAGATTATTTTACAGTTTTTTGGTAAATTTAACTCCTTTAACAAGTAAATATCCCTTTTAGAAGGAGAAAATCTTTTCATATTAATACCGGGAGGTATTATAACTACCTTATTATTGTCAATATTATAAAAATCACAAATCTCCTTTGCTCTCATTTTACTGAGAGTTACAATTTTATCACATTCTTTTACAGCTTTTTTTTCCATAAGATAATACTGTTGATATAAGTTTCTTACATAAGACTTTAAGAAATCATTCGCATTTGGATACTTATTATATAATTTTATTAACTTTGATGCAACTGCATGTATGATGAAAATAATAGGTTTTTTTTTCCTAAATACATTGCAGGAGGCAAAAGCCTCTAAAAAAAAGTTAGACCATATAACATCATAATCATTTGTATTTTTACTAAGAAATTTTTCAAGTCTTATTCCGTAATATACGGGTGCTAAAATATTAATTGGAAGCCAATGAATTTTATAATAAGGATGTCTTATTATATTGATATTCTCATGAGTTTCATATCTTGGTAATGTTTTTTTCAGTTGAGCACAAATTACCGTAGGATTATGACCAGTTTCAATTAATTTCTTGGATACATTACTAACATAACTTACAATTCCCCCAGAAGAAGGATAATAATTTACACATTGCCATTGTATATTCATTTTAATTCTATAACCTCTAATTTATTATTGCAATTATTTTGAAAATACTTTTAATATTGGCAGATACAATGATATATAGGATTGTAAAAATCCTAAATCATCATTTTGTAATGATTTTTTTAATAAACTGAGAAAGAATGTTGGTCTTAAATAATAATTTCTACTTGCTTTGATGCAATATTTTTCAATATCTTTTTTAGAGAAAGAACTTAATCCTTTTTCTGAACCAGCATATACAATATATTCATTATCAGAAATTTTACCATTATTCACTGCTTCGCACCACAAATCTGAGCCTACCACATATTTTAGATGTAAGAATGAGACTGAATCAAGTGGTAGTTTTTTTGCGAATTTTATAGTTCTTTCAAAATGTTTTTTAGTTTCCATTGGTGCACCTAAAATAAAGGAGCCCACATTAAAAAATCCTATTTTATGACTAAGATTTACAGCATATCTTGTTTGATTCAATGTTGTTTTTTTATTGTAAAAATCAAGGACATCTTGATTCCCAGACTCTAGACCAAAATATACATGGGTCACACCTGCTATTTTCATCTTTTTAAATAATTCTTCATCCACAGCATCAACGCGAACACCAAAAATAATCAATTTCATATCAAGCTGTTCACTAATTATTCCATCAAATATTTCATTTGCTTGTTTTTTATTACATAAAAAACTATCATCTACAAAAGCGATATACTTGTATCCTTCTTTTTTTAGTTCTTTAAGTTCTGCCAAGACATTTTTTGCAGAACGCATTCTATAGGTTTTCATGCATATAGAATTTCTTGAACAAAATTTGCATTTAAATGGGCACCCTCTTCCAGTGATAATTGAAGTAAATTCTCCTTTTTTTATTTTAGGATTGTATTCCTTTCCATAATTATATTTTTTAACAATATTTCTAGATGGAAACGGAATATCATCAACATCATGGATAATCTTTAATGAAGATCCCTTTTTTATTTTGTTTTTTTCTCTATAAAAAATGCCAGGTATTTTAGAAAAAGCGATTTTTCCTAAAATCGCATTCTTAATGCTTGTAATTACCTTCTCGCCGTCACCTTGAACACATATATCTGCTTTTGTGTCTTCAAGAGCTTTTTCAGGTACAAGTGTACAATGAGGTCCACCGATTATTACTTTGATTCGTGGTTTTGTCTTTTTTATTATTTTTATTAGTTCAATTGAGTTATTTAACATAGAGGTTACAATGGTTATTCCAACAAAATCTGCTGACTTTACTGCATCTTTAAGTTTCTTTTCATCAAAAGTTTCAGCAGCAAAATCAAATATAGTGACATTATCTCCCTCATTTTCAAGAATTTTTGCAATATATAGTAATCCAAGTGGTGGAGCAATTGCTTGGAATTCAATAACATCATTATCTGAATTAGGAGATGAATGGTTAACTGATGGATAGATTAGTAAAATATTTATTTTTTTACCTCCATGGGATTATTTATTCTTTCTTGGAGATGTTTATAGCCTATAATCTTTTTATAACTATTGATTAAAATTTTTTAAAGATTTAATATTATACTTTTATAGAGAAAAAAGAAATTTCCAACCTTCAAATAACAAACTAAAGTCATTTCGGGATATACTTCTTGAAATTTGACTCAATAAATAGCTGGGTCGCAAGTAAAATGTTTTATATGCTTGAATTGTGTATGATTTAATTTCTTCCCTTGTAAAATTCCCAAGACCTTTATCTGAATCAGCTATTTCTATAAATGAATCATTTGATATTTTATTATTTTCTACTGCTTCAACCCATAACCGAGACCCTTTTATGTATCCCAATGGTGCAAAACTTGCAATATCAATAGGTAAAGAACAAGCGAATCTTATAGTATTCTTAATATGTTGTTTTGTTTCTGTAGGGGCTCCAAGAATAAAAGACGCACTTAAAAAGAAACCCATTTCTCTTGCTAGTTTTACTGCTTCTCGTATTTTATTGAGATCAGTTCCCTTATCATAAAAATCTAGAATATCTTGATTTCCAGATTCAATTCCATATGAAATGAAGGTAACACCTGCTTTTTTCATCTTTTTATATAATTCA
>Ga0209536_100015034_pt1 | contig 11063 bp, 7 predicted proteins | sample DeeMarSeWOR28_12_FD_187461 | JGI IMG/M metagenome (GOLD analysis project Ga0209536, IMG submission 187461) | Marine sediment microbial communities from White Oak River estuary, North Carolina - WOR-2-8_12 (SPAdes) (version 2) | ecosystem: Environmental > Aquatic > Marine > Intertidal zone >... | reverse complement strand
AATCACGTCCACAACTGTAGTCTGGGCAAAAGCCGTTCCTGTGATGATGACAGCGGCTGATACCATTACCAGTAGCCTCAATGAGGCAACCTGGTCTTTCAACTTAAGAAGTAGTACATTTGATTTCATAATTATTGTTTAAGTTATTAGTGATAAGTTAACACACAGACCCAAAAAATGTTTAAGAACTAACATGAAAACTTAAACAATAAATTATAAACAGCAGAAAAACAGCAAGATAACGGTTTGAATAATAACAGATTTTAACATTTATGATGTTCCGGAATATGGATGATCTACTTGCTTTTTTTTGCACATTTGTGTTCCATACCTTTCTTATGATTCAAATTGGGGAGATCATTGTCGCGAAAGCATTGTTCGAGAATCATTTTATCTGTGATCTCCCCAAATGCGAAGGCAATTGCTGTATTTATGGGGATTCCGGAGCACCTTTGGATGATTTGGAAGCAGACCTCCTCTCAGATAACATCGACCAGATCAGGCCGTTTATGAGGACCGAAGGAAAAGAAGCCGTGCAGGCAGATGGTGCCTGGGTAATTGATATGGATGGTGATAAAGTAACACCACTTGTAAACCGGGAGGAATGTGCCTATGTATTTTTTAAGGAGGGTATTGCGTTTTGTGCCATCGAATATGCATTTGAGCAGGGTGCTGTTCATTTTCAGAAACCGGTCTCTTGTCACCTCTATCCCGTCAGGGTAACAAGGTTAAAACAAGGATTTGCGTTAAATTATCACCAGTGGAGTATCTGCGAACCTGCACGGAAGAAGGGTACAGAGCAGGGGATCCCTGTATTCAGATTTCTGAAGGAGGCAATCATAAGGGTTTACGGAGAAGCATTCTATGGTGAATTGGAAACTATCTACAGCGAATTGAAAGCTTAATAAAAATTATATCACATGGAAGAAATTAAATCATATGTCGAAAGTAACAGGGAGAGGTTCCTGGAAGAATTATTTGAATTGATTCGTATTCCCTCAATCAGCGCCCATAAGGACAAGGAGAAGGAGATGGTCCATGCAGCGGAGAATGTCCGGGATGCACTGCTGAAAGCCGGAGCCGATCAGGCCGAGGTGATGAAAACCAGCGGATGGCCGGTGGTATTTGGACAGAAGATATTGGATGAAACATCTCCAACAGTTCTGGTCTACGGTCATTATGATGTGCAACCCGTGGAACCGCTGGACCTGTGGGAGTCTCCACCCTTCGAACCGGAGATCAGGGAAGAAAAAATATATGCACGTGGTGCCGATGACGACAAAGGTCAGCTTTTCATGCATGTGAAGGCATTTGAGCTGATGATAAGTACAGGGACACTTCCCTGCAATATAAAATTCATGATAGAGGGGGAGGAAGAGATAGGTTCTCCGAGTCTGAAACTGTTTTGCAAAGAGAACAAAGAACTTCTTAAAGCGGATGTCATTCTGATCTCGGATACAACCATGATTGCACAGGACATTCCCTCCATCACCGTTGGACTGAGGGGACTCAGCTACCTGGAAGTTGAACTGACCGGTCCGAACAGGGACCTACATTCCGGACTTTATGGAGGAGCAGTCGCCAACCCGGCCAATCAGTTAGCAAAGATGATAGCTTCACTTACTGACGAGAATAACCACATTACCATACCAGGATTCTACGATGATGTTCAGGAGGTTTCCAGGCAGGAAAGGGATGAAATGGCCAAAGCGCCTTTCGACCTGGAAGGGTACAAAGAATCCCTGGATATCGAAGATGTCGCAGGTGAAACCGGTTACTCAACTACAGAACGGACCGGCATACGTCCCAGTCTGGATGTAAACGGTATCTGGTCCGGGCATACGGGAGAAGGAGCCAAAACCGTACTACCTTCCAAAGCTCACGCGAAAATTTCCATGCGGCTGGTGCCCGATCAGGATTCCCTGAAAATTGATCAATTGTTTATCGATCATATGAAGCGCATAGCTCCGAAAGGTACCCGGGTGGAGGTGAAAAGCCTTCACGGGGGGCAGGGCTACGTTACGCCCATTGACTTTCCAGCTTACCGTGCTGCAAGCAAAGCCATTGAAGATAGCTTCGGTAAGAAACCCATTCCTGTCAGGAGCGGTGGAAGCATACCCATCGTATCTGATTTCGAGGAAGTGCTCGGTATCAAATCAATTTTAATGGGTTTCGGGCTCGATTCGGATGCCATTCACTCGCCCAACGAGAATTACCCTTTGTTCAATTTCTTCAAAGGAATTGAAACCATTCCCCTCTTCTATAAATATTTTGCGGAAGAGGTGAAGTGATCCCTGCAGGCAGGTAATTTATACGTGCCATACCACCTTTTTGCATGAAGGTGGTTTATTGTCTAAAAACTGAATTTTTAAGGGAGAAGTATAAAAAAACAAGGGTTTGCATTAAAAAATACAAAATAATATCATTTTTAGTCAAGAATTTAGGGGGTAGAAACAAAAAAGATATATATTTGCAGCGTCAAACCCTAATTTATATTTAACTTAATTCAGACAGTTATGGCGGTTATCAGGTTTAAAGCACTGGAGCAGGTTTTTAACAGGAAACCTATACATGTGGCTCCTCCTTCCGATAAAACCTCGGATTATTTTGCGATCAATGTATTTGACCGCGTTAAAATGCAGAAATATCTATCCAAAGATGCCTTCAATCACGTCCTGGATGCCATCGATAAAGGAACAACCATTGACAGGCGGAAAGCTGATACAGTCGCCTCCGGCATGAAGGCATGGGCCACAGAAAGGGGAGCAACCCACTATACACACTGGTTCCAACCTCTCACAGGCGGGACCGCGGAGAAACATGATGCGTTCATTCAGCCAAATCAATTTGGAGGTGTGGTGGAATCGTTTTCGGGAAGTGCACTTGCACAGCAGGAGCCCGATGCCTCTTCATTCCCCAGTGGCGGGATCAGAAATACCTTTGAAGCCAGGGGGTACACCGCCTGGGATCCTTCTTCTCCCGCATTTATCATCGGGAACACACTGAGTATCCCAACAGTGTTTATCTCCTATACAGGAGAAGCACTTGATCACAAAACACCGCTGCTCAAAGCCCTGAATGCAGTGGATAAAGCTGCCACAGATGTTTGCCAGTATTTTGATAAGAATGTGACCAAGGTACAGGCCAACCTGGGCTGGGAGCAGGAGTATTTCCTGGTGGATGAGGCTCTTTATTATGCGCGGCCCGACCTGTCTCTTACAGGCAGGACGCTGATGGGCCATGCATCTGCGAAAGATCAGCAGTTGGATGATCACTATTTCAGTTCCATCCCTGAAAGGGTGGCAGCTTTTATGCATGACCTGGAGGCTGAGGCATACAAACTGGGAATTCCGGTAAAAACCAGGCACAATGAGGTAGCCCCAAACCAATATGAAGTGGCTCCGGTATTTGAGGAGTGTAACCTGGCAGTGGATCACAATGTGCTGCTTATGGATCTGATGAAAAAGATTTCCAGGCATCACGGATTTCGTGTACTGTTTCATGAAAAACCTTTCCAGGGTATCAACGGAACTGGAAAACACAACAACTGGTCACTATCGACCGATACGGGTGTGGTCCTGCATAGCCCCGGTAAGAATCCCAAATCAAATCTGCAGTTTCTTACATTCGTTGTGAATACCATCAAGACAGTATTTGACAACCAGGATCTTCTGAGAGCGAGTATAGCTTCCGCATCCAATGCCCACCGGCTTGGTGCCAATGAAGCTCCTCCGGCTATTTTGTCCTGTTTCCTGGGCTCCGAAGTATCTGCCATGCTGGACCAGATTGAAGAACAGGTGACCAGTAAGAAAATGTCTCCGGATGAAAAAACCGCACTTAAACTGGATATTGGCAAAATCCCTGAGATTCTGCTTGATAATACGGACAGGAACCGCACCTCTCCTTTTGCTTTCACCGGGAACAGGTTTGAGTTCAGAGCGGTTGGCGGAAGCAGCAACCCGTCCACACCCATGACGATCCTGAATGTGGCACTGGCCAGCCAGCTGGTAAAATTTAAAAATCAGGTTGATAAACTGATTGAAGGTGGTGTGAAAAAGGACGAAGCCATCTTTCAGGTACTAAGGGAGTACATTATTGCCAGTAAAGCGATCCGCTTTGAAGGTGACAACTACAGTGAAGATTGGGTGAAAGAGGCTGAAAAAAGAGGTCTGACCAATGTTACTGATGTTCCGGAAGCCCTCTCCGCTTACCTGACCGAAAAATCAAAGAAACTTTTCTTTGACATGGGCATCTTCACCGAAGCAGAGCTTGAAGGACGTGTGGAGGTAATGTTTGAACAATATACCATGAAGATCCAGATTGAGGCCCGGGTACTGGGTGATCTGGTCATCAACCACATTGTTCCCACTGCTGTGAAATACCAGAATACTCTCATGGAGAATGTGCTACAGTTGAAGGAGATCTATGGCGAGGAGTATAAGAAACTCGCCGGGAACAGGATTGAATTGATCAAAGAGATCTCCGATCATGTCACCGCCATCAAGGGTGGTGTCAATGAAATGATTGAAGCAAGGAAAGTAGCCAATAAAGTTGAGGATGAGAAAGCAAAGGCCAAGAAATACTCAGACACAGTCGCTCCATTCCTGGACAAGATCAGGTACCATTGCGACAAGCTTGAGCTGATCGTGGATGATGAGATCTGGCCCCTTCCGAAATACAGGGAATTGTTATTCTCGAGTTAAGAACCTTCAGTATCCTGATTTAAAAAGCCTTCCAGCAATGCGGAAGGCTTTTTTTATAGCCAATATTCAGGGAATTGTTACGTTTTCTTATCATAGAAAAAAGAAGTAATTTTATCAAATTGTAAAATCAGGCAATCAATGATGCATCATTTCACGAGGTTTATCTCCCTGGGTTTTGTCATTCTCACACTATACTCAGTCCCTGTCCATTCACAAAAAAAACAGAAAGATTCAAGAGCGCAGGCGGCTTTTGAAGCGGGTGAATATTTTGAAGCGATTGACCTCTACAAAAATGCCTACAACAAAGTCAAGGAAAACGACCGGAAGACTGCCATTCTGTTCAGGATCGGTGAGTGTTACAGGATTCTGGGCGATGCCAGGTCCGCTGAGCTGTGGTACCGGAAAGCGATCCGACAGGATTACCAGGATCCGATCATTTATCTCAGGTATGGCCAGATGATGCTTGTGAATGAGAAGTATGAGGAGGCACAGGAACAATTCACCACCTACCAGGATCTGGTGCCCGATGATCCCAGGGGAGGAATCGGGATTGAATCCTGCGAGGCTGCCATTGTATGGGCAGATAATCCCACTGCATATATTGTGGAGAGCATGCGGTATTTCAATTCACGCGAACGTGACTTCAGTCCCGCTTATGTGAATGAAGCTTATACAGAATTATTGTTTACATCCACCCGTGAAGATGCCACCGGCAACGAGACGCATGGAGCTACCGGACAGAATTTTGCCGATATATTTTCGTCCAGCATGGACAGAAAAGGTAAATGGAGCGTACCGGTGCCGGTGGAAGCCTTAAACTCCGAATTTGAAGACGGGACCCCATGTATCACATCTGATTTCTCCACGCTCTACTTCACCCGATGCAAGAAAGGTAAGAATCAAAGTCTTGGATGTCAGATCTATCGTTCCACAGCAAGTGGTGGGGATTGGTCAGATCCGGTGGTGGAGTTCGATAACTTCGGTGACAGCATCACCACTGCCCATCCGGCCATTACACCGGATGGATTGATCCTTTACTTTGTCTCGGATATGCCTGGTGGATTGGGAGAAAAGGACATCTGGAAAGTGACCAGGAGCAGCATTGAAAGCCCGTGGGGCGATCCGGTGAATCTGGGTGAGGAGATCAACACCCCCGGAAATGAATTATATCCATATGTTCATCAGGACGGAACCCTCTATTTCTCATCCGACAGCAGGATCGGACTGGGCGGACTCGATATTTACAAAGCAACGCTGGATGAGATCGGAAACTGGCAGCTGGAAAACATGAAACCTCCAATCAACTCTCCGGAGGATGATTTCGGGATTGTATTTGAAGCGGAAGTGGAGCGCGGCTTCTTCAGTTCGTCCAGGAAGGGAAGGGGCAACGATGATATCTTCTCTTTCGTCCTGCCTCCGCTGGAATTTTCAGTTACTGGTGTTGTCAGGGACGAAAGTACGGATCAGATCCTGACAGGATCCGCTGTCAAATCGGTGGGTAGCGACGGGATCACCATCGAAGCCAATACAGGAGATGAGGGAACATTCAGGTTCATGCTTAAGCCCGGAACCGATTATGTATTCATTGCCAGTCATCCCGGATACCTGAATGGAAAGGAGAGGGAATCGACCAAGGGACTGGATCAGAGCAGGGAATTTGAGGTCACGATCTACCTTGCTTCCACCAACCAGGTCATCGAACTGCCCAACATCTTTTACGATTTTGCCAAATGGGATCTGAGACCAGAATCCATGGTCTCTCTGGACAACCTTGTGGAGACACTGAATGACAATCCAAATATCACCATAGAGCTGATGTCGCACACCGACTCAAGGGACACACCGGCTTTCAACATCGACCTGTCGCAAAAGAGGGCACAATCGGTGGTGGATTACCTCATTTCCAAAGGTATCTCTGCAGACCGGCTGCAGGCCAGGGGGTACGGGGAATCACAGCCAAAAGTAGTTGACGAAAAGGAAAAAGAGCGAAATGATTTCCTCGAGGTGGGAGATGTACTTACCGAAAGCTTCATTAACCAGTTACCCAGCCCCGACCTCCAGGAGAGGGCCCATCAGATCAACAGGCGTACGGAATTCCGGGTATTGTCCACCGATTACATCCCGCAAAACTAATTCCCATGAGTCGTTCCTCACGCTACCTGAAGCGAGGTGTCTCCTCCGGCAAGGAAGAAGTGCACCGGGCAATACGGAACGTGGATAAGGGAATATTTCCGGGTGCCTTTTGCAGAGTGATCCCAGATCTTCTTACGGGTGACCCGGATCACTGCCTGGTGATGCATGCCGATGGGGCGGGAACGAAATCAGCCCTGGCCTACATGTACTGGAGGGAGACCGGCGATCTGTCTGTCTGGAGAGGAATTGCCCAGGATGCCATCGTTATGAACCTGGATGACCTGTTGTGCGTGGGGATCACTGATGATATCCTGTTATCATCCACCATCGGGAGAAATAAAAAAAAGATACCGGGGGAGGTCATCAGGGCCATTATTGAGGGTACAGAAGATATACTTACGCAACTCCGGGAGCTGGGGATCACCATCCACAGCACCGGCGGTGAGACTGCTGATGTGGGGGACCTGGTCAGGACCATCATCGTCGACTCCACCGTGGTGGCCCGGGCGCTCAGGTCGGACATTATATCCAACCGGATCTTGCCGGGAGATGTAATCGTTGGTCTTGCGTCATCCGGGCAGGCAACCTATGAAAGCCAGTACAACGGTGGCATGGGAAGCAATGGACTCACTTCTGCACGGCACGATGTATTCGCACATTATCTGGCAGAAAGGTACCCGGAGAGTTTTGATCCTGAGATGGATGACTCATTGGTCTACAGCGGAAAGAAAAAACTCACCGAGTCCATTGCCGGACTTGGAATCGATACCGGGAAACTGGTCCTTTCCCCTACCAGGACCTATGCACCTGTGGTTCGGGACATACTTGAGAAACACCGGTCCCGGGTACATGCCATGATCCATTGTTCGGGAGGGGCGCAGACCAAAGTATTGCATTTTGCCCATCAGGTGCATATTGTCAAAGACAACATGTTCCCGCTTCCGCCGCTGTTCGGAATGATTCAGGAACAGTCAGGGACCTCATGGGATGAAATGTACCAGGTGTTCAATATGGGTCACAGGTTTGAGATATATACCGATGAACAAAGTGCCTCAGATATGATAGAAATCGCCTTGAAGTACAATATAGAAGGTAGAATCGTGGGGCGCTGTTCAGAATCGGCCGGAACCATGCTTACCATCCGCTCTGAACAGGGTGAATTTGTTTATGGAGGATAAATACCAGATATGGCAGAGAATATGATATTAAGCAGGCTGGAGGGAGTAAAAGCCAGATTCGATGAAGTCGGCCAGCTTATTACAGACCCTGCTGTAATTGCAGACATGGACCGGTACGTGAGATTGAACAGGGAGTACAAGCAACTGGAGCCTGTCATTGAAGCATACGACACTTACAGGGATCTTCTGAGCAATATAGATAGCGCCAGGGATATGCTGCAAACAGAGAAAGACGATGAGCTGAGGGAAATGGCAAAAGAAGAGCTGGAAGTTTATCAGCAGCAGCTGAAACCACTGGAGGAGGAGATAAAAATGCTTCTTCTGCCTGAAGATCCCGAAGACAACAAAAGTGCCATCGTGGAGATCAGGGCAGGCACAGGGGGTGATGAAGCGAGTATTTTTGCGGGAGACCTCTACAGAATGTATGTTAAATTCTTCGAAACAAGGGGATGGAAATCTTCAGTGACAAGTTTCACAGAAGGCACTGTCGGTGGGTACAAGGAGGTTATCCTGGAAGTAAAAGGGGAAGGTGTATATGGCATCATGAAATATGAATCGGGAGTGCACAGGGTTCAGCGGGTTCCTCAAACAGAGACTCAGGGAAGGGTTCACACATCTGCTGCCACCGTTGCGGTTCTTCCGGAAGCTGAGGAATTTGATGTGGAGATCAAGCAATCGGATATCAGGAAGGACACCTATTGTTCGTCAGGACCGGGAGGACAGTCGGTTAATACTACTTATTCTGCCATACGACTCACGCACATCCCTACCGGGATCGTTGTTACGTGCCAGGATGAGAAGTCCCAGCTGAAAAACCTGGACAAGGCCATGAAGGAGTTGAGAACCAGGCTTTATAACCTGGAATACCAGAAAAGAATGGATGAGATCAGTTCACAAAGAAAAACCATGGTATCATCGGGTGACCGTTCTGCCAAGATCCGTACCTACAATTACCCGCAGGGAAGGGTGACCGATCACAGGATCAATCTGACCCTTTACAACCTTCAATCCATTATTAACGGGGACCTGCAGGAAATCATAGACAAGCTCCAGATGGCTGAGAACGCAGAAAGATTGAAAGAGAGCGGGATGGTATAGATACCTGAAAGTTAAACATCGACTCAAGAATGACTGCTGAAGAGTTGTACAGTAACATCCGGCAAAAAAAGAGTTACCTGTGTGTGGGTCTCGATACGGATTATAAGAAGATCCCCAAGATCCTGCTTGATCATGAGTACCCGGTTTACGAGTTCAACAAAAGAATCATCGATGCAACTGCGGAGGTGGCAATCGCCTACAAACCCAACCTCGCTTTCTATGAGAGTCTGGGCGCTGCAGGATATATGAGCCTGGAAATGACCATCACCTATCTCCGGGAGCGCCATCCGGATGTCTTTGTCATAGCAGATGCCAAACGGGGAGATATTGGTAACACTTCGCGAATGTATGCGCATACCTACTTCCATACGCTTGATTGCGATGCAATTACCCTCTCCCCCTATATGGGGCGCGACAGCATCTCTCCCTTTCTCGAAACTGAAGGCAGGTGGGCCATCCTGCTTGCCCTTACCTCCAATGAGGGAGCCGCTGATTTTCAGAAGCTGGAGCTGAAGGGAGAAGAGCGTTTGTTTGAACATGTCATTGCAACCTCCGCCTCCTGGGGAACCATTGACAACACGATGTATGTGGTGGGAGCTACCAGGGCTTCCATGTTGTCCGAAATCCGGAAACTGATCCCCGATCATTTTCTGCTGGTTCCCGGAATCGGACATCAGGGCGGTAGCCTGGAGGAGGTGGCGAAATACGGCATGAATGATCAGTGCGGGATCATTGTAAATGCCAGCAGATCGATCCTATACGCTGATGTAACCAACAGGTTCGAGGAAGCGGCCAGGGATGAAGCATTCCGGCTGCAGCAGGCGATGGAACTTACGCTCAGCGAGCGGGGATTGATCTAGCCGACCAGTTCACTCACTTTCGTGGCAGCTTCCTGAAGGGTGATGGCGGAGTGCACTTCCAATCCCGAGTTATCTATGATCACTTTCGCTTCTTCTGCATTGGTTCCCTGCAACCTTACGATAACAGGTATTTCGATCTTGCCAATGGTTCTGTAAGCTTCCACAACACCTTCAGCAACCCGGTCGCACCTGACGATACCTCCGAAAATATTGATCAGGATCGCCTTGACGTTGGGATCCTTCAGGATGATCCGGAACCCTGCCTCAACGGTCTGGGCATTGGCAGTTCCACCCACATCCAGGAAGTTGGCGGGTTCGCCACCCGAGTGCTTGATGATATCCATGGTGGCCATGGCCAATCCGGCGCCATTAACCATACACCCCACATTCCCATCCAGCTTAATGAAGTTCAGGTTATATTTTCCGGCTTCGACCTCGGTGGGATCCTCTTCATTGAAATCCCTCATGGCAGCGTAATCATTGTGCCGGTAAAGTGCATTGTCGTCTATATTCACCTTCGCATCGGCTGCCATGATCAGGTCATCGGAAGTCTTGAACACCGGGTTGATTTCGAACAGGGATGCATCTGATTTTTCAAATGCCTGATAGAGCGCTGAGACGAATTTGACCATCTCTTTGAAAGCTTTACCCGACAGCCCCAGATTGAAAGCGATGCACCTTGCCTGGAACGGAAGTATACCGATTGCCGGATCGATCTCCTCCCTGTGGATGAGATGGGGAGTTTTTTCTGCAACTGTTTCGATATCCATTCCACCCTCGGTGGAATACATCATGATATTTCTTCCTGTTTCACGGTTAAGAAGCACCCCCATGTAAAATTCCCGGGGCTCACTTTCACCTGGGTAATAGATGCCCTGCTCAATCAGCACCTTATGAACAACCTTTCCCTCCGGGCCGGTCTGGTGTGTAACCAGATGCATTCCCAGGATCGATTTGGCATGGGCTTTCACCTCGTCCAGTGTTTTTGCGATTTTGACACCGCCGCCTTTGCCCCTGCCTCCAGCATGGATCTGGGCTTTCACAGCCCAGGTTTCGGCTCCGGTCTCAGCTTTGATACGCTGTGCGGCTTC